>Ga0209370_1002588_pt1 | contig 12720 bp, 10 predicted proteins | sample AgamicAtPrz_FD_187164 | JGI IMG/M metagenome (GOLD analysis project Ga0209370, IMG submission 187164) | Agave microbial communities from Guanajuato, Mexico - At.P.rz (SPAdes) (version 2) | ecosystem: Host-associated > Plants > Phyllosphere > Phylloplane/Leaf | place: Guanajuato, Mexico... | reverse complement strand
CGCAATTCATCGTCGAGTTGCGCCTGTGGCCGGATTGCCGGCAGCAGGTGTCCGAGTGGCATGTTTTTCATGTCTCACCTCACCATTGTTCAGCGTCGTAGGCTGGCGCCGGCTTGCTGTAATCGACAGATTCAGCTTGTTGATCAACTGAAGGCGGTTCGGAAACCAGTGTATGAGCGATCCTTCGTGATCTCCGGTGGTCCGGATCGGGGCCTTGGCGCTTTGCGCGGCGTGTACTAAGCTGGGCCTGTGCGACGAGCCGGCGTTGTTCTTCGATTGCACGGAACACCATCGCTTCCGAAATCAACGTGTGCCCTTGGTCGCGTAAATGCAGAACAGCGCAGCGCTGTTCCCACAGCGAGATCGGGGGATGACGCAAGTCCGCAAATCGGACCTCGATAAAGTCTTTGCCGGATAAGCTCACGAAGATGCGTGACAGGTCTTCTGGGTGGTAACGGACCATCACGGTGCGCCGATCTAGTCGCCAGGCAGAGAAGATCGGATGCCAGTACCGGATGTGGAACAGGGTCAAGCCATTAGCTTGAATTGTCCGCCGGGCGACCGGGAGGAACTGCAGCAGGAATTGCCATTCGGCTTCCGGCGTAGCGGGCAACCGTGACGTCACGTTTGCGCCTTGCAACGCGTCCCACATACTGGACGGCGTGGCGCCATGCAGGCCGCGATGTGGGCTGTTGTGATAGCGCTGTCCGATTTCCAACGCGAGCCAGCGCTCGAATTCTTGCAACGTCAAGGCAGCCTGTTTTTCCGGCGGACGCGTTTTACGACCCTTCGGAGACGAGCCGGTCGTGCCTGGAAGCCCATGGACCCGCTCCATCAACGTGCGATTCAAGCGCTCGATGTGGCCGCCAAAATGAGGGCGCCCGACGGGACGGTACATGAGTTCAATGCCGTACTCCGAGCAGCCGCTACGGAGAGCTCGACTTTTGAACTCAGCGGCATTGTCGAGATGTAATACCGTGGGCACGCCACGCATGGGCCACTCCAGCTGGACGCCGAGTTTGTCAAGCCACGCTGCTTTGGAAAGCGCCACGCGGGTAAGCAACAGGGCGACGGTTGCCGCGCCAGGGCGATCTAGGCCCACATAGAAGCCCACGACACATCGGGTGGCAACGTCGATGGCGAGGGAAAGCCATGGTCGACCGATTGGCCGACGAGATATCGCATCAACCACCAGAATATCGGCCTGGGTATGATCAATCTGGACCACGTCGAGTGGATGGTGGACGACAAAGTTACCCGGTGCCGATGCGGGTTTGCCAGCCTGCTCGAGATTTTCGATTTCGCGATGGGCAGTCCATCGCCGGCCTACCGAGTTGCGGCTGGGGGGCGTCACGCCAGCGGCGGTGCATCGGCGTCGGATCTCGAGCACGAGATCGGAAAGCGGATGCGCCAGCAGAGGCTGCTTGGGAAGCCAGGTTGTCAGCACTTCGTCGATTATTGCTTCGGCCCGGGCCCCCAAGCGGCGGCCGCCTGTCTTCGGACCTCGCCCACGGGGTTTAACAGCGCTCGCGACAGGATTGGCCAGAAAGCGCTGCCGAAGCCGGTAGATCGTGGTCCAGTGCACGTCGAGCAGTTGGGCAGCCTTTAATGCCTGAGCCTTGGTGAGCGGTCCATTTCCAAGTGGTCGAAGTATACGGGCAACCGTGGTTTCCCGAGCTTCGCTTCCGTCCGCTTTGCGCATGATGATGTCGATTGCCGATGTCGTTCAATCTACGTTAGTACAATTGACGGGCAATAAATGGGTATTAGCTGAATTAGTGGGAAACCTTTATGCCAAGTGTTGTAAAATAACAACGCACTGCAAAGGCGAGAGTTCGACAATTCCACTGAAAAATCAACAGCATAGAATGGTTCTCCGTTAGCAAGGTGATTGGACATGATTAGCAGAATTAACGGACCTCAACAGCTGGCGCGCGGCGCGCGGCGCTCGCGCGGGTCGACGGCGTCAAGGGGCAGGCGGTGTGGACGCTCACGCTGGTCGGCAAGCGCAGCAAGGTGCGCACGGTGCCGGTCAGTCCGGCCACGCTCGACGCGCTGCGCGCGCATTGGGCTGATCGCGGGCTCGCTTGGGAGGCGATGGAGGTGAGCAATGCGGGCACTGGGGCGACAGATCTGCCGCTGATCGCGCCGCTGTCGATTCCCGGCACCGCGGCGGCTCACGCAAGGCACGGCGAGGGGCCGGTCGCCGAGGCCGGTCCCTATACGTCCGACGCGCTCGGCCGCCTGGTGCGCACCGCGCTCAAGCGCCTGCAGGTCGAGCTGCAGCGCTGGGGCGCACTGTCGCTGTGGGACGCTGAGCAACTGCGGAAAACCAGTGCGCACGCATTGCGCCACACGTTCGGCACCGACGCGACCGCGCGGGGCGTGCCGCTCGACGTGGTGCAGCAGATCCTCGGCCACGCGTCGCTCGCGACCACCTCGATCTACGTGAAGGCGCGCCAGCAGCGCGTGCTTGAGGCGGCCATCGACTACTACGCGCAGCAGGTCCCGACAGAATCGGTGCCGGCCGAGCCGGCCGGTGCGGCGGCGCCGCCAGCCGCCCCGGCGATCGCCGGCGTGTCGTTGCTCCGGCCGCAGTCGATCGGCGACGAAGAAGATGACGATGATTTCGCCGTACGCGACCGCGATGAAGTATCGGGCATGCGAACCGCGCCGATCCGGCTCACGCTGCGCATTGAGAACATGGAGACGGGTGGGCGGGGGCGCTCGCGCACGATCCGCGCGCTCGAGCGCGGCATGCTCGAGGATCATGCGGCCGAGCGCCTCGCCCCCGGCGTCTATGCGCTGAAGGTGCTGCACGACGATGATGCGGCGCTCGACGTCGAGCTTGAGGATTTGTTCGATGCCATCCGAGACGAAGCGCATCTGCACCATTGCGTGGCCGAGATCGATGCGCAATGGGTCGGCACGGATCGCACATGGACCTACAGGGCGCCGGCCGCTCAGGCGACGGGCACGGTGATCCCGTTTCCGGGCGGTGCGGTGACGGCCGCGGCGGTGGGCGAGGCCGCGCCCGTGTTGTCCGGCCCGCGCGTGATGCGGTTGCGGATCAGCCTGGAGGGCGTCGAGCCGGCGATCTGGCGCCGGCTCGAGGTGCCGGCCGACATAGCGTTGGATGACCTAAACGACGCGATCCAGGCGGCGATGGGTTGGCAGAACCGGCATCGCTACGGCTTTGGCTTCTCCGGCGCGATAGGGATGCTACCGCCCACGGCGGGCGGGGCGGCCGACGTGCGGCTCGAGACGCTCGGCGGCCCCGGGGCGGCGTTCACGTACACGTATGACCTGGATGACGACTGGCGGCACGTGGTCGAGATCGAGGCGGTTTTGCACGCGGCCCCGAAGGGGGGCGCGCCGCGCTGCGTGGCCGGCGCCCGCGCCTGTCCGCCCGAGGAGTGCGGCGGCCCGGCCGGCTATGCGCAGCTGCTGCGCGTGCTCGCCGGCCGGATGACCGAGGAAAAACGCGAGCTGCTCGACTGGCTCGGCGAACCGTTTGACCCCGAGGTGTTTCGGGTCACCGACGCGAATGCGCGGCTTGCGTCGCTTCGATGAATCACACGTGTCCCGCGGATGCGACGGGTTGCCCGTCAACGTAAACGGCTAAAGGCCGGGAACGCGTAACACACCGCATGAACAGGTCGCTTGCGGACTGACCCCGCAGTGACGCTGCGTGTGTCGACTCGGCATACAGCAGCAGATCAGCGCGCTGGCCGACTGCAATCTTGCCGAGATTGTCCAGTGCCAACGACGCGGCTCCCTTCCACGTCAGCATATCGATAATCTCCTCGTGCTGATACCGCCAGTCGGCGGACTGTTCGCGCGCGAACAAGCGGGTTGCAAATTCCCGATCAATCGCGGAATATCCCCGCCGTCGTACGCTATTCCAGTGATGGGCATCGTATGCGACGATTGCACACGCGGACGCATTCAGCAGCCGCCAGTCGACCCGATTGAGCGACGAGACCGGGAACGCCAGGAGATGTTGGTCGAGAACACCCAGATTGGATAGCAACGAGGCACTAGAACAACCATACGCGTCATGGAAATCGGAGAAGCCTTCTCCGCCGCCGTCGAGCCGAATGACCAAGCGGGACGCTTTGTCCTTTGCAATCTCATGCAACGCGATGAGCAGGGCAGGTGACGCACCGAACTGCGAGCCGATCGCAGGGAACACCGAAATGCGCGAACCGGACGTATTGCGCAGTGTTTGGCGAAACCCGTGAATACATGCGTCGGTCGACTTAGTCACCGGTCTGTGTCCCCGGCCCAACCACCTGTCCATCAAGACATGGTAGAAGACGGGGCGGTTACCGAAGGCGCTGACCGTTTGAACATCCTGCGTCACATTGTCCGAGAATATTCCGATGGTGGTGAACCCGGAGGCTATCGCCTGTCTGACGTTGTCGTATAGGTTTGCACGTGCCCCGTCAGCATTCAGTGACGCGCTGACGAGTCCCGGCAAGCAAAGCAGACCGCGCGCATCGCGTCGGATCGAAGCGCGCGATGTTCCGGGCTCGCACACGCGGACGATTTCTCCGGCGCAAATCTCGATGTCGGCTTCTCGCCAGATATGGCGATCGCCGTCGAAGTAGGTGGCGTGTTCGATGACCCAGCATGCGCCAGACCGGATGGCCTGCATCGCTTTAGGATCACCCGAAAATGCCCGCCACTCGCTTGTGCGGTGACGCACTGCTGTATCCGCATACATGGTAGAGATTTTCGGCTAGTGTTGGCCGTTCGCAAGTCGCTTGTCGTCACTGTTCCTGTGCAGCGAGAATCTTCGCGAAATATTCGCGCTGGACGGCGGGCAAGTTGAGCCCAGCAGCGTCAGCCGGATCCTTGATAAACGCGATGCTCGACAGCTCCGGATCGGTCTGACTCTCTAGGAACGAAGCGATTCGTTCCGAGACTTCGGACCGGGACCACTTCAAACGAGCTTCTTTGAAAAAAGCACAGCGCACATCGTTCTCGACTCGAGTCCATTCGTCGACCGCCGCATAGTCTGCCGGCGTCAAGCCGGTTTCTTCTTCCACCTCACGCGCCAGAGCACGTTCCAAGGCAACCGTTCCGTCCGGCAGCACGTCGTCGTCATTCAATGTCCCGGATGGGAAGTAGGTCAGGCCGGCATTCGATGTATGCGACGCCATAGTGCCCAACACATAAAAATCGTCGGATGTTCTGATCGCTGCGATCGGAAAGCAAAGCTTTGCGCTCCTGTCAGGATGGTCGAGTTCTCGCCACGCCATGAATGCCGCGTAAGTGGTTCGAAGCAGGTTTACCTGCAACGATCGATCGTCGCCGGAAGTGCTGTGCGACATCAAGACGGGGCCGTTGAATATCTTGGGTTGGCTCTCCTTGAGGAACGTCCAGATCCTGGCAATGTCCGACGAGCGTGCCGTCTCGAAATTCCAGTTCACCTGAGGATCAAGTCTGGCCGATACCGACGAGTATCTTTGAATAATTCCCATGCATTCCCTCAACAAAAAGGTTCGTTCCGCTTTTACAGGATTCGCTGTTCGACTTCCGCCTCGACATCGAAGTGTTTCCGCATCTCGTTCTGCATGAAGTCAATCAACTGGCAAATGTCGTTCGCGCGTCCGGGGCGCCGAACAACGATGAACCCGGCGTGTTTGGATGAGATCCGTGCCGTGCCAATGGTGAGCCCCTTGTGCCCGAGTGCCTCGATCATTTCACCGATCTTCAGCCCGTGCGACGGTCGTTTGAACACGCTTCCAGCGTTCGGTTCCGAGCCGGGAAATCGTTCTCGCCTCAGCGCAAGATTCGTCAGTCGCCGGATACGCAGTTCGCGCGGATCGCCATCCTGTAGTCGGAAGTACGCGCCGAGGACTACGTACACGCCGTTCTGGAAGCCGGACGATCGGTATCCCCATTCGCACTCGGTCCGATCCAGTTCGATCACCTGCCTGGTGTGAATCGCATAAACCCGCACCGATTGAACGACGCTGGAGATGTCGTCACCGAATGCTCCCGCGTTCATCACTACGCCTCCGCCGACTGAGCCCGGAATGTTTCCCAGAATCTCGAATCCGGCCAGTCCGAAGCGCTCGCATGCTAACCCGACCCTGCGAAGGCTGGCGCCGGCATCGGCATACACGACATGTTCGCCAACCCGCGTGATGGTGCCGAAACGACGACCGAATTTCATGACGCGAGGGTAGCGAGGCTGAGACAGAATCACGTTGCAGCCATGGCCGAGAATCGGAAACGACGCCGCACCGCCGTGCTCGAACATTTCAACGACGTCATCCGCGCAGCGCGGCAACAGCAGTTCTTCACAGGTCGAAGCAAGTCGATACGAGTTTGCGTACTCGAGATTGACCTCACGCAAGATTTTCGGGCTGTCCATGGCGGTCGTTTTTGGTCAGCAAGTAGGGTCCCAGCGCTAGCGTACGGAGCCCGGATCGGACGAAAACTGAGACGGCATCTTCCGGCGTTTCTACAATTGGTTCGCCATGGATGTTGAACGAAGTGTTCAGCACGGCGGGAATACCTGTTAGCGCGTGGAATCGTTCCACCAGGTGGTAGTAAGTCTCGTTGTCGGCTCGTCGTAGAATCTGCGCTCGAGCGGTCTTGTCTTTCGGATGAATCGCCGCGGCAAGCAACTTGGCACCCTCGGTGGTCGTATCAAAGGAAATCATCATATGCGGCGAGCGAGGGGGCGCTTTGGTTGCCAGCAATTGATCGACACCGATGTCGAGTACCGACGGCGCAAAGGGCATCCAGAAATCTCGCGACTTGATGGCCGAGTTGATTTCCTGGAGATTACCGATCGAATCCGGGCGACTGAGAATCGATCGATTGCCGAGCGCCCGCGCGCCGAACTCGGCACCTGCTGCAAAACGGGCGACGATTCGTCCCGCCGCTAGCTGTTCCGCTACTGCATCTTCAATGTCCTTCGGTCGACTTATGGTCACATCAGCCTCCTTCACGGCATCGAGCGCGCGCTCGTATGCATCGGACCCATAGTGCCGGCCGCAGTAGATGTCACGCAGCCCGCCCTCAGGTGGTACGTCGAGCCTTGACGAAAGTGCCCACGCAGCCCCTAGGCTGTTGCTCTCGTCGCCACACGATGGAATGACGTAGAAGTCCGCGATCGAAGGATGTTGGCTCAGGCGTTGATTTAGTTTGACGTTCATGAAAGCACCTCCCGCCACCGCAAGCGAGTCAGTTTCGAGCGCTTGCGTCACTTTCAGCGCCCATTCGGTCACGAACTCTTCAAAGAAGAGCTGCAAGCCTGCAGCCAGCTCGTCGAAGCGGCGGCGCTTCAATTTTTCATCAAGGAATGCGGGCTGGAGTTCACTCGGTGGGACCCCTTCAACTCGTCGCCATGCATACTCACCGGCAGACGGTTGTACGAACATTGAGGAGAAAAACTGGCTGATCTCGCGCGCGCCCTTACTGCCGGCCGCGTATGGCGCGAGTCCCATCAATTTGTACTCGTGCTCGAGCGGAACGAATCCGAGCAGATAGGTGAGATAGCTGTAGAGCTGCGCGATTGAATCATCGCGAGGTATGTGGCACTTCTCTGTCAACGTCCACCCTTCGCCCACAAAGACGGCCCCCGCTGCGCCGTCCCCCTGTCCGTCGCAGGTCAATACTGCACACCGACCGTGGTCGAATCGGCCGCGGCCGAAGTACGCGGCGGAGGCGTGACACGTATGGTGGTCAATAAACTCGATCGGCCCCGCATAGCCTTTCGCCCGGAGTCGATCTGACCGTACGGCCGCCTTCTTGCTTGCATTCGCATCGGTCACGTCGTCCGGCGTCTGGCGGATCTGTGCGTAATGAGTGCCGCTGAAGAGCTCCTTGAATACCGCCATCACTTCAGTCCGGTCACGCATCGCATCGTTCCGGAATGCCTGTGTGCTGAATGCGGTGGCGTCAACATCGGACCAACTCAAACCAGCGAGGTCGAGCAACTCTGTGATCGCGTGTTCCGGAAACCCGCCTTGGTTCTTCGTCCGTGTATACCGCTCTTCCTGCACGACACCGAAGAGCTTTCCGTCGCGTATCAATGCGGCCGACGCAGTATGACCATCATGAATTCCGAGAATATTCATCAGGATTGACTCCAGGTTTTCAACTCGGTTAAGAAAGTGCCGTGATCGGTATAGTGATGCGATGAAAATCCGAACTCTCTTGCTGATTGAACGTTTTCGGCGTTGTCATCGATGAAAAGAAACTCATCAACGCGGACATGTGGATATAGATGCTCGACATATTGAAAGATCCGCTTGTCGGGTTTTTCCACGCCAACTTCGAATGACAGCACCGCTCTCTGGCAAATCGATTGAATGTTGTATCGGTCGCACAACGCGGACCAATGCTCTTGGTTCGTGTTAGAACAGAGCACGACCGGGTGCGTCGAACCGACGGTGTGGATGGTCTCAATCATCAAAGTGTTCGGTGAGAAATGACTCGACCAGTCACACAAAAATTCTGCGTACGTCCCGCTCCATGAGAAATCATGGACCAGTGAAGCATGGAGGTCGTGCAGCGTTGATGCTCCAGTGCCAATACCACTTCGCCGGATCACCGCGAGGAGTTCCGCGTCACCAGGTGGTCGTGACATGCGCGAGACGAGACGTCTCAGCAGACTGGTGTTGTCGTGAAAAATAACGACGCCTCCGATATCGAACACGAGAATCTTGGACAAAATACGTACTCCGTGACGTATTGAATGCCGTAGCTCAGAGGCGGGCATCAAGCAGAAAGAATGTGCGTGCGTCGATGCACGGGATTTGAACCGAAATTCTTGACGTGGACATTGAAGCCTTTGTCGCGCAACTCGAGCGGCAACCGCTCGTAGCCACGAGCAATCTGGCGCGCGTTTTTGATCCTTGAAAGGCTTTCGGTCTGTATCGCAGCAAGTAGCAGACTGGTGCTGCCGCGAATGTCGTTCGCGCTCACATCGCTTGGTGTCAGCGACGCCACTCCATCGACAATAAATTCGCGGTCGGAAACTATCGTCACTTTCGCGCCAAGCTTGACGAACTCCTCGAGATAAGTGTTTCTGCCGCTGAAGACCTTGTCGTAAAACCTCACCTTACGGCCCGACCTGATGGTCGCGGCGACGATCAACGGAAGTGCGTCCGTCGGAAAACCAGGATAAACATCGGCGACAACGTCAAAGCGGGTCGGGGTCGCGTTGGAATCTACGGAAATGCTGACTTTTTCCTGGTCGGCTAGTATCGAAATACCAAGTCCCGAGAACGTGTCTGTCAGGCACTGCAGGTCGATTGGGGAGTCCCACTGGATGACCGATGACGTGTTCGAAATCGCTGAGTAAGCCATTACGGTGGCAACATGGATCCGATCTACTGGCACCACGTGCGTTACCCCTTCTGACGGATATCCTCGCACCGAGAACGAACGATTTTCGTGAAGGCGGATGTCGCAGCCTGACTTGTTAAGAAAATCAACAACGTCGATGATTTCGGGCTCTATCGCAGCATTGTGGATAACCCCACTTCGGTTCGACGCCGTGAGGAAGATGAGGGCCTGTAACGTTGCGCCCACCGAAGGAAACGGAAGCGTCACCTCGCTCGCCTTTTGCTCCGCGATGCGACCAAGCAGCCACTCGCCTTCCTGCCGCAGTTCACAGCCGAACTGATCCAGAACGAGTTGGTGAAAGTCGAAACCTCGTTCCTTGCCGAATTGACACCCACCCGGCGGCCCGATCTTGCCTGCTCCGGTTCGTCCGACCAGCCCGCCCAGAAACAGTAGGGAATATCGCGACGCGCTGCTGAGACGAGGCGGCAGGTCGCTTCGCTCGAGCGCGGAAGCATCGATGCGCAGCACGCGATCGTCCGGCTGTACCTTTACGCCGAGCCACTCGAGGGAGCGAACGACGGCCCTAACGTCCTCCAGATCGACCGGCACATTTTTCAGTGTCGATTTCCGTGCACTGAAAATCGATGCGATGAGTAGCGGAAGGGCGGCGTTCTTAGAACCTTGCCCCGCAATGGTGGAGTGACGATATTCACTTCCCGTTTTTGCCCAGATTTCCATTAGGTATCCTGATATATCGATCAATTTCAAAGATGCATACAGTTACATTGACCCCATCTTCAGTCAGCCCGAGACACTCCTGGCGTTTGGGTAGTTCCGGCGCGAAGCAGAAGATAGACGTTGACCGCGAGAATAGACGCCGTAACAATCGCCGCCCAGGAAGCAGCGATGGACAACGAATTGCTGATGCCGCGCGCTCCAGATAGAAACGAACCGAATATCGCGACTCCCATCGCGGATCCGACTTGGCTCGCCGCGCGTGCGATGCCAGACGCGATCCCGGTATAGCTTCGCTCGACCGTCGACATGAAAATAGCTGTCGACATTGGGGAGCCAAGTCCCGCCCCGATTCCTATCACCAGCAACACAGCTCCGATCAGTGTGTGGGATAACGCGACGTCGGCGAATGCCAGAGCCAAGAAACCAAGCAGTCGAACGCCACTACCGACAAGCATCAACCGCAGCGGATCGGTTCGAGACACAAGCTTCCGCGAGGAGGTGTTGCCGAGTACAACTCCTACCGACAACGGCAACAATGCGGCACCGGCTTCGAGCGGGCTATATCCTTCAACTTTCTGAAAGAAAAGGCTCAGCACAAAGAGCAAGCCAAAAAAGGCCCCAGCACCGGCCACGAACACATAGCCGATCCATGAGAAAGTGGAATTCGCAAACAGATGCGGCGGCAGAATCGGCGACCTCGCAGAACGTTCGACAGCAATGAACGCACCAAACGAGGTCAGCGCCAGGACGGATGCGCCGACGATCCACGGGCTGCCCCAACCGAGCTGGCCGCCTTCGATCAGTATCGCGGTCGCCAATATCATCGAAACGGCTAGACTTAACAAGCCGGCGTAATCAATTCTTCGCTGGCTGCGTGCGTCCGGTTCGCCGGCCGTTCCCAGCGTCAGCCAGATCCCCAGCAGACCAATCGGAACATTAACTAGAAAAATGCTTCGCCAGTTGAAAGCAGTAACGAGTAACCCACCAGCGATTGGCCCAACGATCAGCGCAATACCTCCCCAACTGGAGAGTGTGGCAATGGCCTTGGCACGTCTCGCACTATCGGAGTAGGTTCGGGTCAGCAGAGCGAGTGAGCAGGGCATGAGCATTGCAGCCCCCACACCTTGCGTGGCCCGGGTGGCAATCAGCACTTCCGTGCTGGGCGCGAAACCGCTCGCCAACGATGCCGCAGTGAATACTGCTAATCCCGTCACGTATATGCGACGCGATCCAAACGCATCACCCAGAGCTCCCCCCAACAACAACAGGCTTGCAAACAAAAGCACGTACGCATTGACGATCCACTGCAAGCTCGTAACGTCGCTACCTAGATCTAGTGATATCCGTTCAAGGGCGACGTTTACGATTGAGGTATCCAACATGACAATCACGTTGCCGATGCCGGCGGCAAGCAGGACCACTCGTGGATCATTTCGTTTCATTTGAGATTTTCCGAATCCGCCACGCGGATCTTCTGGAATAACGACACGAGCCATCACGATCGGCTGACCGACACGGTACATGCTTTCTGAGTGGCCTTGTTGCATAAATCGAGCGTGAGGACGAAGTAAGGCCTATGTTCATGATTTCAGGCAATGCGAACGGATTGCAGACGTGCGAGGTCCGCCATGCGGTTGATCACGCCCACGCGGATGGCAACCTCGGTTGCCTGCGAGTCGGTGCGTCGTGCCCACAGGCGGTTACCCGTGAGCGTCTTGAAGCGATACATCGCGTTCTCCGCGAGCGAGCGCCGATGGTAGCCGCTGCCCTTCTTCCATTCGCGGCGGCCGAGTCGAGCGATCGCATCGACCGTGTCGTTGCGCCACGTCGCGCCCGAGGTGTTCGCGGTCCAATGGGCAGCGCCTTCGCGCGGCGGAATCGAAGGCGTTGCGCCACGCGCAGCGATCGCGGCATGGCAGGGCTTGGTGTCGTAGGCCCCGTCGCCACCGATGACATCGAGCGGCTCATCGTCCGGAATCTGACCGAGCAGTTCGGCCAGGACGTCACCGTCTGCGACGTCCTGATGCGTCATCAGCGCGGCACGCACCTGGCCGGTGTTCGCGTCGAGCCCGAGATGTACCTTGCGCCACGAGCGACGCTTCGAATAGCCATGCTGGCGCACCTTCCATTCGCCCTCGCCGTAGACCTTCGCGCCGGTGCTGTCGACCACCAGATGGATCGGCTCGCCTTCGCGGATGATCGGCAGTTGGACCTCAAGCGTTTGCGCACGGCGACTCAGCGTCGTGTAGTTCGGCACGGACAAAGTGGCGAAAGCCAATTCGTGAAGGCTTTGCGCGAAGCCTTGCAGCGCGCGCAGCGGCAGACGGAACACGGCCTTGAGGCCCAGCAGCGCCTGAATCAGCGCGTCGCTGTACAGACGTGGCCGGCCGCGCGTCGGCTCGGCGTCGGGTGTGTTCGCAAGGGCGGCTTCATCGATCCACATCGTGACGTTACCTCGGTTGATCAGGCCGGCGTTATAGGCCGACCAGTTCTTGACACGGTAGCGCGCCTTCGGCCCGCCCGTCTTGCCCCTGTCCCTGTGCATCTTCTCGAGGTCAAAAATCGAGAATCTACGCAGGAACCCGAACTGTTAACAGGGGGGGCGGACCGGCTGTTGTGCGTAAACGTCAGCCGGCCGCCTGCCCGCCCAATTTATGCAACAACGCC
>Ga0209370_1002583_pt1 | contig 12727 bp, 9 predicted proteins | sample AgamicAtPrz_FD_187164 | JGI IMG/M metagenome (GOLD analysis project Ga0209370, IMG submission 187164) | Agave microbial communities from Guanajuato, Mexico - At.P.rz (SPAdes) (version 2) | ecosystem: Host-associated > Plants > Phyllosphere > Phylloplane/Leaf | place: Guanajuato, Mexico... | reverse complement strand
GCACGATCATCGGGATGTACGTGAAGTTTTCCGACGAATCGTGTTCGAAGTTGAAGAGCAACGGAGCGTCGCTGAGTCCCATGGTCGTTACCTGACGTGGCGGATGCCGGCGCGGCCGGCTTGCCTGAGGTATTTTAGAACCTCTGCGCGCGGGCGGCGGCACGATCGTCGCCGGCCGTGCCTCGAATCAACGGGAGTGCTCGTGAATCCGACCCAATCAGACGAACTGCGCGACGACTTGCGTGATGAACCGCGCGGCGCGATCGAGCTGCCCGTGAGCCGCACGCGCGGCGGCGCGGTCGAAACCGCGCACGACTTCGTCGGCCAGGAATGGCCGGTCGCGCTCGTCTTCAACGGCATCTCGCACGCGGTGATGATGTGTACGCCATGCGACCTCGAAGCGTTCGCGGTCGGCTTCGCGATCTCGGAAGGGATCGTCCCGCGCGGCAGCGACATCAAGGACATCGAGGTGATCCTGCACGCCGACGCGCCGCTGCCGCATGCGGAAGTCCACCTGGAAGTCGTCCAGCAGGCGTTCGCCGCGCTGAAGGACCGGCGCCGCGCGCTCGCGGGGCGCACGGGCTGCGGCGTGTGCGGCATCGAAAGCATCGACCTGCTCGACCTCGCGCCCGAACGCGTGCCCGATACCGGCTTTCTTGCACGCCTCGCGCCCGACGCGCTGGCGCGCGCCGCGCATGCGCTGCCGGCGCATCAGGCGCTGACGAAACTGACCGGCGGCCTGCACGCGGCCGCGTGGTGCGACGCAACAGGCGCGATCCGCACGGCATTCGAGGACGTCGGCCGCCACAACGCGCTGGACAAGCTGATCGGCTCGCTCGTGCTGTCGCGCGCCGATACCACCGACGGCTTCGTGTTCCTGTCGAGCCGCGCGAGCTACGAGCTCGTACGCAAGGCCGCGCGGGTCGGCATCCCGCTGGTCGCGACCATCTCCGCGCCGTCGTCGCTCGCGATCGAGATCGCGAAGGCGGCCGGCTTGCGGCTCGTCAGCTTCTGCCGCGAAACGGGCCACGTCGACTACGGCACGGCCTGATCGCGATCGCGGCCGCGCACCGGCGATCCCCCGCCGGCGCGGCCTGCGCCGTCAGTCGAACTGACGGAAATCCGGCTTGCGCTTCTCGAAGAACGCCGTCATCGCCTCACGCGCTTCCGGCGCGCGCAGCATCGCGGAGAAGTGCGCGGCTTCCTCGGCCATCCGCGCGGGCGTCGCCACGCCGCCCGTATCCTTGAGCAGCGCCTTCGTCACACGCAGCGATGCCGCCGGCAGCGCCGCCAGCTTCGCCGCCTGCTTCGCCGCGAATGCGTCGAGCTCCGCCGCCGGCAGCACGCGGTTGACGATGCCGATCCGGTGCGCTTCCAGCGCATCGAACGCCTCGCCCAGCAGCAGCTTCTCGGCGGCGACCTGATGGCCGGCCAGGCGCGGCAGCAGGGCGCTCGATGCGGCTTCCGGGCACAGCCCGAGCTGCGCGAACGGCAGCGAGAACGTCGCGGTGTCGGCTGCGTAGACCAGATCGCAGTGCAGCAGCATCGTCACGCCGACGCCGACCGCGATGCCCGGCACCGCCGCCACGACCGGCTTGCTCGCGCTGCTGATCCGCGCCAGAAACTGGAACACCGAGGCGGTGTCGTCCGTCGGCGGCGATTTCAGGAAATCCTCGAGATCGTTGCCCGCGCTGAAATTGCCGTCGCTGCCGCGCAGCAGGATCACGCGCGTCGCCTTGTCTTCCTGCGCGTCGGCGAGCGCATCGGCCATCGTCTGGTACATCGCCGCCGTCAGCGCATTCTTCTTCGCCGGGCGCGCGATCGTGATCGTCATCACGCCATCGGCGCGTTCCACTTGAATGTCGGCCACAACCGTCTCCTTTGACTGTCTCTACCGGAATGAAAAAACGGTGCGCGAGCTCGTGGCTCGCGCACCGTCGTCGCTTTTCGTCGCGTCCCGCTTACAGGCGTTCGATGATGCCCGCGGCGCCCATGCCGGTGCCGACGCACATCGTGACCATCCCGTACTTCAGGTTGCGGCGGCGCAGGCCGTGCACGACGGTCGCTGCGCGGATCGCGCCGGTCGCGCCGAGCGGGTGGCCCAGCGCGATCGCGCCGCCGACCGGGTTGACCTTCGACGGATCGAGGCCGAGGTCACGCATCACCGCCAGCGATTGCGCGGCGAACGCCTCGTTCAGCTCGATCCAGTCGAGATCGTCCTGCTTCAGGCCGGCGGCCTTCAGCGCGGCCGGAATCGCTTCCTTCGGGCCGATGCCCATGATTTCCGGCGGCACGCCACGCACCGCGAAGCTCACGAAGCGCGCGAGCGGCGTCAGGTTGAATGCCTTCAGCACCTTCTCCGACACGACGAGCAGCGCGCCCGCGCCGTCCGACGTCTGCGAGCTGTTGCCGGCCGTGACCGAGCCCTTGTTCGCGAACACCGTGCGCAGCTTCGCGAGGCCTTCGAGCGACGTATCCGCGCGCGGACCTTCGTCGAGCTTGATCTCGCGCGTCTTCACGTCGACTTCACCGGTCGCGAGGTTCGGGAACCGCTCGGTGAGCGTGTACGCCGCGATTTCGTCGCCGAACTCGCCGGCCTGCTGCGCGGCGAGCGCCTTGCGGTGCGATTCGACCGAGAACGCGTCCTGGTCTTCGCGGCTCACCTTCCACTGCTCGGCGACGCGCTCGGCCGTCAGGCCCATCCCGTACGCGATGCCGAAGTCTTCGCTGCGATCGAAGATGTGCGGCGACATCGACGGCTTGTTGCCCATCATCGGCACCATGCTCATCGATTCGCAGCCGCCCGCGAAGATCGCGTCCGATTCGCCGACGCGGATGCGGTCGGCCGCCATCGCCAGCGCGGTGATGCCCGACGCGCAGAAGCGGTTGACCGTCACGCCGCCGACCGTCTGCGGCAGGCCCGCGAGCAGCGCGCCCATGCGCGCGACGTTCAGGCCCTGCTCGGCTTCCGGAATCGCGCAGCCGATGATCGCGTCCTCGATCACCTTCGTGTCGAGACCGGGCACCTGCGCGACCGCCGACTTGATCGCGTGAACCAGCAGCTCGTCGGGGCGCGTGTTCTTGAAGACACCGCGCGGGGCCTTGCCGATCGGGGTGCGGCTGGCGGCGACGATGTATGCGTCTTGCAGTTGTTTGCTCATTTCAGACTCCTTGTCTGCTCGCTCAGTTACGCACCGGCTTGCCGGTCTGCAACATGCCCATGATCCGTTCCTGCGTCTTCTGCGTGCCGAGCAGCTCGACGAACGCGCGACGCTCCAGCGCGAGCAGCCATTGCTCGTCGACGAGGCTGCCGGCTTCGACGTCGCCGCCGCACACGGCTTCGGCGATGCGGCTCGCGATCAGGTAGTCGTGGTCGCTGATGAAGCGGCCGTCACGCATGTTGACGAGCGATGCCTTGATCGTCGCGATCGCCGAACGGCCCGCGACCGGCACGTCCTTCGCGCGCAGCGGCGCGCGGTAGCCGGTGTCGGCCAGCGCCCGCGCTTCCTTCTTCGCGGTGTCGAGCAGTTCGAACACGTTGAAGACGATCGTGTCGGACGGCTTCACGTAGCCCATCGCACGTGCGTCGTGCGCGGACGCCGACACCTTCGCCATCGCCGCGTTCTCGAACGACTTCGTGACGAACTTCAGGATGTCGGTGGTCGCGTTCGCGGCCGTTGCCGCCTCCGCCGCGCGCAGCGCCGCTTCCTTCAGGCCGCCGCCGGCCGGCACGAGGCCGACGCCCACTTCGACGAGACCGATGTAGCTCTCGACGTGCACGACGCGCTTCGCGCTGTGCAGCATCAGTTCGCACCCGCCGCCGAGCGCGATGCCCGACACGGCCGCCACCACCGGCACGTTCGCGTACTTGACGCGCAGCATGCCTTCCTGGAACTTCTTCACGAACGGCTCGATGCCCTTCGCGCCGCCCATCATGAACGCGGGCATCGCCTCTTCGAGGTTCGCGCCTGCCGAGAACGGGCCGCCCGGCGTGCCGAGCTTCAGCGACGTCGGCTGCCAGATCACCACGCCCTTGTAGTCCTTCTCCGCGAGTTCGATCGCCTGCACGAGGCCGTCGATCACGCTCGGTCCGATCGTGTTCATCTTCGACTTGAACGACACGATCACGACGTCGTCCTCACCCGCACGGTCGTCTACCCATGCACGCACGGCATCGGTTTCGAACAGCGTCTTGCCGTACGTCTTCGGATCGGCTCCCGCTTCGCCCAGCAGCGGCGCGCGGAACACCTGCTTGCCGTACACGGCCAGGTCCGAACGCGGCACGAAGCGCTTCGATGCCGGCGCCCACGAGCCTTCGGCCGTGTGCACGCCACCCTTCTCGGCGACCGGGCCTTCGAGCACCCACGACGGCAGCGGCACGTTCGCGAGCGCCTTGCCGGCCGCGATGTCTTCCTGCACCCATTCGGCGACCTGCTTCCAGCCGGCGGCCTGCCAGCCTTCGAACGGGCCTTCGTTCCAGCCGAAGCCCCAGCGGATCGCGAGGTCGACGTCGCGCGCGTTGTCGGCGATCGACTCGAGATGCACGCCGATGTAGTGGAACACGTCGCGGAAGATCGACCACAGGAACTGCGCATGCGGATGATCCGTCTCGCGCAGCAGCTTCAGGCGTTCCGCCGGCGGGCGCTTCAGGATGCGGCCGACCGTTTCGTCCGCCTTCGCGCCCGAATCGACGTAGGTGCCCGTCTTCGCGTCGAGCACCTTGATCGCCTTGCCTTCCTTCTTGTAGAAGCCGCCGCCCGTCTTCTGGCCGAGCGCGCCCTGCTTCACCAGTTCGGCGAGCACGGCAGGCGTCTGGTAGACCGGGAAGAACGGATCGTCGGCGAGGTTGTCCTGCATCGTCTTGATCACGTGCGCCATCGTGTCGAGGCCGACCACGTCCGCGGTGCGGAACGTCGCCGACTTCGCGCGGCCGAGGCGGCTGCCCGTCAGGTCGTCGACTTCGTCGAAGCGCAGGCCGAATTTCGCGGCCTCGGTGATCACCGCGAGGATCGAGAAGATGCCGACGCGGTTCGCGATGAAGTTCGGCGTGTCCTTCGCGCGCACGACGCCCTTGCCAACGACGCTCGTCAGGAAGGTTTCGAGCTGGTCGAGGATTTCCGGCCGCGTGTGCGCGGTCGGGATCAGCTCGACGAGGTGCATGTAGCGCGGCGGGTTGAAGAAGTGCACGCCGCAGAAGCGCGACTTCAGCTCGTCCGAGAAACCTTCGGACAGCTTCGTGATCGACAGGCCCGACGTATTGGTCGCGAAGATCGCGTGCGAGGCAATGTGCGGCGCGACCTTCTTGTACAGGTCGTGCTTCCAGTCCATCCGCTCGGCGATCGCCTCGATCACGACGTCGCACTCGGCGAGCTTCGCGATGTCGTCTTCGTAGTTGGCGGCTTCGAGGTACTTCGCATCGTCCTTCACGCCGAACGGCGCGGGCGACAGCTTCTTCAGGTTCTCGATCGCCTTCAGCGCGATCGCGTTTTTCGGGCCTTCCTTGGCCGGCAGGTCAAACAGCAGCACCGGCACGCGCGCGTTGACGAGGTGCGCGGCGATCTGCGCGCCCATCACGCCGGCGCCCAGCACGGCGACCTTGCGAATCAGGAAATTGCTCACGGGATGTCTCCGGATAGTGTCGTGCAGCGCGGAATGTGAGGGCTGCACGGCGAAGTGAGTACCAGAACCGTTGCGTTCGGGCGGCGCGGCACGCGGCGCGCACCGCCCGGACTCGCGTCAGAACAGCGATTCGTCGACTTCCATCAGCGTCTTCGAACCGGCACGCGCGGCGCGGATCGTCGATGCTGTTTCGGGCAGCAGGCGCGCGAAGTAGAAGCGGGCGGTGGCGAGCTTCGACTTGTAGAACGGATCACCGGACGCTTCGTTGTCGAGAGCGATGCGCGCCATGCGCGCCCAGAAGTACGAGAACACCAGATGGCCGACGGTGCGCAGGTACGGCACGGCGGCGGCGCCGACTTCGTCCGGGTTCTGCATCGCCTTCATGCCGATTTCCATCGTCAGCTTCTGCACCTTGTCGCCGATGTCGGCGAGCGGGTTGATGAACTCGGCCATCTCCGGCTTCACGCCTTCGGCTTCCGCGAATTCGGTCACGAGCTTGCCGAACTTCTTCAGCTTCGCGCCCATGTCGCCGAGCACCTTGCGGCCCAGCAGGTCGAGCGACTGGATCGAGTTCGTGCCTTCGTAGATCATGTTGATCCGCGCGTCGCGCACGTACTGCTCCATGCCCCACTCGGAGATGAAGCCGTGGCCGCCGTAGATCTGCATCGCGTGGTTGGTCGACTCGAACGCGTTGTCGGTCAGGAACGCCTTGATGATCGGCGTGAGCAGCGCGACGAGGTCGGCCGCTTCCTTGCGCACCGCTTCGTCGGCGTGCGACAGCTCCTTGTCGATCTGCAACGCGGACCAGTACGTGAATGCGCGCGCGCCTTCGGCGTAGGCTTTCTGCGTGAGCAGCATGCGGCGCACGTCCGGGTGCACGATGATCGGGTCGGCCGGCTTGTCCGGCGCCTTCGGGCCCGTCAGCGAACGCATCTGCAGGCGTTCCTTCGCGTACGTCAGCGAGTTCTGGTACGCGACTTCCGTGAGGCCGAGGCCTTGCATGCCGACGCCGAGGCGCGCGGCATTCATCATCACGAACATCGCGTTCAAGCCCTTGTTCGGCTCGCCGACCATCCAGCCCTTCGCGCCGTCGAGGTTCATCACGCACGTCGAGTTGCCGTGGATGCCCATCTTGTGTTCGATCGAGCCGCACTTGATGCCGTTGCGCTCGCCCGGCTCGCCCGAAGCGTCCGGAATGAACTTCGGCACGATGAACAGCGAGATCCCCTTCGTGCCTTGCGGCGCGTCCGGCAGGCGCGCGAGCACGAGGTGGACGATATTCTTCGACATGTCGTGCTCGCCGCTCGAGATGAAGATCTTCGTGCCGCTGATCGAGTACGAGCCGTCGCCGTTCGGTTCGGCCTTGGTGCGCAGGATGCCGAGGTCGGTGCCGCAGTGCGGCTCGGTCAGGCACATCGTGCCCGTCCATTCGCCCGACACGAGCTTCGGCAGGTATTGCTGCTGCAGTTCCGGCGCGCCATGCGCGTGCAGGCATTCGTACGCGCCGTGCGACAGGCCCGGATACATCGTCCATGCCTGGTTCGCCGAGTTCAGCATTTCGTACAGCGCGTTGTTCACGAACGCGGGCAGGCCCTGGCCGCCGTAGTCCGGATCGCAGCCGAGCGCCGGCCAGCCGGCCTCGACGTACTGCTGATACGCTTCCTTGAAGCCGGTCGGGGTCTTCACGACGCCGTCGCCTTCATACGTGCAGCCTTCGCGGTCGCCGACCTGGTTCAGCGGGAACAGTACCTCGGAGCAGAACTTGCCCGCTTCCTCGAGGACCTGGTTGATCGTGTCGGCGTCGAGGTCCGCATGCTTGGGCATTTGCTTGACTTCGGCTTCGACGTTCAGAAGCTCGTGCAACACGAATTGCATGTCGCGCAGCGGCGCGGCGTACTGTCCCATGACTCTCTCCAAAGGTGGGCAAACGGCTCGAGCTCCTGGCGGGCGGGTCACGCGCCGCTAACGGCTCTCGCTCTGATACGAAACAATCGTCTTTTCCAGCGCGGCCCACGTGAGGCGCACGGCGTCCGGCGAATGCAGGAAGCGTGCGTCGTGATGCAGGCCGAGCGTGAAGCTGTACAACTCGAAGAGCATCAGTTCCGGATCCGTGTCCGCGCGCAGATGCCCTTCTTCCATCGCCTGCGAAATGGCGCGCAGCAACGCGGCACGCCAGGCGGTCACGCTCGCGATCAACTGCTCGCGTACGGGGCTGTCCGGCCGGTCGTCGTACTCCACTGCGCCGCTGATGTAGATGCACCCGGTCGTCACCTCCTGGATGCGCTTCTCCATCCAGCGCGCCAGCATCGCCCGAAGACGCGGCAGACCGCGCGACTCGCGCAGGCTCGGAAAGAACACCTCGTTCTCGAAACGATGGTGGTACTCGCGGACCACCTCTACCTGCAGGTCTTCGCGCGATCCGAAGTGCGCGAACACGCCGCTCTTGCTCATCTGCATGCGCTCGGCCAGCAGGCCGATCGTCAGCCCCTCCAGCCCGTCACGGCTGGCGAGGTCCAAAGCAGCTTCAAGTATCGCGGCACGCGTCTGTTCGCCTTTTCGCATAGCTATTTCTGTAACCGTTCGGGGGTTCGAATAAAATCGAACGGCCGTACTATTATTGAGTGCGGCCGCTCGCGAAACAAGGAAATTATTAGAAACCGGTGTCTAACCGAGCCGCTATTTTGCGCGATTCCGGCGGGACCGGAGCGGCTTTTCCGCACGAACGTGCGGACAGATTTTCTGAAGCGAATACTTAGTCTGCGTTCAGTCGTAACCGCCGACCGTCAGCGCCTTCATCACGAGCCGGTACGTGTTGTACGCAAGCCAGCTCAGCAGCCGCTCGATGCGCGGGCGCGCGGCGTAGTGCACGGCATCGATCTCCCGGCCTTCGGCGAACGCGGTCGCGATCGCGTCGCGCAACTGGTTCGTCACTGCATCGTAGCGCACCAGCACGACATTCGCTTCATTGTTCAGCATCAGGCTCAGTGCGTCCAGATTCGACGAGCCGACCGTCGCCCAGTTGTCGTCGATCACCGCGACCTTGCCGTGCAGGATCGTCTTGTCGTATTCGGCGACGCGCACGCCCGCCCGCAACAGCGAGTGATACAGGAACGGTACGGCCGTATCGAGCGCCGTGAATTCCTTGCGGCCGATCAGCACCTGCACGTCGACGCCGCGCCGTGCCGCACCCGTCAGCGCGCGGCGCAGCTTGCGGCCCGGCATGAAGTACGGATTCGCGAGCAGGATCCGCTGGCGCGCCTGGCCGATCGCCGCGAGATAGGCCTTCTCGATCGCACGGCGGTTCACGACGTTGTCGCGCGCGACGAACGCGACGCTCGGCTCGGTCACGACCCGCAGCGCGCCGGCCTTGATCCACCGGTGGCTGCGCATCCAGCGCCGGAACATGTCCGGGAACGCTTCGCCGCCGTGCAGCCCGGCCGCGTACTGCGCATACGGCTTGTGGCCGAACTGGATCCGGTGCCACTGCAGCTCGAACGCGGCGCGCACGTCGGACACCGCGGGCCCGGCCATCTCGACCGCGAAATCCCAGCGCGGGAACGGCAGCGTCGCGCTGCCCTGCGCGTAGTCGTCGACGATGTTGATGCCGCCGCAGAACGCGACCGCGTGATCGATCACCGCGAGCTTGCGATGCGTGCGCGAGAAGCCGAAGCGGCCGAACAGGAAGCGGTTGTAGATGCAGTGCTCGACGCCTGATTCGGCCCATGTATCGAACAGCGGCAGGCGCGCGGTGCCGATGCCGTCGGTGATCACGCGCACGCGCACGCCGCGCTGCGCCGCGCGGATCAGCGCGTCGGACACCGGGCGGCCGGCCTCGTCGTCGCAGAAGATGTAGGTTTCGAGCATCACCTGCTCGCGCGCGGCGTCGATCCGTTCGATCAGCGCGTGGAAGAATTCGCCGCCGGTTTCGCACAGCCGCACCGTATTGCCGGCCGTAAACGCGAGCCGCGACGCGGAGCCGCGCTCCTGCAGGAACATCTGCCGCAATTGCGCGAAGCGCTTGCGGGTCTCCGCATTCATGCGGACGAGCCGTGCGGCGCACGCGTGAGGGCCACGCGCGCGGGCAATTGCAGGATCGCCTCGGCGTTCGACGGCGAGAAGCAGCGCGCGGCCGCCTCGCGGAACGGCAGCCACGCATGGTCGACGTGCTCGCGCGGCGACAGCGTCACGTCGACGCGATGCGGCACGCACAGGCCGAACCAGTGCTCGACGTTGCGCGTGACGCCCGGCGCATAGCGGTGCAGGTATTGCGGATAGATCGTGTATTCGATCCGGTGATGCCAGTCGACGAGCGCGGTGGCCGGCACGGCCGGCGTGCCGACCACGATGCCGGTTTCCTCGGCCACTTCGCGCGCGGCGGTGAGCGCGAGCGGCTCGTCGAGCGCGTCCTTCGAGCCGGTGACCGATTGCCAGAAATCGGGCTGGTCGGCACGCTTGATCACGAGCACATCGAGGTCGGGCGTGTAGATCACGACGAGAACGGATTCGGGGATTTTCGGCGGCTTCGTCATCTTGGTTTCATGCGGCACGAGGCCGTGCGTCGACCCGGTGCTCCGAACGCGCGGCAAGTGCTGCGACTGTACCGCAAAAAATGAAAAAGGCGCATCGCTGCGCCTTTTTCATGGGGTCGTGTGCGCGCGACCGCACACACGACCGGGTGTGAAAGCGCGTTACGCCTTCGGCTGCTCCGGCTGACGCAGACGGATGTGCAGCTCGCGCAGCTGACGCTCGTCGACCGGGCTCGGCGCCTGCGTGAGCAGATCCTGCGCACGCTGCGTCTTCGGGAACGCGATCACGTCGCGGATCGAATCGGCGCCGGCCATCATCGTGACGATGCGGTCGAGACCGAATGCGATACCGCCGTGCGGCGGCGCGCCATACTGCAGCGCGTCCAGCAGGAAGCCGAACTTCAGTTGCGCTTCTTCCGCGCCGATCTTCAGCGCGCGGAACACCTTGCTCTGCACTTCCTCGCGGTGGATACGCACCGAGCCGCCGCCGATTTCCCAGCCGTTCAGCACCATGTCGTACGCCTTCGCGAGGCAGCGGCCCGGGTCGGTCTCGAGGTACTCGAGGTGCTCGTCCTTCGGGCTCGTGAACGGGTGGTGTGCCGCGACGTAGCGCGCGTCTTCGTCGTCGTATTCGAACATCGGGAAGTCGACGACCCACAGCGGCTTCCAGCCGGCCTGGACCAGACCGTTCGCCTTGCCGAATTCCGAATGGCCGATCTTCAGGCGCAGCGCGCCGAGGCTGTCGTTGACGACCTTCGCGCGGTCGGCCGCGAAGAAGATGATGTCGCCGTCTTCAGCGCCGGTGCGCTCGAGGATCGCCGCGATCGATGCGTCGTGCAGGTTCTTGACGATCGGGCTTTGCAGGCCGTCGCGGCCCTTCGCCTTTTCGTTGACCTTGATCCATGCGAGGCCCTTCGCGCCGTAGATGCGCACGAATTCCGTGTAGCCGTCGATGTCGCCGCGCGACAGCTCGCCGCCCTTCGGCACGCGCAGCGCCGCGACCCGGCCGTCCTTCGCGTTGGCCGGCGTGCTGAACACCTTGAAGTCGACGTCCTTCATCGCGTCGGTCAGCTCGGTGAATTCGAGCTGCACGCGCAGGTCCGGCTTGTCCGAACCGAAACGCGCCATCGCTTCCGAGTACGGCATCACCGGGAATGTCGCGTCGAGTTCGACGTCGATCGTCGTCTTGAAGATGTGACGGATCATGTCTTCGAACAGGTCGCGGATTTCCTGCTCGCCGAGGAACGACGTTTCGCAGTCGATCTGCGTGAATTCCGGCTGGCGGTCGGCGCGGAGATCCTCGTCGCGGAAGCACTTGGTGATCTGGTAGTAACGATCGAAGTTCGCGACCATCAGCAGCTGCTTGAACAGCTGCGGCGACTGCGGCAGCGCGAAGAACTGGCCCGCGTTCACGCGCGACGGCACGAGGTAGTCGCGCGCGCCTTCCGGCGTGCTCTTCGTCAGCATCGGCGTTTCGATGTCGATGAAACCCTGCTCGTCGAGATACTTGCGTGCCTCGATCGCGACACGGTAGCGCAGGCGCAGGTTGTGCTGCATCTGCGGGCGGCGCAGGTCGAGCACGCGGTGCGTGAGGCGCGTCGTTTCCGACAGGTTGTCGTCGTCGAGCTGGAACGGCGGCGTGACCGACGCGTTCAGCACGTTCAGCTCGTGGCACAGCACTTCGATCTTGCCGCTCTTCAGGCCGGCGTTGACCGTGCCTTCCGGACGGTTGCGCACGAGGCCCTTGATCTGCACGCAGAACTCGTTGCGCACGCCTTCGGCGGTCGCGAACATTTCCGCGCGATCCGGGTCGCACACCACCTGCACGAGGCCTTCACGATCGCGCAGGTCGATGAAGATCACACCGCCGTGATCGCGGCGGCGCTGCACCCAGCCGCACAGCGACACGGTTTGGCCCAGCAGGTGTTCGGTCACGAGACCGCAGTATTCAGTACGCATCGACATGATGTTTGCTTTCGTTCGGTTTGATCAACGGGCGCCGCAACGCGCGGCCCGGGCGATGATTCTTTACTTACAGCGGCGGCTCGACGGGACGACGGGCGGGCGCCGGAGCCGGCGCCGAAGGCGCCACGACGCCCATCGAGACGATGTACTTGAGCGCGGCATCGACCGACATGTCGAGTTCGATGACTTCGCTCTTCGGCAACATCAGGAAGAAGCCCGACGTCGGGTTCGGCGTCGTGGGCACGTACACGCTCACGTACTCTTCCGTCAGATGGTTGACCACGTCGCCGCCGGGCGTGCCGGTCAGAAACGCGATCGTATACGAGCCGCGGCGCGGGTATTCGATCAGCAGCGCCTTGCGGAATGCGTTGCCGCTACTCGACAGCAGCGTGTCCGATACCTGCTTGACGCTCGTGTAGATCGGCCCGACGACCGGGATGTGACGCACGACCGCGTTCCACCACGTGACGAGCTTCTGGCCGATGAAGTTCTGCGTGGCCAGTCCGACGACGAAGATGAACGCGAGCGTCAGCACCGCGCCGATCCCCGGCAGATGGAAGCCGAGCATCCGCTCGGGCTGCCACGATTCGGGCAGCAGGAGCAGCGTCTGGTCCATC
>Ga0209370_1002581_pt1 | contig 12733 bp, 10 predicted proteins | sample AgamicAtPrz_FD_187164 | JGI IMG/M metagenome (GOLD analysis project Ga0209370, IMG submission 187164) | Agave microbial communities from Guanajuato, Mexico - At.P.rz (SPAdes) (version 2) | ecosystem: Host-associated > Plants > Phyllosphere > Phylloplane/Leaf | place: Guanajuato, Mexico... | reverse complement strand
GACAGGTCGGCGCCGTCGAGTTTGCTGGCGATGGGGCCGGTGTAGATCGGCGTGACCGCGAACGGCAGTTGCACCAGGATGCCGATGGCGTAGGCGCTGACCGCGTTGGGGTTGAAGCGCCCGTAGATGCCGCCGGTGGCGTCGAACAGCGAGGGGATGTGATAGCGCTGCTTCTGCACCAGGTAGAAGTCGGCGAGGTTGATCACCGCCCATGGCACCAGCACGATCATCATCGCCAGGATCAGCTGCATGAAGCGTGCGATGAAGTCCGCAGGCGCCGTCACCGCGACCACGCAGCAAGCCACCAGCAGGATCGCCGACAGCGCCACGCGGGCCTGGCGGCTCGGTGCCCAGTCGGCGGCGAAGGTCTGCACCGAGGTGATCAGCGCCAGCACCGCGCCGTACAGGTTCAGGGCGTTGTGGCTGATGATGCTGAGGATGAACAGCACCATCAGCACCGGCCCGAACACGCCGGTGCTCTGCTTCACCGCTTCCATGGTGTCCGTCTCGGCACTCACCGCCAGCGCCACCAGGGTGCCGAAGATGAAGCACAGCGAGGTGCCCAGCACGGCGCCGCAGTAGGTGGCGATAAAGGGCTTCCAGATACCCACGTTGCGCGGCAGGTAGCGCGAGTAATCCGAGGTGTAGGGCGCGAAGGAGATCTGCCAGATGGCCCCCAGCGAGGCCATTGCCAGCCAGCCGGCCAGGTTGAAACCGCCGCGGCTGGCGAAGTCCGCCGGCAGGCCGTTGGCGAACAGGGCGATGAAGCCCGCCAGCAGGCCGATGCCCATCACCCAGGTGCCGATGCGGTTGAGGGTGTGGATGAAGTTGTAGCCCAGGATGCCGATCAGCGTCGCGGCGCAGGCGCCGATCAGCACGGCGGCCGGCAGCGGCAGATCCGGCGCCACGGTGTGGATGGATTTGCCGGCCAGCACGCAGTTGGAGATGAAGAAGCCGATGTACAGCACCGCGGCGATCACCACCACCAGCAGCGCGCCGTAGCGACCGAACTGGCCGCGGCTCTGTAGCATCTGCGGCAGGCCCATCTGCGGGCCCTGGGCCGAGGCCAGGCCGAGCACGACGCCGCCGAGCAGGTGGCCGACCAGAATGGCGCAGATTGCCCAGCCGATGCTCAGGTGGAACACCTGCACGGCCATGGCGCCGGTGACGATCGGCAGCGGTGCGATGTTGGTGCTGAACCAGAGGGTGAACAGGTCACGGACGCGGCCGTGACGATCGGCATCGGCCACCTGGCCGACGCTGTTGCTTTCGACGAGCTCTTGCGGAGCGTTGTTATGGGACATGTCGGGTTCTCCTGCGCAAAGCGGTAGCGGCACGCTGCGCGCGAGGCGGGCAGTGCCGGGTGGATGCGTGGGGTGTCGTGGCTGAGGTCAGCCGCGCTCGCTGCGGGCCGGGCCGCGGGCGAGGGAGAACGGGCAGGGGTGACGCGATGGGAAGGCACGCAACAACATGGGAAAAACCTACTTCTTGTCTTTATTCGGATAGCAGCGTTTTCGATCGTTGCAGCAGCCCGGCGCGGGCCGGGCTGTGCGGGGTAATGCTCAGCGGAAGGCCGGCACCACGTGCTGGATGAACAGCTCCAGGGACTTTTTCTTCTCGGCGTAGGGCAGGCTGTTGTCGGCCCAGAAGCTGAATTCGTCGACGCCCAGTTCCTGGTAGTGACGAATGCGCGCGATGATTTCCTCGGGCGTGCCGATCATGGTGTTCTTGCGGATGTTCTCCAGCTCGAACGCCGGCACTTCGGCGAACTTGGACTCCGGGCTCGGCTCCAGGAAGCCGTTGACCGGTGTGGTCTTGTTGCCGAACCAGGCATCGAAGGTGCGGTAGAAGCGCGAGATGGCGGCGGCGCCGAGCTTCCAGCCTTCGGGATCGTCGGCCAGGTGCACGTGGGTGTGGCGCAGCACCATCAGTTGCGGGCGCGGCACGCCCGGGTTGTTGGCCAGGGCGGCGTTGAACTTGTTGTTCAGGTCGACCACTTCCTCGTCGCCCTTCATCAGCGGCGTGACCATCACGTTGCAGCCGTTGGCCACGGCGAAGTTGTGCGAATCTGGGTCGCGGGCGGCGATCCACATCGGCGGCTGGGCGTTGTACGGCTTTGGCACGCTGGTGGAGGTGGGGAATTTGTAGACCTCGCCGTCATGGGCGTAGTCGCCTTCCCACAGCTTGCGCACCACCGGCACCATCTCGCGCAGCGCCTTGCCGCCGTCGGTGGCCGGCATGCCACCGGCCATGCGGTCGAATTCGAACTGGTAGGCGCCGCGGGCCAGGCCCACTTCCATGCGGCCGTTGCTGATCACGTCGAGCAGGGCACATTCGCCGGCCACGCGGATCGGGTTCCAGAACGGCGCGATGATGGTGCCGGCGCCCAGGCGGATGGTGCTGGTGCGCGCGGCCAGGTACGACAGGATCGGCATCGGGCTCGGCGAGATGGTGTATTCCATGGCGTGGTGCTCGCCGACCCACACGGTGCTAAAGCCGCCGGCCTCGGCCAGCAGGGTGAGCTCGGTCAGCTGCTCGAAGAGCTCACGGTGGCTGACGTCCTGGTCGTAGCGTTCCATGTGGACGAACAAAGAGAATTTCATGTCGCTTTCCTCGATTTTTGTAAGGCCCGGACGCCAGGCGCTAGGCGCTGTCGGGACTGGCCGACTGCAGGATCAGGCGGCTCATGGTCTATGGTATACCATAATATAAAATACTTTGGCGAGTACCCGAGACCCCTCTTGTCGAAAAGCGTCAGTTCTTGGCGGCCTGCCAGGCGTACCAGCGCTCGGCGATGCGCTCGCCGTTGAGGCTCCAGTATTTGAAGTCGAGGGTGATCTGTCCGGTCTTGTGGGCGCTCGGCTGGTTTTCCGCCAGCTTGGGATCGATCAGCGCCGAAGCGCCGAGGTTGACCGGCGCGTAGCCGGTCAGCGAGGAGAAATCCGCCTGCGCCTTGGGGCTGGTGGCGTGGGCGATGAACGCGCGCGCCGCCTCGGCGTTGGGCGCGCCGCGGGGAATGACCAGAAAATCGCCGGTCACCAGGTTCTGCTGCCAGTTGATGGCTACTGGTGCGCCCCCATCGCGCAGGGCGTTGACCCGGCCATTCCAGAACATGCCCAGGCCGGCCGCGCCGGACGAGAGCAACTGCTGGGATTCATCGCCGCTGCCCCACCAGGCGATGTCGCCCTTGATGCTGTCGAGCTTCCTGAAGGCGCGATCCAGATCCAGCGGGTACAGCTGTGCCGGGTTCACCCCGTCGGCGAGCAGGGCGATCTCCAGCACGCCGGGGCTCGGCCACTTGTACAAGGCGCGCTTGCCCGGAAAGGTGCGGGTGTCGAACAGCGCCGCCCAATCCTGCGGCGCCGTGGCCAGCACCTGGGTGTTGTAGCCGAGGATGAAGGAGAAGTAGAACGAGCCGGCGCCGTAGATGGTGACGAAGCGCGGGTCGATGGTGCGTTTGGCGATCTGCTTGAAGTCCAGTGGCTCGAGCAGGCCCTCGCGGCCGGCCCGCAGGGCGAAGTCCGCCTCCACGTCGACCACGTCCCAGGTGACCTTGCCGCTTTCCACCATGGCCTTGAAGGCCGCGTAATCGGTTGGGCCGGCCTGCACGACGCGAATGCCGGTCTGCTGGGTGAAGGGCTCGCTCCAGGCGCGGGTCTGCGCGGCCTGGGTACTGCCGCCCCAACTGACGAAGGTCAGGCTCTGCTCGGCGTGAGCGGTGGATAACAGCTGCAGCCCCAGCAGCATGGCCAGCAATGTGCGCATGGAAATCCCTCCCGAACGATAAAGAAACCCTTGGCTGCCGACCTGGCGAACGTACCGCGATCAAGCACCGTACTGGCACATTGCAAGATGCGCTCCAGAGTGCTGGGGGCGCTGCGGCGGGCGGCGGCGTTGTCAGCCGCCGGGCGCGTGGGTGTTGTGTGGGAAAAGCGGTACCACTTGAGCTGGGCGGGTGTAACGGTTGAGGTGGCTTTTCAGTGACCTAGTGTGGGAGCGCTCCATGCGCGCGAAAAAATCGCGGGCATGGCCCGCTCCCACAGGTACAGCGGCGATTTATGCCTCCCGCTTTACAAAGACAGATTGCACAACCACTCAGTGCGCCCCGGCGCCCTTGCTCAGGTCGCTCTCGTTCCAGCTGTCGTACAGGCAGGCCTCGCTGGCCGCCCAGCGTACCTTGGCCTGTGCACCGGGTTGCAGCAGTTGCAGGCCACTGCCCATGGCTTTCAGGGTCAGGTGGCAGCCTCCCGGCGTAACCACGTGGCAGGTCAGGCTTTCACCGAGGAACACCACTTCGGCGACCTGCACGGCGATCTCGTTCCAGCCGGCCGGCAGCGGGCTTTGCGCAGCGACCTCCAGGGGCAGCACCTGGGCCTTTTCCGGGCGCAGCATCAGCAGCACGTCCTGGTCGTTCTTGAGATTGGCGGTCGGGGTGATCGCCAGGCTCTGCTGCTCGAACTGCACAGCAGCCTGGCCGCTGACCTTGGCCCGCAGGAAGTTGGAGTTGCCCAGGAACGAGGCGACGAAGGCGTTCGGCGGGTTCTGGTACAGGTCATAGCCGGTACCCAGGCCGACGATCTTGCCGTGGCTGAAGATGGCGATGCGCTGGGACAGGCGCATGGCTTCTTCCTGGTCGTGGGTCACGTAGACGATGGTGATGCCCAGGCGGCGGTGCAGGTGGCGCAGCTCGTCCTGCAGGTCCTCGCGCAGCTTCTTGTCCAGGGCGCCGAGGGGTTCGTCCATCAGCAGGATGCGCGGCTCGTAGACCAACGCCCGGGCGATGGCCACGCGCTGCTGCTGGCCGCCGGACATCTGCGACGGGCGACGGTGGGCGAAAGCTTCGAGCTGCACCAGCTTGAGCATGGCGTCGACCTTGCGCTTCTGCTCGTCGGCGCTGAGCTTGCGGATGCCCAGGGGGAAGGCGATGTTGTCGCGCACGTTGAGGTGCGGGAACAGTGAATAGCGCTGGAACACCATGCCGATGTCGCGCTTGTGCGGCGGCACGTTGACCAGGGATTTGCCCTCCACGAGGATTTCCCCGGAGCTGGGCGTTTCGAAGCCGGCGAGCATCGACAGCGTGGTGCTCTTGCCCGAGCCGCTGGAGCCGAGGAAGGTGAGGAACTCGCCGTCCTGGACATCCAGGGAAATGTTGTCCACAGCGGTGAAATCGCCGTAGTGCTTGTTCAGGTTGCGCAGGCTGACCAGGGTCTGGGGCGCCTGTTGTTGTTTGATGACGGCACTCATGGGGTTCTCCTCGGCGCTCAGCCTTTGGCTTCGGCGCGCCGGCGTGCAATGGCGGCGATGAACATGACCAGCAGGGAAAGGGCGATCAGCAGCGTCGAGGCGACGGCGATCACCGGGGTGAGATCCTGGCGCAGCGTCGTCCACATCTTCACCGGCAGCGTCTGCAGGCCGGGGCTGGCCATCATCACGCTGAGCACCACCTCGTCCCACGACACCAGAAAGGCGAACAGCCCGCCGGAGACCAGCCCCGGGCGAATCGCCGGGAAGGTCACCTTGACGATGGCCTGCAGGCGGGTGGCGCCGCAGATCACCGCGGCATCCTCGATGGACTGATCGAACAGCTTCAGCGAGTTGATGATCGAGATGATGGTGAACGGCAGCGCGACGATCACGTGGCTGACCACGAAAGCGAACAGCGTGCCGGTGTAGCCGAGCTTGAGAAACAGCGCGTACACGGCCACGGCGATGATCACCAGCGGCACGATCATCGGCAGGGTGAACAGTGCGTACAGCAGTTCACGGCCGGGGAACTTGCCGCGCACCAGGGCGAAGGCGCTGGGCAGGCCGATAGCCAGGGCGCACACGGTGGTCAGCAGCGCCACCTTGAGGCTGACCAGCGCCGAATCCATCCACTGGGCGTTGGAGAAGAACTGCCCGTACCACTTGAGCGTCCAGCCCGGTGGCGGAAACACCAGCCACTGCGAGGAGCCGAACGACAGCAGCACGATGAACAGGATCGGCAGCAGCAGGAACACGGCGATCAGCGCGGTGGTCGCGGTCAGGCCGTAGCGCAGGCCACGACCCATGGCATTGGGTGACAGCAGCATGGCGGCTTACCTCGCAGTGCTGGAAGCGACCGGCGATTCCGGTTGCAGCTTCAGGTAGACGTAGAACAGCACCAGGGTGATGAGGATCAGCAAGGCTGCTGCCGCACTGGCGATGCCCCAGTTGAGGAACGATTGCACCTGCTGGATGATGAATTCGGGGAGCATCATGTTCTGTGCGCCGCCGAGCAACGCCGGCGTCACGTAGTAACCCAGGGACATCACGAAGACCATCAGAGCGCCGCTGAAGATGCCCGGCCGGCACAGCGGAATGAACACCTTGAAGAAGTTGCGCCATGGGCTGGCACCGCAGATCGAGCCGGCCTGCAACACCATCGGGTCGATGGCGCTCATGGTCGCCTGCAGGGGCAGCACGATGAACGGGATCATGATGTAGCTCATGCCGATCACCACGCCGGTCAGGTTGTGCACCATTTCCAGTGGCTGGTCGATGATGCCCAGGCCCATCAGGAATTTGTTGACCACCCCCGAGGACTGCAGCAGCACCAGCCACGAGTAGGTGCGCGCCAGCAGGCTGGTCCACATCGACAGCAGCACGATGCTCAACAGCCAGCGGCCCCAGCCGCGCGGCATCAGGGTGATCGCCCAGGCCAGGGGAAAGCCCAGCAGGAGGCTGATCACGGTCACCAGGCCGGCCACCGCGAAGGTGTTGAACAGCACCTTGGAATAGGCCGAGTTGGCGAACAGTTGAGCGTAGTTGCCCAGGCCCGGCTCCGGTTCCAGCACGCCGCGCAGCAGCAGGCCGATCAGCGGCGCCAGGAAGAACAAACCGAGAAACAGCAGGGCCGGCAGCAGGTACGGGGCACCGCGCCAGCGCGCTGCCCGTTCCGGGTTGCCGTCAGCGTTGGCACGCTGACGGTCTGCTGCACCGACCTCGGGGGTACGGAGCGCGGTCATCTCATTTCACCAGCCATTCGTTCCAGCGATTGGCGATTTCCGCGCCGTTCTTGGCCCAGTAGGCGTAGTCCAGGGTGATCTGGTCGGCCTCGTGGGCGGTCGGCAGATTCTCCGCCAGTACCGAATCCAGGCGTGCCACGCTATCCAGGTTGACCGGCGCGTAGGCGGTCAGGTTGGAGAAGTCGGCCTGGCCCTTGGCGCTGCTGGAATGGGCCAGGAACTTCATGGCCGCTTCCTTGTTCTTGGCGCCCTTGGGCACGACCAGCATGTCGGCCATGACCAGGTTCTGCTTCCAGCTCGCCGCGACCGGCGCGCCATCTTCCTGCAGGGCGTGGATGCGGCCATTCCAGAACTGCCCCATGCTCGCCTCGCCGGAGGCCAGCAGCTGCTGCGACTGCGCGCCGCCGCCCCACCAGACGATGTCTTTCTTGATGGTGTCGAGTTTCTTGAAGGCGCGGTCCAGATCCAGCGGATACAGCTTGTCCTTCGCTACGCCGTCGGCCAGCAGGGCCAATTCCAGCACGCCGGGGCTCGGCCATTTGTACAGGGCGCGTTTGCCGGGGTAGGTGGCGGTGTCGAACAGCGCGCTCCAGTCCTCGGGTTTCTTGCCGCCTACCGCGCCCTCGTTGTAGCCGAGCACGAAGGAGAAGAAGAACGAACCGACGCCGTGGTCGTTGACGAAGCGTGTGTCGATGCGATCGCGCTTGATGACGTTGAAGTCCAGCGGTTCGAGCAGGCCTTCGGCTGCGGCGCGCAGGGCGAAGTCGGCTTCCACGTCGACCACGTCCCACTGCACGTTGCCGCTCTCGACCATGGCCTTGAGTTTGCCGTAGTCGGTCGGGCCGTCCTGCACGACGGTGATCTTGGTGTCGCGGGTGAAGGGGTCGGCCCAGGCAGCTTTCTGCGCATCCTGGGTGGTACCGCCCCAACTGACGAAGTTGACGGTTTCCGCCGAGGCGGTGGTCGTGATTGCAGCACTCAGGATGCTCGCGGCGAGCACCGAGGTAACACCTTTGATAAACACCATCTTGCTTGCCCTCTTTGTTGTGTTTGTGCGCAAGCGGGCGTTTGCCCGCTTAACCGGAGCAGTGGATCTTCAATGGCGGCCATCACCGGTGTTTCAGTCGGGGCGACCCGTGCGGGACACGCGATAAACTGGCTGGCATTAGGGATATCATATTATGGTATTCCAAACTTTCCGCAAGCGATTTGCCATACATCTTGTGGCGCTCGTGCGACCGGCTGTCCGTCACTCGAACGGCACGGTCTCCACCACTTCCAGCTCGTAACCAGCCAGACCCGCGTACTTGAGCGGTGGGCCGAGGTGGCGCAGCTTGCCGACACCTAGATCCTGAAGGATCTGCGCCCCGGTACCGACCTCGGAATACACCCGCGGCTGGCCCCGGTTGAAAGGCCGTTGCGGCTGGGTCAGCTGCGGTACGCGTTCGAGCAGGGCTTGCGACGACTCATGGTTGGCGAGCACCACGACCACGCCCTTGCCGTCGGCGGCGATGCGCTCCAGGGCGGCCCACAGCGTCCAGCTGCGCGGTCCGGAATACTCGGCGCCGACTAGATCGCGCAGCGGGTCGATGGCGTGTACGCGCGCCAGGGTCGGTTCGTCATGGCGGATGTCACCCATCACCATGGCCATGTGTACGCCGCCGGCGATGCGGTCTTCATAGGTGATCAGGCGGAACTCGCCATGCACCGTGGGCAGCGTGCGCTCGCCGATGCGGGTGATGGTGTGCTCGGTGCTCAGGCGGTACTGAATGAGGTCGGCGATGGTGCCGATCCTGATGCCGTGCAGTGCGGCGAAGGCCTCCAGGTCGGGGCGGCGGGCCATGCTGCCGTCCTCGTTCATCACCTCGACGATCACTGCGGCGGGCGTCAGGCCGGCCAGCCGGGCCAGGTCGCAGCCGGCTTCGGTGTGCCCGGCGCGAGTCAGCACGCCGCCTTCCTTGGCGCGCAGCGGAAAGATGTGGCCCGGCTGCACCAGGTCGTTGGGCGTGGCGTCGGCAGCCACGGCGGTCAGCACCGTGTGGGCACGGTCGGCGGCGGAAATGCCGGTGGTGATGCCGCTGGCGGCTTCTATGGAAACGGTGAAAGCGGTGGAAAATACGCTACCGTTGCTGGGCACCATCTGCTCCAGGCCGAGGCGCTGGCAGTGCTCGTCGGTCAGCGTCAGGCAGATCAGGCCGCGGGCTTCGCGGGCCATGAAGTTGATCGCCTGGGGCGTGCAGAATTCGGCGGCGAGCAGCAGGTCGCCCTCGTTCTCGCGGTCTTCATCGTCCACCAGCAGGACCATCTTGCCCTGGCGAAAGTCATCGATGAGTTCACGGATGGGGTGGAAGGGCATGGCGGTTCTCGCAGGTCGGATTATTTTGAATTATGGTATACCGTAATACGAAATCAAATTAAAGGAGGTCAGCATGAAGGGTTACTGGATCGCGCACGTGGACGTCACCGACCCCGAGCGTTACAGCGAATACACCAAACGCGCGCCGGCGGTGTTCGCCGAATTCGGCGGTAAGTTCCTGGCCCGCGGCGGCCGCTCCGAGGCGCAGGAAGGCCGCGATACGCCTCAGCGTAGCGTGGTAATCGAGTTCGAGTCGTACGAACAGGCGCTGGCCTGCTACCGCTCCGCGGCCTACCAGGAGGCGAGCAGCTACCGGGCCGGCGCGGCGCGTTCGGAAGTGATCATCGTCGAGGGCATGGCGCCCTGACCCGGCAGGGCTGAGCCAGCGAGGCCCACCTCGATCAGGTGAATGCCGATCGAGGCGGGCTGGGGTCAGCCAATGGCCTGTTCGGCCAGAAAGGCATCCAGCTCGCCCGCCGGCGGGCAGGTTGCCGGACCGCGGCGGGTGACCGCGATGGCTGCCGCGGCATTGGCGCGCGCGGCGGCGACTGGCTCGGGTAATCCGGCGGCCAGGCTGGCCAGGAATACGCCGATATGGGCATCGCCGGCGCCGTTGGTGTCCACCGCTTCTACGGCAAAGCCCGGTACCTGCAGGCGCCAGTCACCGCGGGCCAGCCAGCAGCCCTGGGGGCCGTCGCGCAGAATCACCAGTGCATTTTCCGGCAGCCGCGCCGTGAGGCGCTGCAGGGCCAGCTCCAAGCTGTCGGTAGCGGTGAACTGCAGGGCTTCCTCTCGATTGCTGCTCCAGATCGCCAGGCGCTCCAGCAACTGCTCGGCGCCCGGGATGTCCGGGTTGCAGGCCAGCGGGCCGGGATCGAACACCAGGGCACCGGCCGCGCCGCCCTGCTGCAGCCAGGCCAGCAGCGGGGCCGCCTTGCCGGCATGCAGCAGGCTGTAGCCGCTGACCATCACCCAGTCCGTGGCCGTGGCGGTTTCGTGCTGCAGGTCCTCGGCGTGCAGCACGCCTTCGGCGCCGACATGGGTGATGAACGAGCGCTCGGCGCTGGCGTCGGTCAGGGCGACGCACAGCCCGGTATCGCCATCGGCACTTGGCGGCAGGCGGCACTCGATGCCTTGCGCCTGCAAGGCCTGGCGCGCCATGTCGCCGAAGCGACCCACCCCATGGCGACCCAGGTAACAGGTGCTCAGGCCATTGCGCGCGGCTGCGGCCATGACGTTGAAGCCGCCGCCCACTGCGAAGGCTGCGCTGCTGGCCAGCACATCCTGGCCGGCAGCGGGCAGGGCGCTGACGTTCATCACCAGGTCGACGACCACCTGGCCGGTGTACAGCAACCTAGCGGCCACGTGCGGCCTCATGAGTCACGGCGTCGCGGCGGTCACGGCAGCCACCGAGCAGCGCATACAGGCCGCCGGCAACGACGAAGGTGACGATCCAGCCCAGGCCGTTCTGGCCGAACCAGGAGTCGGCCAGCCAGCCGTGGAACAGCACGTTGCCCGCGCCGATCTTCACGGTGGTGAAACTGAAGCCCAGCACGATCGCCACTGCCCAGGCGCTCAGCGCCCGCCATTCCACGCCACCGCTGTACCAATAGGCACTGCTCGGGCTGACGTTCATCAGATCGGCCGGCTCATAGCGTTGGCGATGGCGCAGGTCGACCAGGAAGATACCCACCCAGGCGGTGATCGGCACGGCCAGCATGGAGATGAAGGTGATGAAGGGGCCGTAGAAGCTCTCGGCGATCAGCATGAAGTAGATCGAGCCGATGAAGATCACCACGATATCCACCACCACGGCGTAGACCCGCTTGACCCTGAGGCCGAGGGTCAGAGTGGTCAGGCCCGCCGAATACACCGACAGGTTGTTGGACAGCAGCAGGCCGCCGAACGCGGTGATCAGGTAGGGCACGGCCATCCAGGTCGGCAGCAGTTCGCGAATCGCCACGATGGGGTCGGTCGCCGAGGCCAGGTGATCGTTGCCCACCGAGATCAGGCCGCCCAGGGTGATCAGCAGCACCAGCGGGATACCCGCACCGAAGGCGGCGGAAGCCACCAGCCCGGCTGCGCGCACGCTTTTGTGCTGGTAGCGCGACATGTCGGCGCCGGCATTGGCCCAGCCGATACCGGTACCGGCCGCCATGGTGCCGATGCCGATCAGCACGGCGGACATCGGCGCTGGCGTGGCCGCCCACACCAGGGCCCAGTCGATATGCAGGGCGAGAAAGCCGCCGACCACCAGGTTCAGCGCGCCGAACACCCAGGTGGCCCATTTCTGGATCACCAGCAGCGTGGCATGGCCGAGGCCGGAGACGCACAGGGTCAGCAGCACGAACAGGCCGATGAACAGCAGGGTCAGCAAGGGCGCCGACTTGGCCTCCACCGGCGTGCCCTGAATGATCGACACCAGTGACAACAACACGAAGGCCGCCGTGGTGGTATTGACCGTTTCCCAGCCCAGGCGCGAGCCGAGCGATACCAGGGTCGGGCCGATATTGCCGCGCATGCCGAAGATCGCCCGCGACAGCGTCAGGCTCGGCGCGCGGCCACGGCGCCCGGCAATCGACAGCAGGCCGACGATGGCGAAGGAGCCGCCGGCGCCGAGGATGGCGACAATCAGGGCCTGCCCGATCGACAGGCCTTGAAAGGCGATCAGCGTGGCACCCAGCGGCAAGCCGAGGATGCTGATGTTGGCCGCGAACCAGACCCAGAACAGCTGCAACGGGTGGCCGTTGCATTCATGTTCGGGCACCGGCTCGATGCCGCGGGTTTCCAGCTGGCCCACCTGTTCGGATGCACGCATGGCATGACTCCTGCGATAGTTCGTTGTTGTTGGCAGGGCTGGGTGAGCGCAGGGCAGCCACCCAGGGGTTCAGATCGTTCGCAAGGCCAGCAGCCGGTCGGTCAGCGGCGCCAGGTCGATCTGGCTGACCGCGCAGACCTGCGCCAGCGCTTCGCTCGGCCACGCGTCCAGGCCATGGGTCGCGCCGAGCATGGCGCCGAGTACCGCGGCGATGGTGTCGGTGTCGCCACCCAGGCTGGCGGCCATGCACAGGGCCTCATAGGGCGTCAGTTGGCCGTTGGCGACGGCGCGCGCCAGGGCGAACGCGGCGACCACGGATTCCTGGGACGCCACCGAGGTGCCGATCACCTCGTAGATCAGGTCGGCCAAGGTGTCGGGGCTTGCGGTATCGCAGAGCCGCGCGGTCCATTCGATGCGTGCCGCGATGTCACCGCCGGCCACCCAATGGCCGAGTCGCTGGCCTTGCCGGGCCGCCGCGACTCCGCTGTGCAGGGCGCTGGCCAGGCCGTCGCCATTGATGCCCGCCGAGACGACCGCCGCCACCGCCGCAGCGCTGGCAATGCCCAGGCCGGT
>Ga0209370_1002580_pt1 | contig 12738 bp, 7 predicted proteins | sample AgamicAtPrz_FD_187164 | JGI IMG/M metagenome (GOLD analysis project Ga0209370, IMG submission 187164) | Agave microbial communities from Guanajuato, Mexico - At.P.rz (SPAdes) (version 2) | ecosystem: Host-associated > Plants > Phyllosphere > Phylloplane/Leaf | place: Guanajuato, Mexico... | reverse complement strand
AGTACCCGCAGATCACGCCGCCGGTCGTGAATGTGTCAGCGTCATGGCCCGGCGCCAGCTCGGCTGACGTGGCGGAGGCCATCGCCACGCCGCTGGAGACCCAGCTAAACGGCGTGGATCACATGCTCTATATGGAGTCCACGAGCTCGGACGAAGGCTCGTACAGCCTGAACATCACCTTTGCGGCGGGTACTGATCCGGATCTCGCCGCCATCGACGTGCAAAACCGCGTGGCGCAGGCCGTGGCGCAGCTGCCGACCGAGGCGCAGCAAAATGGCGTGCAGGTACGCAAGCGGGCCACCAACCTGATGATGGGGGTAAGTCTTTACTCACCGAATAACACCCACACGCCGCTGTTCGTCAGCAACTATGCCAGCACCCAGGTGCGGGAAGCGCTGTCTCGGCTGCCGGGCGTCGGGCAGGTACAGATGTTCGGCGCGCGCGACTACAGCATGCGCATCTGGCTGCGTCCGGACCGCATGAACGCCCTGAACGTCACGACCGACGACGTGGCGCAGGCGCTGCGCGAGCAGAACGTGCAGGGGGCGGCAGGCCAGGTCGGCACGCCGCCGGTGTTTAACGGCCAGCAGCAGACCCTGACCATCAACGGGCTGGGACGTTTAAACCAGGCCGACGACTTTGCCGACATCATCATCCGCGCCGGGGAGATGGGCCAGCTGGTGCGCCTGAAGGACATCGCCACCATTGAACTCGGCTCGCGCAGCTACAGCTCCGGCGCGCAGTTGAACGGGCACGACTCCGCCTACCTCGGCATCTACCCGACGCCGTCCGCCAACGCCCTGCGCGTGGCCGACGCGGTGCGCGCGGAGCTGGAGCGCCTTTCGACGCGCTTCCCGGACGACCTGGTCTATGAGGTGAAATTCGACACCACCTCCTTTGTTGCCGCCACCATTAAAGAGATTGGCGTCTCCCTGGCGCTGACCATGCTGGCGGTTGTGGTGGTCGTTTCCCTGTTCCTGCAAAGCTGGCGCGCGACGCTGATTGTCGCGCTTGCCATTCCGGTGTCGCTGGTGGGCACCTTTGCGGTGCTCTACACGCTCGGCTATTCCGCCAACACCCTCAGCCTGTTCGCCATTATTCTGGCGCTGACCATGGTGGTGGATGACGCCATCGTGGTGGTGGAGAGCGTCGAAACGCTGATGGCGGAAGGGCAGAGCCGAACGGCGGCGACCGCGCTGGCGCTGCGCCAGATCGCAGGGCCGGTAATCGCCACGACGCTGGTGCTGCTGGCGGTGTTCGTGCCGGTGGCGCTGCTGCCGGGGATCGTTGGCGAGCTGTATCGCCAGTTTGCGGTGACGCTCTCGACGGCCGTCACGCTTTCAAGCCTGGTGGCGCTGACTCTGACCCCCGCGCTCTGCGCGATGCTGCTGCGTCCGCGTCCGGAGAAACCTGCGGCACTCTATCGCGTCTTTAACCGCGGGCTGGACGCCACGCGTGGTTTCTACACCCGCATCGTGAACGTTTTAAACCTGCGTCCGTGGCTGGCGCTGCTGGCCACCGCAGGCGCGGCGGCTGTGGTGGCGTTCAGCTTTATGTCGATGCCTAAAGGCTTCCTGCCGCAGGAGGATCAGGGCTACTTCTTCGCCAGCGTTCAGCTGCCGGAAGCGGCCTCTCTGGAGCGCACCGAGGCGGTGATGGCTACGGCGCGCGAATTAATCGCCAAAAACCCGGCGGTGGAGGACGTGATTCAGGTCTCCGGGTTTAACATTCTCAACGGCACCAGCGCCTCCAACGGCGGGTTTATCTCCATCATGCTGAAGGACTGGAGCGAGCGGCCGCCGCTGGACGAGGTGATGGGCACTCTGCAGCGCCAGCTGCTGGCACTGCCGGAAGCGACCATTATGACCTTCGCGCCCCCGACGCTGCCGGGGCTGGGTAACGCCTCCGGCTTCGACCTGCGCATTCAGGCGCAGGCGGGGCAGAGTCCGGCGGAGCTGGAGCGCGTGACGCGTGAGGTGCTGGTGAAAGCCAACCAGCACCCGCAGCTGAACCGCGTGTTCACCACCTGGAGCAGCAACGTGCCGCAGCTGACGCTGACCGTTGACCGCGAGCGCGCCGCGCGTCTCGACGTGCCGGTGTCGCGCATCTTCAGCAGCCTGCAGACCGCCTTTGGCGGCACGCGCGCCGGAGATTTCAGCGTGAATAACCGCGTTTACCACGTCGTCATGCAGAACGAGATGCAGTGGCGCGAGCGCGCCGAGCAGATTAGCGAACTGTTCGTGCGCAGCAACAGCGGTGAGCGGGTGCGCCTGAGCAACCTGGTCACCATTACGCCGACCGTCGGCGCGCCGTTCCTGCAGCAGTACAACCAGTTTCCGTCGGTGTCGGTGAGCGGCTCGGCGGCGGACGGTGTGAGCAGCAGCACCGCGATGGCGGCGATGGGCGAGATTCTGGCGGAAAACCTGCCAGCCGGGTACGACTATGCCTGGAGCGGCATGTCGTATCAGGAGCAGCAGACCGGCAACCAGGCGATGTGGATCGTGCTGGCGGCGGTGGTCATGGCGTGGCTATTCCTCGTCGCCCAGTACGAGAGCTGGACGCTCCCGGCGAGCGTGATGCTCTCGGTGCTGTTCGCCATCGGCGGGGCGCTGGTCTGGCTGTGGTTGGCGGGATACGCCAACGACGTGTACGTGCAGATAGGTCTGGTGCTATTGATAGCCCTCGCCGCCAAGAACGCGATCCTGATAGTGGAGTTTGCCCGCGCGCGGCGCATGGACGGGATGGCGATTGTCGATGCCGCGCGGGAAGGGGCCTCGCGCCGCTTCCGCGCGGTGATGATGACCGCCGTATCGTTCATTATTGGCGTATTGCCCATGATGCTGGCGACCGGGGCGGGAGCCCAGAGCCGCCGCATCATCGGCACCACGGTGTTCAGCGGCATGCTGGTGGCGACCGTGGTAGGGATCCTGTTTATCCCGGCGCTGTTCGTGCTGTTCCAGCGCCTGCGCGAGTGGGGCCACGGCCTTACGGACTCGTCGCCCACAGCTCGCAGTGCTTCTGAACCAGAGAAATAAGCGAGCCGCCGTCGGCGATAAACTCCCGCATGCGCTGCGCCTCGCTCTTGCCCTGCTTTAACAGCAGGGCAATTTCATTGATTGCGCTCGTCGCGCCGAGCTTCTCGGCCGACGGCGCAACCTGCTCCAGCAGCCAGGCAATGTCTTCCGCCACGGTTTTGTGCTCACCGGTGTGCACGTCCGTCAGAATGCCCTCTAATCCATAGCGACACGCCTGAAAACGGTTAAAGCGATACAGCAGAAAATCCTTCTCCTGATGCTTATAGGGCCGCGCGGTCAGCAGCCAGTGGGACGTCGCCTGAATCAGTCCGGCGATGTTAATCGCGTGGCCGAGCGTCAGCGGCGTATCCATCACCCGCATCTCCACGGTGCCGAAGTGCGGGCTGGGGCGGATGTCCCAGTGCAGATCTTTAATGCTGTCGATCATGCTGGTCGAACTCAGGCGGCGGAACAGCCCCTCGAACTCCTGCCAGCTGTTGACCCACGGCATCTGGCCGTTATCCGGGAACCCTGAAAAAATGTTAAGCCGCGACGAGGAGAACTTCGTGTCCGTACCCTGCATGTACGGCGAGGCCGCCGCCAGGGCGATAAAGTGCGGGACAAAGCGCGACAGGCCGTGCAGCAGGTAGATGGCGTCATCCCCGGTCCGACAGCCGACGTGGACGTGCTGGCCGAACACCGTTGCCTGCAAAATCAGGTAGCCAAAGCGCTCCAGCGTGACGTTATAGCGCTCGTCGTCGCACACCTCCTGCCGCTGCCACTTCTGGAACGGATGCGTCCCGCCGCCGCAGATCTGGATATGCTGCTCCGCCGCCGCGCGCAGGATGCTCTGCTGCATCACCGAGAACTGCGCGGCCGCCTGGTCGATGTTCTGGCACACGCCGGTGGCGATTTCGAGCATGCTTTCGGTGATGTCGTGTTTGACCTCGCCGCCTTTGATGTCGTCTTTGACGGCGGCGATAAGCGCGGAGGAGTCCTGGCTGAGATCGTACCCCGGCGGGTTAACCACCTGCAGTTCGAGTTCGATGCCGAGGGTAAAAGGTTCAGAGGATTTGAAATCGGGTAAAGGCATGGCGCACTCCGTTGTCTGTTGTGTGTTGAGTATAGACAACGACGTGGCGCTCACTTTTTAGGGTGGTATAACTGTTAGCAGGCTTAGCGAAAAGGGGAGTTAACCATGTCTGACAATCCAGTGATTGCGCTGATTGGGCCTGGCGCAATTGGTACCACCATTGCCGCAGTGCTGCACGACGCGGGCCGTACGCCGCAGCTCTGCGGACGTACCGCGCATCCTGAACTGCGTTTGCGCGACGACGAGGGTGAAACGGTGGTGCCGGGGCCGGTATTGACCGATCCGGCCGTCATCACGCGCCCTGTCGATCTGGTATTCGTGGCGGTAAAAACGACGCAAAATGCCGACAGTGCCGGGTGGCTGCGCGCGCTGTGCGATGAAAACACCGTGGTCTGCGCCCTGCAAAACGGCGTGGAGCAGAAAGCCCAGCTGGAGCCGTGGGTCAATGGCGCGACGGTGCTGCCGTCGGTGGTCTGGTTCCCGGCGCAGCGCGAGCCGGATGCCTCCGTGTGGCTGCGCGCCAAACCGCGCCTGACGCTGCCGGACGTGCCGCAGGCGCAGCGGGTAGTGGAGGCGCTTCGCGATACGCGCTGCGCGGTTGAGCTCTCGGAAGATTTCGCGAGCGTCGCCTGGCGCAAGCTGCTGCAAAACGCGGTTGCCGGGCTGATGGTGCTGGCCAACCGCCGCGCCGGGATGTTCAGGCGTGAGGATGTCAGCGAACTTTCGCTGGCCTATCTGCGCGAGGGGCTTGCCGTCGCCCGCGCCGAAGGGGCGAAGCTGGACGCTGCTGTGGCCCAGGAGATTCTGGCGAACTTCCAGCGCGCACCTGAGGACCTGGGTACCTCGATTCTTGCCGACCGTCAGGCCGATCGACCGATGGAGTGGGATATCCGCAACGGCGTGATCCAGCGCTACGGCCGCAAACACGATATTCCGGTACCCATCAGCGACGTGGTGGTCCCGCTGCTGGCGGCGGGGAGCGAGGGGCCGGGCTAACGGCCGCTGTTTTTCCGTTCGGCAAAGTAATGCGCGGGCGTGCTGCCCATCGCTTTTCTGAACATGGTGATAAACGCATTCACGGATTCGTACCCGAGCGCTGTCGCCATGTTCTGGACCGGCACGCCGCTTGCCAGCTCCCGCAGGGCAATAATCAAATGCAGCTGCTGGCGCCACCGCCCGAAGCTTAGTCCGGTCTCGCGCTGCATCAGGCGGGCAAACGAGCGCTCGCTGAGGGCCAGCCGCTTCGCCCACGCTTTCAGGGTGCTTCTGTCCTCCGGGCGGCTGACCAGCGCTTCGGCCATGGCGCGAATTTTCGGGTCGGATGAGACCGGCAGGCTCAGCTTCTGCTGCGGCATGCTGGCGAGCTCGTCCAGCGTCACCCGGGTCAGCCTGGCGACGTGGCTGTCGGGGGGATAATCAACCCCTTCATGCGTCAAACGATCGACCAGCTCCTTAATCAACGGCGAGATCGCCAGCGTGCAACACTTCTCCGGCAGCGCCGCCGCGCCGGGCTCAATAAACAGATAGTTCAGGTGCGCGTTCCATGTCGCTTTCGCGCTGTGCGGGATCCCGCCCGGGATCCAGACGGCGCAGTCCGGCGGCACGATCCAGATATCGTTTTCCGCATAGCAGCTGACCGCGCCGTAGCGGGCAATAATCAGCTGCCCCTTACGGTGGGTGTGTACCGGCACTTCCGCGGCGTAGTCCACGAAGTCCAGATGACGCGCCACGGCAGGCGAGGCGCTAGAGTCAGGGTCATACAGCGTATGAGCAAGTTGGGGCATCACGATTCTGGCAACTTTTAGGTATTTTTTGACAGAATAGAGTATTTAAGCGGGTCTGCAAGCCGGTAATAATCCCGGCATGAAAAACATTTTCTCTCATTCCGCACTGCGAAACGACGCGGGGGCGCTGATCTACGCCGCAAAGAGTTTTGCCGCGGCGATGCTCGCGTATTACCTCGCCCTGTCGATCGGCCTTGAGCGTCCCTCATGGGCGATTATTACGGTTTACATCGTGTCGCAGACGTCGGTGGGGGCATCGCTCAGCAGAAGCCTCTACCGGCTGGCCGGTACGGTTGTCGGAGCCTGCGCGACCGTTCTGATTGTGCCCACCTTCGCGAATACGCCGATCCTGTGCAGCGTTGTACTGACGGGCTGGATCGCGTTCTGCCTGTGGCTCTCTCTGCTGGAACGCACGCCCCGGGCATACGCCTTCGTGCTGGCGGGCTACACCGCGAGCCTGATTGGCTTTCCGGCGGTGTCCGATCCCGGCGGCATCTTCAACGTCGCCATTGTCCGCGTGCAGGAGATCGCGATTGGGATTTTCTGCGCGGCGCTGATCCACCGCTACGTGCTGCCCGCGCGGGTATCGGGTCAGTTCAACGCTAAGCTATCCCAGACGCTACGGGCCGCCCGCGGGCGGGTGGCGGATACCTTAGCGGGCAAACCCGACGCGGCTTCCGGCCCGCTGCATCTGGCCCTGGCGCTGCAGTTCCTGCAGGGCATCAGCCACCATATTCCGTACGATTTTGCCCTCTCAGCCCCGGTGCGGCAGGCCAGAAAAGCGATTCACGATCGGCTGGCGCGGCTGGTTATCGTCAACTGTGAATTACACGACCGCCTGCCGGCTATCGGAACCCTGCCCGCCGAGGTGCAGGCATTGCTGGAGGACGTTCAGGCCTGGCTTGCCGCTGAAGGCGCTGGTGCCAGCAGCCCGGCAGAGGCGCTGCGGCACCGCAGCGCGCTTCTCATCGCGCGGTATGCCGCGCAGGCGCAGACGTTTGACGACGTGCTGCGGGTCAGTTTTATCCGCTACCTCTCGGAGGCCATCGCTCTTCTGCAGCAGTGCGAGCACCTTTCCGGGGCCATCCGCCACGCGAAACCGGCCTTCGGGGAGGTACCAGCTCGCGCGGCAAAAGGCTACGTGTTCCACCGGGATCCCCTTACCGCAGCCCGCACTGCGCTGGGGGCTTTCGCCATTATCCTGAGCGGCTGCCTGGTATGGATCTTCTCTGCGTGGCCGGATGGCGCAGCGGCGGTGTCAATACTCGGCGTCTGCTGCACGCTGTTTGGTAGCTTCGACACCCCGGCGCCGCACATTGTGAAGTACATCATTGGCTCGTTCTGGGGCGTGGTGATTAGCCTGCTCTATAGCTTTGCGCTGCTGCCGCAGGTGAGCGATTTCCCGGTGCTGGTGGCGGTGCTTGCCCCGGCGTATCTGCTGGCCGGGTCGCTTCAGGCGCGTCCGCCCACCACGTTTATGGCGATGGGGATCACCCTGACGCTGCCCATTCTGTGCGAGCTGGGTGCGCGCTACAGCGGAGACTTCGCCGTCGCGGCCAACACTGCCATTGCGCTCTTTGCCGCCACTGGATTTGCCGTCATCAGCATGAGCCTGCTGCAAACCGTGCAGGCGGACGCCGCCATCGCGCGTCTGCTGAGCCTGTGCCAGCGCGACATTCGCCGCAGCGTGAAGGGCACGCTGCGGGTTGATGAAACGCACTGGATCAACCTGATGATGGACCGCACCGCTCTGCTACTGCCGCGCCTGCAGCGCAGCAAACATGAGCCAGAGCAGGCGCTCGATCGGCTTCTGCACGCGCTGCGTCTGGGGCTTTCGGTTATGCATTTACGCCGTAGTGACACACTGCCCGTCAGGGAGGTTGACGCGCTTTTTCATCAGATTGCTACCGCAGACAGCAGCCCCTTGCGCGAACGCATCGCCGACATCATCGAGTGGCACCTGCCTGCGGCAGATGAACATACGCGCCAGTTTGTCTTCAGGCTGGTGGATCTGCACTGTGCATTACGGGAGCCAGACCATGGTTAACGATCTCAATATCGGCGGCGTTTTTATTCCGGGGCTGCTGACGGTCGCCCTCGCGGCGCTGGTCTGCACGCTGGGCCTCGTGGCGCTTTTCTCTCTCAGCAGGCTCTACCGGCACCTGCCGTGTCGCCCGCTGCTGGACGTTTCCACCTGGATTGTCACCTTTTTCCTGCTGATGCAGGGCCTGACCGCGTTGGGGTTATTGTCATGAAATCACTGCTCTCTTTACTGGCTCGCTATGCGCTGACGTTAAGTGCGGCCGCAGCTGCCACGCTTCTGGCGTTTATGATGTGGAAACACTATGCACAAACGCCTTGGACACGCGATGGCCGCGTGCGGGCGGACGTGGTGCAGATTGCGCCGGACGTCTCCGGGCCGGTCATCAGCGTGGCCGTGCGGGATAATCAGTGGGTGAACCGGGGCGATGTGCTCTACACCATCGATCCGCGCTGGCTTAAGCTGGCGGTGACCAGCGCGCAGGCGGACGTCGAGTCGAAACGCCATGAGATGCTGATGCGCCAGGATGCGGCCCGGCGACGCACGCTGATTAAAAACGCCATCTCCAGCGAGGATTTGCAGCAAACCGGCAGCGCGGCGAACGTTGCGGCGGCCAACTATCACGGTGCGCTGGCCGCGCTGGCGCTGGCCGAGCTTAATCTGGCGCACGCCACCGTCCGTGCGCCGGTTTCGGGGTACGTCACGCACCTGCGGCTTCGCCCCGGAGACTACGCGACGGCGGGGGAGACAAAAGTTGCCATCGTCGATGCCCACAGCTTCTGGGTGGTGGGGTACTTTGAGGAGACCAGGCTGCGCCATATTCGCGTTGGGGATCGCGCGCGGGTCGCGCTGATGGGCTTCGAGCCTGTGATTACCGGGCACGTGGAGAGCATCGGGCACGGGATCGGGGACAGCAACGATGAGACGGGCGGGCTGGGTCTGCCCGACGTCGAGCCTACCTTCAGCTGGGTGCGGCTGGCGCAGCGCGTGCCGGTGCGCATTCATATCGACACGCTGCCGCAGGGGATTGAACTGGTGGCGGGCCTGTCGGCGAGCGTGTCGGTGGGGCAATAATCTGGGGATAGTCAGCCTTAAACACATATGCGAAACTTACCGCTTCTGAAAATATGTGGTGGGACCCGCTCAATGTCAGAACAACATTCGCAGTGCCTTTTCAGTGAAGGACTGATCAACGTTCCTGAGGGTTATCAGGACCGTACCGTTAACGTATTCGCACCGCCCGCGGCGGATGCGCCGGCGTTCAACATCTCCCGCGATGCCCTCAACCCCGGCGAAGCGCTTGCCGCGTATATCGATCGCCAGCTCGCCCTGATGGCAAAGCACATCAAGGGCTGGAAGCAGGGTGAGCGCAGCGCCGCGACGCTAGGCGACGGCCTTTCACAGGGTGAAACCGTCCATGCCAGCTACCTGCGCGACGGGAAACGCATCTGGCAGCAGCAGGCCGTCTTTAACGTCGACGGCGATAACATTCTGGTGTTCACCATGACCTGCACCCGCGCGCTGGGCGATGCCGACGGCGCGCTGTTTGGCGATCTTCTCAGGAGCTTCCGCTTCCACCATTAACTTCAGGGACCGTTGTTATGTTTGAAGCAGCACGCGTTGGTGATGATATCGGCCACTCCGGTGCGCTGGCCGGGATGATTGCCGGAACGATTGTCGGTGGCCTGATTGCCGCCGCCGGGGGCATTCTGGCGGGGGCCATGTTTATAGCGGGCCTCGGCGCATCCTGTCTTGGCGTGGGCGTCCTGCTCGTCGGCGCCAGCCTGGCCGTGGGGTATTACACCGGGGAGCTGGCAACCGCCGCCCGGGACAGCATCGCGGACGCCGGGGCATCCAGCATGACGAAGAAAGGCGTCATCACTTCCGGCTCGCCCAACGTGTTTATCAACGGTAAACCCGCCGCGCTTGCCACCGATAGCACCGTCGACTGTTCTGACGACGGCTCGCAGCAGATGGCCGAAGGCTCTAAGCGCGTCTCCATTAACAGCCAGCCTGCGTCACGCATCGGGGATCGCACCACCTGCGACGCGAAGGTGATGACCGGTTCGGACAACGTCATTATCGGCGGCGACCCGCAGCAAACCCTGCCCATTCAGTCTGAAGTGCCCGAGTGGCTCTACAAAGTCTCCGATCTAACCCTGCTGTTCGCCGGCCTGCTCGGCGGGTGGGGCGGTGCCGCTGGCAAAGTCGGGGCGCTCTCTAAGCTGCTGGGCAAAATCCCCGGCATCAACAAGCTGGCCCGTATCGCCTGTCGCGCCGGCACGCTGATGACCGGCGTGGCGGCCGCGGGGATCATCGCCCGCCCAGTGGATATCGTCAGCGGACAGAAGTTTCTCAGCGGGGATGATGAGCTGGACTTCGTCCTGCCTTCCCGTCTGCCGGTGCGCTGGCAGCGTTACTGGCGCAGCGGCAACCCCGGCGACAGCGTGCTGGGCCGCGGCTGGAGCCTGTTCTGGGAAAGCCGCCTGGAATCTTATCAGGATGGCCTGGTGTGGCGCGCGCCGTCCGGCGATTACGTCGCCTTCCCGAAGGTGCCGAAAGGGCTGCGCACCTACTGCGAAAGCGAAAAGAACTGGCTTGAACATCATCAGGACGACAGCTGGTCGGTGTATGACGTCAGCGGCGAGCGCTGGCACTATGCACCGCTGCGGGAGGATGCCCCGTCGCTGCTCCAGCGCATCTCTGAACCGTGCGGCAACGATATCCTCTTCGAGTGGAATGCGGATAATACCCTGCATGCCCTGACCGACAGCGCGGGCCAGCGCGTGGTCTGCCGCTACGACCGTGACAGGCTCCTCGGCGCCTGGCTGGATGACGAGATCTGCCTGGTCAGTTACGCTTATGATGAACAGCGCCAGCTGGTCTCCGTGACCGGCCGGGGCGGTAGCGTGCGCCGACGCTTCCGCTGGCAGGACGGGCTGATGAGCGCCCACGAGGACGCCAACGGCCTGCTGAGCGAATACCGCTGGCGGGAGATTGACGGCCTGCCGCGCGTGGTCGGCTTCCGCCACAGCGGCGGCGAACAGCTGACGTTCGAATACGATTTTGATAACGGCACCCGCCGCGCGACCCGCGAAGACGGCGCGCAGGCGCACTGGCTGGTGGATGACGACGACAACGTCGCGCGCTTCACGGATTACGACGGCCGCCAGACGACGTTTGTTTACCGCGACGGCGAGCTCTGCGACGTCATACTGCCGGGCGGCGCAATGCGCCGCAGCACGTGGGACAAATACGGCCGCATGACCAGCGAGACGGACCCGGCGGGCCGCCGCACGGAGTATCACTGGCATCGCCTGACCGACCGCATCACCCGCACGGTGTACCCGGACGGCACTTCAACGCAGGCCATGTACGACCTTCGCGGTCGCCTGCTGTCGGAAACGGATCCGGCCGGTAGCACCACCGCGTATCACTATCCCGATGATGAAGAAAACCTGCCGGAGAGCATTACCGACGCCATCGGCGGCGTGGTGCGTCTGGTCTGGAACCACCAGGGGCTGCTGACGCAGCGCACCGACTGCTCCGGCAGCGTCACCCGCTTCACCTACGACCGCTTCGGACAACTGATTGCCAGCGAAGATGCAGAAGGGAATATCACGCGCCGGGAGTGGAGCCGTGCCGGGCTGCTGAGCGTCGTGATCCATCCGGACGGCAGCCGCGAGTCGCTGGTGTGGAACGAACGCGGCCAGCTCACGGGCTGGCGCGACCCGCTGGAAAGCGAGGTGAGCTGGGCCTACAACGCGCTCGGCCTCCCGGTCAGCCTTACCGACCGTATTGGCCGCGTGCGCCAGTGGGGCTACGACCCGCGCGGTAACCTGCTGCGACTCGATAACGGCAACGGGGCGGAATACCGTTTCACCTACGATGCCGTGGGCCGACCGCTCAGCGAAACGCGCCCGGACGAGACCGTGCGCCATATGGAATGGGACGCGCGAGGGTTCCTCTGCGCGCTCGAAGAAAACGGCCGGCCTGCCGCCGACGGCGGTATCGCCCGTCGCGTCCAGCAGTTCAGCTATGACGACAGCGGGCTGCTGATCGGGCGCACACAGCGCCACGCGGAGTACCGCTACTTCCGCGACCTGAGCGGCCAGATTACCCGCATCCGCCGCACGCCAACCGCCGAAGGCGTTGCCCTGGGTATCGAGAGCGATGAGATCGCTTACCGCCACGATGCCGCCGGACGCGTGCTGAGCGAGTCCGGCATTAACGGCGAGGTGGGCTACGAATGGGATGCTCTGAGCAACCTGACCGGCCTGACGCTGCCCGGCGAGCAAAAGCTGGCCTGGCTGCACTACGGCTCCGGCCACGTCAGCGCCATCCGCTTCGGGCAGCAGCTGGTGACCGAGTTCACCCGCGACCGCCTGCACCGCGAGGTGCGCCGTACTCAGGGCGCGCGCGATCAGATCCGCCAGTATGACAGCCTCGGCAGACGCACCCTGCAGCGCAGCGAATTGAGCACGGACGTGACCCTGCCGGAGCAGGCGCTACTGGAACGCCTGTATCGCTACACCGCACGCGGCGAACTTTCCGGCGTCAGCGACACCCTGCGCGGTGAGGTGGACTACGGCTACGACGCCGAAGGGCGCCTGCTGAAGCACTACGAGGCCCGCCAGGGGCACAGCCGCGCGCAGTTCAGCTACGATGCCGCGGATAACCTCGCCGCCAATGACGATCCGGTACCGGTCACGGATAACCGCCTGCAGCACTGGCAGGCGCTGTTCATGAAATACGACCACTGGGGCAACCTGGTCAGCCGCCGCAACGGGCTGTATGAGCAGCATT
>Ga0209370_1002578_pt1 | contig 12746 bp, 12 predicted proteins | sample AgamicAtPrz_FD_187164 | JGI IMG/M metagenome (GOLD analysis project Ga0209370, IMG submission 187164) | Agave microbial communities from Guanajuato, Mexico - At.P.rz (SPAdes) (version 2) | ecosystem: Host-associated > Plants > Phyllosphere > Phylloplane/Leaf | place: Guanajuato, Mexico... | reverse complement strand
GAAGGCCGGCGCTCAACGCTTGACCGACGGATAGCAGAACGAGTCGGTCGAGCAGTCGCCGCCTTCGAGCCGGATCTGGTGCGCGCGATAGCCGTCGGGGAATTCGACCCAGTAGTCGTCGGCGAGCGTCAGCCCGCCGTCCGGCCCCGCGTGCGCGAGCACCTGCGCGGCCGGCACGCCGTCCGGATAGAACTGGTCGTCCCACGTCGAATAGAGCGAGTTGGTCCAGTACACGCGCCGGCCGTCGCGGCTGATCTCGACCATCTGCGGGCCGCCCGCGAACGGGCGGCCGTTCGAGTGCGGCGCACGGCGCGCGATGCCGCCGATGCGCACCGACCCGGCGAGCACCGGGTGGTGCGGGTCCGACACGTCGTACTGGCGCATCTCGCCGGTGCCCCAGCACGACACGTACAGGAAGCGGTCGTCGAGCGACAGGTCGATGTCGGTCACGAGCGGCGGCACCGCGCCGAATCCTTGCAGCAGCGGCGGCAGCTCGTTGGCCGTGGCCGGCTCGGCCGGGATCGTCGCGGTCTTCTTCACATGGAACTTGCCGCCTTCGCGCCACCAGGTCCAGATCGAACCTTCGAGATTGGTCGTATCGACCACGACGCCGACGAATCCGTACTCGCGCACCGGGTCGTGCGCGGGCCGCACCTCGAGCGCCATCTGGTGCTGCGCGCCGAGATCGATCGTCTGCACGTTGCGTCGCGCGCGCAGGTCCCAGAAATGCAGCCGGTGCCCGTACTTGTTCGCGAGCAGATCCTCGGGGACGATCCCGTTCTCGAATTGCGGCGGCAGCGCCCATTCGCTCGACACCATGTAGTCGCGTGGCAGGTTCCACCAGAAGTCGTAATGCTTGTCCTGCGGGCCGCGGTCGATCTCCCAGCGGCCGAGCACGTCGAAGGTCTCGCAATCCATGATGAAGATGCCGGGCGCGCCGTCGGTGCCGTCCTTGCCCGCCCCGCCGAGCGTGCTCACGTAGATGCCCTCCGGCCCGCAATGCACGGTGTGCGGCCGCGAATAGCCGGTTTTCGCGAAGATCTCGTCGGGCTCGATGATCTTGTGGATGCGCGCCTGCGTCGGATGCGGCTTCGTGTCGATCACGTAGATGCGCGACGAGCGCAGGCCGGGGATGATCAGGAAGCGGCGCTCGAGGAACGCATGGCCGGTCAGCGGCGACAGCGACGACGAACACGCATTCCAGCCGAAATGGTGAAACTCGTCGCCGGTGTTCGGCATCGTCACCGTATGCACGATCTTGCCGTAGGTCGACGAACCCGGCTTCACGTCGATCACGGCGAGCGCGTCGGGTCTGGAAAAATCGGGGCTCAGCAACAACGTATAGGCAAACTCCTCCGCCGGCGCCTGCATCGCAAGCTCGGGCGAAGCGTGAAACGTCGGATCGGGCCGCATGCTCATGGTGATGTCCTCTGGATGGTGTCGAATCGTGGACGCACGGCCGTTCGTTGCGGGCGTGCGGACTGCGGTTGCCGCGCGGCGCACATCATGCCGGCGGCGCGATCGGCAGGCGAATGCAACGCGTCGGCGACGCGCGCGATGCCGTGCATCAGGTCGTGAAGGCGGGGAAAGACGAGGGGCTGCCGCGCGGCGCCCGCCGCGCAACGGGCGTGCGCCATCGCGACGGTGCGATGGACGTGCCGGCGCGCGAGGTGTCGGCGATCGGGCCCGCGACGCAGGCGATATCTGTCAAGGCGTGCATATCGATGTTCCGGCAGATGATGTTGGCATCGGGGGCGGGCATGCATCGGACGCTGGGCGGGCGTGACGGGTTGGCCGTCGCTTGCGCGTGCCTAAGTGTAGACGAGAAATCCGCGGCGGGGCGCGTGCGGGCCTGGCCGATCTGCCAGGTTCGCGCGCGAGTGAGATACTTGCCGGAGTGCCGCTGCGTCCCGCACCGCGGGCGGGCAGCGGCGATGCGAAACGATGGCGCCGGCATCCGCGTGCCGGTTGCCTTCATCCACGAGGGGCTGATTCATGGGAAACGAGATGCTTGAAACCGCGACGCTCGGAGGCGGGTGTTTCTGGTGCACGGAAGCCGTGTTTCTCGACGTCGACGGCGTGACGGCCGTCCAGTCGGGTTACGCCGGCGGCCATACGCGCAACCCCGGCTATCGCGACATTTGCGAAGGCGACACGGGCCACGCGGAAGTCGTCAACGTGACGTTCGATCCGGCGCGCATCGGCTATCGCGAGATCCTCGAGATTTTCTTCGCGACGCACGATCCGACTCAATTGAACCGGCAGGGCAACGACGTCGGCACGCAGTACCGATCGGTCGTGTTCACGCATTCGGATGCGCAGCGCGACACGGCGCTCGACGTGATCCGCGAGCTCGAGCGCGAACAGGTGTTCGGGCAGCCGATCGTCACGCAGGTCGTGCCGCTCGACGGCAATTACTGGCCGGCCGAGGATTATCATCAGAACTATTACGCGCGGAACCCGGGGCAGGGCTATTGCTCGGTCGTGATCGGGCCGAAGCTCGCGAAATTCCGGCAGAAGTTCTCGCACCGGCTGAAGTCGCTGCGCGGCGCCTGAGCGTCGGCCGCGGCAATCAGCGTCACGCCGCCTCGTTGCGCCACTGCGCGCACGCGGCGGCGATCTCGCGTGCGAGCGCGATGCACGACAGCGGCGCGGAGCCTTCCGCCTTGTTGTTGATCGTGATGATCACCGGCTGCCCGGCCAGCGCATAGCGCGCGGCCAGTTCGGCGAGCGCCGAGCGCGTGGCCGGATCCTCGTCGACGAGCTTGTCGAACGGCTCGTATTTCGCTTTCGCCTGCTCGTACTTGAAGCCGCCGTGCAGGCTCCAGCGCACGATCAGCGGGCCTGGCGCATCGCCGTCGAGCAGCGCGAGCGCGGCGGCCTGGCGCAGCGGGTCGGGCATCCGTGCGTGCAGGCCGACGCAGTAGCGCACGCCGAGCGCGGCCAGCGTGCGGATGAAGCGCGGCGTGAGCAGGCTCGCATCGCGGATCTCGATCGCGTAGCGCGTGCCGTCGGCGTCCGGCGGCAGCGGCGGCAGCGCCGCGAAGAACGCGGCGAGCCGGTCGATCAGCGCGGCCGGCTCCGCGAGCAGTTGATCGGGCAGCGGCGAGAACTGGAACACGAGCACGCCGGCTTTGCGGCCGAGCCCGTCGAGACACGGCTGAACGAATTCACGGGTCGCGAGCGGCGCATCGAGGAAGGTCGGGTTCGGCCCGGACGGCTCGCCGCGCCGGCCGCGGATCACCGCGTCGGTCACCGCGGCCGGCGCCTTCACGACGAAGCGGAAATCGTCGGGCACCTGCTGCGCGTAGCGCAGGTAGTCGGCCACCGACAGCGGCCCGTAGAACGACCGGTCGAGGCTCACGCTCTTCAGCAGCGGATGCGCGCCGTACGCTTCGAGCCCTTCGCGCGACAGCTTCGTCTGCGCGAAATCGCCGTCGTAGACGATGCCGTTCCAGCCGGGGAAATACCACGACGACGTGCCGAGCCGCACGTTCGGCGGCAGGCCGGCCGCGGCGTCGGCCACGTCCGCCGAGATCGGCGCGGGCAGCACGCCGCGCTTGCGGCGCCCTTGCTTCGGCGCGGCGGCCGGCGGGGACGGTTCGTCCCACAGCAGGCCGGACGACGGGGCAGGCTCGGCGGCGGCGGGGCGGGAGATCGTACGGGCGGGCCGCGCCGGCCGCGCGTCTTCCGGTGCGTGCGGCGTCACCTGCTCATCGGGGCTGGCGGGGCGGTCGTCGTCCGCGGGCGACGCGCGTGCGGCATCCGTCGGCACGCCGAACAGGTCGAACTGTCCGTCGGCGTGCGACTCGTTGGCGTCGTCGTGCTGCTGTCGTTCCGGCGGCGCCTTGCGCCGCGTCCTGCCGTCACCCATGCATGCCCAGCGTGATGCGCCGCCTAGCGCGGCAGCGCGTGTTCGTACATGTAGCGCCGCGACCACGGCAGCGTTTTCGCGCTGCGTCCGGCCTTGCGGCACACGATCTGGAAGATCGACACGTCGTCGTGCTCGAACGCATACGCGCAGCCGGCGAGATACACGCGCCAGATGCGGAATTTTTCGTCGTCGACGAGCTTTCTCGCTTCCTCGGCTTTCGCTTCGAAGTTTTCCGTCCAGATATCGAGCGTGCGCGCATAGTGCCGGCGCAGGCTTTCGACGTCAACCGCCTCGAGTCCGCCGCGCTGCGCCGCTTCGAGCGCGAGGCTGATGTGCGGCAGCTCGCCGTCCGGGAACACGTAGCGATCGATGAATTCGCCGCCGCCGAGCGCCGTTTCGCCGCTCTCCGCGTCGGTCGACGTGATCCCGTGGTTCATCGCGATGCCGTCATCGGCGAGCAGGTCGTGCACGCGCGAGAAGTAGAGCGGCAGGTTCTTGCGGCCGACGTGCTCGAACATCCCGACGCTCGTGATGCGGTCGAACTGGCCTTCGATCTCGCGGTAATCCTGCAGACGAATCTCGATCTTGTCCTCGAGCCCCGCGGCTTTCACGCGCGCGGTCGCGAGATCGAACTGGTTTTGCGACAGCGTGACGCCGAGGCACGTCGCGCCGAATTTCTGCGCGGCGCGCAGCACGAGCGCGCCCCAGCCGCAGCCGATGTCGAGCAGGCGCTGGCCGGGCTGCAGCTGGATCTTCGTCAGGATGTGGTCGATCTTCTTGATCTGCGCGGTGGCGAGATCCTCGTCGCCGTTCTCGAAGTACGCGCACGAGTACACCATGTTCTCGTCGAGCCACAGCCGGTAGAACTCGTTCGAGACGTCGTAGTGGTACTGGATCGCTTTCTTGTCGGTGCTCTTCGTGTGATTGAAGTAGCGCTTCACGCGTGCGAGCTTGCTCGCGCTCGTCACGGTGCTGCGCGCGAGCGAGTAGCCGATGTTGATGATGTCCGACAGCTTGCCTTCGATGTCGATCTTGCCCTTCACGTACGCCTCGCCGAGATTGTCGAGGCTCGGTTCGAGCAGCAGCGGCAACGCCGACGCGCTGTTCACCTTCAGCGTGACCTGCGGTGCGCTGAAGGTGCCGAAATCGAGTTGATCGCCGTTCCACAGCACGAGTCGCGCCGGTATGTTCGCTTTCGCCCGTACTTCATCCGCCCACTGTGCCAGCTTCTTTTCCCAGAACATTTGGATTCTCCGTTTGTTCGTTGAATCGAATACAGCCAAGTATCTTGACCGGCGCCCACCGCTTGCGGCGCGGGCGCCCGGATGCAACACGAGACACGACCGGCGTGCGCCGGCGCCGCGCTTACGGCGACAGGCGCGAGATCGTCCAGCCCGGCGCCGCCGCGGCGTCGCGCGTATAGAGCAGGCGGTCGTGCAGCCGCGACGGGCGGCCCTGCCAGAATTCGATCGCGTCGGGCACGAGGCGGTAGCCGCCCCAGTGCGGCGGGCGCGGCGGGTTGTCGCCGTAGCGTTCGCTGACGGCCTGTTCGCGCGCTTCGAGCGTCGCGCGGCTGTCGATCACGGTGCTCTGGTCCGACGCCCACGCGCCGATGCGCGAGCCGAGCGGGCGCGACGCGAAATAGCGGTCGCTTTCTTCCGCGCTGGTTTTCTCGATCCGGCCTTCGATGCGCACCTGGCGTTCGAGCTCGATCCAGTAGAACAGCAGCGCGGCTTGCGGATGCACGGCGAGATCGTGCCCCTTGCGGCTTTCGTAATTGGTGAAGAAGACGAACCCGCGTTCGTCGACGCCCTTGATGAGCACGATTCGGGCCGACGGCCGGCCGTCGGCGCCGACGGTCGCGAGCGTCATCGTGTTCGGCTCGGGCAGTTTGGCGGCGAGCGCCTCCTTGAACCAGCGATCGAACTGGGCGAAGGGGTCGGGGGCGGCATCGGCTTCGTCGAGCGAAGCACGCGAATAGTTGATGCGGAGATCGGCGAGAGTCGTCATGTTATGCAAACGCTTCAATCTGGGGCCAGTATAGCGAACGCGCGAGAATCGTGCGTCCACGGTGGCGCGTGAGAGCGGGGAGTTCAGGCAGAATAGAGGGCTGCTCGACTTACGTTTTCCTTGCTGCCATGTCCTCCGCCGACGCTGCCCCGCCCAGTTCCTCTGATCTTACCCCGACCCCGGAAATCCAGCTTGACGTGGATCGCGCGCGGCGTTTCGGCGGCGTCGCGCGCCTGTACGGCGCGCCGGCGGCCGCCGCGTTCGAGCGGGCGCACGTCGCGGTGATCGGGATCGGCGGCGTCGGGTCGTGGGTGGCCGAGGCGCTCGCGCGCAACGCGGTCGGCACGCTGACGCTGATCGATCTCGACAACGTCGCGGAAAGCAACACGAACCGGCAGGTGCATGCGCTCGACGGCAATTACGGCAAGCCGAAGGTCGACGCGATGGCCGAGCGGATCGCGCTGATCGATCCCGCGTGCCGCGTGAACCGGATCGAGGATTTCGTCGAGCCCGACAACTTCGACGCGCTGCTCGGCGGCGGCTTCGACTACGTGATCGATGCGATCGACAGCGTGCGCACGAAAGTCGCGCTGATCGCGTGGTGCGTCGCGCAACGGCAGCCGTTGATCGTCGTCGGCGGCGCGGGCGGGCAGCTCGATCCGACGCGCATCCGCATCGACGATCTCGCGCTGACGATCCAGGATCCGCTGCTGTCGAAGGTGCGCGCGCAGTTGCGCAAGCAGCACGGTTTTCCGCGCGGGCCGAAGGCGCGCTTCAAGGTCAGCGCCGTGTATTCGGACGAGCCGCTGATCTATCCGGAAGCGGCTGCCTGCGACATCGAGGACGGCGCGGAGCCGTCCACGGCCGCGCACGTCGCGGGGCTCAACTGTGCGGGCTTCGGTTCGAGCGTGTGCGTGACCGCGAGCTTCGGTTTCGCGGCGGCCGCGCATGCGCTGCGGGCGATCGCGGCACAGGCGGCGGGCTGAGCGCGCGGCGCGCGGGTCGCGAATGAGGATGTCGCGGCGCGGCGGGTGCGCCGCACGCGCTGCGGCAAATGACGGCGAATCGGGCCGGGCCATCGTGGCCCGGCCGCTCGTGCATCAGTTGAGCGCCATGCTCAGCTTGCGTCGCCACGCGGCGACGAGGTCGGGGCGATCGCCGGCCAGTTCGAACACCGAGATCATCGTGCGGCGGCCGAGGTCGTCGCCGTACGCGCGGTCGCGCATCACGATTTCCAGCAACTGTTCCAGCGCCCCTTCGTACGCGCGCCGCGCGATCAGGCTCTGCGCGAGGTCGAAGCGCGCGTCGAGATCGGCCGGGTTCGCCGCGATGCGTGCTTCGAGCGCATCGGTCGGCGGCAGGTCGGCCGTGGCGTCGAGCGCGTCGAAACGGGTCTTGATCGCCTGATAGCGCGGGTCGCCGTTCTGCACGGTTTGCGGCGACAGGCGCTCGGTCTCGGCGCGCGCGGCGTCGACCTCGTTGCGCGCGAGCAGCAACTCGATCAGGTCGAGGCGCGCGTCGTCGTAGCCGGGGTTCAGCGCGAGCGCCGCTTCCAGGTGCGCGAGCGCATCGTCGAAGCGCTGTTCGGCCATCGCGTACTGCGCGGCGCGGCGCTCGGCTTCCTCGGCCGCCGGCAGCAGCCGGTCGAGGAACGCGCGCAACTGGCCTTCGGGCAGCACGCCGACGAACTGGTCGACCGGGCGCCCGTCGGCGAACGCGATCACGTGCGGGATGCTGCGCGTCTGGAAATGCGCGGCGAGTTCCTGGTTCTCGTCGACGTTGACCTTCACGAGCTTCCAGCGGCCTGCGTAGTCGGCTTCGAGCTTTTCCAGCAGCGGGCCGAGCGTCTTGCAGGGGCCGCACCACGGCGCCCAGAAGTCGACCAGCACGGGCGTGTCCAGCGACGCCTCGATGACGTCTCTCTCGAATGTGGCAAGCGTGGTGTCCATGGCGTTCTCTTCCGTTCGAATAGCGTCAGGATGGGGGCGGCGCGCCGCTTTTTCAACGCGGCTTGGATTCGGGCAGCGGAATCCACTCGGTCTCGCCCGGCACCTTGCCCATCTCCTGGCGCGTCCACGCCGCTTTCGCGCGGTCGATCGCGTCGCGGCTGCTCGCGACGAAATTCCACTCGATGTAGCGTTCGCCGTCCATCCGGTCGCCGCCGAGCAGCATCGCGCGCGCGCCGCTGCCGCTCGTCAGCGTGACGGTCGCGCCCGGCGCGAGCACGGCCATCTGCTCGGCCGGTACCGGCGCGCCGTCGATCGCGAGTTCGCCGTCGACCACGTAGACCGCGCGCTCGTCGTGCGACGCATCGAGTTCGAGCCGGCCGCCGGCCGCGAATTCGGCCGCGACGTACAGCGTGCGCGAGAACGTCGTCACGGGCGAATGCAGCCCGAACGCGTCGCCGGCGATCACCGTCAGCGCCACGCCGTTTTCGTCGCGCTTGGGCAGCGTGTCGGCCGCGTGGTGCTCGAACGACGGCTCGGTCGTCTCGTGCGCCTGCGGCAGCGCGACCCAGGTCTGGATGCCGTGCACGGTGTGGCCGCTCGCCCGCTGCGCGTCGGGCGTGCGCTCCGAGTGGACGATCCCGCGGCCGGCCGTCATCCAGTTCACGTCGCCCGGCACGATTTCCTGCAGCGAGCCGAGGCTGTCGCGGTGCAGGATCGCGCCGTCGAACAGGTAGGTGACCGTCGCGAGCCCGATGTGCGGATGCGGGCGCACGTCGAGCCCCGTGCCGGCCGGCAGCGCGGCGGGCCCCATGTGATCGAAGAAGATGAACGGGCCGACGAGGCGTGCGGCGAGCGCGGGCAGCGTGCGGCGCACCTGCAGGTTGCCGATGTCGCGTACGTGCGGCTTCAGCAGGGCTTTGATCGAGTCGGTCATGGGGAGCCTCGTTGGGAACGGCTGGATTGCCGGTCATTGTACTGGCGGCGCGGCGGCGCGCGTGACGGGGAACGCGAAAGGCGCGCGGCGCGAGGCGGTCGCGGCAGGCACGCATCGTGCGGCATTCATCGGGTCGCGCAAGCCGCCGCGTTGCACAAGCCGCTGCGCCCGCCGCCGATTCCATGCACGCCGCGCGGGTATCGGGGCGGGCGGCGAAACCCGGTAGACTGACCGGCTTCAGAAAACATCCGACAATCGAGGAGACGCCGATGATGGCCCCGAAGGACTTGCTGCTCGCGCTGGTCGTGATCCTGGCGTGGGGCGTGAACTTCGTCGTGATCAAGGTCGGCCTGCACGGCATGCCGCCGATGCTGCTCGGCGCACTGCGCTTCACGCTCGCGGCCGTGCCCGCGGTGTTCTTCGTGCGTCGGCCGCAGATTTCGTGGCGGCTGCTGGTGCTGTACGGCGCGACGATCCAGCTCGGCCAGTTCGTGTTCCTGTTCACCGGCATGTACGTCGGCATGCCGGCCGGCCTCGCGTCGCTCGTGCTGCAGTCGCAGGCGTTCTTCACGCTGGTGTTCGCGATGCTGTTCCTCGGCGAGCGGCTGCGCGTGCAGAACCTGGTCGGGCTCGCGATCGCCGCGGGCGGGCTCGTCGTGATCGCCGCGCAGGGCGGCCGCGCGATGACGCTCGCGGGCTTCCTGCTGACGATCTGCTCGGCCGGGATGTGGGCCGTCGGCAATATCGTCACGAAGAAGGTCGGGAAGGCGAACCTCGTGTCGCTCGTCGTGTGGGCGAGCCTCGTGCCGCCCGTGCCGTTCTTCCTGCTGTCGCTGTGGTTCGAAGGGCCGCAGCGGATCGCGACCGCGCTCGCCGGGCTCGACGGCGCGTCGATCTTCGCGGTCGTCTATCTCGCGTTCGTCGCGACGCTGCTCGGCTACGGGCTGTGGAGCCGTCTGCTGTCGCGCTACCCGGCCGCGCAGGTCGCGCAGTTCTCGCTGCTGGTGCCGATCGTCGGGCTCGCGTCGTCGGCGCTGCTGCTCGACGAGCATCTGACGCAATCGCAGCTGATCGGCGCCGCGCTCGTGATGGGCGGGCTCGCGGTGAACGTGTTCGGCGGGAAGCTGCTGAGCCGCTTCGCGGCGTCGTGACGCGCCGGCACGCGCTGCGTGCCGGCGGCAGGGAAGGGATGGCGCTCAGGCCATCCGGCTCTTCGCGAGCGGCGGATTCGCGGCGAAATAACGCTTGATGCCGCGGAAGATCGCGTCGGCCATCTCGTCGCGATAGCTGTCGTCGTTGAGCCGGCGCTCTTCGTCCGGGTTGCTGATGAACGCGGTCTCGACGAGGATCGACGGAATGTCGGGCGCCTTCAGCACCGCGAACCCGGCCTGCTCGACCGAGCCCTTGTGCAGCTTGTTGATGCCGCCGACTTCCTTCAGCACGTAGTTGCCGTAGCGCAGCGAGTCGCGGATCTGCGCGGTCGTCGACATGTCGAACAGCGCGCGGTTCACGGCCGCGTCCGCCGTCTTGATGTTGATGCCGCCGATCAGGTCCGACGAATTCTCCTTGTTCGCCATCCAGCGCGCCGCGGCGCTCGTCGCGCCGTGGTCGGACAGCGCGAACACCGACGAGCCGCGTGCGGACGGCGTCGTGAACGCGTCCGCGTGGATCGACACGAAGAGATCCGCGCCGACGCGGCGTGCTTTCTGCACGCGCACGTTCAGCGGCACGAAGAAATCGGCGTCGCGCGTCATCATCGCGCGCATGTTCGGTGCGGCGTCGATCTTCGCGCGCAGCTTCTTCGCGATGTCGAGGGCGATGTGCTTCTCGTACGTGCCGCCGCCGCCGATCGCGCCCGGATCCTCGCCGCCGTGGCCGGGATCGATCGCGACCGTCAGCAGGCGTACCGTGCCGCCCTTGCCGGATTTCGGCGCGGTGAACTTGTAGGTGTCGCCGTCGTCGTCGCTGTCGTCGCGGCGCGCGATGACGGGCGGCGGCTTGACGGCCGGCTTCGCGGGCGTCGACGGCGCGCCGGCGGCCGGCGGCGCATGCGGCGTGGCCGGCGTGTTCTGCGCGAAACGCTGGAAGAATGCGTCGCTGTTGTCGCCCGCGCCGGGCGGCGGGGTACCGGGGCCGGCCAGCGTGGACGGCGGCTGCATCTGCTGCGCGCGCACGTTGTCGTTGAGCGCCTGTTCCTTGCGTTCCGTCTGCGCGATCAGGTCGGACAGCGGATCGGGCGCGACGGCCGGATACAGGTCGAACACGAGCCGGTACTTGTAGGTGCCGACCGGCGGCAGCGTGAACACCTGCGGCTTCACCGAGCCTTTCAGGTCGAACACCATCCGCACGACGTGCGGCTGATACTGGCCGACGCGCACCGACTGGATCTGCGGATCGTTCGGCGCGATCTTCGATACGAGGTCGCGCAGCGCCTGGTCGAGATCGAGGCCGCTCAGGTCGACGACGAGGCGGTCGGGACCCTGCAGCAGCTGTTGGCTATTCTGCAGCGGCTGGTCGGATTCGATCGTGACGCGCGTGTAATCGCGTGCGGGCCACACGCGCACGCCGAGCACCGACGACGCGTGCGCGAGCCGCGGCGCGACGAGACCGAGCACCAGCGTCGACGCCCCCGCGCGCAGGATCTGACGGCGCCGCCAGTTGTGCGTCGCGGTGGCCGCCGATTCGATCGAGCGGAACGGTTTGATCAACATCTTTCGAGACATGCCTTTCCTGAAGCGCTGTACGCCCGGACGGTGAGGGCACGGCCGTCGCCATCCACGTCGAGCGAGAAAACCAGATCGGGCACGCCGAGCAGGGCGCCCGCCTGTTGCGGCCATTCGACGAGGCAGATCGCGCTGGAATTGAAATATTCGCGAAAGCCCGCATCGGACCATTCGGCCGGATCGTTGAATCGATACAGATCGAAGTGATAGACCTCGAGTTCCCCGTCGCTGCGTTCGAGCGCGTACGGCTCGATGAGCGTATAGGTCGGGCTGCGCACGCGGCCCGGGTGGCCGAGGCCGCGCAGGATCGCGCGCACGAGGGTCGTCTTGCCCGCGCCGAGATCGCCGACCAGCTGGATCTGCAGCCCGTCGAACGCATGGGCGCGGCCGAGTTCGATGCGCGCCGCGTCGAGCGCGTGCGCGAAGCGGGTGCCGAAGGCCTCGGTTGCCGCTTCGTCGGCGAGCGCGATCACGCGCTCCGCGAGCGGGGCGGGCAACATGGCTTGAGGCGGTTGGCTGGACGTGGCTGGCATTCTCGTAAAATAGTGCGATGAACCGACTACCGGAACGCGCCCCATCCGACAGGCCTTCGACTCGTGACGAAGGCGCGGCGCCGTGCGCGCTCGACGATGCGGCGTTGACTGCGCTCGCCGCGCGCATCAGGGCGTGGGGGCGCGAATTGGGTTTCGGCGCGATCGGCATCAGCGATACCGATCTCTCGGATGCCGAAGCAGGCCTCGCCGCCTGGCTGGAAGCCGGCTACCACGGCGAGATGGATTATATGGCGAAACATGGGATGAAACGCGCGCGGCCGGCCGAACTTGTGGCCGGTACGCGACGCGTGATCTCCGTGCGGCTCGCCTATTTGCCGGCCCAAACGCTCGCGGCCGACGCGCCCGGCGGCGAGCCCGGCGCGCTCGTGCCGCACGACTGGCGCGCGCGCGAACGGGCGCGGCTCGACGATCCGCGGGCGGCCGTCGTGTCGATCTATGCGCGCGGCCGCGACTATCACAAGGTGCTGCGCAACCGGCTGCAGACGCTCGCGGAGCGCATCGAGCACGAGATCGGCGGGTTCGGTTACCGCGTGTTCACCGATTCGGCGCCCGTGCTCGAAGTCGAACTCGCGCAGAAGGCCGGGGTCGGCTGGCGCGGCAAGCACACGCTGCTGCTGCAGCGCGATGCCGGCTCGCTGTTCTTTCTCGGCGAGATCTACGTCGACCTGCCGCTGCCGACCGACGCGCACACGTCGCCCGACA
>Ga0209370_1002570_pt1 | contig 12769 bp, 12 predicted proteins | sample AgamicAtPrz_FD_187164 | JGI IMG/M metagenome (GOLD analysis project Ga0209370, IMG submission 187164) | Agave microbial communities from Guanajuato, Mexico - At.P.rz (SPAdes) (version 2) | ecosystem: Host-associated > Plants > Phyllosphere > Phylloplane/Leaf | place: Guanajuato, Mexico... | reverse complement strand
CATCGCGCCGGTGCTCAGCATATTCAGCACCAGTTTCTGTGCCGTGCCCGCCTTCATGCGCGACGAGCCGGTGACGACCTCCGGCCCCACAACCGGCGTAAGCGCGACATCAGCCGCCTGCGCCATCGCGCTGTCGGGATTGCAGGTCAGCGCGGCGGTAAACGCGCCCTGTTCGCGTGCGTAAGCGAGCGCGCCCAGCACATAGGGGGTGCGGCCGCTGGCTGCAATTCCGACCAGCACGTCCCGGGAGCTGAAACCGATATCCGCCAGATCCTGTGCGCCCCGTTCGGCGTTATCTTCCGCATTCTCTACCGCCTGCAGGATCGCCGTATGCCCGCCGGCAATCAGCCCCACCACCTGACCGCGCGGCGTACCAAAAGTAGGCGGGCACTCACTGGCGTCCAGGATACCGAGCCGGCCGGAAGTACCGGCGCCGCAGTAAATCAGCCGCCCGCCCTGGCTAAAGGCGTGCGCAATCGCCTCCGTAACCTGTGCGATCTGCGGCACAATCGCCTCTACCGCCAGCGCCACTTTTTTGTCTTCATCATTAATGACGCGCAGCATCGCTTCCGTGCTGAGCTCGTCAATATTCTGGCTGGCCGGATTGCGGCTTTCGGTAATCATTTTGTTGAGATCAAGGGTCATACTACGCTCCTGCAAATGAATAATTTATTCTGAAAAATTTATACCACAAAGAATTCTTAATTCATGTGGAGCGGCGCAGAATTTTTTTCTTTTCATGGCTGCAGGCATAAAAAAACCCGCCAGCGGCGGGTTTTGTTCTGCTCAAAAGCGGATCAGGTGGCGCTTTGCGTACGCAGCTGCAGCTCGTAGGCGGCGGCCTGCTTAGCATCAAACTGATTTTCCCAGCGCGCAATGACCAGCACAGCGAGCGCATTTCCCACCACGTTCAGCGCCGTACGCGCCATATCCATGATGCGGTCAACGCCTGCGATGAACGCCAGCCCCTCAAGCGGGATCCCCACACTGCCCAGCGTCGCCAGCAGCACCACGAAGGAGACGCCCGGTACACCAGCGATCCCTTTTGAGGTTACCATCAGCGTCAGCACCAGGATGATCTCATCGGTCAGCGACAGGTCAATGCCGTAAAGCTGGGCAATAAAGATGGCGGCAATACTCTGATAGAGCGTAGAGCCATCGAGGTTGAAGGAGTAGCCGGTAGGCACCACAAAGCTGGTGATCGCTTTCGGCGCACCATACGCCTCCATCTTCTGCATAATGCGTGGCAGCACCGTCTCTGAACTGGAGGTAGAGTAAGCCAGAATCAGCTCATCCTTCAGAATACGCATCAGGGTCGTAATACGCAGCTTGCAGAAGCGCGCGACCGCACCGAGCACGACAAAGGCGAAAAACAGGATGGCGGCATAAACCAGCAGTACCAGTTTCGCCAGCGGGTAGAGCGATGCAAAACCGAAGTTCGCAATGGTCACCGCAATCAGTGCAAATACGCCCACCGGCGCATACCGCATGATCATATGAGTCACTTTGAACATGGTTTCTGATACCGAGCGGAACAGGCCGACCAGCGGATCGCGATGTTCCGACGGCAGCGCCGACAGACCCAGGCCGAACAGCACCGAGAAGAAAATAATCGGCAACATATCGCCTTTAACCAGCGAGGCGAAGATGTTCTGCGGGATCAGCGACAGAATGGTGCTTACCAGGCCATGAGGCGCGCCCTGAACCGCTTCGGTGGTAGCTTCATATTTAGAGATGTCCACCGTTGCCAGCGTTGACATATCAATGCCGCTGCCGGGTTGGAATACGTTAGCCAGCGTGATGCCGACCACAATGGCAATGGTGGTGATCACTTCAAAATAGATAATGGTTTTCACCCCGATACGCCCGAGTTTTTTCGCGTCCCCGACGCCGGCAATGCCAACAATCAGCGAGGAAATAACAATCGGCACCACAATCATCTTGATCAGATGAATGAAGATATCACCGGCAGGAGTAAGAATATTGGTGATTAACCATTCACGATCGTCTGGCTGATTATGCAGCACGGTTCCTGCGATAATGCCGAGGATCAGGGCAATCAGGATCTGCCAGGCGAGGGTGAGTTTAAAACCTTTCATAACGCGTTATTTCCTCAGTTAAAACCCCTTTGCTCTGCTGCGAAGGTGCAGGAGATGGTACACACAGGGAAGTGAGCAAAAGCCCGATAAAATAGAGGGTTATAATGGGCTGTATTCCGCTTTGTTCTGCCGGCGGTTTGCGCCAGCGCAAGGATACAGCCTGAGTTGATACCTGCTGAACAGCGGCCAGATAAGTACCATTTTCACTACGGTAAATGCAACCCCCGGCGCGATAGCTTAAATCGTGCGCAGCTCAGTAGCATAAAATGCTGCTGTTATCCTGTGGCTATAACCCGCTGTTATGAAAAGTGTTAATTCGATAATTTTCCGCATAGCTATTCAGATCTGACGATTTTATCGCCCGGCGCGTTTGCTTAACATTTAATCACAAAACCCTCTGTTGCCTGCTGACAGCCGCTTTCAGCACGCTGCTTTTTTGCCGCAAAAAGCGCCGTTTTTGCGCGCTTTAGCGCATGCCGGCAGGCCGTGATCCAGACTGCAAAACCGAAACAAAGCCCCTGCCCCCTCTTCAATTAACCTTTGATTGACATATGATTAACATCTTCAAGGAGGTCAGCCATGAGCCAAATTCACAAGCATCCTGTACCCGCTGCCATTGCAGCAAACGCCCTGATTAATGCCGACGAGTATGCGGCGCGCTATCAGCAGTCTGTGGACGATCCTGACACCTTCTGGGGTGAGCAGGGAAAGATTCTCGACTGGATCACGCCTTACAGCACGGTGAAAAATACCTCGTTCGCGCCGGGCAATATCTCTATTCGCTGGTATGAAGATGGCACGCTGAATCTTGCGGCTAACTGCCTGGATCGCCATCTGGCGACGCGGGGCGATCGCCCGGCCATTATCTGGGAAGGGGATGACGCCAGTGAAAGTAAAACGCTGACTTTCCGGGAGCTGCACGCTGACGTCTGCCGCATGGCAAATGTATTAACGCAGCTTGAGATTAAAAAAGGCGACGTGGTGGCCATTTATATGCCGATGGTGCCGGAGGCCGCTGTCGCCATGCTGGCCTGCGCGCGCATTGGTGCCGTGCATTCAGTGATTTTTGGCGGCTTTTCGCCGGAAGCCGTGGCGGGACGCGTGGTCGACAGCAACGCGAAGCTGGTGATCACGGCGGATGAGGGTATCCGCGCCGGACGTGCCATTCCGCTGAAAAAGAATGTTGATGACGCGCTGGCTAATCCGCTGGTGACCAGCGTGAAGCAGGTGATTGTATTTAAGCGCACCGGAAAAACCACGGAGTGGCATGAGGGACGCGATCTCTGGTGGCACGATCTGGTCAGCCAGGCCAGCGCAGAGCACGAAGCGGTGGCGGTTGAAGCGGAACACCCGCTGTTTATTCTGTACACCTCCGGTTCAACCGGCAAGCCAAAAGGCGTGCTGCATACTACCGGCGGCTATCTGGTCTATGCGGCCAGCACCTTTAAATATGTCTTTGATTACCATGACGACGACGTTTACTGGTGCACCGCAGACGTCGGCTGGATCACCGGTCACAGCTATCTGCTCTACGGGCCGCTGGCCTGTGGCGCAACCACGCTGATGTTTGAAGGGGTGCCCAACTGGCCGAAGCCGAGCCGGATGGCGGAAGTCGTTGACAAGCACAACGTTACCCTGCTCTACACAGCGCCTACCGCGATTCGCGCGCTGATGGCGGAAGGCGATCGAGCGATTGAAGGCACCCGACGCAGCAGCCTGCGCATCATGGGCTCCGTGGGTGAACCGATCAATCCGGAAGCCTGGGAGTGGTATTACAAAAAGATTGGCGACAGCCGCTGTCCCATCGTCGATACCTGGTGGCAGACCGAAACCGGCGGCTTTATGATCACACCGCTGCCGGGCGCAACCGAGCTGAAAGCGGGCTCAGCCACCAAACCCTTCTTTGGCGTACAGCCGGCGCTGGTGGACAACGAAGGTAATCAGCTTGAGGGCGCAACCGAGGGTAACCTGGTTATTAATGACTCCTGGCCTGGTCAGGCGCGCACGCTGTTTGGCGATCATGAACGCTTTGAACAGACCTACTTCTCCACGTTTAAGCATCGCTACTTCAGCGGTGACGGCGCGCGGCGCGATGAAGATGGCTACTACTGGATCACCGGACGCGTGGATGATGTCCTGAACGTTTCCGGACATCGTCTGGGCACGGCAGAGATTGAGTCCGCGCTGGTTTCACATCCGAAAATTGCTGAAGCGGCCGTGGTCGGTATTCCGCACAGCATTAAAGGGCAGGCCATTTACGCCTATATCACTCTGAATCAGGGCGAAGAGCCGTCAGCGGAGCTGTATACGGAAGTGCGCAACTGGGTACGCAAAGAGATCGGCCCTATCGCCACGCCGGACGTGCTGCACTGGACCGACTCGCTGCCGAAAACCCGCTCCGGTAAAATTATGCGGCGTATTCTGCGCAAAATTGCAGCGGGCGATACCAGCAACTTTGGCGATACCTCTACGCTGGCCGATCCAGGTGTAGTAGAGAAATTACTGGAGGAGAAGCAGTCGATCGCCATGCCGTAATCGTTGCCCTTATCAGCGGAGAGCATCAGCCTGTCCCCGGCAGGCTTCTCTCCGTTAGTTCACCTTACGCCGTATGCTGTTCACCATCGCACAACCCTGATAACCAGAATATTCAATCCGTTAAATCACATTAATGTGAGATTTCCGTCTGCTTTTCCTCTGGAGAAACTGTGATGAATGACACCCTGAATCAACAGGAAGCCGTCTGGCAACAAATAGAAAATAACCCCCGTTTTCAGGAGCTGGTCCATAAGCGCCAGTCTTTTGCGCTGCTGCTGAGCATTATTATGCTGGTCCTGTATGTCGGGTTTATCCTGCTGATCGCGTTTGCGCCCGGCTGGCTCGGCACGCCGCTGCATGCCGGTACCAATGTGACGCGCGGTATTCCGATTGGCGTGGGCCTGATTGTGGTCTCTTTTCTGCTTACCGGCGTCTATGTCTGGCGCGCAAATGGCGAGTTTGATCGCCTGACTAAACAGATCGTCAGCGAGGTAAAATCATGAAGCGCGCGCTCCCGATTCTGCTGGCGCTGGCGCCAGCGGGCGTACTGGCGGCCGATGCGCTGACCGGCGACGTCCAGCAGCAGGCGACCAACTATGAAGCGATCATCATGTTTGTGGTGTTTGTCGCGTTCACGCTGGGTATTACCTGGTGGGCATCAAAGCGCACCCGCTCACGCAGCGACTACTACACTGCAGGCGGCAATATTACCGGCTTCCAGAATGGCCTGGCGATGGCGGGCGATTTTATGTCCGCCGCCTCATTTCTCGGTATCTCCGCGCTGGTCTATACCTCGGGCTATGACGGGCTGATCTATTCGCTCGGCTTTCTGGTCGGCTGGCCGATGATCCTGTTTCTGATCGCTGAGCGGCTGCGCAATCTCGGACGCTATACCTTTGCCGATGTGGCCTCCTACCGGCTGCAGCAGAAGCCGATCCGCACCCTCTCCGCCTGCGGTTCGCTGGTGGTGGTTGCGCTTTATCTGATTGCGCAGATGGTGGGGGCCGGCAAGCTTATCCAGCTGCTGTTCGGCCTTGATTATCATATCGCCGTGGTACTGGTTGGCATTCTGATGGTGCTTTATGTTCTGTTCGGCGGCATGCTCGCGACCACCTGGGTGCAGATCATCAAAGCGGTGCTGCTGCTGTTTGGTGCCAGCTTCATGGCGATTATGGTAATGAAAGCCACCGGTTTCAGCTTTAACACGCTGTTTACGGAGGCGATGGCGGTCCACCCTAAAGGCGCGGCGATTATGCAGCCCGGCGGACTGGTGAAAGATCCTATCTCCGCCCTGTCGCTGGGGCTGGGGCTGATGTTTGGTACAGCGGGACTGCCACACATTCTGATGCGCTTCTTTACCGTGGCGGATGCGCGCGAGGCGCGTAAAAGCGTGTTCTGGGCCACCGGCTTTATGGGTTACTTCTATTTCCTGACCTTTATTATCGGCTTTGGTGCGATTCTGCTGGTGGGTGCAAACCCGCTGTTTAAAGACGCCAGCGGCGCCCTGATTGGCGGCACCAATATGGCAGCGGTGCATCTATCGAATGCGGTAGGCGGCAGCCTGTTCCTCGGCTTTATCTCGGCGGTGGCGTTCGCCACGATTCTGGCCGTTGTCGCCGGGCTGACGCTGGCGGGCGCGTCGGCAGTGTCGCACGATCTCTACGCCAGCGTGATCCGCAAAGGTCAGGCAACGGAGCGTGAAGAGCTGCGCGTCTCTAAAATTACCGTGCTGGTGCTGGGTGTGGTTGCCATTGCGCTGGGGATCCTGTTTGAGAAGCAGAACATCGCCTTTATGGTCGGTCTGGCCTTCTCTATTGCAGCCAGCTGCAATTTCCCGATTATTTTGCTCTCCATGTACTGGTCGAAGCTCACCACACGCGGCGCGATGGTGGGCGGCTGGCTGGGACTGCTGACGGCGGTGGTGCTGATGATTCTGGGCCCTACCGTCTGGGTTCAGGTGCTGGGTCACGCTACCCCGGTCTATCCTTACGAGTACCCGGCGCTGTTCTCCATGCTGGTCGCTTTTGTCTGCACCTGGTTCTTTTCCATCACCGATCACTCCGCTCAGGGTGCACAGGAGCGCGCACGGTTCCGCGGACAGTTTATTCGTTCGCAAACCGGTATCGGTATTTCACAGGGGAAATCGCACTGATCGCAGCCGCACCGGGTTCGACACGGGCGTCATAAATGGCGTCATCGGATCCGGTGCGGGAATCGACCAGGGCGCCATTAATGGCGCCCCTACGGGGATGATGTAGGGGGCGCATTTATGCGCCCCTGGTTTATCGCGCGCGCGATATCAACCGCCATAAATCGCGCTATTCAATCACGTGCGGACATCGGCCAGGGCGTCATGAATGACGTCATCGGATTCGGTGCGGGAATCGACCAGGGCGTCATTAATGACGCCCCTACGGGGTGATGTAGGGGGCGCATTTATGCGCCCCTGGTTTATTGCGCGCACCGCATCAACCGCCATAAATCGCGTCATTCAGTCATGTGCGGGAATTAACACGGGCGCCATTAATGGCGCCCCTGGTTTATCGCACGCACCGCATCAACCACCATAAATCGCGTCATTCAATCACGTGCGGACATCGGCCAGGGCGCCATTAATGGCGCCCCTACGGGGATGATGTAGGGGGCGCATTTATGCGCCCCTGGTTTATTGCGCGCACCGCATCAACCGCCATAAATCGCGTCATTCAGTTACGTGCGGGAATCGGCCAGGGCGCCATTAATGACGTAATCAGATCCGGTGCGGACGTCGACCAGGGCGCCATTAATGGCGCCCCTACGGGGGTGACGTAGGGGGCGCATTTATGCGCCCCTGGTTTGCAGCGGCAGATCAGAAGCGGAGTGAGGCACCTACGTATGGGCCATCTACCAGCACGTTATCTTTGCGGCTGCCTTTATTGTTCAGCTCGATATACTGGTAGCCTACGCGCAGGTTCAGCAGTGAAACTGGCGTAAAGCTCAGGCCGCCTGACGCTTCCTGATAGCTGTCCAGACGATCGGAAAACGCCTCTGGCGCATAGTAATATTCACCATACAGGCCCCACATGCTGTTGAAGCTGTACTGTGCACCTGCACCCACGGCGATGGTGAAGCCATCACGGCCATCTTCCGGATGCGTAAACAGCGCTTTTGCCGTCGGCGCGACGCGCAGATCGCCAACATCGATGTTATAGCCCAGACCTGCACCGTAGGTGCTGCCGTCATGGTCGCTGCGCAGCCAGTTACCTTTCAGAAACAGACCCGGAGAGGTAGTACCGAGGCCAAGGTTCAGGTTGGTGCTGTGCTCACCCACGTCAACACTGCCCTCAATCGCCTGTACGCTACCGCTCAGCAGTGCAAGGCCCAAAACGCTTCCGGTAACAAGTTGCTTGATCATGCTAATCCACTCCATGAAGTAAAAAATAAGTCGGCGCAAAGAGTAGTTAGCATAGTCGTCAGACACAACTTTTATTGGAAACCTTTACGTAAAATTAAATTACAACGGGAACGATTTATCGATAAACGTGTCATGCGTGCCACAGCAGATGGCTCAGAAGCGGCGCCAGCAGAACCGTGACGACGCCCGAAAGCATCATCACCAGGCTGGATACCACCCCCTCCTGCTGACCAATCTGATAGGCGCGCGCAGTTCCGGCACCGTGAGAGGCAGCACCCAGCCCGGCACCTTTCGCCACCCCCTGTTTTATCGCGATGCGCAGAAAAAGAATATCCCCTGCCGCCATGCCAAACACGCCTGTGATCACCACAAACAGCGCGACCAGATCGGGCTGTCCGCCCATCGGACCGGCGGCGGCCAGCGCAAATGGCGTGGTGATTGAACGCACGGCCAGACTACGCTGAATACTCTCCGGCAGCGCCAGTAATCGCGCCAGCCAGACTGAGCTGCAGACGGCAACCGTGGTAGCGCACAGGACCCCCGCACTCAGCGACAGCCAGTGACGCCGGATGAGCGCCATGTTTTCATACACCGGCACGGCAAACGCCAGCGTGGCGGGTCCCAGCAGCCAGAGCAGCCAGTGACTCTCCGCAATATAGTTTTGCCAGCTGACATGCGTAATAAGCAGCAGCCCGACCAGTACCAGCGGCGTCAGTACCAGCGGCATCAGCAGCAGCCGCCGCCAGCGCCGGTAGAGACGCTTGTTGAGGTAATAGACCAGCAGGGTGAGTGCCAGACAGAGCAGACTGATGATGGCGTTACTCATGCATATCCTGCCTGCGTGCCGCACGCGCCATTTCAAACCGGTAGAGGCGATCAACCACCAGCGATGTGACCGCCAGCACCAGCAGCGTGCTGATCGCAATCACGATAAAAATACGCCAGCCCTCACTGCGCAGCAGATCGCTGTAATTGACTACCGCCACCACCGCCGGAATAAAAAACAGCAGCATTTCAGCCAGCAGCCAGTTTGCCCCGGCCCGGACCCAGCCCAGCGGCAATACGCGCAAAACAATCAATAACAGCAGCACAACCATGCCGAGTACATTTGCCGGTAGCGGCAGGTGCAGCCAGCGCACCAGAAGATCGCAGACGCTGAATAGCCCGATATAAAGCAGCAGCTGCAGCGGCAGTATCAGATGTTGTAACAGACGGGGGCGCGGATTAATGGCGGTAGCCATGGCGATCTCCGGTAATAAAGATGAGAAACGCAGTATAAATCTGCCGCTAATCGTGAAAGAAATGAATTAAAATCATCCGGACTATGCCATTAAGGAATGATCATGGATATACGTGCCCTGCGCTACTTTGTCGCCGTAGTACAGCAGCAGAGCTTTACCCGTGCAGCAGAGCAGCTCTATGTGACGCAGCCTACCATCAGCAAAATGGTGCGCCAGCTGGAAGAGGAGCTGGGGTGCGCGCTGCTGCGGCGGGAGGGACGCCGTCTGCATCTCACCGACAGCGGTCAGGCGGTCTACCAGCGCGGTCTCGCGATCCTGCAGGAGTTTCATCAGCTGGAGGCGCAGATTGGTGATATCAATCAGCTGAAAACCGGTGAGCTGCGCCTGGGTATTCCGCCGATGGTGGGCATGCAGATTGCCGGCTCAATTTCAGCATTTCAGCGCCGCTATCCCGGCGTGCAGCTGCATATTGCAGAATCAGGCGGGCTGACCGCACAGCAGGCGGTGCTGAGCGGCGCGCTGGATATTGCGCTTACCGCCCTGCCGGTTGAGCCCGATTTACCGCTTAACACGCTGGAGCTGATGCGCCATCCGCTCTGCGTGCTGGTGTCGCGCAGCGCGGCCTGGCACGCCCGCCCGCATCTGACGCTGACAGAACTGGCGCAGCATCCGCTGCTGATCCTGAATGAAGAGTTTGCCCTTAACCGGCAGCTGATGCAGGCGTTTCAGCGTGAAGGCGTAACGCCTCAGATTGCGCTGCGCAGCGGTCAGTGGGATTTTCTGGCTGCGATGGTGCAGGCGGGGATGGGCGTAGCCGTACTGCCGGAACCTATCTGTCAGCGGCTGGATCCGCAGTCGCTGGCGTGGCTGCCGCTGGCATCTGCGCTGGAGTGGCGTATCGGGTTGATCTGGCGTGAAGGGAGCTATCTGTCGCGCAGTGCGGAAGCCTGGATCAGCTGCTGTCGCACACACTGGCCGGATGATGCGCCGCGTCTGCAGGTGTGAGACGCGGCGGCATGCAAAGGAGGTTACTCCTCTTTCTCGATCAGTAGCGCTTCCAGCAGATCGAGATCGCGCAGCAGGCGCTGCATCGTTTCATTGGAAATCTGCTGCGTTGCGCGCAGGTGATACACTTCAGCACGCTCGGCGCGCAGCGCGGTCAGACGGAAACGACGCTCCAGATTCTCAGCAAACAGCGCCTGATCCACATCATCCTTGCCATCCACGCGGCGGCGCAGGTTGCCAATCACCCGCAGGCTGACCTCTTTAAGCAGTTCCGGATCGATATTCTCTTCGGTATCACTCTCCAGCCGCTGCTCCATTTTATGCAGGCTTTCAATCGCCACGCCCGCCATCGCGGCTCGCGCATGCTGCAGTTCATGACGGTGGCCTGCTTTATCATGGCTGTCGATACCACGCAGCAGGAGAGGCAGCAGGATAACGCCAACAAACAGCGAGAAGAGGATCACGCCGGTGGCGATGAATACCAGTTCATAACGCGCCGGGAAGGGCTCGCCATTGCTGAGAAACAGCGGGATAGAGAGCACGCCCGCCAGCGTAATCGCACCGCGTACGCCCGCAAAAGAGGCAATCAGCAGCTCGCGCAGCGAGTAGTTTGAGAATTCCAGCGGTTTTTTCTTCAGCAGGCGCATGCTGGCGCGCTTCATGATCCAGAGCCAGCCGAAACGCACAATCATCAGCGCCGCATACACCAGCGCGACATCGGTAAACAGCATCCACAGCTCGACGTTGGGATCGGCATTCGCCTGCTCAACGGACGTCGCAAGGATATCCGGCAGCTGCAGGCCGAGCATCAGGAACACCATGCCGTTGAACACAAACTCCAGCATCTGCCAGACGCTGTTTGCACGCAGGCGCATCGCCAGCGGTGCCTGACGGATAATGCCTGAGCGCGTGATGGTCATCCCGGCTGCGACGGCGGCAAGGATACCGGAGACGCCGAGGTGTTCAGCAATCAGGTAGGAGGCAAACGGCAGCAGCAGCAGCAGCACGGTCTGCGTCGCCGGATCGTCTCCGCTCCAGCGGCTCAGCAGGCGCAGCGAGCGGCCATAGAGCCAGCAAACGGCTACGCCGGCAATCAGTCCGCCTATGGCCACTTTAAGAAACTCCACGCTGGCGCCGCCCCAGGTAAAGACCATGGTGCCCATCGCCACGGCGACCGCAAACTTCAGCGATACCAGGCCAGAAGCGTCGTTCATCAGCGCCTCACCCTGCACAATCGACATGATTTTCTTTGGGATACGCCCTTCGCCAACGATACCTGACAGCGCCACGGCGTCGGTCGGTGACAGCACGGCTGCCAGTGCAAAAGCCGGGATCAGCGGAATACCTGGCACCAGCCAGTAGATCAGATAGCCGATACCGACCACGGTGATCAGCACCAGTACCAGCGCCAGCCCGAGGATCTCGCGACCGTGGCTCAGAAACTCATTGATAGGCGTCTTCCAGCCGTCAGCAAACAGCAGCGGCGGGATAAACAGCACCAGAAAGAGTTCCGGATCGAAATCGACATGCAGGCCAAACGTGGGCCAGGCAAGTAAGGCACCCGCTGCAATCTGCACCAGCGGCAGCGGAATTTGAAACGGCAGGATTCTTGCCGCGACGCCGGAGAGTGACACCACCAGCGTCATAATGAGAATAGTAAAAAAGATTTCCATGCTTTCCTTAGGCGAATCGAAATGGTTAAAAGCGAGGGTCGTTACGCTAAAAAGTGTAAAACAAAACGCCGCACATAGGGGGACCCGATGTGCGGCGCTGGCAAAGTCAGGGGATTATCTGGAAATTACTGGAACCTGTGGTCAGATAGCCCAGCCTGCCGCATAAAAGGTGACCAGTGCAACAGCGATCGCTACCGTCCCCACGTTGAGTTTGCGCCACTCTCCGGCAAACAGGCGGCCAATCACCAGCGAGGCGAAGCCCAGCATAATGCCGGTCACGATGTTACAGGTCAGCACAATAAACACCGCGGTCAGCAGGCCTGACATGGCATCTACAAAATCGCTGAAATCAATTTTTGCCACGTTGCTCAGCATCAGTAGCCCGACATACATCAGCGCCGGCGCGGTCGCATAGGCTGGCACCAGACCGGCAAGCGGCGACATGAACAGCATCAGCAGAAACAGTACGCCTACGACGATAGCGGTTAAGCCGGTTTTGCCACCCGCTGCCGTACCGGCTGCTGATTCAATATAGACTGCTGCCGGAGACGCACCGACCAGGCCGGCAAACAGGCTGCTGAGGGAGTCGCTGGTCAGCGCCCGGCCGCCATTGAGGATCTGCCCTTCTTTATCCAGCAGATTGGCCTGCCCGGCAACCGCACGAATTGTGCCGGTCGCATCGAATACCGCTGTCATAACCAGCGCCAGAACGCTGGGCAGTACGGCTGGCTGCAGCGCGCCTGCGATATCCAGACTGAACATCGCTGACTGACCGCTGGCATCCTTCAGGCTTGGCATCGCAAACAGCCCCTGCCAGGTCAC
>Ga0209370_1002567_pt1 | contig 12774 bp, 12 predicted proteins | sample AgamicAtPrz_FD_187164 | JGI IMG/M metagenome (GOLD analysis project Ga0209370, IMG submission 187164) | Agave microbial communities from Guanajuato, Mexico - At.P.rz (SPAdes) (version 2) | ecosystem: Host-associated > Plants > Phyllosphere > Phylloplane/Leaf | place: Guanajuato, Mexico... | reverse complement strand
GTGCACGAGCAGCACCGGCTGCACTGGAAGCCGCTGTGGGAATGGCTGCTGGAAGAGGCGAACCGGATGGGCGTCGCGGGCGGTTCCGCGTTTCGCGCGATGGCCGGTTTCGGCCAGCATCGCGTGCTGCACGAGGATCGCTTCTTCGAACTGCAGGGTTCGCTCGCGATCGAGGTCGAATTCATCGTCACCGAGGACGAGGCGCAGCGGCTGCTCGAGCGGCTGTCGCGCGAGAAACTGCGCGTGTGCTACGCGATGATGCCTGCGCGGTTCGGCGTGATCGACACGCTCGGCGTACCGCCGGCGCAGGGGCCGGCGGCGTAGGTGTCGCGCCGGATCAGATGCCGAATATCGTCAGCGACACGGCGGCGCGCGTGACGATCATCAGCAGCACCTGCACGATCACGAACAGCAGGATCGGCGACAGGTCGATGCCGCCGAGGTTCGGGATCACGCGGCGCAGCGGGTTCAGGAACGGCGCGGTGAGCTGGTAGAGGATCGGCATCGCCGGCGAGCGCGGGTTGAGCCACGACAGCAGCGCCATCAGGATCGTCATCCAGATCACGAGGTTGAGCGCCCACTTCACGACGGTGAGCAGCGCGACCACGACGAGCGTCGCGATCACGGCAGCCGGATCGAAGCCGGCCATCACGACCATCAGCACGACGTAGACGAGCGCGGTGAGCAGCGCGGCGACGACGCTGGCCCAGTCGATGCCGCGTACGCCCGCGATCACGCGGCGCAGCGGCAGCACGAGCCAGTTGGTCGCCTGCAGCACGGCTTGCGTGACGGGGTTGTACGGCGGCACGCGAACGGCCTGCATCCAGACGCGCAGGATCAGCGCGGCGCCGAATAGCGTGAAGATGGTATTGAGCAGAAAACGGGCGATCTCGCCGAACATCGTTGGCATCCTTTTTATTACAGTCAGTAGCGTGCGGCCGCCAACGCCGGTTGGCGGCGCATCGGCCGACACCTTATCACGCCTCGTCTCGCGACGGGGAGGGGTGCGCGGCCGCGCGTGCAAGCGAGGTTTCGACGGCTTCGGCCAGCGCCGGCAGCGACGCCGGCGGCGCCGCGCGCTTCGCCGCGAGCGCGACCGCGCGGCGCGTCAGCAGCGCGTACAGCGCCGCGTGATCGCCGCCGCGCGCCTCGAGCAGCGCGAGCTGACGCTCGACGATGCCCGTGTCGCCGCGCGACACCGGCCCGGCCAGCGCATTCGCGAGCCCCTTGTCTCGCGCGGTCTCGATCGTGCCGGCGAGCATCGGCAACAGCGCGCGCAGCGCGGCGTCCTCGTCGAAACCGAGGCCGCGCCACAGCTCGACCGCTTCCGACAGCCCGCACAGCGCGAAGCTCGCCGCGTAGTGAGCGGCCGCGTGATACAGCATCCGCCCGCCGGCCGGAATCGACAGCGGATGGCAGCCGAGTGCGGCGGCAAGTCGCAGCAGCGTCGCGTGCAGCGCACCGTCCGCTTCGATCGTGACCGAGCAGCCGTCGATGCGCGCGAGGTCGGCGTCGGTGCCGCCGAACAGATAGAGCGGATGGAAGCCGCCGGTGGCCGCGCCTTGCTGCTTCGCCGGATCGAGCAACGCGACCGCCGATGCGCCGCTGCAATGGACGACCGCCTGGTCGGCGGCGCGTGATGGGTCGAAGCGCAGCGCCGCGGCGCTCGACGCGAGATGATCGTCGGGCGTCGTCACGAAGATCAGGTCGGCGGCGTCGACCACCTGCTGCGGCGTGTCGACCGCGCAGCAGCCGTCGATGCGTGCGGCGAGGCCGGCGGCCGACGCAGGCGTGCGGCTCGCGATCGCGACGACGGGGAAGCCGGCCTGCGCGAAACGCTGCGCGACACAGCGCGCGAGGCGGCCGGCGCCGATGAAGCCGAGGCGGGGGGTGTCGGGAAGCGGCATGGCGGCGGATGTCAGCGAAAACGAAGCAGCCGCCAGTATCGCAGGAATGACGGCGGTGTCGCGGAAGCTCGGCTGCGCGGCGCCCCGCGTATGAATTACCGGTACGCGGTGCGGTCGATGTGTGTCCGGCGTCCGGTATCGCGGTCGAATCAGAATCGTGGAATCCGACCCCGAAACACCGCACCGCCGCATCCCGCTTGAAATGTCGGCATGTTGTCTCGAATTTGTAATCGTTCATTACGTACGCGCGCCCGCGGCGTGCGCCGGACCCGGTAAGACTGACCGGTCAGCGGGTCGCGATCCCACTCCTCGGACGGAATCGCGCGACCCGCAAGGGTCGCCGCCCACCCCGGGCGCCGCGCCGGACGGCGGCTGCGGCCGTGTGCAATTGCAATTTGCAACAAATGCACGATACGCGCGGGGCGGGTTTTCGCTACATTGCTTCCATGCGACGTGCATGCCCGCCGTTGCCGACGGGAGCGCCCAAATACCGCTCCAGCAGGAGAATCGAAGTGAAAAAGCTCATTCCGTTCATCGCCGCCGCCGCGCTGGGCCTGGGTGCCGCAAGCGCCGCGCAGGCTCACGTGTCGATCGGGGTCGGCATCGGTATCCCGGTCGCACCCGCGTATCCTGTCTATGCACCGCCGCCGCCCGTGTACTACGCGCCGCCGCCTCCGCCTGTCTACTACGCACCGGCGCCGGCCTACTATGCGCCGCCGCCCGCCGTGGTCGTCGGCGGCTACGGTGGTGGCTATTACGGTCGCCCGTACTGGCGCCATGGTTACGGCGGCTGGGGCCATCACGGCTACTGGCGTCGCTGATTCGTCCCGCGCGGCCTGACCGCGCGCGGCAAAACGGCGCAACGTCCCGCGAGGGGCGTTGCGCCGTTTTTCATTGGGGCTGACATGTGGCGCCGTGGCCGGCGTGGCAGCGCGACCGCAATTACACCGCGTGCACGATCAGGTCGCGGTAGCCGCCGACGATCACGCTGTACGAGAAATACGCGAACAGCAGCGCCGACGCGACATGGCACGCCCGCATCAGGCCGGCGCCCGCGCGCTTGCGGCCCTGGCTCGCGAGCGTGCACATGAAGAGCGTCCACGCGAGGCCGCCGAGGAAAAATCCCGACAGGAACACCGACGCGGTGGCCGGCGTGGTCGCACCGGCTTTCGCGATCAGCGCGCCGCCGACCGCCGCGAACCACAGGATCGCGCTCGGCGACGACATCGCGAGCAGCATCCCGCGCAGAAAGCTGCGCCGTGCGCTCGCCTGCGGCTGGGGTGCCTCGTCCGCACCGCCGTCGGCCCCCTTGGCGGGTGTCAGCGCTTCGCGCGCCATCTTCCACGTGAGGAACAGCAGCACCGCGCCGCCGCCGATCCACACGATCCAGCGCACGGGTTCGAACTGCAGCAGCACGGCCATCCCCGCGAGCGCGAGCGCCGCGTAGACGAGATCGCCGACGCACGACCCGACGCCGAGCCAGAAGCCCGGCCGGAAGCCGTGCGACAGCGTCAGCGACAGCATCGCGACGTTCACGAGGCCGATGTCGAGACACAACGATAGCGACAGAAAGAATCCGTCGGACAGCATGGAGGCGGGCGGAAAGCTCATCTTCTGGGTGCGTGCGGCGATTGCGATGCGCGCGCCGGCGAGCGCCGGCCGCGTGGCGTCAGAGGCCGATCTCCTGCCACAGCCGGTCGACGCGCGCCTTCACGGCCGCATCCATCTCGATCGGGCGGCCCCATTCGCGGTTCGTTTCGCCCGGCCACTTGTTGGTCGCGTCGAGCCCCATCTTCGAGCCGAGTCCGGCCACCGGCGACGCGAAGTCGAGATAGTCGATCGGCGTGCTGTCGACCATCACCGTGTCGCGTACGGGGTCGACGCGCGTCGTGATCGCCCAGATCACTTCCTTCCAGTCGCGGATGTTCACGTCCTCGTCGACGACCACGATGAACTTCGTATACATGAACTGCCGCAGGAAGCTCCACACGCCGAACATCACGCGCTTCGCATGGCCCGCGTAGCTCTTCTTCATCTGGACGATGGCCATCCGGTAGCTGCAGCCTTCGGGCGGTAGGTAGAAGTCGGTGATTTCCGTGAACTGCTTCTGCAGCAGCGGCACGAACACCTCGTTGAGCGCAACGCCGAGCACCGCGGGCTCGTCGGGCGGCTTGCCCGTGTAGGTCGAGTGGTAGATCGCGTCGCGGCGCATCGTGATGCGCTCGACGGTGAACACCGGAAACCACTCCTGCTCGTTGTAATAGCCGGTATGGTCGCCGTACGGCCCTTCGAGCGCGTGCTCGTATGCGGCCGCCGCATTGCCCGCCGGTCGAGGCGGTGCGCCGGCCGGAGCGGGGCCGGGCGCGCCTTCCTGCGGATGAATGAAGCCTTCGAGCACGATCTCCGCGCGCGCGGGCACCTGCAGCGTGTCGACGCCGGGCGTCAGGCATTTCGCGAGTTCCGTGCGGCTGCCGCGCAGCAGGCCGGCGAACTGATACTCGGACAGCGAATCGGGCACGGGCGTCACCGCGCCGAGCGTGGTGGCCGGATCGGCGCCGAGCACGACCGCGACCGGATACGGCTTGCCCGGGTTCTGCAGCGCGAACTCGCGGAAGTCGAGCGCGCCGCCGCGATGCGCGAGCCAGCGCATGATCAGCTTGTTGCGGCCGATCAGCTGCTGGCGGTAGATGCCGAGGTTCTGGCGCGACTTGTTCGGCCCGCGCGTGACCGTCAGGCCCCACGTGACGAGCGGCCCCGCATCGCCGGGCCAGCAGGTCTGGATCGGCAGCTTGTGCAGGTCGACGTCGGCGCCTTCCCACACGATCTCCTGGCACGGTGGCGACGACACCGACTTCGGCGCCATGTCCCACACCGCCTTCGCGAGCGACAGCAGCTTGCCGGCGTCCTTCAGGCTCTTCGGCGGATCGGGTTCCTTCAGCGCGGACAGCAGGCGTCCGAGATCGCGCAGCGAACCGAGCGCGGCATCGTCGCCCGCATCGACGCCCATCCCGAGCGCGACGCGGCGCGGCGTGCCGAACAGGTTGCCGAGCACCGGAAACGTATTGCCGGGCGGCGCGTTGAACAGCAGCGCGGGGCCGCCGGCGCGCAGCACGCGGTCGCACAGCTCGGTCATTTCGAGCACGGGCGACACGGGCTGCGTGACGCGCCGCAGTTCGCCGAGCGCCTCGAGGCGCTGAATGAAATCGCGTAAGTCTTTGTATTTCATGAAGAAGGTCCGGGCTACCCTGACGGACGGGCAGCGGTGGGCGGGTGCAGCGGCCGCTGCGACCCCGAATCGACGGACGATTTTACCCGCGCAGCCGCCTGGGCGCCCGGCGGTGAAAAAAGTCGATCGCGCGCAAACCCCCTACGGCACGGGGCTTGCGTTCTGAAGAGCGGTTTTAAATTACTTTTTGTTATAGTTTTGGGTTTTTATAGTGTTGACGATCTATAAAACCCTGCTAGAATCCGCTCACATTGGTTGCAGGGTAAAAGGCTTCGAGCCGCCAATCACCGATCTTTGACGCAGCGCGTCACCGTCCGCCGAATCCTGCACGGCGTCTTCGACGGCTTTTGTCGTAGTCCCAGCCAGCGCCACCAGACGCTGGTTTTTTGCGTGGGTGCCACCGCGTATGCCCGCCTTGCCCAGTGTGCGAAGGCGCCGGCCTTCTTACACCGTGGCCTCGAACGGTACTTATACCGTTTCCCCGATGCTTGCGCGTCCCAACCAAGGCGTGCGGCGTCGTGATTCCGCGGCGCGTTTTCTGTCTCGCCATCGAGCTGAGCGAGCCGCACGAGTCATGTTCATGGGAGATGATCTGAATGAACGCTTGGTTATCGTGGCGTCCCACTGAGCAGCATGCGCAAATCGTGCGCAACTTGCTGCGTCGCGGGACGCGTGTCAGTCACCATCTATTCAGCGTTGTCGGCTGTTTCGCTGTCGCGGTTGCGCTTGCACTGTGGCTGCTGCCAACCGTCCGCGGCACGCTCGCCGCGAAGCTGATGCCGGTCGTGTCCGCGGCCGTGCAGGCCGGCCCGGCCCGTCTGCTGTCCGGCCATCCGCTGCCGAACTTCGCGCCCGCCGGCGCGCAGCCGCAGCAGGAAGACACGCCCGAAACGGATGCGCTTGCGGTCGGCCTCGATGTCGCGCCGGAAACCGCCGCTCAAGGCGCCCAGGGCGATGCGTCCGATCCGGCCCGTAACGGCCCGTCGCCGGTCGCACTGGCCAAGCTGATTCCGATTCAGCGCGTGGCGGCCGATGCCCGCGACGATCGCGCGCTCGCGTCGAACCGCGAACAGGCGCTGGTCGCGACCTATCTGTCGCGCCGTTACCGCGTCGCGCAGGCGCCGCTCGGCCAGCTCGTCAAGGCGGCGTTCCAGACCGGTCGCGACGTCGGCCTCGATCCGCTGCTGCTGCTGTCCGTGATGGCGATCGAATCGGGCTTCAACCCGTACGCCGAAAGTGGCGTTGGCGCGAAGGGGCTGATGCAGGTCATGTCGAAGGTTCATTCCGACAAATTCGAGTATTTCGGCGGCACCGACACCGCGCTGCAACCGCTCGCGAACCTGCAGGTCGGCGCACTGGTGCTGAAGGACTGCATCGCACGCGGCGGCTCGCTCGCGAACGGCCTGCGCCTGTACAACGGCTCGACGAATCCCGACGACAACGGCTACGGCTCGAAGGTGATGGCCGAACGCGGCCGCCTGCGCGACGTCGCGCGTGGCCGCAGCGTGCCGATCAACGCGCCGCAGGCGCCCGCGCAACCCGCGAAACCGATCGTGACGGCCGCAGCCGTGACGGCCACGGCAGGCGGCGCGAAGCGCGTGCATGCGACGCTCGACGGCGCGACGTCGGTCAAGGCACCGAAGGAAGCCGCCCCGCAGGATGACGCGAGCGTCGATACCGCGAAGCAGTCGCACGGCGATCATTCGGCGCTCGGCGCGTAACGCGCTGCGTGCGGCTCCGGCCGGCAGGACATGAAAAAGGCACCCGATTCGGGTGCCTTTTCGTTTTGCGGGACCTGAAGCGGCCGGTGCGCCGGCCGTGGCGTCAGCGCTGGCCGAACAGCGTCGCGAGCCGGTCGACGGCCTCTTCGAGCCGCGAGTAGGCGGTGGCATAGGACAGGCGGATATAGTCGCGCGGCGCATGGACCCCGAAGTCCATGCCCGGCACCAGCACCACGCCCGCGTCGTGCAGCATCGCCTGCGTGAGCGCGGCGCTGTCGCCGGCTGCTGGGTGGGCGACGCCGCCGCAATGCGCATACACGTAGAACGCGCCGTCCGGCATCACCGGCACCGTAAAGCCGAGCCGTTCGAGCGCCGGTGCGATGAAATCGCGGCGGCGCTTGAATTCGAGCCGACGTGTTTCGTAGATGTCGAGCGTCGCGGGTTCGAAGCAGGCGAGCGCCGCATGTTGCGCGAGCGCGGACGGGCAGATGAACAGGTTCTGCGACAGCTTCTCGAACGTGCCCACGAGCGCGGGTGGCACGACGAGCCAGCCGAGCCGCCAGCCCGTCATGCTGAAATACTTCGAGAAGCTGTTCACGGTGATCACATCGTCGCCGAACGACAGCGCCGACACGGGCGCGGCGTCGTAGCTGAGCCCCTGATAGATCTCGTCGACGATCGTGAAGCCGCCGCGCGCGCGCACCGCTTCGACGATCCGCTTCAGTTCGTCCGGTTCGAGCGACGTGCCGGTCGGGTTCGACGGCGACGCGAGCAGCACGCCGCGCGTACGGTCGTTCCAGTGCGTGCGGACGTCGTTTTCGGTGAGCTGGAAGCGCGCGTCCGGGCCGCTTGGCACGAGCACCGGGCGACCTTCGGCCGCCGCGACGAAGTGCCGGTTGCACGGATACGACGGATCGGGCATCAGCACTTCGTCGTCGCGGCCGACCAGCGCGAGGCACGCGAGCAGCAGCGCGGCCGATGCGCCGGCCGTCACGACGATCCGCTCAGGGGCGATCGTCAGGCCGTACGCGCGCGCATAGTGCGCGGCGATCGCCTCGCGCAGCGGCGCGATGCCGAGCGCGCTCGTGTATTGCGTGACGCCGCGGCGCAGCGCGGCCGCGGCGGCCTCGACAACCGGCTCCGGCGCGGTGAAATCCGGTTCGCCGATGCCCATGTGGATAACATCGCGCCCCAAGGACTCGAGCCGCTGTGCCTCCTTCATCAGTTCCATCACGTAGAAGGGCTGGATCGCGTCGACGCGTGCGGCGAGCGTGACGAGCGAATCGGCGGTGGTATTCATCGGCGGGCAGGGGCGGAGGGGGAAAGAATGAAAAACGGGCGCTTGCGCGCCCGTGGACAACCAAACGGTATCAGCCGTTGCGACGCGCCTGCGTTTCGGCGGGGCGCAGTTTCGCGGCCAGCTTGTCGAGCACGCCGTTCACGTACTTGTAGCCGTCGGAGCCGCCGAACGTCTTCGCGAGTTCGACGGCTTCGTTGATGATCACGCGGTACGGCGTTTCGACATGGTGCGTGAGCTCGAACGTCGCGATCAGCAGCACCGCGCGTTCGACCGGCGACAGCTGATCGATCGGACGGTCCAGCGACGGCGCCAGCGCTTCGACGAGCGTCGCATGCTCGCGGATCACGCCGTGCAGGATCGCTTCGAGCAGTTCCTTGTCAGCCTTGTCGTAACCGAGCGCGCCGCGCAGTTGCGCGTCGATCTCGCCGGAGGGCGCGTTCGACAGCAGCCACTGATACAGGCCCTGCGTCGCCAGCTCGCGCGATTGTCGGCGGGCGCTCTTCTTCATGCGCGCTCCTCTTCGTCCTCGTCCTCGTCGTCGCCGAGCTGGTCGAGCGCCATCGTCAGGTTGGCCATCTCGACGGCGACACGCGCGGCGTCACGGCCCTTTTCGGTCATGCGCGCGACGGCCTGCTCGTCGTTTTCGGTCGTCAGGACCGCGTTCGCGATCGGCAGGTTGAAGTCGAGGCCAATGCGGGTAATGCCCGCGCCGCTCTCGTTCGACACGAGTTCGAAATGGTAGGTCTCGCCGCGGATCACCGCGCCGAGCGCGATCAGCGCGTCGAACTGGCCGCTTTCGGCGAGCTTCTGCAGCGCGAGCGGGATTTCCAGCGCGCCGGGCACCGACACGAGCAGCACGTCTTCACCGGTGACGCCGAGGCGCTCCAGTTCTTCGACGCACGCGTCGGCGAGGCCGTTGCACACGGGTTCGTTGAAGCGCGATTGCACGATGCCGATACGCAGGCCGTCGCCTTCGAGATTCGGTTGGTATTGTCCGATTTCCATGATCTGGTCCGTGGTGTGGATGAACGGTTATAGGGCGAAAGCGCCGTGGCGGGTTACGCGTGGGGCGCCGGGCAGGACTTGGCTTCGGCGCCGGGCATCGGAATGAAGCCCGTGACTTCGAGGCCGTAGCCGGACATGCTGCCCAGCTTGCGCGGATTCGACAGCACCTGCATCTTGCCGACGCCGACATCGCGCAGGATCTGCGCACCGATGCCGAACGTCTTGAAATCGACCGGCCGGCGCTTCAGCGCAGCGGCCTTTTCTTCCTCGTCGAACGCCTTGAAGACGTCGATCAGGTGTTCCTTCGTATCGCCGCAGTTGAGCAGCACGATCACGCCGAGGTCGCGTTCCGCGATCTCGCGCATCGCCGCGTCGAGCGTCCACGAGTGGGTCGAGATGCCCGTCTCGAGCAGATCGAGCACCGACAGCGGCTCGTGCACGCGCGCCGGCGTATCGACGTCGGGCGACGGCGTGCCGCGCACCAGTGCGATGTGCGGCGAGCCGCTCGGCTGGTCGCGGTACAGCACCGCGCGGAACGTGCCGTGCGCGGTCTGCATCGTGCGCTCGGCGATCCGCTCGATGATCGATTCGGTGCGGCTGCGATAGTGGATCAGATCGGCGATCGTGCCGATCTTCAGGTTGTGTTCCTTCGCGAACTCGAGCAGGTCGGGCAGGCGCGCCATCGTGCCGTCGTCCTTGATCACCTCGCAGATCACCGCGGCCGGCGTCAGCCCCGCGAGCGCCGTGAAGTCGCAGCCGGCCTCGGTATGGCCGGCGCGCACGAGCACGCCGCCCGGCTGGGCCATGATCGGGAACACGTGGCCCGGCTGCACGATGTGCTCGGGGCGCACGTCGTGCGCGACCGCCGTGGCGATCGTGTGCGCCCGGTCGGCGGCCGAGATGCCGGTCGTCACGCCTTCGGCCGCTTCGATGCTGACCGTGAACGCGGTGCCGTACTGCGTGCCGTTGCGGTAGGTCATCAGCGGCAGGTGAAGCTGCTTGCAGCGTTCCTGCGTCAACGTCAGACAAATCAGGCCGCGGCCGTACTTGGCCATGAAGTTGATCGCTTCCGGCGTGACGAATTCGGCGGCGATCACGAGGTCGCCCTCGTTTTCGCGGTCTTCTTCGTCGACCAGGATCACCATCCGGCCGGCTTTCAGCTCGGCGATGATGTCGAGCGTGGAGGCGAGCGTCATAAGGGGGCGAGAAAGAGGAAAGTGCGTATTTTACGCCAGCCGGACGGCGTTTCGGCTGGCGCGGGCCGCGCGGGGCCGGCGAATGCTCCGGAAAGCGCTGCGGCCGGCCTGCGCGCGGGTGCGGACGGTTGCGGGCCGGGCGTGGCCCGGCCGCGCGTCACGCGTGTTCGTTGCGCCCGCCGAGGTAGTCCAGCTTGCCGAGTTCGACGCCGCTGTGGCGCAGGATGTCGTACGCCGTCGTCACGTGGAAGAAGAAATTGGGCAGCACGAAATTCAGCAGGTACGACTGGCCGGTGAACTCGATCGGGCCGACGCGCATCTTCAGCACGATCTGGCGCGCCTCGCTGCCGTCGATCTGCGCGGCGTCGAAGCTTTTCAGGTACTCGATCGTCTTCTGGATGCGCGCATGCAGTTCGTCGAAGGTCTGCTCGACATCCGGGTAGCTCGGGATCTCGGCGCCGGCGAGCCGCGCGGCGCAGCCCTTGGCCGTGTCGGTCGCGATGTAGACCTGGCGGACGAGCGGCAGCATGTCCGGATAGAGGCGTGCGCCGACGAATACCGACGGATCGATCTGCTTTTCGGCCGCATGAGCCTGCGCCTTGCCGAGGATGTGCTGCAGGTTGGTGAGACCGCGGATCAGGACGGGCAGCGAAGCCTGGTACATCGAGATGGACATGGGGACGACTCCAATGGGAAGAGTGGCGGCCGCGACGCGGCGCGTCGTACGTGGCGGCGTGGAAACCGCTGTCGACGCATCTTAGCGCGGCGGCATGACCCGTGCGCGTCGTTGGCCGTTCGGCCAGGTGTCGGCTGGCCGGACGGGCATCGAGCGGACGCGAACGCGATGCTGTCGCTTCGGATGGCCGACGGAGCGGCCCGGCACGAAGTCGGGTGGGAGCAACGCTCGGTGGAGCGATGGGGCTGCGGCGACGCCCGAACCATGCCGGGCCGACCCGTCAGCCGTTATTTCATCTATGGGACGGCGTTGCCCGATCAGTCCTGATGCACGCCTTGCGACGACGACAGCATCCGCTCCACATACCGCGCAATTATGTTGAGTCCGGCTGGAAGCGCTTGTTCCACGTAGGCAGCAGTGGGAAAAGCCGCTCGCATACCGTCAAAAATACCGTTGCACACGAATTCCTTGGGTGACACGAAGGTGAACGCCGCATACCAGGGATATCACGTCAGGGGGTCGTCGTGCGGAGGTCTCGTTGCTCTTACCCCTGCACGATACCAGCACGCAATGCGGGGGTCCGTCTTTATCATGATTGATTCCCACGGATGATGAGCGCAGAGGTTCGGCTGTTGATGCCGCAATTCGTGCGTACAGGCGGTGTAAAACGGACACCGTCGACGCTTCTCAGAAACGTCAATAGATTCAGTTTCGGAAAAGCCATCGCTTTTGAGGTGCAGTAACGTAAAGTGCAGTGCTGCGTGGAGTTTTTGGTGACCGAAGTCGAGTTCTTCCGCGTCGGCGTCACGGTGCCGGTAGGATACTATTTCATCTCGCCCGATCGTGTCCGCTTTGCCTCCGGCGGTTGACAAAATGCGGCAGCAAGATAACTCGGAAATGATGCTTTTGAGGGCTGCCGCGCGAGTCGATTCATCATTTCGCTTCAGCCGATCCAATATGTGCAACTCGAAAAGAGGATCGTCCCGCCGACGAACTATGCTTGCGCGCATGAGTTTGGTCAGGTGCTTGACGGCATTGCCCATTGCCTCGTCATTGGGGAAATGGTTGTCGGTCTGCCGCAGCAAAGCCTCGATCGAATTCCACGATTGATATAAGTGGCGGGCTGTGACGTGTGCCACGGCCGAACGCCTATTTGCCGGATCAAGTCCCTTCACCGCGTGAAGAATTCTCCAAAGACCCGCTGGTGGATCGTTGTCCTGCAACGCAGCAATCCCGCACGCGATAATGTCATCGTCATCGATGTCGGATGCAATATGGCGAGAGAGTTTTAGGAGCAGTTGATACGGTGCGATTTTAGGTATATTTGAGAACTGATTATAAGTGAGCAGGTACCGGGATTCAATCATCCAGGCCAAGCCTTCCGTTATTTCAACGGTGCCGATTTCTGCTACAACAACCTCATCGTTTGAACCCACCTTTATTCCGCATTCGATGAGCGTCGCCTTTTCTTCCCCCGCGCCAGGAAGACTTGCTGCCAGGTTTGTCTCACGAGTGCTCGCGCTAAGTACCGAGAAATCTGCTCGCTCTTCTGACATCGGCCCATTGTTATCGCGCCGCTGCCTTGCCGTGGCACGATGGGAATGGGTACGAATCACCGCGTTATTCGCGTTGCTGTCTAGGCCATCGGCTTATACACAATTTCCAGCGTGACCGCCGGCTCGTAACTTCTGCAATGTCTTGGCGGCGACATGAACCTCTTTGAGTCCGAGCCAGATGGCTTTC
>Ga0209370_1002566_pt1 | contig 12776 bp, 9 predicted proteins | sample AgamicAtPrz_FD_187164 | JGI IMG/M metagenome (GOLD analysis project Ga0209370, IMG submission 187164) | Agave microbial communities from Guanajuato, Mexico - At.P.rz (SPAdes) (version 2) | ecosystem: Host-associated > Plants > Phyllosphere > Phylloplane/Leaf | place: Guanajuato, Mexico... | reverse complement strand
AAATTATGCGGTGGCAACATTTTGGCGATCACAGCCGCTTTACGCTCAGGTGAATAGATGTTCATCGTCGTTTCTCCAGCCCCCTAATTTTTTCAGTTAGAGGCGACAACTACCCTGACATGGGGGGATAACGCTGAACCCAGCGGTAAACCGTGGAGTGATCAACGTTGACACTGCGTTCTGCCAGCATCTCCTGCAGTTCCCGTACCGTCATCTCCAGCGCGTCGTAGACCTTCGGCAGCAGCGCACCCCGCTTGCGGTTGGCCAGAAAACCGTAGTACCGCACCATTTTAAAATGCCGCGCTGGAATATGGCTGACGTAGCGCCGCAGCATTTCCTCCTGGCTGATTTTCTGGCGTTATGTTGTTGTGTGCGGTGATCATAATACTGGTGCACCACGGCACCGCCGCGATAGTGGCGCAGCTGCGAAGCCGCCACCGGTGGGCGCTTCAGATAACGGCCGAGGTATTTCACGCGGCGCCTGGCACCGCGGGTCTTTTTGGCGAAGTGGACCTTCCATGAACGGCGATATTGCGCATGCAGGTAACGATGCCATCGATCTTCATTACAGATATGACCGAGGCCCGGCAGGCCGCCGGGGTTGATTTGCGCGTAGTTGCCGCGCAGCAGGTAAACTACGGCATTGCGCCAGATTTGCTCTACCTCTTTCTTTTTAAAGAACAGCTGCCGCCAGGTGCTGTGTTTGATGTCGAGGCCGCCGCGGGTGACAGAGACGTGGATATGCGGGTGCTGATTGAACTACCGGCCGTAGGTATGGAGCGCACAAAAGATGCCCACTTCGATACCCTGCCGGCAGGCCCAGCGGAGCATGGCACGGGTGGCACAGCGAAACAGGTCGTTGAGCAGGGGCCAGTTGTTGTTGAAAAACGGCCACAGCAGGTGCGGCATGGTAAACGTGATGTGTTGCCAGTCGCAATCGGGCAGGATGTGCTGCTGCTCGGCAATCCACTGCTCGGTGGCCTTGAAGCCGCAACTGCTACAGGCCTTGGACTTGCAGCTCTGGCAGAAAAAGCGGGTATGGGTACAGTCTGGTGAGACACAGCACTAACGGCGCACGCCCATGAGGCAAGTGCCGCAAGCGAGCATGCGTTCGACGGCGAGTTTGGTCCAGTCGCTGAGGGGGTCGCCGTGTTTGTCAAGATAGCGGCTCCAGCCGTCGTCATGGTGGAACAGCAGCTTTGCAGGGCGCGGTATGTACATGATGCAGGGTCTACAGTGCGTCAGCGGGCAGGGAAAGGGTATCGGCGCCAGCCGGCTCACGGCGCAGGCGTACTCATTTTATGCGGGTGTCCACGCGGTGGTGGAGCTGGCACCATGCCGCGGGCCCTGGAGCGTCAGCTAGCGCTGCCGTGATCGTTATATTGGGCGATTTTCTCCTTTCATATCAGAAATATGATGCCATATTTCACCCGTGCTTTGCAGGCGAAACTTGACGTTACCACGAACACGGCCAATAAAATTCCAACCGAGCTTTTTTATATGCTGGAACCAATTTGCCTGAAACCCTGCGTCGGTAATAACAATGACTTTTTTCTCAGACGGGATTGCCTTGGCAAGGCTCATCAAGGAATTCCTGTTGAATCAATACATTGTTTTGCTTACTCGATGGAACAACTATGCTTCATAGTGGTAACAAACGGCCATCACAGATGATGGCTGGCACGCAATACATGGTAATCTTGCGACGGATATCCGCTCCAATCGACAGCAATCACCACGAGGGAAAACTGCCGAGTCAGCATCTCAATAATACTTTTGAAAATTAATGGGATATCATCATGGAGCGACGAATTTCCCAGTAAACGGTCAACGCGTTTAATTTTGTTCTTTACTTGGGCTTGTCCTGGCAGACAATCGGCCAATACTGGCCAATAATAGCTCCAAATGAAAAATAAAGATGCTGCCCGGGGGATTATTTCTGGCACCATTGGGTTGTATTTTAGTTGCAAGGCGGTTATTCTTCGTCTCGAACAAATTTGCTTGAAATTATAACTTCCACAGGCATTGGTTAACTTTATTTATATTAGTCAATTGACGGATTTGCTATGAATTATAGTCAGCGCAGGTGGAAAACATTTGCAATCATCATGCTATTTACTTTTGTTGTTTTGATGATTGCCTTGGTTCGCCTGCCTTAGTTTTTTGCGGTCATCGTATAATGGCTATTACCTCAGCTGGTCATCCTTTCACTCGGTGACAACTCAATGCAGCTGAAGATGCGGGTTCGACCCCTGCTGACCGCACCTAAGCATCAGGGAGGCTCTCTATCCCCCCATAAACGTACCTGCTGGTGTGTTTTTAGAGAGCCTCTCTGAGGCTTGGATCATGAAAATAGGGCGCACAACGGCAAGGATATTGAGAGCCGACGAGACATCTTCGAGAGTCGTAAGTCCAGGCAAGTATCATGCAGTACCCTTGCCATTGTGGTGAATTGCAGTCCCTCGAGACAAGTCGAAGATAAGCGCCGACCGCCACAACCTTATCACTGTGCTGGCAATGAATGTGGAGCAGTTGACAGTAAAGCACCTGTGAAAAAGGCACCAAACACAACGGAAGGACGCACTTAACATGTCGCGCTGACGAGCCTTTATCATGAAGGTGTTGAGTGCGTCCCTCGATGTGAAAGACAATCGGGAAGGACCGATAACCTTGGGCGCGGAGTAATATCGCTCCGCATGGATCTCCTGGGGTTGATAGCCGACAGCCGGGAAAGACCGGCACCTACCCTCCTCCACTATCAGGACACTGAATGTTTGTCATCGCCATTAAGCGTTGCTGGCATCTTCGAGCGCTTCGGCGACAATGGGTTGATGATCGACGTTTACGGAAAGCTGCAATAAAAAAAGGCTGGTTCGGGGTGCTGGAGGTCTTTCATTTTGAAAGGAGCTATCAGGATGTTAAGCGAGGGGCGCTTCGTATTGGCATCAATGGGTAATGAAGGCATCAACGAAAAACGACACCAACAATGCTGTCGAGCTAAAAACCAGCAGTGCCATTATCATCCAGTCACGCATGCACCCCCCATTAAAAAAATGCCCTGAGACAGGAAGGCGAGCTCAGGGCTAATACGGCTTAACTATCTTATGTCGATACTGGCGCGAACCAGCATTTACAGTGTAGTCCGCTCACCCTGTTTTTTGGGTTCTTTTGCCATGATAAGCACTTAATGTCGAAAAGCATCAGAATCACGGACTGTTAATCTTTATTTTTGCGTTTGCTATGGGTAAAAGCATCGCCTTGGCATCGGTGTTTAGTGAAAAATTAAATTTGGCTGAGCGATGGGCAAAAAAAGCCCCGACTGGGTGGCAGGGCAACTACACACAGGATAAGGAATTATGACTATCTTTTTCTCACTATAGGGAAACTATACTTAAACAAAATTTAATCCCGATAGCAACGACGCAGGTCACGTTTCAGGTGCTATTCACGGATGTGATATTCACCCAGATGGCATTCACAAAAAAGCCCCGAGCCGGGAAATTAGCAGCTCAGGGCTAAAATACACAGGGTATAATGAAAATCGCGTTTAAAGACGGCCTATTGGAACAGAAGTCGCTCCTAATTACAGTGAATTGAATCACGCTTCAGGCATTGGATATGCGATTGTCAATTATGTGCGGGGTAGGTCACCGGCAAACCAGGCGATAAATTTTTCAGGAAACGTCAGGTTAAGCCTTTTTTGAAATATTAAATACCTACTAACGTTTTTCCCTCTGATTGGCGTAGATCTGAAAGCGCGGATCGTCCGGAAAAAATCGGTACCCCTCCCATCCCCACTCTGCTGCACTGACTTGTAGCCCTTGAATGCGCAAGACTTGCACCAGATGTGCGTATACTTCTCGATCAATATGTGTTGCAGAATACGCTTTGGCCCAGGTGGCGTACTGATTCAGCCGTTGCTCGGAGCGGTCCAGATTGAAGGACAACAGCGAAGCTACCTGTTCATCAAAGTGAGCGCGCTCGGCCAATAGCCAGGGGTTAACTTGCCAATACGGAAACGCCCCCTTAAAGCCCTGCTGTTCAAAGCGCCACAGTACCCACCCGCTGTAACCCCCACTGGCCGTAAACACCAGCGTGGCAAGCATCACTCCGGTCAGGAGTGTGCGCCCCATATGGGTCACTGTTTGGGGCAAGTGGAACTGATGGTGGCGAGGCGTAATCAAGCGATCCCAGATGGCTAACAGTAACAGGAATACCCCCCAGTGCAGAGCTGACAAATAAAAGGGGTATTCTGTTTGCGTGTGTAACACCAATGGCAGCAAGCAATACCCTAATCCGATAAGCACGCCTGTTTTTGATGTATGTTTTAGGCGTTTGTCTTGTTTATAGGCCCCCCAGAAAAGCCAGCCTCCAGCCAGTGTAAGGATTAGCATACCAGCAAGGGCGAAGATTCCCCCTTCAACCCAGCGGTATAGATATTCGTTGTGTGGGTGGGTGGCGATCCCAACACCAAGAGTCGACTCCCCCTTCTGCAAGCGAAAATGCTGGAAGTTGTACTCGAATCCACCATATCCCCAACCTTGCCAAGGGTGGGCTAAGATCATCTCTACTGTTTCTCGCAGCATGATCCCCCGAGCGTAATTAGAATTTTCGTGGGTAAGTGAAGTGGAAAGTCCCCCCCAGAAACAGGCAATTCCCAGAGTCACCCCACACACAATGAGGGCGCTGGCCATGAGCACACGCCGCGAGTCCTGGCGCCTGCGGAACAACAGTAACAGAGCAGCACTGCTCCCACCGAGCCAGCCGATACGGGATTGCAATATCACTAACAGCATCGGCAACAGTAGCAAAGCAACTGCCAGCATTGCACGGTATCCTGGAGCATTCCTCGGACGTAAGCGAACAAAGACCGGGGTGAGGTATAGTAACAAGGCCACGGCCAATCCAGTTGCTGTAAAACTGGCCAGTAAGTTAACCTGTTGGAAAACCCCCGAGGGGCGCAGCAGTTTGTCCCGCGGATAGGTAAAGCCATTCACTGATGCTTCTGGGAAGGCATACTGCCACAGTACTAACCCTGCTTGTAGCAACGTCGCAATGACGATAAATAGGAGTACGCGTTGTAGGCGCGCCAGTGACCAACGGAACTGCAGTACACTGAGATAAAACGCAACACCAGCAAGCAACCCAAGCAGAGGCCATAGCGCTTCCATTTGCCAGGCCGTACGGGTCAAGAACCAAGGGAGCGAAAGCAATAGCGTTGCGACTAAGATACTTATGCTGGTCGGTGTGAAAAACCCAAGCTTGTAGCGAGTACGCCATAGGACGAACAGAGCAAATAGCCCCATATAGCCCCAAACGATGGCTGTCTGAGGTAAATTTTTTCCAGTTCCTCCGGCATTACCGATATTTAACTGTATCAAGATCAGCGCCAGCAGCATGGCACCTCCCCAGAAAATACGGTGGCGAATGATATGGGCGGGTAATAACATGCGGCCTCTTGATTATGTAAGGAAATAGTAAGCGTTAAGTGTACTAGCTCAAACCTGATCTGACAGTTACCGGATATTTATACAGGTGTCTGTCAGGTAGAGTCCACGGACGTGGTGTATAATACGGGGTGAGGTGGTGAGCACCATCAGCTTATCCGGTAAGGTAATGGTTATCCAGACAATTATCTTAAAAGGAACAAGCCGATGGCTGACAACAGCATGACATTCAGCGACACCCTGATGCAACTGGGCGGCGAAGACTTACCGCGTGAGCTCACTGAGTTCATGCTCAACCGCCTCATGGAAGCCGACGCCACCGCACGTATCAATGCCGATCGCCATGAACGCTGCGACGAACGTGAGACTTACCGCAACGGCTATCACAACCGGCCGTACAACACCCGACTGGGAACACTCGACCTGCGCATCCCGAAGGCTCGTACTTCCCGCCCTTCCTAGAAGCACGCAAGCTCTCGGAAAAAGCGTTGAACGCCGTGATACAGGAAGCCTGGATAAACGGCGTCTCGACCCGCACGATCGATGCGCTGGTGCAGTCGATGGGCATGACCTGCATCTCGCGCAGCCAGGTCGCCGGTACCTGACGCGGTATCGACGAGCGCGTACAGGATTTTTTGCAGCGCCCGCTCGAAGGCCACTGACCCTACCTGTAGCTGGAGCCACCTACGTCAAAGTGCGCAAAGGCGGCCGGGTGCTCTCGGTGACGGTAATAATCGCCTGCGCGGTCAACTCGGACGGACGCCGGGAAATCATCAGGATGGGCATCGGTGAGTCAGAAACCAAGGCGTTCAGAGATGAATCTCCCTGCTAAATTTAATACCCGCTGCAAGAGCAGCTAATTATAATGGTATTTTCGTTATGTATTATCTAAGTTTAATCTTAATAATTAGAATTAAACCCCAGTATATTTGTATTTTAAAAATTCAACTGTTTATATTTAGCTACCATCTAGATATGTAGAACGGTTGATGGTAAGTTTATTTTAATATTAATCAACTAAAACACTGCTCTCTTCAATTCTACATTTAGAGCCACATAAGGTTTATTTTTATGTATGATTTTCCATTCTATTTTCATGCTTAATAAACCCATTGTGATTTAGTTCGTGCGTAAGGAATATGGCTTCCCACAATGCATCTTTAGTATATGCCTACTTGCCTAGGAGGTTTTGTGGAACAAATAAATATATCCATAATAGATAAAGACAGTTTTTTCATGCTTGGGCTGAAAACCGCCATGGAAAAATATTTTTTAAATATTGGAGTCAAGGTTAATGTCACAAAAGAAGGAAAGGCAAATATAATATTCAGAGCCCCTAGCAAACAAGTATCTATAAATTATTGCCATGTACAATCCCAGCAAGAGGACTTCTACTCCTCCCCTCTCTACTTCTCAATGCTGGAATATAAAACTGTTGTACCGAAAACACATTGCAATTTAGAGTCTGGTGTTTTCAATCGCAAAGAGGATGTGGAAAAAATAGTTGAAAAAGTGATAACTTGTTATATGAATAGACATCCTTTTACTTTAGGTCGCTGTCCACGCTGTGGTCCTAAATTAACTTTAAGGGAAAGCAGGGTTTGTCGCCTTATTAAACATGGTTATTCGCAAAATCAAGTAGCTATTATGTTAGGGATTAATAAAAAAACAGTCAGTATCCATAAGCGTTCTGCAATGCGCAAGCTAAATATAAATAACAACATCTCTTTTTTACAATGGTTAAAAAAGAATGGTGATTAATCATATCGAGTTGAATCATAATACAAACATATTAAAACCATGAAATTAAAATAAAACCCACATAAAAATACCGTGCGAAATCATTATCGGAGTTGTGTTTTCTTGGTAAATGCAATTCGCTATTTATATAGCGCGCATTCAAATAGTGGAGGTAAAAATAAGTCCATGCGAATAAAACAATTAGATGACTAGCATTTCCATACCCTACCATATACCGACGCCATCGGCAAAAGTATTGGTCTGACTGTCGATGCGCTGATTTCCAGCGGATTGCAGATCATCTCTAAACTGTAATAACAATTCATAATCATCCCTTCCTATTTTTTTAATTCGTTTCACTTTAAGCACCTTAGCGGGTGCTTTTTTTACCTCAAAGAATCAAAAAATATAAAAGGTCAGAAAAACCATCATCCAAAAAAACAGGCTGGGGATCACTACAATAAAAAAGCCCATGCGTTTATTGGCATTTTTTAACATCCATTCGTTGATCATCTCACCTCTCCTTGTGAATACCAGGGGGCATTTCGGCCCCCCGGTAAATTACCCACCGAGTCGCTGATTACAGTTTCGGCACTTTGGAAAAGAAGTCCGCCATTTCGTGCGGGAACCCTTTCGCAATCGCCGGGCGAAGATCGTCCATAGAAACATTAAAATCTTTAGGCTGTTCGCCCGTTTGCATTTTTTGGTGTGCGTTCACATTCGACTGCAGCCCATTAAAAATGCCCTTCATATTGCCGAACATATCATCGCAAGATTTTGTCACGTTACTCATGACCGACTTGGCCGCGTCGGGCCCCGACATTTGAATATTGCTGACGCCTTGCATAAACGGTTGACTCAGCGACGATTGGGAGTTGGTGCCCAAATTGCCGCCGGCCTTCATGGTTTCTAAAATTTTGGCTGGATCTAACATGTTTATCACCTCTTTACGGTTGTGTTTACATCGCTTTCGGGCACGAGAATCCTCGCAACGCCCGTGACCAAAGTGGGAAATCTTTCATCGTCGAGCGCAATTCCAGTTTGAGCACGCCCACCACCGACGACATCGACATCGTCAGCTCTCGCCTGTCGCTGGCGAGCGGCACGGGATTGCTGGCGTCGAACATCCGGAACAAGGCCCAGGGCCCGTCGAAACTGGCGACCTGGATCTGGCCGGTGCCGGTGCGGAAGGTGAGTCGAACATAGCTGCCGCCTTTCGGGCCCGGCCAATCGATACGGGTAGGCTGGCTGAAGCCATGGCTGTAGTTAATCACCTGCCCATCGATATCCAGGGTCGCTTCCGTAATGGTCGGCGTCAGGGACAACGGCCTGATGAACATGGAGAAGGACAGCTTGTCGCCGGCGGTGAAGAAGGTATCGCGGATCAGGCGGGCATTTTCAAACGCGCCCAGCGTGCTGGCATTGACGATCCCCTCTGAACCCGGTTTGGCATTCCATTTCTGCGCGTTGACGTCCACATAAGGGGCCAGGTTCTCATCGAAGAACTGCTGCATCGCGCCGCTTTGGCCAAACATGCGCGAGAAGTCCTCGATGCCGACCTCCGCTCTGGCGTTGCGCGAGAACGGATAACGCCCGCTGATGCTGCTCTTGCACAAGCCGGAGGCCAGCGACGAAGCGCCTTTGCTCAGGTTCTTTTGGCTCTGCTGAATAGTCTGGCTGTCCCCGACCTGCAACAGATCCATCATCACGCTGCGCACCGGTTCCGGCTGGCGCGCCGCATCCAACTGCAGACGCTTCAGCGTGCCTCCGGCGGGCACCACCTGGCCGCCGCGCAGCGAGGTGGACAAGGTGGTCAACTGGCTGTACAGCGCTTCGAAACTGCGGCTCAGCGGATCGTTGCTGGCGTTGGTGGTCTGCAACAGCTGATAGCCCAGACGGCGCAGCAGCTCGAAGCGATCTTCCACCGCGCGTTCCGGCGTGAGACGAAAACGCGCGCGCTCGCCGGAAATCTCGCCGAGGATGTCGCGCCGCTGCTGCTCGATGCGGTTGCGCTGGCGATCGAACCAGCTTGCCGCATCGCCCTGGTTGGTGCCGGTCATGCTGGTTTCACGCGCGGCGAAGCGCACCAGATTAGCCAGCGGGGAAGAAGGGTCGGACAGTTGACGCGCCAATATCGCCGCATCCTCAAGCCCGTTGACCGGCCGGGCGCGCACGTCGCGCATGAAAGCATCCCATTTGTCGGCATACTCGATGAGGTAAAGCTTCCTCGCCTCGTCGGCCAGCTTCTGCGCCGAAGCCAGCGAGTTCACCGCGTTTTTCCCTTCCGCGCTGTCGCGCAGCACCCAGGACTCTTCTTCGATCATGTCCTTGGCGGCGTCATCGAGCTGCGCCAGGAAAACGTCGCGATAGCTGGCGCGGGTATAGAACCCCGGCACGGCGGTATCGGTGACCGTCGCCGGGCTCTTGCGGCGCAGCATCAAGGAGACGTTCGGCCCGGCGGCGTCGGCCAACGAAATATCGTTGATCGCCGCCGGCAACGGTCTCTCTTCGATGCGGCGCACCACCCGCACCTGCATCGGAATGTTCATCGCTTTCACCCGCGCCAGGCGCAGCAGATCGCCGTTCATCTTCATGACCGGCGCGTCCGGCAAAGAGAACATCTCCCGCAGATGGTAAGCGAAGATGCCTTTGTTCATGTCGGTGTAACCCTGCGGCATAAAGGTTTCCCAGCGCGCCATGAACCAGTCGACCAAGGCTTCGGCGGAGCGGTGCGAGGGTTCGCCCATCATCAGGTACACTTTCAGGGTGCCGTAGACGTCCTTATTGGACGCCGAAACGTCATTCTTGAGTTCGTCCGCGATATAGTTTTCCACCGCCGGCCAGAAGATCTGCAGCAAATGACGTTGATAGGTCTTTTGCGCCGCGCTGTTGATCAGTTTGTGCTCGAAATAGGGATTCGGCACCGGCGAAACCTCGCCGCCCAGCTGCGCGTTCATGTATCCCAGTTGCTCATAGGCGGAGATGACATCGTCGCTGACGCGGTTCGTGACCGGTATTTCGCGCACGATGCGCTTCGTTTCGTCAAAGCGCGCCGCAATGTAAGAGATGTAATCGCTCTCCCACAGGTAACGCATCGCCAGCAGGTTAAAAGAGACCGCCAGCAGCACCAGCACCAGCACATAGCGGCCCAGGGAGCTCATGCGGCTGCCGAGCGGCCTGGCGTGCGAAGACTGCTGCATCACCCCGCGTTCTTGCCGGGCGTAATCCAGCTCCGGGTGATAAATGCGCCCGGTCGGGCGAGCTTCATAGATATCCGCCGCTTCCGCGTTGTAGATCGCCCCCTGCGGCGGCAAGGCGATGGTGCTGCCCAGCCACACCTGCTGCAGATGGCAGGCGTAGCCCACCGGCGTTTGCGGGAAAATCTGCTCCAGCAGCGAATACAGCGGGTTGCCCAGCGACCCCAGCGATTCGGTGAAGAACAGCAACTGTTGGCGGTTTTGGCCGTCCGGCGCATCGTGCAACAGTTCGAGCACGTGATGGCTGACGCGCGCCACCATCTCCCGGTAGAGGGTTTCATACTGCTCGAAGGGGGTTTCTCCCTGTTCGGCGCGGTTCAGGCTGAAGCCCATGCCTTTTTGCAACAGATCGTCGCCCAGCATCGACAGGAAGGTCTCGCCGCCGACCAGTTGATCGAGGTGGCTGATGGTGAGATAGACCGGCAGCTCGCTGCGGAACCACGAGGCCATCTCCAGCAGGCGCACGCGCAGTGCGTCGGCGACCGACTTTCTCTCCGTCAGCGAGGCGTGCAGCAACCAACGCGCATCCAGACACAGCATGATGCCGTCGATGCCCGGATGGCGGCGGTGGCGCCGAATCAGTTTGAACAGGGTATCGCGCGCCCTGGCGCCGTCTTCGCCAAGGCCGTTCAGCTGCAGCCATTCGCCGGAGGTGTCCACATACACCGAGTTCTCTGCCAGCCACCAGTTGCAATCCTGGGTCGGCCCGACGTCCACCGTCTGCTGCAGGCCATAGTGCTCGGCCAGCAAGAAGCGTTCGCCGCTTTCGCCGATCAGCGAGGTTTTGCCGCTGCCCGGCGGCCCGATGACCAGAAACCACGGCTTTTCGCTGACGTAACGGCGCGTCAGGCGGTATTTGAAGCGCTGCCAAGGGGTGCGCTGCTTCGCCGTGCCGACGTATTGCAAGGTGCGCAAGGCGTCGTAAAAGCGCGAGGTCACGCGATCTCGCTGGGCGGTCTTGCATTTGGCCGGGGCCGGCGCTCGCGCGTGGCGGAACACCCAGGATAAGAACGTCGCCACGAACGGCCACAGCGCCCAGCACAGGATCAGCGCGATGATGATGCCCCTGACCCAGACCGACAGCAGCGGCCGATAGGTGCCGATGGCGATCAACGGCCCAATCCACCACACCACCGCACACAGCAGCAAGGCAATCACCAATATGAATGATCTACGTATCATATAATTTCCTTATTATCTCTACGCCGGCGGATGTCTTAGTTATCCTCGGGGACCTCGGCGGCTACCCCTGCCTGATTTAACGTTGCAGACGGTGAAGCCATCTCCCTCTCGCCGATTTTCCAAAGGATGTCCACGCGGCGGTTGCGGCGGCGCCCTTCTTCCGTCGCGTTGTCGTCCAGCGGCTCCTGATCGCCCTTGCCGACCGATGTCACGGTGCGGTTGTATTTACTGTTGGCCAAGGATTCGCGCAGCTTGTCGGCCACCGTCTGCGCGCGAGCCTCGGACAGTTTCAGGTTGGAGTTGTTGGAGGTGTTGCGATACGGTTTGTTGTCGGTATGCCCGATCACCTCCAGATCGCCTGGCCATGGCGCCAGCGCTTCCCCCAGACGCTCAATGTTGCGTTTCTTTTTAAACTCTTCCGACAGCTTCGACTGCCCGGTGGCAAAGGCGCCGTCGGAGGTGAAGATCAACAGCCAGCCACGCGGATCGGCGCGCACCTCCAGCCACCCTTCGCTGAGGATTTGCGGCAGCGGCTGCGGCAGCGTCTCCATAATGTTGATTTTGCGCGGCTGCGGCGGCGTCCAAGCCAGAATGGCGTTGCGCAGCGCGCGGGACTGGTCATGCAGATACCAGGCGGCCGAGGCATACGCCAGCAGCGCTATCGCCAGGCCGTAGCACAGCAGTTTGAGCGGCGTGATACGAGCGGCCTTGCGCACCACTTTGCTCGGTTCGGCATCGGCCAGCGTCTGCGTCGGATTCTGGCTGTACAGATAACCGTCAAGGCGATTGCGCACATCGGCCAACAGCACCGCGCCACGCTCCATCACGTGGAACTGCCCCTCAAACCCCAGCGACAGGATCAGATCGTAAAACGCCAGGATCTCCTTGTTGCGCGGCGAGGCGGCCAGATACTCTTGCAGGTGCTCGAAGCATTTTTCCCCACCCCAGGCATCGCGATAAAACTCCACCAGCAGGCTGAGGTTCAGTTCCCCGGACTCCAGCGTGCTCATGCAGCACTCGTCCACGTAGGAACACAGCAGATAGGCCAGCTTGTCCACATCGCCCGGCGCAACGTGATCCGCCAGCAACGTCTGCTGGAATTGTTGGATCTCCCGCACGATCTGCGCACGCACCGCCGCCGGGTTCAGCT
>Ga0209370_1002564_pt1 | contig 12798 bp, 10 predicted proteins | sample AgamicAtPrz_FD_187164 | JGI IMG/M metagenome (GOLD analysis project Ga0209370, IMG submission 187164) | Agave microbial communities from Guanajuato, Mexico - At.P.rz (SPAdes) (version 2) | ecosystem: Host-associated > Plants > Phyllosphere > Phylloplane/Leaf | place: Guanajuato, Mexico... | reverse complement strand
TTTTTTCATGAGCGACAATTCTTCTTTACCGATCAAGTGGTGGACTTCAGGACTGTACGGCAACAGCAGGCAAACAAAATCAGATTGCTGTAACAAGTCCCTCATTTCTCTGTAGTGAATTCCTAGCTGTTCTTCTTTTTCCAATTTCCGTGTCCGATTATGATAGAGAACGTTCATATCAAACCCATGCGCCCGCTTAACGAGGGCTTCGCCAATTCTGCCTAATCCAATAATTCCTAAGGTGGCCCCATAAATATCCTGTCCAGTCATTTGCATAAGGGACCAGGCGCCCCATTCCCCACTGCGCAAATAATCCGATCCCTCAACGACTCTTCTAGCTGCTGCCATTAGAAGGGCAAACGTTAAATCCGCTGTCGTTTCGGTTAATACGCCAGGTGTGTTAGTTACGATCATTCCCTTCTCTGTTGCCGTTTGAATATCGATATTATTATAGCCAACCGCAATATTACTAATGACCTGTAACTGTTTCGCTTTACTCAGGACCTCTTCGTCAATCTTTTCTGTTAATAGACAGATTAACCCGTCTACCTCTTCAATTTCTTTTAATAACACATCTCTTGGAACGGGAACATTTTCTTCAGACCACATCTTTACATGAAATTGGCTTGAGAGTTTATCGACAATTTCTCCGGGTAGCTTTCTCGTAATATAAATCGTTTTTTTCAAACCTACCTCCACCTTTCAGCATGTACCTGATTTAAGATGTAAACATTTCTAAGAAATGTTCTATAACAATCGAAGACGTCCCTAAGGCAGGAGCATTTTTTCCTAAGGAAGAGAGAAATAGTTCCTGAGTGTTGCTAAACTGGTCATTACTCCTCGATGATATAGAATTTCTAATTGAGTTCATCACCATAGGCAGAGCTTCAACAATGTCATTCCGGATAATAACTGCTTGTGGGTTAAATGTATTTAAGATGCTTGTCAATCCAATTCCAAGGTAAAAGCCGAAATTTTGTAATGCCATTAATACATCTGAATCATTTTGGTTGGCCAGATGGATTAGTTCCTGACTGGTATTGATACGATTGTTTTGCTGAAAAGTGTGGAGTAATGCTTTTTCAGAGGCGTATAATTCCCAGCACCCTTTGTTGCCGCAACTGCATTTGAGTCCATTATAGTCGATGGTTAGATGACCCATTTCACCAGCGAACCCATTGACCCCTCGATATATATCATGATTAATGACAATGCCGATCCCGATTCCCGTTCCGACACTCACGTAAATTAAGTTTTCGTAATTTTTAGCTGCCCCGAAGACTTTTTCTCCATAGGCACCAGCATTGGCCTCATTTTCAATAAAGACGGGTACTTGAAATTCCTTTTCAATGTCAGCTTTTAAGTCAATTTGATAATTCCAGTCGACGTTAGGAGTAAAAATGACCTTTTGCTCTGTACTGACAAGGCCTGGAACACATATCCCGATGCCAATTAAACCATAAGGAGAATCAGGGATTTGATTGCTAAGTTCCTTAATCATGGAAAATAGAACATCTTTGTTTCGATCAAATGATGGTTTCTCTAATTGATGGGATTGATCTACGACAATGTTTCCCTTTAAATCTGTTAGAATTCCATTGATAGAATCTACGCCGATATCAATGCCGATTGAATAACCGGCATTTTTATTAAAAACAAGCATCACAGGCTTTCTCCCGCCGCTGGATTGCCCTTGTCCGATTTCAAAAATCAGCTTCTTTTCTATTAAAGTATTTACTTGTGAAGATACAGTCGACTTATTTAATCCTGTTATTTCAGATAATCTCGCCCTCGAGATTGGGGAATTAGATACAATTTCATTCAATAATACCTTTTGGTTCATTTTTTTCACTAATATTTGATCCGCGATCATCAATAGTTTACACCCCGTTTGTATAATGCATAAATTAAGTCATTATATTATTCTGATCATTTACTTCTATTATAAATTAATTATTAGTAAAATTATACTTCTATTATTAAAAACACCTTATTCATTATATTTTATTAGTTTATCCATACAACAAACTAATTATTTGTGAAAAAGGACTGAATATCCAGCCCTCGGTGTTTGGTATTGTATTAGCGATTGAAATTAGTTTTAAAGGATCGAGAAGAAAGGCAGGATAATCAAGCAAAGAGAAAGAAAAAATATGGCCAATGCACCCATTTTTTGTTTTTCCTTCCACATGGAAACGCCGAATCCCATGGTATAAACAATAATTAAAAACAGACTAACGTAAATAAATATTTTCAATTATGCCCCCACCGTTCGAGGTTTTTTTATTCTTTTACCATAATCAACAATTTCAACATCTACTTTCACATGAATGTCCGCTTTCTGATATGATTTTCCCCAATTGAATTTTTTATATTCCTGGATCGTCCCAAAGTATTTGCGAGCATACATGGATAATGGATAAGGTACACCTTTAAATTTTGTTTGAGTTTTTTTTAACAATTTTTCGTTCAGTGTTTTTATATGAGCGGCTATTTGTTTTTTTACTATTTGTTGATTTTTTTTCTCTGTATAGTTGACCATTGACGGGTTTGAGATAATTTCTATCTTTAAAGGGATGGTTATAAAAATCTTTGGCCTTTGACCCTTTAAGTCCATCTCCACTTTATTACTTTCTGTTTTCATAACTCTTGCTGCAAACTGCAACTGATCGTCCGAAAAAGGATCAGGTATATCAACCAATATATCATGGATGTTCGTTGAATCATCTAGAATATTGATATTACGTGTTTCTTGACCGGTTAGCTTATCAATCATCATGCCATTCCTAAAGACAGCTGACCCAATAAACTGTGTAGCATCCAATTCGCCTGTAGCATCCAATTGCCCTGCCATGTATTCATCTTCACTTTTTATTTGAGGATTTTTTTCCATAGCAGCTGTTGTGTACATCGCCAAAAAGAAATCTGTCCCCCTTTCCAATGTTTTAAAAAAACGAAAGAGGGTGGAATCTGGGATGAACCCATTTTCAATTCCGTGATTAATCATGAATTGAAAGTATTTATGTGGTCTTGTTTCCATTTTCGGCTGATTATTAATAAAATACTCACTTGCCTTTTCTTTAGATATGGCTAAATGACAATCCAAGCGAATGTCTTTATCCTTTAAGATGTCGTAAAACTTCCTAATAAACTCTTTGTCTTTTGCATATTCCTCGGATACAACAATAATTTTTAATAGTTCATAACTAATATCCCGGGAGATGACGGAATTGCCTGTAGCTTTCGCCGCAATGAAATCATTGGCATCAAACGAGACAATTTCCCGAGGCTTTTCGGTTGACCCACCACCGCCTTGCATACTGCCCACTTCCGGATTGGCAAGTAACATGGTGACTTTGATTTTCCCTTCATCTTTAGAGCGATCTAGTCCTAGTCCGATCACATAGGCTTTGTCTTCAATTTCTTGACGATCCCAACAACCTGTTAATAAACAAACAATGACGAAAAACAATAACAATCTACATACTGCCTCTTTTTTTTTCATGTTTAAATTCTCCCTTTAGCAGTGCAACCAGCCATAAAGTGATCGAAACAACCAAAAATGTAGGACCAATAACACTTCTTAAAATCGGTTTCAGTTGGAGACTGAGATCATATGGTGATTCCGGAATGGATCCAATCAATAAATAAATCGTTGCCAATGCTGGAATGAGGAATTCAAAGTTTTTAATTTTAAATAGTTGACCGAACATAAGTGCATTTATATACAAAAATGCTGTAAAACGAATTAATGCCGCCATTAACCAAATGACGAAAAATAGGATTTCGATATTAGGAAAAAAAGTTCCAATTGAAATAAACCGAATCGCTGTGTGGAATGGATAACCAATCCCTTTTAAGGATGCATCAAACAAACAGATGAAAATAATAATACCCACACTTAATTGGATGCTGATGTAAACTAAGGCAATCCACGTACCTTTTCGAAAATCTTTGTATGATGCGATAGACGGTATTATTAAGGCAAACAGAAAAAATTCAGAAAAAAGGGATAGATTTAGGGAGCTTTGTTTCAATAATTCAAGTTTTCCAGGACCCCAAATGGGGAAAAGGGATTGAATACTGCTATCTTGAGTACATAATACGAACGCAAGATACAAGAGTAGTACTGCATAGTAAATAATAAGATAGGCAACCGATCCGATATGCTGAATTCCCTTTTTTGCACCATAAGCACAAACACCCATTAAGATGGCATAGATGATCACAATCGGTGTCCTATTAAAATAAAACGTCCTAATGATCGTTGTATATGTTCTTGAATCGAACGAAATGGAAAATACATTGATGATAAATATTAGAAGACAGACAAAAAATCCTAGATATTTTCCGAGTAATTTTTGAATAACAGAGAATAGATTTTTGTTTTGGTACAACGACATGGTCTTTATTAATAAAAAGAGCGGGATAAAAGTGAATGCGGCCGTTATAATCGGGATCATCCATGCTGCATTTTGGGCCTTTTGAAACAGAGCAGTTGGTGTGTCTTCAGTTACTTTGGAACCAACCATTAAAATTGCGATGGACAGATATTCACGGATACCAATTTTTCCAGGTTGCTGCTTCATATGTTTTTTATCCCTTTCTTTGTTTGACAGTATCCTTTGGATTTAAATATCCTGGGCGAAACCTTTCTTTCATGGGAACATGACGAATAATTAGGTCTTTTGACGAGATGAAATGCGGCGTCATGGGTGCAAAGTAAGGAATGCCAAATGATTTTAATGAGACTAAATAAAAGAGTCCGGGTACAAATAAAGCTATTGCGCCATAAATGCCCATAAAGGCTGCCACAAAAATAAACAAAAAGCGTGTGATGCGAATCGCAAAATTCATGCTCACATCACTGATAATAAAAGAGCTTAAGCCACTTAAGGCAATAACAATGATGACAATCGGACTAATAATATTCGCTTGAACAGCAGCCTGGCCTAAAATCAGTGCACCGACAATCCCAATCGTTGGACCAATAGGAGTTGGCACACGTAGTCCCGCTTCTCGAATGAGTTCAAAGGCGATTTCCATCATTAAGATTTCAACGGTCGATGGAAAAGGGACACGTTCCCTTGTCCCGGCAATGGCCATTAACAAATCAGGCGGGATCATCCCTACATGATAATTTGTAATCGCAATATATAAGGGCGAAGCAAACATGGCTACAAACAAAGCTTGAAATCGCAAAAACCTGATGAAATTACCATAGGGTGTGCGTAGGTAATGGTCTTCCGGCGAATGAAACATTGACCAAAAGGTAGCAGGCAGTACCAGACAACTTGGAGAATTTGTCATTAATAAAACGATGTGACCTTCTTCAATGAAGGATGTCGCCCGGTCAGGACGTTCTGTATATAATATGGATGGAAATAATGACCTTGGTCGTTCTTCTAGGTATTGCTCTAAAATACTTAGATCAAGAATCCTATCCGTTTGGATCGAGGCTATCTTATCTTTAATCGTTTGAAGCAATTCATCATTTACTAGGTCTTTTTCATAAACCAAAAATACATCATTTCTGGATCGTTTCGAAATAACCTTTGCCTCAACAATAAGATTTTCATTTCTTATCTTTTTACGAATTAAGGCAATATTATCGATTACCTTTTCGTTAAAAGCTTCCTTTGCCCCTTTTACAATCACTTCATTATCGGATTTCTCAATGGAACGGCCTGTAATTTTCGTCGTTTCAAATAAGTAGCATTGAGTATCGCCATCCACAAAGAGTGCGGTGACTCCACCTGTAATAAATTCCGTAATTTCCCCAATATTTGTAGCTGTCCTTTCACTTGGGGAGGAAGTGATATTTTGAATTTTACCTGACGGCTGATCGTTACCAATTAATTTTTCCATGATGCCTTCTTGAATGCTTTGTGCGTCGACCATCGTACTTATAAAAATGATAAAAGCACGGCGATCAAGTGAACCGATGATAAATTCACGTACTTTGATATCGATATTCTTTGGTATACTGAATATGGACTTAAATGTTGCTAAATTTTGATCATAATTACTGCTAATATCTTGTTTTTTTAGTTCAATATCCTGTGTATTGGATTCTTCGCTAAATTGTGGTTCTGCATTGAGCTTCTTAAAAAGCGGCTTTAAGACTTTTTTCTTCAAAACGAACCACCCCCTAGTTTTTATATAGTTTTCCAGTTTTAGGAGGCCTTTATGTATGTATCGTGAGAATACCGCACCTATATTTTCACAGTTGTTCAAATGGTAAACTAGGTGGAGGATCTAGTTTGATTTTTCGATTGAGTGATATTTTTGAAATGACTGACGAGGATTCTGCCAACCTTTTGATTTCATTTGCGGGTAGTTCCATCGACACACCGTTTAAGGCTGTCGTATATTTGTGCCGAACGGTATAGGGGATCTGATTCTTATCTAATATCTCGTGCAGTTCCTTTTGAAACATTAAATGACTATCTTCTACCTGTTTCTTTGCTTCCTCCAATGTGAAAGGAATTCCCTTTGCTTCGGCTTCAATTACTGCTACTTTGGCTGGTTTTGATTTGAATTCGATGATAATCGAGATGGTTTGTTTGCTAGTGAGGTCAATGGCAGGATCTACATAGACAGAAGGATTCATCGTTTCTTTCACCTTTTCTCGCTCAACCTTTTGATGATTGTTTTTACTACAACCACAAGTTATAGCTAGGATAACCACTGCAAAAATGGCTCTACTATAATACTTCTTCATTATTATTGACTCTCCTTTGAATCAAAAGTATATCGCTTAGTATTCACCTTTTATGATGGTTTATAGGCGCATGGTATTGAGGAAAGCGTAGTTGGGGCGCGTTGAGCACAATTAAGGCTGTTGTATGTGGGGATAAATATTCAAAAATAATGAACCCTGCCGTTCGTTATAAATGGTTTCGTTTTGTGCCGAAATGACAGTCGTATTGGCATCGTTATTGGTATATAAAACCTCTCTGTAATGCAGCAAATTGAGGTTCTCTTGGAACTCACTCCTATTTAAATAATATGCCTTGTCCTTAATCGAGTAACCAGCGAAAGTAGAATAAGCGGAGTTTTCCGGTTAAATGCAGAATGGAGCTCGTTTTGGGGTAAATAAGGGGAGATTTTCCGCTTATGCAAAGCAAAATCTCCCCTTTTCGGATTTTTCGAGTCACTAGGCGGAATTTCTCCGTCTATTTACGCCTTTTTTAATAAAAATTACGAATTAGTCGGAATTTTTCCTTCTATTTATAGCTCGGGTGCATAACCAGATCCCCCAATCGATAAGTACGGACCCTCTGATCCTAGATACGGGAATCAGCAACTTTTTATCGACCAGCTTATAAATATCAATAAAGTTGTGTCTTTTAAATAAGAAATCACCCGAAATGGAACCTTTTAAGTTTGTTATCAGGCTTCTTGGCTTATTCATTCATATTATTTACAAGAAGAGCTTAAGATGTAGATATAAATTATTGATTTTTATGTAATTCCAGTTTATAACATAATAAGATAGTGCCCCCTGCTAAAACAGCAGTTGAGCAAAAAGAAATATTCAATAAAGGACGAGGGGGATCTACATGAAGGGGAAAATGAGACTTATTTTGACGATGCTCATTTTTGGAAGCATCGGGGTTTTTGTAAAAAAGATTGACCTATCTTCAAGTGAAATTGCCTTCTTACGAGGGGTTATTGGGAGTCTATTTTTGTTAATAGCTAGTTTCCTTGTCAAACATAAGCCATCTTATCAAGCGTTAAAAGAAAATGCACTTTTGCTACTATTATCAGGGGCAGCGATTGGCTTGAATTGGATTTTTCTGTTTGAATCCTATCGTTATACAACGATATCCAATGCCACGATTAGCTATTACTTCGCACCGATCTTTGTGATGATCTTAGCACCATGGATTCTAAAAGAAAAATTGACGAGCGTAAAGGTTATTTGCATCGCAACAGCAATGATTGGTTTGTTTTTAATTGTTAATCCTGGTGCTGGCGGCACAAGCGGATCACAGAATAATACGTTAGGGATTTTCTATGGCCTTTTAGCGGCAGCCTTTTATGCAAGTGTGGTCTTAATGAATAAATTCATCAAAAACTTGTCAGGTTTTGAGATTACGTTGGTACAATTAATGGCGGGAGCGTTGGTTCTGTTTCCCTATGTACTATGGCAAGGTAATCTAGATTTGGGAGGTTTAAGCTCAACTTCGATTATTTTTATCTTGATTCTCGGGATTGTACATACTGGTTTTGCTTATTTTTTATATTTTACTTCTCTCCAAGAACTGAAGGGGCAAACGATTGCCGTTCTCAGCTATATCGATCCGATTTCAGCCGTCGTCATTGCCGCGATCTTCCTAAACGAAGGGATGTCACTAATTCAAATGATAGGCGGAGCCCTTGTCTTAGGTTCTACTTTCTTAAGCGAAAAGCTAGAATTAAAAATCTCCAAAAAAGGTCAGACTCCCACTACTTCACCGTAATGGAAGGCTGACCTTTTTTAATCCTATTAATCTTCTATTTCTATAAGACTCCATTATTCCCTAATCTTTCTAGCCCGCCTTGCAACTCACAACTTTATTTGTGATATACTTTAGAAAGTTTGTTCTACAGTGGAGGTTTAATTAGTGGAGTTACTAAAATCAAATACCTATTCGAAATCGACTTACATCATTTGGCTCATTATTGGAATTGTACTAATAGCCTTTAATTTGCGCCCTGCTATAACCTCATTAGGACCGTTAGTTGGAATGATTCAGAAAGATGTGGGACTAGCCCATTGGAGCGCAGGCTTATTAATGAGTTTGCCTTTAATTGTTTTTGCCATCATGTCACCGATTGTCCCGAAACTTGCTAATCGTATAACAAATGAACTGGCTTTATTAGCAGGTTTGTCCTCACTTTTGATTGGCATTTTGATCCGTTCTATTCCCATGGCGTTTTTCCTTTTCACAGGGACTTTGTTCATTGGGGTAGGGATAGCGATTGGAAATGTCCTTTTACCAGCCATTGCAAAGGATAAATTCCCAGACCAGTTCGGGCTGATGACAAGTGTTTATTCAACATCTATGGGATTAGTTGCCTCCTTAGCATCCGGTGTTAGTGTTCCGTTAGCGGAAGGGATGAACCTTGGTTGGAAAGGTGCCTTAAACGTGTGGGGAATTCCAGCTGTCGCAGCGATCTTGGTGTGGATATTCCTTTCTAAATTTAATCAAGGTAATCAAAAAGAGATCAAACGAGTCACCCCGAGCTCGAACCATATCTGGCGCTCTCCTCTTGCCTGGCAGATCGCTATATTTATGGGTTTTCAATCTTTTTTATTTTATGTAACGATTTCCTGGCTGCCTGAAATCTTACATAGCCATGGATTGAGTATGGAAACAGCAGGCTGGCTCTTGTCATTTAGCCAAATTGTCGGATTACCGGCTAGTTTCTTTATACCTGTAATCGCAGGACGTTATCGTTCACAAATATGGATATCCTTTGTGCTAAGCATGTGTTCTATCATTGGTTATGGAGGATTACTGCTGGGGTCTTCCTATCCCATTTTAATTGTAAGTATAATTTTTATTGGGATTGCCTTGGGAGGAACTTTTCCACTGGCATTAAGTTATATAGGGCTCCGCTCGAAGAGTGCCGGCGAGGCTGCCGATTTATCTGGGATGGCACAATCAACGGGTTATATCTTAGCAGCAGTAGGTCCCTTGTTTATTGGATTTTTGTATGATTTCACCCATATGTGGACCATTCCACTTATTACTTTAATCATCATCTCTTTTGTTGTTATGCTGTTCGGGATGATGTCTGGACGGGATCAATATGTTTAAAGAGGAACAACGAGCGGCGTTGTTCCTCTTTTTATATAAAAAAATCAATTTGTATTTTCCAATATGTTACGTATTTTATCTGTGTATATCTTAGCTAAGTCCTTCTTAGTGTATTCAAAGTTTTTCATGCTAGATTCTTTCGGAATATCCATGTTGACTAGTTGTTTATCTAGCTTTTCTATGACAAACCGTTCGTCTTCTTCATTATTTACCCCGCCCACATCAGTCAAATTAATCTTTGTCCCGTCATTTAGTTCTATTATGTAAAAGAATTCACCTTTTGATTGTTTAAATAGAGAATGTCGCCCCTTACTATAAACTCCAGTATTAATCTTAACGATATCGTTGTAGCTATACTCCCTGCCCTGTGGAGAAAAAAACGAAAAATTGATAACCTTATCCTTGGTTACTACAGCGACAGCGGAAGTGATCGTATATAGTAAAATGATATTAAAAGTAATAAAAGCAGTAAGGACTGGTTTTCTATACTTTTTAAAAAGCCTTACGTTTCTCCAGGTATCCCTTAAATCTTTATAGAACACGTAGAAAAACAAACAAATAAGATATATCTCATAAACTATAACTAAACCGGAATAGGGTCGTTTAAAAATCCAAATAATATAATCTTTCGGTACATATACGGTTTCTTGAATAAATGATAGTAATATAAAAATCCCAATCGATAATAGGAATAGCGCAATAATTGTAAGAACTCGCAGAATGACTGCTTTAAGGAACCTCATAAAAATGCCTCCACAAAACATCCTCGTATTTATCTCAAGATTAACCACTTTTTATGATGGAAGCAAGAGAACGCTTGATGTATAACAAAAGACTGAATAGTAAACGCACAGTAACAATCACTGTGCGCATAGTTTCATATTTTCTTTTTCCATTGAATCGACCCGGTATCACTATGAGGATGACTATTCGACTTTAATCGTTTGAATTCATTTTCTAATTCTGTTAAAGAAAACTTCGAAAGCTGTTCCTCATTTTCAAATATTTTAAAGGTAAGTAATATATTTATTAATGTTTTCCTTCTTTGTTCTACAGCATTCCGCAGGATATTCTCCATACCATCCTCTCCCTTTAGCCGCTTGTTTGTTTTTGAAAGAGTTACTTATTAATACCCACGAGAAATCATATTTTGTGTAATACATTTTGGATTTTTATCGACTTTTCCCTTTAATGAGCGAATTATTAGCATCAAGAGCGAATTGAGTGTATTAATGAGCGAATTCAAAATCAACAATGTTTTTACGAAAAAAGAAGTCTTACAATAGGATCAGCTCCTTTAAATTGGATAAAACAAGAGACTTCTCACGGGTATGAGAAGTCTCTATTGGAATAGTCGACAAGTGTATGAATTTTATATACACAAAAAGGAGACACAGTAAGTTGTGTCTCCAGTTGTCTGGCAACAAATTTTATTAACTAGCTTAAGCATTTTGTTTGATTATTTCAATCCCGACAATACTTATATGATTACTTAATAGTAATATTAACATCATCAAATTGATCCTGTCAATTAATTATTAGAAAATTTATAATTTTAATTTAGGATCTATTTTTCTCATAATTTTACCCGGTAATGCCGCATTGATCGAGGTATCCCTTTTAGTTCAAGGAATCCTTTATAGATTAAGTACCGAATTCGGTATCAATATAAGCATAAAAAGCAGAATGAGGATTAGTCATTCTGCTTTTTAAATCGGTATGAATTTATATGTTAAAAAGAGCAATTTCCAGTACAGTTCTCTCCACATTTTAGCTTTCTCTCTGTTGAAATTCAGACACCTTATGCCCCTTCGCAAATGGCCAAGCAAACACTTTCTTGCCCTCAGCGCTGCCGCCAAATTTAAACACGACAATCCCGCCGACGATGACCAGCACTCCAATTAATTGATTGAGAGTAAATGGAACTTTATTCAGACCTAGCCAGCCTAATGAGTCCCCGAGTAAGGCAATCAACAACTGTGATGTTAACGCAATCGCGATGGCATAAGTGGGTCCGAGTCTCTTCATTCCTTGAACGAGACACACAACCACTCCTACGCCAATCATTCCGCTGAACCAGTACCACGTCTTCATATTTTCCAAATGGAATAACTGTCCGCCCTCAAAGATAAGACCGAATGTCAATGAAGCAAGAAATCCCATCCCTAATACTAATGTTGTTGTGGGCCATGACCCCGCCCGTTCATTGACCTTACTATTGAAAATATTTTGCAAAGCTACCAGGGAACCGGCAATAATTGCAAATAATAGTCCTAGAATCATCCGTTTCTCTCCCTTGTGTTGATTTTTTTAACTTTCGTAAATATTATCGCCTGCGAGGTCTTTCAATCCATTCCTATCCTTAACTAAAATGGAACCACCTCGATGGCGTTCAATCAGACCTTCTTTACAAAATTGTGTGATCACTCGATTTAAATGGCGATAACTCGTGCCAATTAAATTGGCCGCATCCTTAATGCTGATACTCAGTTGGTCTTTATCATGCGAGTCAGCTTCATCAGAGGAAACCGACAATAGGTAACTAGCCAATCGGACTTCGACCGGATACATAATATTAAAGGTCATTGAATTGTTTTTTAGCTGAAACTTCTTCGTGATAATATCCAATAAAAATTGCAGGAATGGCGCGTGGTCACTTCCATATTGCTTCAACCAGCGATAGTGAATACCAATCATCCAAACTGACGAAACGGCCTCTACCGTGTTGATGATATCAATTCCACGGACATACTCAATATCCCCGATCACTTCAATCGGTTTCTTAAAAGAAAGAATGAGTGTTTTACCTTCCGGCGAACTAATATAGATTTTGACCTTTCCCTTCACAAGAACGTACAAATACTCTGAAGTTTCCCCTTGGGAACAGATCAGTTCCCCTTGGTCAAAGCTGTACAGTGACAAATGCGGAATCAATGGTTCATGAAATATCGAATCTAACTGGTATGCTTGGATATAGGCGAGCAAT
>Ga0209370_1002558_pt1 | contig 12819 bp, 7 predicted proteins | sample AgamicAtPrz_FD_187164 | JGI IMG/M metagenome (GOLD analysis project Ga0209370, IMG submission 187164) | Agave microbial communities from Guanajuato, Mexico - At.P.rz (SPAdes) (version 2) | ecosystem: Host-associated > Plants > Phyllosphere > Phylloplane/Leaf | place: Guanajuato, Mexico... | reverse complement strand
CGCTTCGGTGAGCAGCATGGATTGCCACACCGAAGCGGTCAGTGAAGAAACCATCATCCGCGGCATGGTCGGCCGCGACATGGAGAACCGCTACCCGGAGCGCACGCCGCAGATCGGCGAAACCTTGTTGGAGATCCGCGACTGGAACGTCTGGCACCCCGAGTCCGCCTCGCGGCAGATGATCCGCAACGTCAACCTGCGCGTGGCCGCCGGTGAAGTGGTCGGTATCGCCGGGTTGATGGGGGCAGGGCGTACCGAGCTGGCAATGAGCGTGTTCGGCAAGAGCTACGGGCGCAACATTTCCGGCTCCGTGTTCCTGCGCGGTCAGCCGATCGACGTGTCGACCGTGCGCCGCGCGGTGGACAACGGCATCGCCTACGTCACCGAAGACCGCAAGGCCCTCGGCCTGGTGCTCGACGAGAGCATCCAGTGCAACACCACCCTGGCCAACCTGCCGGGCGTGTCGAAGCACGGGGTGATCGACGAGCACGAGGAGCGCCGGGTCGCCGAGCAGTACCGCGAGGCCATGCACATCCGCACCCCGGGGGTATTCCAGAAGGTGCTCAACCTCTCCGGTGGCAACCAGCAGAAAGTGGTGCTCAGCAAATGGCTGTTCGCCAAGCCCGAGGTGCTGATTCTCGACGAGCCCACCCGCGGCATCGACGTGGGCGCCAAGTTCGAGATTTACAGCCTGATCAACCAGCTCGCCGCCGACGGCAAGGGTGTGATCATCATCTCGTCGGAGATGCCCGAACTGCTGGGCATGTGCGACCGCATCTACGTAATGAACGAAGGCGCCTTCCTGGGCGAACTGGCGCGTGAAGAGGCGAGCCAGGAAAAGATCATGTCGATGATCGTCAAGGCGTGAGCGAGGACAACGCAATGGATAACAACAACCAAACCGCACAAACCCAGCAGGCCCAGCCGGCGCGCCCCTCGCTGCTGGGCCACATGAAGAGCCATATCCGCGACTACGGCATGCTGCTGACCCTGGTGGTCATCATGGCGCTGTTCGAGGTGCTCACCGACGGCACGCTGATGCGCCCGGTCAACCTCACCAACCTGCTGCTGCAGAACAGCTACATCATCATCATGGCCCTGGGCATGCTGTTGGTGATCGTCTCCGGGCACATCGACCTGTCGGTGGGCTCGGTGGTCGGCTTCGTCGGCGCTGCCGCGGCGGTGATGATGGTGCAGTGGGGCTGGTCCACCTCGCTGGTGGTGCCGGTGTGCCTGTTGATGGGCTGCCTGATCGGTGCGGCCCAGGGCTACTGGATCGCCTACTGGCAAATCCCCTCGTTCATCGTCACGCTCGCCGGCATGCTGGTGTTTCGCGGCCTGACCCTGGCGGTGCTCGACGGCCAGTCCATCGGCCCGTTCTCCAGCAGCTTCCAGCTGATGAGCAACGGCTTCATACCGGACATCTTCGGCGTCAAGCGCCCGAACGTCACCGCGCTGGTGCTCGGTGTATTCGCCGCCGCACTGATCATCTACCTGGCGGTACGCGGCCGTCGTCGCGCCAAGCGCTACGGCATCGTCGACGAGCCCGGCGTGTTCTTCGTCGCCAAGAACCTGCTGATCGCTGGCGCCATCGTTTATATCGCGTATCTGTTGGCCACCTACCGCGGCCTGCCGAACGTGCTGATCATCATGGCCATGCTGATCAGCGCCTACACCTTCCTGACCAACCGCACCACGCTGGGCCGGCGCATCTACGCCATCGGCGGCAACGTCAAGGCGGCCAAGCTGTCGGGTATCAACACCGAGCGCCTGACCTTCTTCGCCTTCGTCAACATGGGCATGCTCGCCGCCCTGGCCGGGCTGATCTTTGCTGCGCGCCTCAACACCGCTACGCCCAAGGCTGGTGTGTCCTTCGAGCTGGACGTGATCGCGGCGGTGTTCATCGGCGGTGCGTCGATGTCCGGCGGCGTCGGCAAGATCATCGGCGCGGTGATCGGCGCCCTGATCATGGGCGTGATGAACAACGGCATGTCGATCCTCGGCATCGGCATCGAATGGCAGCAGGTGATCAAGGGCCTGGTGCTGCTGGCTGCAGTGATCTTCGACGTGGTCAACAAGAGCAAATCGCGCTAAGGCGCCATCCACCTATTTCCGCAGTACCGCGGGCGCCGGTCACAGCCGGGCGCCGCGGGATGAACACGAGGTAACAGGCCATGAACAGCCACAATCAACCATCGGGCAAAGCGGTGTACGCCGACCTGGCCGGGCGCACCGTGCTGATTTCCGGCGGCGCCACGGGCATCGGCCGTGCACTGGTCACTGCTTTTGCCCAGCAGGGCGCACGTACCGCTTTCGTCGACATCGACGACAAGCACGGCAAGGCCCTGGCCAGCGAGCTCACAGAAGCGGGGCACCAGGTGCTGTTCCTGCGCTGCGACATCACCGACGTGAAGGCCTATCAGGCGGCCATCCACAAGGTCGCCGAACAGTTCGGGCCGATCACCGCGCTGCTCAACAACGCAGCCAATGACGTGCGCCACGCCCTGGATTCGATCAGCGTCGAGCGCTTCGACGAGCTGATCGCCGTCAACCTGCGCCACGCCACCTTCGCCACCCAGGCGGTGGTGCCGATGATGCGCCAGGCGGGTGGCGGCGCGATCATCAATTTCGGTTCGGTGGGCTGGATGATGGCCTCGGCCGGCTACCCGGTTTATGCCGCCAGCAAGGCCGCCACCCATGGCCTGACCCGCGGTCTGGCGCGTGATCTGGGCAAGGACCGGATTCGCGTCAATACCCTGGTGCCGGGCTGGGTGATGACCGAGAAGCAGTTGGCCATGTGGGTCGACGAAGCGGCCAAGGAACAGATTCGCCAGAACCAGTGCATGCCCGGCCAATTGCTGCCCGAGCATATCGCCGACATGGCGCTGTTTCTGGCATCCGACGCGGCGGCGATGTGCACCGCGCAGAATTTCATCGTTGATGGGGGTTGGGTATGAGCACCTTCAAACCGGCAGTCTGGCCGCGCAAGCTGCGCTCCACCGAGTGGTTCGGCGGCAACTCGCGTGACCACATCTACCACCGCAGCTGGATGAAGAACCAGGGCTTGCCGGCCGACCTGTTCGACGGCCGCCCGGTGATCGGTATCTGCAACACCTGGTCGCAGCTCACGCCCTGCAACGCCCACCTGCGTGATCTGGCCGAACGGGTCAAGCACGGCATCTACGAAGCCGGCGGTCTGCCGCTGGAGTTCCCGGTGTTCTCGCCGGGTGAAAGCTCGCTGCGCCCGACCGCGATGATGTACCGCAACATGGCGGCGATGGACGTCGAGGAAGCGCTGCGCGCCAACCCGCTGGACGGCGTGGTGTTGCTGGCCGGTTGCGACAAGACCACTCCAGCGCTGCTGATGGGCGCCGCCAGCGTGGATATTCCGGCCATCGTGGTGTCCGGCGGGCCGATGCTCAACGGCTGGTTCCGTGGCGAGCGGGTCGGCTCGGGCACTGCGCTGTGGCAGATGTCCGAAGACATCAAGGCCGGCAAGATGAGCCGCGAGGACTTCCTCGAAGCCGAGCAGTCGATGTCCCGTTCGCCAGGCTCGTGCAACACCATGGGCACCGCCAGCACCATGGCCAGCATGGCCGAGGCGCTGGGCATGGCGCTGTCCGGCAACGCGGCGATTCCCGCGGTGGACAGTCGCCGCCGGGTGATGGCGCACCTGACCGGGCGGCGCATCGTGCAGATGGTCAAGGACGACCTGAAACCGTCCGACATCATGACCCGCCAGGCTTTCGAGAACGCCATCCGCGTCAATGGCGCCATCGGCGGCTCGACCAACGCGGTGATTCACCTGCTGGCCATCGCCGGCCGCGTCGGCGTCGACCTGACCCTGGACGACTGGGACCGCCTGGGCCAGGACATCTCGACCATCGTCAACCTGATGCCATCGGGCAAATACCTGATGGAAGAGTTCTTTTACGCCGGCGGCCTGCCAGTGGTGATCCGCATGCTGGGCGAGGGCGGCAAGCTGCACAAGAGCGCGCTGACCGCCTCCGGGCAGACCATCTGGGAAGAGGTCAAGGACGTTCGCAACTGGAACGAGGACGTCATTCGCCCCGTCGACAAGGCGCTTACCGCCAAGGGGGGTATCGCCGTGCTGCGCGGCAATCTGGCGCCCCGTGGTGCGGTGCTCAAGCCTTCGGCGGCATCACCGCACCTGATGCAGCACCGCGGCCGCGCCGTGGTGTTCGAGGACATCGACGACTACAAGGCGAAGATCAACGACGAGAGCCTGGATATCGACGAAAACTGCGTGATGGTGCTGAAGAACTGTGGCCCGCGCGGTTATCCGGGCATGGCAGAGGTCGGCAACATGGGTCTGCCGCCCAAGGTGCTGCGCAAGGGCATCACCGACATGGTGCGCATTTCCGATGCGCGCATGTCCGGCACCGCCTACGGCACCGTGGTGCTGCACACCACGCCGGAAGCGGCGGCCGGCGGCCCGCTGGCGGTGGTGCGCAATGGCGACATGATCGAACTCGATGTGGAAGCCCGGCGCATCCATCTCGACATCCCCGATGAAGAGTTGCGCCAGCGTCTGGCCGAATGGAAGCCTACCGTCGAGGCACCGACCAGTGGCTACATCAAACTGTTCCACGACCACGTGCAGGGTGCCGACAGCGGCGCGGACTTCGACTTCCTCAAGGGCTGCCGTGGCGCCGGTATTCCCAAAGACAGTCACTGATCGGAGAAGGGCGGCGCACATGAACGAGGTCAGCTGGATCGCTGTCGACTGGGGCACCACGCAGTTGCGTGCCTGGACGCTGTCGGCTGGCGGCGAGGTGCTGCAGCATGCCGCTTCGCCGCGCGGCATGGGCAGCCTGGCGGTGGATCAGTTCGAAGGCGCGTTGCTTGAACTGATCGACGGCTGGCTGCCGGTCGACCGCGTCACCGAGGTGGTCGCCTGCGGCATGGTCGGCGCCCGCCAGGGCTGGCGTGAAGCGCCCTACGCCGAGGTGCCCTGTGTACCCCAGGCCATGGCGCGGATGATCAGCCCCGAAGTGAGCGACTCACGCATCCGTGTGTCGATCATTCCCGGACTTTGCCAGCGTTCGCCTGCCGATGTGCTGCGCGGCGAGGAAACCCAGATCGCCGGCCTGCTGGCGCAATGGCCGGATTATCACGGCCTGGTCTGCCTGCCCGGCACCCACAGCAAATGGGCCGAGGTGCGGGGCGGCCAGGTGCTAGGCTTCCAGACCTTCATGACCGGCGAGCTGTTCGCGCTGCTCAGCGGCCAATCGGTGCTGCGCCATGGCATGCAGGGCGATCATCCTTTGGATCGTGCTGCCTTCGACGCGGGGCTGCATGCTGCGGCCGAGCGTCCGCTGCTCGGCGCGCTGTTCGGCCTGCGTGCCGAAAGCCTGCTCGAAGGTCTGGCACCGGCCGCGGCGCGCTCGCGACTGTCCGGTCTGCTGATCGGCCAGGAGCTGGCCGGTTTGCCTGAACACTGGCGGGGCCTGCCGGTCTGTGTAATCGGTGATGGCGAGGCAGCCGAGCGCTATCGTCACGCCCTGACGACCCAAGGTATCAGCGCCCGCACTCTGGGCGCCGAGCAGGTCACGCTGGCCGGTCTGGCGGCCGCCCATCAGCACATTCGAGGAGGCATCTAGCCATGGCTGCGAATCCCCACGGCAGCACCACCGCGCGTATCGCCGATTCCCGCGCCTGCACCCTGGGCGAGGGCGTGTTCTGGCATCCGCGGCGTGAGCAGCTGTTCTGGTTCGATATCCTCGGCAAACGTCTGCTTAGCCAGCAGGATGGCCAGCCGCTGGAATGGGCGCTCGGTGAGCGGGCGTCGGCCGCCGGCTGGATCGACAGCGATCGCCTGCTGATGGCCAGCGAAACGGCGCTGTCGGTCTTCGATCTGCGCAGTGGTGCCCGCGAGCAGATCTGCGCTCTGGAAGCGGACAATCCGCTGACCCGTTCCAACGATGGCCGCGCCGATCCCTGGGGCGGTTTCTGGATCGGCACCATGGGCCTCGAAGCCCAGCCCCAGGCCGGCGCCATCTATCGCTATTACCGTGGCGAGCTGCGCCGCCTGTTCGCCGACATCACCATCAGCAACGCCATCTGCTTTTCGCCGGATCGGCGTTTCGCCTATTTCGCCGATACCCACCGCCAGCGCATCTGGCGCCAGGCGCTGGACGAACAGCATGGCTGGCCCAGTGGCGAGCCGCAGCCGTTCATCGATGGCCGCGTGGCGGGGCTGAATCCCGATGGCGCGGTGGTCGACAGCCAGGGCCGGCTGTGGAACGCCCAGTGGGGCGCCTCGCGGGTCGCCTGCTACGACAGCAATGGCCAGTTTTTGCAGGCCGTGGCCTTTCCGGCTTCGCAGATCTCCTGCCCGGCATTCGCGGGTCCAGATCTGTCGACGCTGTTCGTCACGTCCGCGCGCGAAGGTATGGAAGACGACCAACTCGCCGCCGAGCCCCACGCCGGCAAGCTGTTCGCCGTCGATGTACCGGCTCAGGGGCAGGCTGAGCATCAGGTTGTGCTGTAAGAACCTGTTCAAAGTCTGCTGCGCGTCGGCACTGCGGCGTTAAAAACAGGCTCGGACTGCTCATTTACAGCTCGTAAACTCCGCGTCCTCGCCTGTTTTCGCCTTGCATCGCTCTAGCTCGAGAGCCTTTGAACAGGCTGTAAGCGCAGGCCGCCTTTCGGGCAACACTAGGCAACACATCCGTAATGCCTGACGAGCCCGAAACAGAGCCGCTAGCAGCCGCCTCCTAGTGCATTAGCTACATAAATTCATGTGTGGAGGTAAATAGCCGGTAAAGAGGCTTTGCTTCATGTCGAGGAGTGCTTATCGTTCACGCTCCTCACCCGAAGCGATTGGCCCATGTCCGAAGTAAACACAGCGTCGAGAACCCCATCCACCAAACGTCAGTGGCTTATCAGCCTCGTGTTGCTGGCGTTGATCATCGTGCTGATCTGGTGGTTCTGGCCGAGCAAGCAGGAGCCCAAGGGGATGCCTGGCTGGGGCTTCGACAATGTGCCGGTGCGTATCGCCCAGGTCGAGTCCCGCGATTTTCCCATCGTGCTCAAGGCGCTGGGGACGGTCACCGCCTACAACACCGCCAATGTGCGCGCCCGCGTCGACGGTCAGCTGACCAAGGTGCTGTTCAAGGACGGCCAGCCGGTCAAAGCTGGTGACGTGCTGGTGCAGATCGACCCGCGCCCCTACGAGATCGCCCTGCAGCAAGCCCAGGGCACCCTGGCCGAAAATCAGGCCCAGCTGCGCGCCGCGGAAAAGGACCTGGCGCTGTACCGCGGCCTGTTCAAGGAAGACTCCATCGCCCGCCAGACCCTGGATACCCAGGAAGCGCTGGTCAACCAGTACCGTGGCACCCTGCAGAACAATCAGGCCGCTGTTGCCGAAGCCAAGCTGAACCTGGACTTCACCAAGGTGCGCGCGCCCATCGACGGCCGTTTGGGCATCCGCCAGGTCGACCTGGGCAACCTGGTGGCCTCCGGCGATACCGACCCCATCGTGGTGATCACCCAGACGCGGCCGATTTCGGTGATGTTCACCTTGCCCGAAGGCGAGCTACCGGGCGTGCTCAAGCAGGTGCGCGGCAATCAGAAACTGGTGGTGCAGGCCTGGGACCGCAGCGAGAAGCAACAGCTGGCCGAAGGCGAGCTGGAGAGCCTGGACAACCAGATCGACACGGCCACCGGTACGGTCAAGCTCAAGGCGCGCTTCGAGAACGCCGACGAGATGCTGTTCCCCAACCAGTTCATCAACACCCGCCTGCAGGTCTCGGTGCGCAACGACGCCCTGGTGGTGCCGATAGCCGCCGTGCAGTTCGGCGCCAGCGGCACCTTCGCCTACGTGATCGACGGCGAGGACAAGGTGCAGGTGCGCAAGATCAAGGTCGGCCCCAGCGATGGCGAGTTCACGGTGATCGACGAGGGCGTCACGGCGGGCGAGCGCGTGGTGGTCGAAGGCACCGACCGCCTGCGTGAAGGCAACAAGGTCGAAGTGATAGGCGAGGGTGCCAGCAAGCCGCCCGCCACCGGGGAAGCCACTCCGCGGGTGCGCAGCGCTTCATGAACGTCTCGCGCCTGTTCATCCTGCGACCGGTCGCCACCACGCTGATCATGCTGGCGATCTTCTTGAGTGGTGTGATCGCCTACCGGCTGCTGCCCGTTTCGGCGCTGCCCGAAGTGGACTACCCGACCATCCGGGTGATGACCCTCTATCCCGGTGCCAGCCCGGACGTGATGACCAGCGCCGTGACCGCGCCGCTGGAGCGCCAGTTCGGGCAGATGGCCGGCCTGCAGCAGATGTCCTCGACCAGCTCCGGTGGAGCCTCGGTGATCACCCTGCGCTTCAATCTGGAAGTACAGCTGGATGTCGCCGAGCAGGAGGTGCAGGCGGCCATCAATGGTGCCACCAATCTGCTGCCCAACGACCTGCCGGCGCCGCCGGTGTACAGCAAGGTCAACCCGGCGGACACGCCGGTGCTGACCTTGGCGGTGACCTCCAAGGAAATGCCGCTGCCCAAGGTCAATGACCTGGTCGATACCCGCCTGGCCCAGAAGCTCGCGCAAACCACAGGCGTCGGCCTGGTATCGCTGGCCGGCGGTCAGCGCCCGGCGGTGCGTATCCGCGTCAACCCCGAGGCGCTGGCGGCCTACGGCCTGAATCTTTCCGACGTGCGCACGCTGATCAACGCCAGCAACGTCAACCAGCCCAAGGGCAACTTCGACGGCCCGACGCGGGTTTCCCAGCTCGACGCCAACGACCAGTTGCGTTCGGCCGACGAATACCGCGACCTGATCCTCACCTATGCCAACGGCGCGGCGCTGCGGCTGCGCGACGTAGCGGATATCGTCGACGGCGCCGAGAACCAGCGCCTGGCCGCCTGGGCCAACCAGAACAGCGCGGTGCTGGTCAACGTGCAGCGCCAGCCGGGCGCCAACGTCATCGATGTGGTCGACCGTATCCAGACCCTGCTGCCGAACCTAACCCAGGGTTTGCCGGCCAGCGTCGAGGTGACGGTACTCACCGACCGCACCCAGACCATCCGCGCCGCCGTGCGTGACGTGCAGCACGAGCTGATGCTGGCCATCGCCCTGGTGGTGATGGTGACCTTCCTGTTCCTGCGCAAGTTCTCGGCCACCCTGATTCCGTCGGTGGTGGTGCCGCTGTCGCTGATCGGCACCTTTGGCGTCATGTACTTGGCCGGTTTCACGGTCAACAACCTGACGCTGATGGCGCTGACCATCGCCACCGGCTTCGTGGTGGACGATGCCATTGTCATGCTGGAGAACATCGCCCGCCATCTGGAGGATGGCGAAACGCCGCTCAACGCTGCGCTCAAGGGCGCCAAACAGATCGGCTTCACCCTGGTGTCGCTGACCCTGTCGCTGATCGCCGTATTGATTCCACTGCTGTTCATGGCCGATGTAGTGGGGCGCCTGTTCCGCGAATTCGCCATCACCCTGGCGGTGGCCATTCTGATTTCGCTGGTTATTTCCCTGACCCTGACACCGATGATGTGCGCGCGCCTGCTCAGGCACGAGCCGGAAGCCGAGCAGGGGCGTTTCTACCGCAGTGCCGGGGCCTTTATCGATGGCATGATCGAACGTTACTCGGTGGGCCTGCGCTGGGTGCTGCGCCATCAACCGCTGACCCTGCTGGTGGCCATCGGCACCATGGCCCTGACCGTGGTGCTTTACCTGGCGGTGCCCAAGGGCTTTTTCCCGGTGCAGGATACCGGGGTGATCCAGGGTATTTCCGAGGCGCCGCAGTCGATTTCCTTCAGCGCCATGAGCGAACGTCAGCAGCGCTTGGCCGACGTGATCCTCAAGGATCCGGCGGTGGCCAGTCTGTCGTCCTATATCGGCGTGGATGGCGACAACCCGACGCTCAATAGCGGGCGCATGCTGATCAACCTCAAGCCTCACGCCGAGCGCGACGTCACTGCCAGCCAGGTGATCGAGCGGCTGCGCCCGGAGCTGGCCAAGCTGCCGGGTATCGAGCTGTTCCTGCAGCCGGTTCAGGATCTGTCCATCGAGGATCGGGTCAGCCGTACCCAGTTCCAGTTCAGCCTAGAATCGCCGGATCCGGCCTTGCTGGAAACCTGGTCGGCCAAACTGGTCGAGGCGCTGCGCCAGCAACCCGAACTCAGCGACGTGACCAGCGATCTGCAGAGCCGCGGCTTGCAGGTGTACCTGAACATCGACCGCGACATGGCCGGGCGCCTGGGCGTGAGCGTCGCCAATATCGACGACGCGCTGTACGACGCCTTCGGTCAGCGGCAGATCTCCACCATCTATACCCAGGCCAGCCAGTACCGCGTGGTGCTGGAGAGTGCCAACGCCGGCAGCATCGGCCCGGCCGCGCTGCGCCAGATCCATGTGGCCACCGCCGACGGCGATCAGGTGCCGCTGTCGTCCCTGGCTCATGTCGAAGAACGCGCAGCGAGCCTGTTGATCAACCATATCGGCCAGTTCCCGGCGGCGACGCTGTCGTTCAACCTCAGCCCCGGCGTGGCCCTCGGCCAGGCGGTCGAGGTGATCGAGCGCGTACAGCTGGAAATCGGCATGCCGGTCAGCGTGCAGGTCAACTTCCAGGGCGCCGCCGAGGCGTTCCGCGCATCGCTGTCGTCGACGCTGCTGTTGATCCTGGCGGCCGTGGTGACCATGTACATCGTGCTCGGCGTGCTCTACGAGAGCTACATCCACCCAATCACCATCCTTTCGACGCTGCCGTCGGCGGGCGTCGGCGCCTTGCTGGCGCTGCTGCTGACCGGTAACGATCTGGGGCTGATCGCGATCATCGGCATCATCCTGCTGATCGGCATCGTCAAGAAGAACGCCATCATGATGATCGACTTCGCCCTGGACGCCGAGCGCCACCAGGGCATGACGCCCCATGACGCGATCTATCAGGCGGCGCTGCTGCGCTTCCGGCCGATCCTGATGACCACCCTGGCAGCGCTGTTCGGTGCCATCCCGCTGATGCTCGCCTCGGGCTCCGGCGCCGAACTGCGTCAGCCGCTGGGTCTGGTGATGGTCGGCGGCCTGCTGCTCAGCCAGATCCTCACCCTGTTCACCACGCCGGTGATCTACCTGTACTTCGACCGCCTGGCCCGGCGTTTCAGTGGCCGCAGCGCGGCGGGTGTGCCGAGCGCATGAATCTTTCGGCACCCTTCATCCGCCGCCCGGTCGCCACGCTGCTGCTGAGCCTGGCGATCATGCTGCTCGGCGGCGTCAGCTTCGGCCTGCTGCCGGTGGCGCCACTGCCGAACATGGACTTTCCGGTGATCACCGTGCAGGCCAGCCTGCCCGGTGCCAGCCCGCAGGTGATGGCCGCCACTGTGGCCACGCCACTGGAGCGTTCGCTGGGCGCAATCGCCGGCGTCAGCCAGATGAACAGCAACAGCAGCCAAGGCAACACGCGGATCATGATCGAGTTCGATCTGGACCGTGACATCAACGCTGCGGCCCGGGAAGTGCAGGCAGCCATCAACGCGTCGCGCGAGCTGTTGCCCAGTGGCATGCGCAGCATGCCCACCTACCGCAAGATCAACCCGTCCCAGGCGCCGATCATGGTGCTGTCGCTGACCTCCAGCGTGCTCGACAAGGGCCAGCTGTACGACGTGGCCTCGACCATCGTCGGCCAGAAGCTGTCCCAGGTCACTGGCGTTGGTGAAGTGCAGATCGGCGGCAGTTCGCTGCCGGCGGTGCGCGTGGCCCTTGAGCCGCGCCTGCTCGATCAGTACGGCCTGGCGCTGGACGACGTGCGTTCGACCATCGCTGCCGCCAACGCCAAGCGCCCCAAGGGCGCGGTGGAGGATGCCGGGCGCCACTGGCAGGTACAGGCCAGCGACCAACTGGAACGTGCCGCCGACTACGTACCGATGATCATCCGCTACCAGGACGGTGCGGCGATCCGCCTGGGCGATGTGGCCCAGGTCACCGACGGCGTGCAGGACCGCTACAACAGCGGCTTCTACAACGACAAGCAGGCCGTGCTGGTGGTGGTGAACCGGCAGAGCGGGGCGAACATCATCGAGACCGTGGCCGGTATCCGCGCCTTGCTGCCGGAGCTGCGCAGCGTGATTCCGGCCAGCGCCAATCTGGAAGTGGCCATGGACCGCTCGCCAGTGATCCGCGCCACCCTCAAGGAGGCCGAACACACCCTGCTGATCGCCGTGGTGCTGGTAATTCTGGTGGTGTTCGCCTTCCTGCGCCGCTGGCGCGCGGCGCTGATTCCCGCCCTGGCGGTGCCGGTGTCGCTGGTCGGCTCGTTCGCCGCCGTGTACCTGTTGGGCTTTTCGCTGAACAACCTGTCACTGATGGCGCTGATCATCGCCACCGGACTGGTGGTGGACGACGCCATCGTCGTGCTGGAGAACATTTCCCGGCATATCGAGGCGGGCGAGACGCCGATGGCGGCGGCCTTCAAGGGCGCCCGCGAAGTGGGCTTCACGCTGTTGTCGATGAACGTCTCGCTGGTGGCGGTGTTTCTGTCCATCCTGTTCATGGGGGGGCTGGTGGAGCGGCTGTTCCGCGAGTTTTCCATCACCCTCGCGGTGGCCATCGTCATTTCCCTGCTGGTGTCGCTGACCCTCACGCCGATGCTCTGCGCCCGCTGGCTCAAGCCCGAACCCAGGGAAGAAGCCCGTGAACCGGGGCGGCTGGAGCGTATCGGCGCGCGCATCGTTCGCGGCTATGAACGCAGCCTGGACTGGGCGCTGCGCCACTCGCTGCTGATGCTGATCAGCCTGTTCGCGACCATCGCCCTGAACGTGTTCCTGTTCGTCATCGTGCCCAAGACCTTCATGCCTCAGC
>Ga0209370_1002550_pt1 | contig 12858 bp, 15 predicted proteins | sample AgamicAtPrz_FD_187164 | JGI IMG/M metagenome (GOLD analysis project Ga0209370, IMG submission 187164) | Agave microbial communities from Guanajuato, Mexico - At.P.rz (SPAdes) (version 2) | ecosystem: Host-associated > Plants > Phyllosphere > Phylloplane/Leaf | place: Guanajuato, Mexico... | reverse complement strand
CGCTGGATTCGATCTGCGAGCCCGGGCGAGGGTTGAGGCTCTGGATCAGCTCGATGACCGGGCGCAGCTCGTCTTCCTTGAGCTTCATGCGGCGCATCAGCTGGCTGTAGTCACGGTTGCCGAGCAGGTCCAGGTAGTCGCTGGTCAGGCGCTGCGCTTCCTTGAGCCAGGGCGTGGAGGCGGGCAGCTGGCGCAATTGCAGGAGCAGGCATTCGCGCAGATCCCGCGCACCGATTCCCGAGGGCTCGAACTGCTGGATGCGGCGCAGCACGGCTTCGACTTCATCCAGCTCGACGTCCAGTTCCGGATCGAAGGATTCGACGATTTCCTCAAGGGTTTCTTCCAGATAGCCCTGGTCGTTGATGCAGTCGATGATCGTCACGGCGATCAGGCGGTCCTTGTCGGACATCGGCGCCAGGTTGAGTTGCCAGAGCATGTGGCTCTGCAGGCTTTCGCCCGACGACGTGCGGGTGGTGAAGTCCCATTCGTCATCGTCGTTGCTGGGCAGGCTGCTGGCGCTGGTCTGGTAGATGTCTTCCCAGGCGGTGTCGACCGGCAACTCGTTGGGAATACGCTCGCCCCATTCGCCGTCTTCCAGGTTGTCGACGGTTTGCGGGCTTTCCTGGAAGCTCGACTCCTGAAAGGTCTCTTCCTGGGCGGCGGGCGAGGTGGCGCTTTCGGCGCCATCGGCCATCGGGTCGGAATTGTCGAAGTCTTCGCCTTCTTCCTGACGCTCCAGCATCGGGTTGGACTCCAATGCCTCCTGGATTTCCTGTTGCAGGTCCAGAGTCGACAGTTGGAGCAGGCGAATGGCTTGTTGCAGCTGCGGTGTCATCGTCAGCTGCTGGCCCATTTTCAGGACTAGCGATGGTTTCATTGCAGACCTTATCCGGCGTCTGTACGTAATCCACGACAGGGCGACGAAGCGCCACTAGGAAGCAAATTATATGCCTGAGTCCGAACGCTTTGCCTAGGCCCTGTTACCATTTCGTTGCCGCGCCGGTAACGGGCCTTTGCAAAGGATCATGAGGGGCTGTCCGCTAGAGGCGGAATTCGTGGCCCAGATAGACTTCCTTGACCACCTGGTTGGCGAGAATCGCCTCCGAGTCGCCTTCGGCGATCAGTTGACCATCGTTGACGATGTAGGCGGTTTCGCAGATGTCCAGGGTTTCGCGCACGTTGTGATCGGTGATCAGCACGCCGATGCCCTTGGCCTTGAGGTGGTGGATGATCTGCTTGATATCGCCGACGGAAATCGGGTCCACGCCGGCGAAGGGTTCGTCGAGCAGGATGAATTTCGGCGCGGTGGCCAGGGCGCGTGCAATCTCCACTCGGCGGCGTTCACCACCGGACAGGCTCATGCCCAGGTTGTCGCGGATGTGGGTGATGTGGAATTCCTGCAGCAGACCTTCGAGTTCCTGCAGCCGCTGCTCGCGGTTGAGGTCCTTGCGGGTTTCCAGGATCGCCATGATATTGTCGGCGACGCTGAGCTTGCGAAAGATCGAGGCTTCCTGGGGCAGGTAGCCGATACCGGCGCGCGCGCGGCCGTGCATCGGCTGATGGCTGACGTCCAGATCATCGATCAGTACGCGGCCCTGATCGGCCTGGACCAGGCCGACGATCATGTAGAAGCAGGTGGTCTTGCCGGCGCCGTTGGGGCCAAGCAGGCCGACGATCTGGCCGCTGTCGATGCTCAGGCTGACGTCGCGCACGACCTGGCGACCCTTGTAGCTCTTGGCCAGGTGCTGGGCTTTCAAAGTTGCCATGGTTATTGGCCCTGCTCGGCAGCCGGGGCTGCCTTTTTCTGCGGCTGAATCACCATGTCGATGCGCGGGCGCGGGCTCGACACGTTGGTGCCGGTGGCGCGGCCGGCGTTGACGATCTGGCGGCGCGTGTCATAGACGATCTTTTCGCCTTCGAAGGTGTTGCCTTCCTGCACGACCTTGGCCTGGTCGATCAGCACGATACGCTCGTTGGTGGCGAAGTACTGGATGGTCAGGCCGTAGGCCTTGACGATCTGCTTGTCGACCGCCGGCTTCTGCTCGTAATAAGCCGGTTTGCCCACCGAGGTGAACACGTCGACGTCGCCCTGTGCATTCTGGGTGATGGTCACGGTGTCACCAGTGATCTTCATGGTGCCCTGGGTGATGACCACGTCGCCGCGGTACACCGCCACGCCTTGTTTGTCGTCCAGTTCAGCGCTGTCGGCCTGCACGCGGATCGGTTGATCGCGGTCACTCGGCAGAGCCCAGGCGCATGCGCTTCCAAGCGTGGCGCCGAGGCTGAGAAGTAGGGGGAGGGTTTTAACGAACCTCATGCTGGCCTCTTACGTTGGACTGCAGGATCATCCTGCCGTCATTCAAGTACGCTTTCATTCCTTGTGCCGTGGTCACCCCATTGGCCGCGTCGATTCTAACGGCTTGCTGGGTCTGCGCATATTCCTTCTGTGGGAATACGGTCAGGCGGCTGGTGGTGAGTATAGTGGGACGGCCCTTTTCGTCGGTGCGCTCGACGCGCACCTGGTCGATCAGCTCGACCTGATTGCCGTCGGGGCCGACTTCGCCACGGGCGCTGCGTACCTTCCACGGCAGCTCGGTGCCGCGGAACAGGTTCATGCGCGGCTCGGTCAGAAGGGTAGTGTCGGTGCTCTGCACGTGCTCGAGCTTTTCGCTGGTCATGTCGTTCTGTACCCGGCCATCAGGCAGGTACTGAATGCTGCGCGCATTGACCGCATAGAAATCGATCGGGTTTTCCGGCCCGGTGTGCTGCGGCGTGCCGGAAAAGCTGTCCGGGTTGATGTTCCAATAGCCGGCGGCGACCACCAGTAGGGCGCCGAAGGTCAGCAGAACGGGAGTGAGGTATTTGCGCAGCATCGGCAGGCCCTACAGGTAGGCGGACTGGGCGGCGTCGAGCGTGCCCTGTCCGCGCATGATCAGTTCACAGAATTCACGGGCAGCGCCCTCGCCGCCTCGTGCACGTGTCACGCCATGGGCATGCTCGCGGACGAACTCATTAGCGCTGGCCACGGCCATGCCCAGGCCGACACGGCGGATCACTGGCAGGTCCGGCAGGTCATCGCCCAGGTAGGCGACCTGCTCGTAGCTCAGGCCCAGTTCGGCGAGCAGCTCGTCGAGTACGTCGAGCTTGTCCTCGCGGCCCTGATACAGGTGTTGGATGCCGAGGTTCTGCGCACGGCGTTCCACCACTGGGGTCTTGCGGCCGCTGATGATGGCGGTGCGTACACCGGAGTTGATGAGCATCTTGATGCCCTGACCGTCGAGCGTGTTGAAGGTCTTGAACTCGCTGCCATCGACCAGAAAGTACAGCTTGCCGTCGGTCAGTACGCCGTCGACATCGAAGATCGCCAGTTTGATGGCCTGGGTGCGCTTCAGCAGGTCGTTCATCACATGACCCCCGCGCGCAGCAGGTCGCCCAGGTTGAAGGCGCCAACCGGAAAGCCCTTGGCGTCGATCACTACCAGCGCGCTGATCTTGTTGTCTTCCATGATCTTCAGGGCTTCGGCGGCCAGCATGTCGGCGCGAGCGGTCTTGCCATGGGGGGTCATGACTTCGTCGATGCGTGCATCGCGTACGTCGATGCCTTTATCCAGCGCTCGGCGCAGGTCGCCGTCAGTGAAGATGCCGGCCAGGCGGCCGTCGTTTTCGAGTACGGCGGTCATGCCCAAACCTTTCTGGGTCATTTCCAGCAGGGCTTCGCGCAGGCTGGTGCCGCGCTTGACCTGAGGCAGGCTGTCGCCGGCATGCATGACGTTCTCCACCTTGAGCAGTAGGCGGCGACCCAGGGCACCACCCGGGTGCGAGAAGGCGAAGTCTTCGGCGGTGAAGCCGCGGGCTTCGAGCAGGGCGATGGCCAGGGCGTCGCCCAGTACCAGGGCTGCAGTGGTCGAGGAGGTTGGTGCCAGGTTGAGCGGGCAGGCTTCCTTGGCGACGCGGGTATCCAGATTGACTTCGGCGGCCTTGGACAGCGGCGACTCGGGGTTGCCGGTCATGCTGATCAGGGTGATGCCGAGGCGCTTGATCAATGGCAACAGGGTGACGATTTCCGCAGTGGAGCCCGAGTTGGACAGAGCCAGCACCACGTCATCGCGGGTGATCATGCCCATGTCGCCGTGGCTGGCCTCGGCCGGGTGCACGAAAAAGGCGGTGGTACCGGTGCTCGCCAACGTGGCGGCGATCTTGTTACCGATATGCCCGGACTTGCCCATGCCCACCACGACCACGCGGCCCTTGCTGGCCAGAATCAGCTCGCAGGCCTTGACGAAATTGGCGTCGATACGAGGCAGCAGCTCCTGAACCGCTTCGATCTCGAGGCGAATGGTGCGCTGTGCGGAATCAATCAGGTCGCGGGTCTGGTTCATGCTCGGCTTGGACTGCTCGGCGAAAAAGACGGGGATTATAGCGGGAAAGCCCTGGCGACTCATCATTCATGCGCCAGCCTATTAATGGCAAAGCTATCACAACCCTGAACACTGGCATTGCCCGGCTTTGGCGGCCAAATGGGCAAGTGCTATAGTCCGCAGCCGTTTTGAGAGGGCGAATGGAGTGCCCTTGTCCCGATCCCGGGCGTCTGATTAGGAAGGCAGTACGCAATGGAGTTCCGATGAGCGCGGAAAATCAGTACGCGGTCGAGCTTAAGAACGTAAGTTTTCAGCGCGGCGAGCGACACATCTTCAAGAACGTCGATATCTGTATCCCGCGTGGCAAGGTCACCGGGATCATGGGCCCGTCCGGCTGCGGCAAGACTACGCTGCTGCGCCTGATCGCCGCCGAGCTGCGCCCCAGCGCCGGCGAGATTCACGTCAATGGCCTGAACCTGCCGGACCTGTCGCGCAGCGAGTTGTTCGACATGCGCAAGCAGATGGGCGTGCTGTTCCAGAGCGGTGCGCTGTTCACCGATCTCGATGTGTTCGAAAACGTGGCCTTTCCGCTGCGGGTGCACACCCAGCTGCCCGAAGAAATGATTCGTGACATTGTTCTGATGAAGCTGCAGGCCGTCGGCTTGCGCGGCGCCATCGAGCTGATGCCTGATGAGCTGTCAGGTGGCATGAAGCGTCGCGTGGCGTTGGCGCGAGCCATCGCCCTGGATCCGCAGATCCTCATGTATGACGAGCCGTTCGTCGGCCAGGACCCGATTGCCATGGGCGTACTGGTTCGGCTGATTCGTCTGCTCAACGATGCGCTGGGCATCACCAGCATCGTGGTTTCCCACGACTTGGCCGAGACGGCCAGCATCGCCGACTACATCTATGTGGTTGGTGACAGCCAGGTGCTGGGCCAGGGAACGCCGGCCGAGCTGCGTGACTCGGATAATCCGCGGGTGCGTCAATTCATGCAGGGAACGCCGGATGGTCCGGTTCCCTTCCATTTCCAAGCGCCGAATTACCACGACGATCTATTGGGAGGGCGCTGATGCGCAGGACATCTTCACTCGAACGCGTTCGCCTGTTCGGGCGTGCGGGTATCGATGTGGTCGCCGCGCTGGGGCGTTCGACGATCTTTCTGCTGCGCGCGCTGTTCGGCCGCGGCACCTCGGGCAATGGCCTGCAGTTGTTGATCAAGCAGCTGTATTCGGTGGGTGTGCTGTCGCTGGCGATCATCATCGTCTCGGGCGTGTTCATCGGCATGGTGTTGTCGCTGCAAGGCTTCAGCATTCTGGCCAAGTACGGCTCCGAGCAGGCGGTGGGGCAGATGGTTGCCCTGACCCTGTTGCGTGAGCTGGGGCCGGTGGTTACTGCGCTGCTGTTCGCCGGGCGTGCCGGCTCGGCGTTGACCGCCGAGATCGGCAACATGAAATCCACGGAGCAGCTGTCGAGCCTGGCGATGATCGGTGTCGATCCGCTCAAGCACATCGTCGCGCCACGCTTGTGGGCCGGTTTCATTTCCATGCCGCTGCTGGCGATGATCTTCAGCGTGGTCGGCATCTGGGGCGGCGCGATGGTCGCCGTGGACTGGCTGGGCGTTTACGAAGGCTCGTTCTGGGCCAACATGCAGAACAGCGTTTCTTTCCGCGAAGACGTGCTCAATGGTGTGATCAAAAGCATCGTCTTTGCCTTCGTGGTGACCTGGATCGCTGTGTTCCAGGGTTACGACTGCGAAGCCACTTCCGAAGGCATCAGCCGTGCGACCACGCGCACCGTGGTGTATGCCTCGCTGGCCGTACTGGGCCTTGACTTCATTCTGACCGCTTTGATGTTTGGAGATTTCTGATGCAAAACCGCACGATGGAAATCGGTGTCGGCATGTTCCTGCTCGCCGGCTTGCTGGCCTTGATGCTGCTGGCTTTGCGCGTCAGCGGTCTGGCGCCCGGTAGCAGCGTCGATACCTACAAGGTGTACGCCTATTTCGACAACATTGCCGGCTTGACCGTGCGCGCCAAGGTGACCATGGCAGGCGTCAATATCGGCCGCGTCACGGCCATCGATCTGGATCGCGACAGTTATACCGGGCGCGTAACGATGGAACTCGACCGCGCTGTCGACAATCTTCCGGTGGACTCCACCGCGTCGATCCTGACCGCTGGTCTGCTTGGCGAGAAGTATGTGGGGATCAGCGTCGGCGGCGATGAACAGTTGCTGGCCGAAGGCGGAACCATCCACGACACCCAGTCTTCCCTGGTACTTGAAGACCTGATTGGCAAGTTCCTGCTCAATTCGGTCAACAAGGATCAGCAAAGCCAATGAGGTACCCGATGATGATCAAGACCCTGCGCAACAGCCTTGTCGCTCTGCTGGCCGCTCTGCCGTTGCTGGCCATGGCGGCGCCTGCTGCTCACGAAGTGGTGCAGAAGACCACCGACACCCTGCTGGCTGATCTGAAGGCCAACAAGGACGAATACCGCAAGAACCCGGACGCCTTCTATAAGTCGCTCAACGAGATTCTCGGCCCCGTGGTGGATGTCGACGGCATCTCGCGCAGCGTGATGACCGTGCGTTATTCCCGCGAAGCCACGCCCGAGCAGATGACCCGTTTCCAGGAAAACTTCAAGCGCAGCCTGATGCAGTTCTATGGCAACGCGCTGCTGGAATATAACAACCAGGACATCCGCGTGATTCCCGCTTCCGGCAAGCAGGATCCGCAGCGCACCTCGGTGAACATGGAAATTCGCGACGGCAAGGGCACCGTGTACCCGCTGTCGTACACCATGGTCGCCATGGACGGTACCTGGAAGCTGCGTAACGTGGTGATCAACGGCATCAACGTCGGCAAGCTGTTCCGCGACCAGTTCGCCCAGTCGATGCAGAACAACCGCAATGACCTCGACAAGGTCATCGATAGCTGGGCCGACACCGTTGCCAAGGCCCGCCAGGCCCGGGGTACGCAGTGAGTTCGGCAGCCATCATCGAGCAGGCGCCGGGCGTGCTCGCCCTCAGCGGCGTGCTCGATTACCAGAGCGGCCCGGCCTTGCGTGAGCAGGGCGGGCGGCTGATTCGCAACCTGCAGGGCGCCGAGTGCGTGATCGACTGCTCGGCGGTCGACAAGTCCAGCAGTGTCGGCCTATCGCTGCTGCTCTGCTACACGCGCGATGCGCGCGCGGCCGGCAAGCAACTGAGCGTGCGTGGCTTGCCCCAGGACATGAGTGGCATCGCCAAAGTCTGCGAGTTGCAGCACGTACTGCCGATTCCAGCCTGAGCCTGGGCAGCACAGGGCACTTGTCGGAACCCGCGAAGTCGAACTGCAGCGGTAAATCGCCGCTGGTGATTTTTTGGTATGATGCCGGCCCCATGCCTCCAGGCCCATGATCACCGGCTGCCTGGGTGCCGGCTCACGCTTTACACAGATGTCGCCTGGCGACGTCCACGCCTATTGAATACGTTGATCGAGGTTGAGCATGCAGGCCCTTGAGGTAAAAAGTTTCTTGGAGACCAAATTGCCGGATGTTCAGGTAGAGGTCGACGGTGAAGGCTGCAATTTCCAGCTCAACCTGATCAGCGACGAGTTGGCCGGCCTCAGCCCGGTCAAGCGTCAGCAACAGATCTACGCTCACCTCAATCCCTGGATCGCCGATGGCAGCATCCACGCCGTGAGCATGAAATTCTTCAGCCGTGCCGACTGGGCCGCGCGCTCCTGAGACGACGAATTAGCTATGGATAAATTGAGCATTACCGGCGGCGTGCGTCTCGACGGCGAAATCCGCATTTCCGGTGCGAAGAACTCCGCACTGCCGATCCTGGCCGCCACCCTGCTGGGCGACGCGCCAGTGACCATCTGCAACCTGCCGCACCTGCACGACATCACCACGATGATCGAGCTGTTCGGCCGCATGGGTATCGAGCCGATCATCGACGAGAAGCTCAGCGTCGAAGTCGATGCACGCACCATGAAGACCCTGGTCGCGCCTTACGAGCTGGTGAAAACCATGCGCGCCTCGATCCTGGTGCTCGGCCCAATGGTCGCCCGTTTCGGTGAAGCCGAAGTGGCGCTGCCGGGCGGCTGCGCCATCGGTTCGCGTCCGGTCGACCTGCACATCCGTGGCCTCGAGGCCATGGGCGCGATCATCGATGTCGAGGGCGGCTACATCAAGGCCAAGGCGCCCGAGGGCGGCCTGCGTGGTGCGCACTTCTTCTTCGACATGGTCAGCGTGACCGGTACCGAGAACATCCTGATGGCCGCCACCCTGGCCAAGGGCCGCACCGTTCTGGAAAACGCCGCCCGCGAACCGGAAGTGGTGGATCTGGCCAACTGCCTGATCGCCATGGGTGCGAAGATTCAGGGCGCCGGCACCGACACCATCACCATCGATGGCGTCGAGCGCCTGCACGGCGCACGTTTCAACGTGATGCCCGACCGGATCGAAACCGGCACCTACCTGGTTGCCGCTGCCGCCACTGGTGGCCGCGTGAAGGTCAAGGACGCCGATCCGAGCACGCTGGAAGCCGTACTGGCCAAGCTGCAGGAAGCGGGCGCCGAGATCACCACCGGCGCCGACTGGATCGAGCTGGACATGAAGGGCAAGCGTCCGAAGGCCGTGAGCCTGCGTACCGCGCCGTATCCGGCGTTCCCGACCGACATGCAGGCGCAGTTCATCGCCCTCAATGCCATCGCCGAAGGCACTGGCACGGTCATCGAAACCATCTTCGAAAACCGCTTCATGCACGTGTACGAAATGAGCCGCATGGGCGCGCATATCCAGGTCGAGGGCAACACCGCCATCGTCACCGGCGCGCCGCAGCTCAAGGGTGCTCCGGTCATGGCCACCGACCTGCGCGCTTCGGCGAGCCTGGTCATCGCCGCGCTGGTTGCCCAGGGCGACACCGTGATTGATCGCATCTACCACATCGACCGTGGTTACGAGTGCATCGAGGAAAAACTGCAATTGCTGGGGGCGAAGATTCGCCGCGTGCCGGGCTGACCACATGCTGACCATTGCCCTGTCCAAAGGCCGCATTCTCGATGACACCCTGCCGCTGCTCGCGGCGGCAGGCATCGTGCCGACCGAGAATCCGGACAAGAGCCGCAAGCTGATCATCCCCACCACCCAGGACGATGTGCGCCTGCTGATCGTGCGCGCCACCGATGTGCCGACCTATGTCGAGCACGGCGCCGCCGACCTCGGTGTGGCCGGCAAGGACGTGCTGCTCGAGTACGGCGGCCAGGGGCTCTACGAGCCGCTGGATCTGCGTATCGCCCGCTGCAAGCTGATGACCGCCGGTGCCGTGGGCGCGCCCGAGCCGAAGGGCCGCCTGCGCGTGGCCACCAAGTTCGTCAACGTCGCCAAGCGCTACTACGCCGAGCAGGGCCGTCAGGTCGACATCATCAAACTGTACGGCTCCATGGAGCTGGCGCCGCTGGTAGGCCTGGCCGACAAGATCATCGACGTGGTCGACACCGGCAACACCCTCAAGGCCAACGGCCTGGAAGCCCAGGAACTGATCGCTCACATCAGCTCGCGGCTGATCGTCAACAAGGCCTCCATGAAGATGCAGCACCGCCGTCTTCAGGCGCTGATCGACACGCTGCGTGAAGCGGTCGAGAGCCACCATCCGCATTGACCCTCTCTCGCGTGGCCTAGCAGCCACGCACTGCCTATCCGTGTCATAGCCAAATTCTCAGGTGCCCGCACGGTGGGCTTGCTACTCTAGCGGCGCCTGAGAATACCGCCATCCAGATGAGGCTTCAGCTATGACCGCTCCAGTTGCCATTCGCCGACTCAACGCTGCCGACGCGGATTTCGCCCAGCATCTGGATCATCTGCTGAGCTGGGAAAGCGTCTCCGACGACGGCGTCAATCAGCGCGTGCTGGATATCATCAAGGCGGTGCGCGAGCGCGGTGATGCGGCCCTGGTCGAGTTCACCCAGCGTTTCGACGCGCTGGAGGTGGCCTCCATGGCCGACCTGATCCTGCCGCGCGAGCGCCTGGAGCTGGCGCTCACCCGTATCACCGCCGAGCAGCGCCAGGCGCTGGAAACGGCCGCCGCCCGGGTGCGCAGCTACCACGAAAAGCAGAAGCAGGATTCCTGGACCTACACCGAAGCCGACGGCACGGTGCTGGGCCAGAAGGTCACGCCGCTCGACCGCGCCGGCCTGTACGTGCCGGGCGGCAAGGCTTCGTACCCCTCTTCGGTGTTGATGAACGCCATCCCGGCCAAGGTCGCCGGCGTACCCGAAGTGGTCATGGTGGTGCCCACGCCGCGTGGCGAGATCAACGAGATCGTCCTGGCTGCCGCCGCCATTGCCGGTGTCGACCGGGTGTTCACCATCGGTGGCGCCCAGGCCGTCGCGGCGCTGGCCTACGGTACCGAGAGCGTGCCGCCGGTGGACAAGATCGTCGGGCCGGGCAACATCTACGTGGCCACCGCCAAGCGCCATGTGTTCGGCAAGGTCGGCATCGACATGATCGCCGGGCCATCGGAGATCCTCGTGGTGTGCGACGGCCAGACCGATCCGGACTGGATCGCCATGGACCTGTTCTCCCAGGCCGAGCACGACGAGGATGCGCAGTCGATCCTGGTCAGCCCGGACGCCGCATTCCTCGACAAGGTCGCCGAAAGCATTGCCAAGCTGCTGCCGAGCCTGGAACGCGAGGCCATTGCCCGTACTTCCATCGAAGGCCGCGGCGCGCTGATTCTGGTCGATGACATGGCCCAGGCCATCGAAGTGGCCAACCGTATCGCCCCCGAGCACCTGGAGCTGTCGGTCGAGAACCCCGAGCAATACCTGGCGCAGATCCGCCATGCCGGTGCGATCTTCATGGGCCGGTACACCGCCGAGGCGCTGGGCGATTACTGTGCAGGGCCCAACCACGTGCTGCCGACCTCGGGCACCGCGCGCTTCTCGTCGCCGCTGGGCGTCTACGACTTCCAGAAGCGCTCGTCGATCATCCACTGCTCGGCCGACGGTGCCTCCGAGCTGGGCAAGGTGGCCTCGGTGCTCGCCCGCGGCGAATCGCTGACTGCCCATGCGCGCAGCGCCGAATACCGCATCAAGAACTGATAGCTGATCGTAGGGTGGACGAGGCTTTTCTCGTCCACCGTTTCTTCTGAACAATTTCTAGGAGAGAAGGGAAGATGAGCAAATTCTGGAGCCCCTTCGTCAAGGACCTGGTGCCCTATGTGCCGGGTGAGCAGCCGAAGCTGACCAAGCTGGTCAAGCTCAACACCAACGAGAACCCCTACGGTCCGTCGCCCAAGGCCATCGCCGCCATGCAGGCGGAGCTGAACGACGACCTGCGTCTGTACCCGGATCCCAATGGCGATCGCCTCAAGCAGGCCGTCGCCGCTCACTATGGCGTGCCGCCCAGCCAGGTGTTCGTCGGCAACGGCTCGGACGAAGTCCTGGCCCACGCCTTCCACGGCCTGTTCCAGCACGGCAAGCCGCTGCTGTTCCCCGATATCAGCTACAGCTTCTATCCGGTCTACTGCGGGCTGTACGGCATCCAGGCCGAGCCGATCGCCCTGGACGAGCAGTTCCAGATCCGCATCGAGGACTACGTGCGGCCCAACGGCGGGATCATTTTCCCCAACCCGAACGCGCCGACCGGCTGCCTGCTGGCGCTGGAGGCGGTGGAGCGGCTGCTGCAGGCCAACCCGGACAGCGTGGTGCTGGTGGACGAGGCCTATATCGATTTCGGTGGCGAATCGGCGATCAGCCTGGTGAGCCAATACCCGAATCTGCTGGTTACCCAGACGCTGTCCAAATCGCGCTCGCTGGCCGGCCTGCGGGTTGGCCTGGCGGTGGGTCATGAAGACCTGATCGAGGCGCTGGAGCGGATCAAGAACAGCTTCAACTCCTACCCGCTGGATCGTATCGCCATCGCCGGCGCGGCAGCCGCGTTCGAGGATCGTGCCTATTTCGAGCAGACCTGCGCTGCGGTGGTCGACAGCCGCGAGCAGGTCGTTGCCGGGCTGCAGGCGCTGGGCTTCGAGGTACTGCCGTCAGCCGCCAACTTCATCTTCGCTCGCCATCCGGGGCATGACGCGGCCAGCATCGCCGCCTCACTGCGTGAGCAGGGCGTGATCGTGCGCCACTTCAAGCAGGCGCGCATCGCTCAGTTCCTGCGTATCAGCATCGGCTCGCCCGAGCAGAACCAGGCCCTGCTCGACGCACTCGCCGCGCTCTGATCGATAACCGCAAAGAAAAGAGCCAGGGCACAGGCCCTGGCTTTTTCGTATCCGCGACAACTGTAGGTATCAGTTGCTGGTGGCCACCGGCGGGCGGATGCCGATCTCGGCCTTGAGCTCCATCGGCTTGCCGTTGCGCATCACTTCGATGCGGATGGTCTCACCTGGCTTGGCGCGGGCAACCTGGTTCATCGAGCGGCGCGCGTCACCGGCCGGTTCGCCGTCGATCTTGAGGATCAGGTCGTTGGGTTGCAGGCCGGCCTTCTGGGCCGGGCCGTTGC
>Ga0209370_1002549_pt1 | contig 12873 bp, 7 predicted proteins | sample AgamicAtPrz_FD_187164 | JGI IMG/M metagenome (GOLD analysis project Ga0209370, IMG submission 187164) | Agave microbial communities from Guanajuato, Mexico - At.P.rz (SPAdes) (version 2) | ecosystem: Host-associated > Plants > Phyllosphere > Phylloplane/Leaf | place: Guanajuato, Mexico... | reverse complement strand
CGACGCCACCCGCTGCCTGGCCACCCACCGCGAGGCCGGCGACCGCATTCTGATCATCTCCGCCTCGGCGCATTTTCTGGTCAGCGCCATCGCCGAACGCCTCAAGGTCGACGAAGTGCTGGCCATCAACCTGCACGAGGAATACGGCCACTACAGCGGCAAGACCGAGGGCGTACTGACCTACCGCGAAGGCAAGGTCACCCGCCTGCACGCCTGGCTGGAAGAACATGGCGAGACGCTGGAAGGCGCCTACTTCTACTCCGACTCACGCAACGACCTGCCGCTGCTGCAGCGGGTAGACAAACCCCACGCGGTCAACCCCGACCCGGTGCTGCGCGAGCATGCCGAACGCGAAGGCTGGCCGATTCTGAGCTGGAGTTGAGGCAGAGGTCGATAGCAACAATGTGGCGGTAGCACCGTTTATGATCGCGGGTGGGGCTTTAGCCCCGAGCTCTTATGCCTAGCCTGGCAAAAGATCGAGGCTAAAGCGGATCGCCTCCCGGCCTTTCCCACAAAAGCTCCGGTCACCGTTCGCTAAGAGCGGGCATTCAGTTCCTACTCCAAGGCAACTGATCATCTCAGTACTTACGAATCTCCAGCTTTGCGATGTTACGACCCACCATGCTTTACCAGAGCCAGCTAGCCCGCTACTGTAACGCGAACGCAGTCACAGTTTTGCCGCATGACACCAGGGAAGGCTCCAGCAAGTGCGGTCGCGCCTCAGGCGCCTCCTAAGCCCCCGCCCCCAGCTGTCCTGACTCGACAAGCTCGGCCTGCATCTGCCTCTACGTTTCCCGATGGATGAATTACATGACGGCGCAATCTCCAGCCAGCCGGCCTTTGACAGTCAATGAAAGGACGCTCGTACAGGACTGGATACTGGATCTGGTACCCGGAGACGGAGCAGCAGTAGGCAACAAGACCCTCAAGCAACGACTTGAACAGAAAGCAGAACTTCATGACTTCGCCGTTACCGACGAGGACTATTGGTCAATTCGGGAGGAACTGATCGCACGAGGCAAACTGCAGAAAGGCAGCGGTCGAGGGGGCTCAGTATTCCGTTTTGACAGCAGCTGGAAACCTAGCGCTCAACAGACAGCCATCGATGAGCAATACAACAGGGAGGACCTAGATGAGCCGGTAGGCGACAGCCCGGAAAGCCTGGAAAAGCTGCGCAGCCGCCTTCTAGACCTAAGTGCGAGAAACAGGCTTCTGAATTTCTCGCACGCTCGCTCCAAGCGTTTCGCGCGAATTATCGACGAGCTCCCCGACCATCTATTTGAAACGCTGACGGCCGACCAAGCGATGCGTTTCGCGCCGGTTCCCGAGCCGACAGAACGCCAGTTGATTGAGCAGGGCTACCTCAAGTACGACGAGCAAACCGGCAGCGTTAGTGAGCTAAAGAAGCCACCAACGGCGGAGACTTGGGCGCAGCTCTTGGGCATAGAAACCAGCTACGAGCTTCCAACGGGATCAGAGTCTCCCGGCGACAAACATGCTGACGATGCCATTCAAACCCTCTACTACCCCACCGAGCTGGAGTCACGCCTGCAGATACTGCATGCGCAGTCACGTCTATCGCTCGATGAAACCGGCGCCAACATTCTCTATCTGGCACTCGGCTTCCTTGAGTGGGATGAGTCGATAGTCGGGAAGAACAGCACGCGCCTCGCTCCGCTCATGTTGCTACCCGTCCGCCTGGAGAAAGGGAAGCTCAACCTTAAAACAGCAACCTTCGACTACGAGGTTCTGTATACCGGCGAAGACATCCTCACCAATCTCTCGCTACGGGAAAAACTACGCCGCGACTTCGGCATTGCACTGCCACGCATCACTGAAGATTTGCTGCCCGAAGAGTATTTCGCTCGTGTACGGGAGACCGTTCTCGAAGTGAAACCTGACTGGAAGCTGCACCGCTTTGCCTCCTTGGGCTTGTTCGAGTTCGGCAAGTTGATGATGTATCTGGACCTTGAGCCTGGCAAAAATCAGGTGCTACTCCAGAGCAGCCTGGTACAGAGGCTGATTGGCCTAGCAGATAGCGAACGCCCCGAGTCTACTGCCAATGGGTTCAGCAGCGAGCACGCCATCGACGAGCTCCAAGATGTACACCAGAACTACCCCCTGATTGATGACGCGGACAGCTCACAACACAGTGCACTGGTCGATGTGATGCGCGGCGAAGACCTGGTGATCGAGGGGCCACCCGGCACAGGTAAATCGCAGACCATCACCAACATGATCTCCGCGGCCATGGCACAGGGCAAAAAAGTGCTCTTCGTAGCAGAAAAACGCGCTGCGTTAGAAGTTGTTAAAAACCGGCTAACGCGCGCAGGGCTGGGAGAGTTCTGCCTGGAATTACACAGCCACAAAAGTCAGAAGAGCGCGGTGGCCGCGAGCATTGGGCAGCGCATCAGTAACCGAGGCAGCTACCGCCAGCCTGCTCAACTGAACGACTTGATCAACAATTACGAGCGACTGAAGCAGCAACTCAACGATCATGTCCGACAGCTGCACACTCTCCATTCCAATACCGGGCTGACTGCTCACCAGGTTCTGATGCAAGCCACACGTTTGCGTGAAAGCCTGGCCATCCGCCCTGCCGACTTCCACCCTGCTAGCACAGCCAACCTGGATAGAAACCAAGTTCATGAGCAGGCAGGTTACTTTACTCACATTTACACCAAAACGGTTGAGGAAGCAGGCCAGAGCGGCCAACTTGAAACTCACCCATGGTTTGGCTGCACCAAAACGCAAATAAGCGGGCTAGAGCGATCCGACCTCCTGCTCCAGCTGAAACACGCGATAACAGCACTTGATGAGCTAGGCGCGGCGCGAACCACGGCCTCGACCAGCCTTAAAGCAGCTGAGGTTTCCTCGCTCTCTCCCAAAGCCACCCAGCAGTTGGCAAGCGCCCTCGCGACCATCCCAATGCCCAAAGGCGACGAAGATTGGGACTTAATCAGCCGGCTCGATGCCTCCAGTTGTGAAGCGCTCCAGGCCTGGCTAGAAGGCATGGACCAGTTGATGGAGCAACAAGTCACCCTGAACCAGGCCTTGCACCCTAGCGTCATCGGATCTCCTCAAGCCTTAGAAACAATCAAGAAATCCTGCGCACAGATACGGCAGCACAACGACAGTAACGGTCTGAAACTGGATGACCTTCTGGAGCTGATCCAAGAAGCCCAAGAGCTCATTGATGAAGCCCCCAAAGCTCAACTGCTGATTCAAACCATCGCGAAAGCACCAGCCGCCCAGTCTCTCAAAACTGACAAGCTGGGAATCGAGCAGATGGGTCTGTTGCTTGAGCTCTTGCTACAGATGCCTATTGCCCTGGCAGAGTGGCGCCACAAACGTTTCGAAGATGCTTCGCTGGACAGAGTACTTCCCGAGCTCAGTGAGCTTTTAGCCGACATCAAACAGCTCGAAGCACGATCCGCCAGCGTCTTCACCCTTGACCGCCTAACCAATCACACACGGCTTGAAGACCTGCAGCGCGTGCTCGCTGACAGCTCAATGTTCCGCTGGTTCAAAAGTGGCTGGCGAGCAGCCAAGGCCGAAGTTCTTTCCATGGTCCGACCAGGCATCAAACTGAAGGCGGCTCTTCAGGCGCTGCCAGACGGCATAGCCTACAAGCGCCAGCAAAACCGCCTGGCGGCCGAGCCCACCTTCCGCGAGGCGCTCGGCGAGCACTTCAGAGATGAAGGAACCAAAACCGCCGAGCTGATTGCCCTACGCAACTGGTACCGCACACTGAGGGACAAGTGTGGGCGCGGCTTCGGTGGCAGCGTCTGGATTGCAGAGTATTTGCTTAAAGAAAGCTCCCAGGTGCTGGAGCACTTGCTGGGCGATGCCAGAGAGTTGAAAGAGTACCTCACGGACGTACTGTCCCATCGCAGTGAGCTGGAAAACACGCTCCTCTTGGATGGCCACCAACTTAAGTCAGAAGACTTATTGGCTCCCCAGGGCCTGTATATGCGGCTCATCAAGGAACTTGGCAGCGCACTCGATGCGCTACTACCGCTGATTAGCGAGCAAGCACCAACCACTGGCCGCGTACTGGCACTCGCACAAGCAGTTGAGAGCTGGCAGGAGCGCGCCGCAGCCCTGCAGAACAATGCCGAGCTGCTCGCGTGCTTAGCAGGAGAAGAGCTGCCCCGCTTCGATAACCTGGCCGAGGCGCGTGGCCACCTGATCGCCTGGCGCCACACCGTGTTCTTCGTTCGCCCGATCATGGTGCTGTCGATACGCCACCTTCTGGTGCCTCAACTTGCAGCCTGCAATACCAAGCAGGCCGAACAGCTGGTTAGCGACTGGAACACCCTAGGTCAGCAACTGATGGAGGCTCTGCGGGCCTGGGAGCAAGCCTTAGAGGGCTTTATCGAAAAAGCTGAAGTAGAGCCGGCGCATTGGTGGAAGCGCATCGATCAAAATGACATCACAGCCCTCAAACAACGCCTGCAATGGGCAGCGCAGAACGAAGAGTTGCTCGAACACTGGTTGGAATACCGTCGCTTGCGCAAGCGACTTGCTGACTTGGGCTTCGAGGCGGTGATATTCGCCACCGAGAACCAAACACTCGCAGCGGATAGAACCAAAGATGCCTGCCTACTGGGCCTAATTGATCTCTGGGCCAAACAGATACTAGAAAACAACCCAGCGCTGGGACAGTTTTCAGGCAAGGATCAGGAAGCCATCCGCGCTCGCTTTGCCGAAATAGATAACCAGCTTACCAAACTGCAACGCGAGCAGTTGGCAGCAAAAATCGACCAACACAAGGTTCCTCAAGGCAACAACTCCGGCAAGGTGAAGGATCGCACTCAGCTCGCCCTGCTCAAGCACGAGGCCGGTAAGAAAACCCGCCACGAATCCATTCGCTCGCTCATGCTGCGTGCCCCTGAGGCCCTTCAAGGGCTGAAGCCCTGCTTTATGATGTCACCCATGGCCGTTGCTCAGTACCTACCGGCCGGCAAAGTCCACTTCGACATCATCGTCATGGACGAAGCCTCGCAGATGCGGCCGGAAGAAGCCCTGGGCGCCATCTCCCGCGGCAGCCAGCTGGTTGTCGTCGGCGACCCCAAACAGCTGCCGCCCACCAGTTTCTTCTCCCGCCAAGGCGGTGATAATGACGAAGAAAGCGAAGAGCTCTCTCTGGCACAGGACTCGGAAAGTATCCTCGAAGCGGCCATGCCACTGTTTAAGTTGCGCCGTCTGCGTTGGCACTACCGTTCGCGCCACGAAAGCCTGATCGCTTTCTCCAACAAGGCCTTCTACGACAGCAACCTGGTGGTCTATCCATCACCTCACCGCGAATCGAACGAGTTCGGCGTGAAATTTGTACGTGTGGCTCGCGGCCGCTTCGTCGAGCAACGCAATGTTGAAGAGGCCGATATCGTCGCCAAGGCCATCGAACACCATCTGCTGCACCGCCCTGAAGAGTCGCTCGGCGTCGTCGCCATGAACGTCAAGCAAGCCGAACAGATCGACCGTGCTCTGGAGCAACTCGCGAAGCAGAATCCGGCGCTGCAGGAAGCCTTTAACCGTAACGAAGAAAGCGACGAGCCTCTCTTCATCAAGAACCTGGAGAACGTCCAGGGTGATGAGCGCGACGTCATCTACATCTCCACTACCTATGGCCCGATGGAGATCGGCGGCAGCGTGCCCCAGCGCTTTGGCCCCATCAACGGCTCTGACGGCTGGCGTCGCCTAAACGTTCTGTATACCCGCTCCAAGAAACGCATGCAGGTATTCGCCTCCTTCACTGCCAGCGACGTGGTTGCGACAGGCACATCCAGTCGCGGCGTACTGGCGCTGCGTGACTTCCTACAGTTCGCCGAATCCGGCCTTATGCCGCATATCCGTGAGACCGGCAGAGCCTCAGACAGCGATTTCGAGGTCGCCGTCATCGAAGCCTTGGAGCACCATGGCTATCAGTGTGAGCCGCAAGTGGGCGTTGCCGGCTTCTTCATCGATCTAGCTGTGCGCGATCCCGGCCAGCCTGGCCGCTATCTAATGGGCATCGAGTGCGATGGCGCGGCCTACCACTCGGCCAAGTCGGCCCGCGACCGCGACCGCCTGCGCCAGAGCGTGCTGGAACAACTCGGCTGGCGTATTCGCCGCATCTGGTCAGTGGATTGGTTCCGCAATGCCAAGCTGCAACTCGAACCTATCCTCCAGGAACTCGCCGCCATGCGCACTGAGCCGGCCATTAAGGTAGAGTCAGAACAAGCCGAAGAGCAGATCATCCAGCAAGTCGCCGAAGAGCAGAGCCAGCACGCCGAGCGCATCTCCCAGGAGGGCGGCACCAGTCTGCGCGAGAAACTGCACTACCTGGATCAGCAGATCATTCGCCCCGCCTTACCCAACATACCGGACAACCGCCGCCTACTACGCCCAGCCATGCTCGAAGCTTTGCTGGAGTTCAAGCCGGCCGACCGCAGCGAGTTCCAGCAGCGGCTACCGGGCTACCTGCGTGAGGGAACCGACCCCGCCGAGGGGAAGTTCATCGACGACGTGCTTTCTCTGATCGGTGACTACGCATAAGACATTCCAGCAACACAGTGTCGACGAACAGATCAGCTAAACGTGTCCAATAGGCGTGACGGCGACCTATTGCTAACGGTCAAAGGGGGCTTTGCGGGCGAAAGTCATCGGGTTGGTTGGCCGCTTCTGGCCAATAGCTGCCCGCTCAGCGACTGTAATTGCCTTGAAGCAGCCAAGTGACGCGTTCAAGATCCTGAACAGCCTCTTAAAACGTCACGCCGGCAATCAACGCAATATTGCTGTAAGGCCGGCACTCGCCCGTGCGGATCTGCACCCTCGCGTTGCGGCACGCGGCCTTGAGTTCGTCGTGGCTGACCAGCTGGCGTTCGCCCAACTCCCCGGCTGCGGTCAGCGATTCGATGGCCTCCAAGCCGACCGGCGCAACTTCCAGAGTTTCCCGGGCCAGCAGATGGCCCTGCACCTGCATCTCGCTGAGCACCACCTTCAGGGTGGTGACGAAGTCCGGCACACCGGCGGTCAGGGCCAGGTCGATGCACGGGGTGCCGGGTGGGATCGGCATGCCAGCGTCGCCGATGACGATCACATCGCCGTGGCCGAGCCGGGCGATGGCGGCGGAGAGTTCGGCGTTGAGCAGCGGAGTCTTTTTCATGCGGGCAACTCGTGACGATAAGGGATCGAAGGTTGTGCACCCGGCCGGGTAACCGCCAGGGCGGCGGCCTGCTGACCCAGGGCGATGGCGGCTTCCAGCGGCTGGCCGGCGGCCAGGGCCGCGGCGAAGCCTCCGACGAAGGTGTCGCCGGCCGCGGTGGTGTCCACGGCGGCTACCGGCGCCACGGCGAAATGTGCATGGCGCTCGGCGTCGGCGTACAGCACGCCCTGGGCGCCGAGGGTGATCAGTACGCGGCGAGCGCCGGCCTGCAGCAGGCTGCGCGCTGCCGGCAGCGCCGACTGGGGCGAGCCCACCGGCAAGCCGGTCAGCGCAGCGGCCTCGCTCTCGTTGGGAATCAGGTAATCGGCCATTCCATACCAGTGGGCCGGCAGCGGCCCGGCCACGGGCGCCGGGTTGAGGATCACCGTGCAGCCGGCCTCGCGGCCCAGCTTCATGGCGGCCTCGACGGTGGCGTCCGGCACTTCCAGCTGCACGATCAGCACCTGGGCATCGGCCAGCAGCTGCGCCTGTGCGCTCAGGTGCTGCGGGGTCAGCGCACCGTTGCCGCCAGCGACGATGACAATGGCGTTCTGGCCAGCGTCGTCCACCAGAATCGAGGCGATGCCGGTGGGCACGCCGTCGATTTCGCTGACCGCCGAGCAATCGATGCCTTCGGTGATCAGCCCGGTACGCAGCCGTGCGCCATAGGCGTCGGCGCCCACGCAGCCGATCATCGCCACCTGGGCGCCGAGGCGCGCCGCGGCCACCGCCTGGTTGGCGCCCTTGCCGCCGGCGGCGGTGGAGAAATCATGCCCGGTGAGGGTTTCGCCGCCGCGCGGCAGACGTGGCGCACGCACGATCAGGTCCATGTTCAAACTGCCAACCACCACCACTTTGCCTTGCATCTGTACCTGCTCCTCTCGGGCGCCTGCGCCCAGCTAGAAAATATTCAGCCGCCGATGGCCGCGGTGGATTCACGCAGCATCAGGGTCGGCTCGATTAACCGTTGTTCGGCCACAAGGCCAGGTTTGCGGATGCGCGCCAGCAGCCGCTCGGCCGCCTGCTCGCCAAGCTGGCCGATGCGCTGGCCGACGGTGGTCAGCGCCGGGTGCAGGTAGCGGCTCACTTCGATGTCGTCGAAGCCCACCACCGACAGTTGCTGGGGCACCTGCAGGCCGCGTTCGGCGGCAGCGCGCAGCACGCCCAGGGCGATCATGTCGTTGCCGGCGAAGATCGCCGTGGGTCGCTGCTCGCCTGCCAGCAGCACCTGGGCGGCGGCGTGACCAGCCGGGCTGGTGAACGCGCAGTCCACCACCGCCTGAGCTTCGATGCCCGCCTCGTACAGGGCGCGGCGATAACCGCCGGCGCGCAGCTGGACCACCTGGGTGCTGGCCGGGCCGCCAATGCAGACGATGCGCCGGTGCCCCAGCTCCAGCAGATGACGGGTGGCCAGATAAGCGCCCTGCTCGTGGTCGACGCGCAGCTGGTCGGCGATGACGCCTTCCAGCGAACGGTCGACCAGCACCAGCGGCACCCGCAGGGCCGCCAGGGCCTGGGCAAAAGCGGCGTCGCTGGCCACGGTGGCGACGATCAGCCCGTCGATACGCCGCTCCAGCAAAACGCGCAGGTAGCGCAGCTGCTTGTCGATGTCATCGTCGGAATTGCACAGGATCACGCTGTAGCCGTTGCGCTCGGCGTGATCCTCGATGCCGCGGGCCAACTCGGCGAAGTACGGGTTGCTGGCGTTGGGCAGCAGCAGCCCGAGGGTGCCGGTGGCGCGCACTCGCAGTGAACGGGCCACGCCGCTGGGCACGTAACCCAGCTCGGCGATGGCCGCTTCCACCTTGCTGCGCACCTGATCGCTGACCGGGCGGGTTCCATTCACCACGTGGGACACCGTGGTGTAGGAAATGCCCGCGCGGGCGGCGACGTCCTTGATCGTAGCCACGGACGATCAGCCCCGGCGCTTGGCGCGGTAGCTGCGGTAGGTGTCGAGAATGACCGCAATGACGATCACCGCACCGGTGATGATGCGTTTGGTCGGCTCGGTGGCGCCGATCTGCGCCAGACCCGCGGCCAGCACGGAGATGATCAGCACACCAAAGAAGGTGCTGATCACCGAACCGCGGCCGCCCATCAGGCTGGTACCACCGATCACCACCGCCGCGATCACTTGCAGCTCCAGGCCGGACCCGGCGTTCGGGTCAGCGGCTTCCAGACGGGAAATCTGGAACAGCGCGGCCAGGCCGGCAAGCAGGCCCATCAGGGCGAACACCGAGATCTTGTACGGCTTGGGGTTGATGCCGGCCAGACGTACCGCTTCCTCGTTGGTGCCGATGGCCACCAGGTAACGGCCGAACACGGTACGGGTCAGCAGCAGGTGGGCGGCGAGGATCACCAGCAGGGCGATCACGAACGACGGCGAAATACCGGCGGCGAACGGCGTCGACAGCCAGGCATAGGCGTCGCCGATGTACGCGGTGCGCGAATCGGTGAGCTGGTAGGCCATACCACGGGCCATCTCCAGTACGCCCAGGGAGACGATGAACGACGGAATGCCCCAGGCCACAGTGATGATCCCGGTCACACTGCCGGCCAGCGCCGCGCAGGCCATGCCCAGCAATGCGGCCGGCACCACGTCCCAGCCGAAGCCGAGGGTGGCGACGCTGACCACCGCGGCGGCCAGGGCCAGCACCGAGCCCACCGACAGGTCGATGCCGCCGATGATCAGGATCAGCGTCATGCCCACCGCCAGCACCATCAGATCGGGGATCTGGTTGGCCAGGGTGGTGAAGGTGGCGTAGGACAGGAAGTGGCTGCTCAGGCTCGAGAACAGCACAATCATCGCCAGCAGCGCGCCGGCCAGGCCCAGATAGGTGCCCAGGCCCTGATGGGTGCCGCTGCGCTTGGCCGGCGTGGCGGATGGAGTGGTCATTGGGAAAGCTCCTGTAACGGGGGGGCAACGTCGCCGAGCAGGGCCTCGCGGCTGCGGTAGCCGGCGAAAGCGGCGGCCAGCAGGCGGTCCTGGGTCCAGTCGTCGCGGTCGAAGGTTTCGATCAGGCGGCCAGCGGACAGCACACCGATGCGATCACAGATCAGCATCAGCTCGCGCAGGTCGCTGGACACCACCACCAGAGCCTTGCCCTGGCGCGCCAGCTCACCGAGCAGGCCATAGATTTCGAACTTGGCGCCCACGTCGATGCCGCGGGTCGGCTCATCGAACAGCAGCACCTGGCAGTCGCGCTCCAGCCAGCGGCCGATCACCACTTTCTGCTGGTTGCCGCCGGACAGCTCGACCACCGCCTGGTGGGCGCCGTTGCAGCGAATGCGCATGGCGTCGATCTGCCGCTGCGCCAGGGCCTGTTCGGCCGCCGGGCGCATCACGCCGTGTTTGGACACCGCAGGCATATTGCCCAGCGCCAGGTTGGCGGCAATCGGCTGGCCGAGCAGCAGGCCTTCGCCCTTGCGGTCTTCGGTGATCAACGCGATACCGTTGCGCACCGCTTCGGCGGGCGAACGCACCTGCACCGGCACCGGCGGATTGCCGATGGCCACCTCGCCGCTGTCGGCGCGGTCGGCGCCGTAGATCAGGCGCAGCAGCTCGGTACGGCCAGCGCCGATCAGCCCGGAAATGCCGTAGATCTCCCCTGCCCGCACGCTGAACGATACGTCGTCGACCTTGCCGCGGCGGCTCAGATTCTTGACCTGCAGCAGCGGCGCACCGATCTGCCGCTCCCCCAGGTCGATGGCTTCACCGACCTCGCGGCCGACCATCAGGGTGACCAGCTCGTCGCTTGAGTAACGGTCGATAGGTTCCACCGCCACCAGCTGGCCGTCGCGCAGCACGGCAACGCGCTGAGCCACCTTGGCCAGCTCTTCGAGGCGATGGGAGATATAGACGATGGCCACACCGGCGTCGCGCAGGCGCTGGATCTGCTCGAACAGCAGATCGACCTCGCGGGCGGTCAGCATGGCGGTCGGCTCATCGAGTACCAGCACGCGGCACTCGCCGATCAGGTTGCGGGCGATCTCGACCATCTGCTGGTGGCCGACGCCCAGCGCCGCCACCGGCGTATCCGGGTCGATGGCCTCCAGGCCGACCCGCGCCATGGCTTCGCGGGCCATCTCGCGCAAACGACCACGGGAAATCCAGCCAGCGCGGCTGGGCAGGTTGTCGAGAAACAGGTTCTCGGCCACGGTCAGCGTCGGCAGCAGGTTGAGTTCCTGCAACACCATGCGCACACCGAGGCGCTCGGCCTCGCGGCGGCTGGCCGGTGCATAGGGCTGGCCGAGGAAGCTCAGGGAGCCCGTGGTCGGTTGTTCCAGCCCGCAGAAAATCTTCGAAAGGGTACTTTTGCCGGCGCCGTTCTCGCCGGTCAGCGCCAGCACTTCACCGGCGCGCAGCTCCAGCTCGACCCCGCCCAGCACAGGCTGGACGTAGGTCTTGCCGATATCGCGAGCGGCGAGAACGGTCTCGCCGCCGGTTACCGCATGGATCACGGTTTGGTCACGAGTTCGACTGGGGTTTCGATCACGCCGTCTTTGGCACCAGTAGACTCGCCCTTGACCAGCTTGAGCGCCGCTTCGATACCGAACACCGCCTGGCGAGCCGCGAACTGGTCGGCGGTGGCGAGTACGCGACCGTCCTTGAGCATCGGCTTGATGGCGTTGATGTTGTCGTAACCGACCACCTGCACCTGGTCCTTCTTGCCAGCGGCGCGTACGGCCGAGACGGCGCCCAGAGCCATGCTGTCGTTACCGGCCAGCAGCGCCTTGAGGTTCGGGTACTCGTTGAGCATGGCCGAGGCCACGGCGTTGCCGCGGTCGATCTCCCAGTTACCGGACTGCACGCCGACGATCTTCATGCCGGCCGCTTCCATGGCGTCCTTGAAGCCCGCGGTGCGCTGCTGAGCGTTGGTGGTGGTGGACACACCTTCGATGATGCCGACTTCGTCACCAGCCTTGAGTTTTTCCTTGGCCAGGTATTCACCGACCAGGCGCGCGCCCTTGCGGTTGTCCGGGCCTACGAAGGGCACATCCAGACCTTTGCTCTTAACCACTTCCGGGTCGAGGCGGTTGTCGATGTTGACCACCTTGATACCGGCATCGGTGGCCTTCTTGATCACCGGCACCAGCGCCTTGGAATCGGCGGGCGCGATCACCAGGGCATCGACCTTGGCGACGATCATCTGCTCGACGATGCGGATCTGCGCGGAGGTATCGGTTTCATCCTTGATGCCGTTGGCGACCAATTCGAACTGGTCAGGGTGTTCTTTCTGGTAAGCCTTGGCGCCATCTTCCATGGTGCGGAAGAACTCGTTGGCGAGGGATTTCATCACCAGCGCGACGCGCGGCGGCTCGCCTTCGGCGGCATGGGCAGTGGAAAAACTGACGAGGGCTGCGGCACCAAGGGCGATGGCGGCGCAGAGACGGGCAGGACGAAAACCGGACATGGGCGAACTCCGTGGTTATTGTCGTTTTTACGGGCACGCAAACGTTTGCGCGCAGATAAAATTATTTAACGTCCGGGCAATTGTCAAATTTTCCGAACGATCCAAAGGGCTAAATAGGCTGTCCCGAGAAATCGCGAACGTAATCAGGAATCTGCACGCAGCCGCGAACTTTTCCCGTTCATACCCGTCAATCACAGCGGCCGCCGCGGCGGCAAAAATGGGCGCCCCGCGTGCCCGGATGTAACCCGACCAAGGACTGTCACCATGTTC
>Ga0209370_1002545_pt1 | contig 12882 bp, 12 predicted proteins | sample AgamicAtPrz_FD_187164 | JGI IMG/M metagenome (GOLD analysis project Ga0209370, IMG submission 187164) | Agave microbial communities from Guanajuato, Mexico - At.P.rz (SPAdes) (version 2) | ecosystem: Host-associated > Plants > Phyllosphere > Phylloplane/Leaf | place: Guanajuato, Mexico... | reverse complement strand
TCCACCAATTGCTGGGCCAGTGCGGCATGATCGCTGCCCAGCATGGCGGCAAGTTCTTCCATGCTCTTGCCGCCGGCCAGCAACAGCAGGGAGCGCGCGCGCTGCGGCAGCTGGCGCGATCCGGGCTGAAGTTCCTCCTGGGCCTTGGCGGTTTTCTGCAAAATCATGGCTGCTTCTGTCTGGCGCATTACAAGTGCGGATGCGCTATTGCATGAGCTGACGATGACACTGGTGTGAATCTGCGCCAATTCGCAGTGGATCGGCCAGTCATTACTGCCCAAGCTTGCCAATTGCTTCTGAATTAATAGCTGCTGGCGTTTTCTGAATAAGCGCCACAGGTCAATCTGATTTAAATCTGAAATGAGACTGCTGCTCGCGCCCATGGAAGGGCTGCTGGATTTTGTGCTGCGCGATGTGCTGACCCGGGTGGGCGGCGCGGATCGCTGCGTGTCCGAATTCATTCGCATCAGCGGCTCGCTGCTGCCGGACAAGGTTTATCTGCGTACCATGCCCGAGCTGCGCAACGGCAGCCGGACGCTGGCCGGCGTGCCGGTGCGGGCGCAACTGCTGGGCTCCGACCCCGTCAGCATGGCCGAGAACGCTGCCAATCTGGCGCGCCTGGGCCCCGAGGGCATCGATCTGAATTTCGGCTGCCCGGCCAAGGTGGTTAACCGCCATGGCGGCGGTGCATCGCTGCTGCAGGATCCCGAGCAGATCGTGCGCGTGGTGGACGCCGTGCGCCGTGCCGTGCCCGCGCAGATGCCGGTGTCGGCCAAGATGCGGTTGGGTTTCAACGACCGTGCGCTGATGACCGAATGCGCCCAGGCCATGGAGCAGGGCGGTGCCTGTGAGATCGTCGTCCATGCGCGTACCAAGCTGGACGGCTATCGTCCGCCGGCCTATTGGGAAGAGATTCCGCGCATCCGCGAGGCGGTGGGCGTGAATGTGGTGGCCAATGGCGAGATCTGGACTGTGGAAGAGGCCTTGCGCTGCCGCGAAGTTTCGGGCTGCGACGATCTGATGCTCGGGCGCGGCATTGTGGCCGATCCGGGTCTGGCCCTGGCCGTGCGCCGCGCCGTGGAGCACGGCAGCGTCAGCACTGTCGCTGGCATTGACTGGCTGGTGCTGGTGCCCCAGGTGCAGCGTTTTTGGCATATGGTCTGCGAGGATCTGGAGCCGCGCCAGCGTGCGGGTCGCCTCAAACAGTGGCTCAACCTCATGCGCAGACGTTTTCCCGAGGCCGAGCTGGCTTATCAGGAAGTGCGCACCCAGACCGATCAACGCGCCATCAGCGACTGGGTACAGGCGCTGCCGCAGCGTGATCTGCAGCAGGAATGGGCCTGGCCGCAAACCATGCCTAAAGCAGGCTGTCCGGAGCCAGAGGCCCGAGCAGCTGCAGCATAAGTCGAAGCCCCAGGCTGGCATCGGGCTCCGAGTAAGAGTCCGCTAGCCCGCTGTCCTGAGGTGCACGCCAGACCAGCTTTCCCTTGGGATCCAGGTCCACCCGCCAGCTGTTTTCGGGCAGGCTTTCATCGATGCTGTCGCCGGCTAGCTGGCTGAAGCGGCGGCTGGCGATCAGCACGGCGATCTCGGTGTTCTGCAGGCGTGAGCGCATGTCCAGATTCATGGAACCCACTGCGACCAGCCGCCCGTCTATGACCAGCAGCTTGGTGTGCAGCATGGCCCGCGAAGCACCGGAGCTGCCCCCGCTGGAGCCCGTGCCGCCTGCGCGCAGGGCGGAGCTGACATTGGCCGCTTCGCTGCGCATTTCGTGCAATTCGATGCCCATCTCCAGTAATGCCTTGCGGTGGCGGGCATAGCCGGCATGTGCCAGTGGAGCATCGTTGGAGGCCAGGGAGTTGGTCAGTACCCGGATGCGTACGCCTTTGCTGCGTGCGGTGCGAAAGGCATCCATGATCTCCGACCCCGGTACAAAGTAGGGCGAAACGACCAGCAAGTCCCGCCTGGCAGAGCGAATCAGAGCCAGCAGACCATCGACCACCGACTCGGCATTCAGCGCTGGTGTGGCCAAGGGGGGGAGGCTGTTGGCGTCGTCGGCCTTGAGCACCGCTGCTTCGAATGACTCATCGGCGGCAGTCCGCTCCGCCCCTTCTGCGGGAATCTTGGTCGGGCTGTCGGCCAGCACCATGGCCTGGGCCCAGATCCATGGGATCTGGTTCAGATTCAAGGGGCTGTCTTCGGGTTCCGGTTTGGGGACGGTGGTGTTACGAGCATGCTCGGCTTCGCTCCTGGCGTCTTCCTGTTCAAACTGCTTTTTGAGTTTGAGCAAGTCCGGCTCGCTGATCAGCGACTGCACGGGGTAGGCGCGCACATTGTTCCAGTAGCGGTCGAAGCTGCGCGACAAATCCTTGACCACCGGGCCGCCGGTCAAGACATCGAGATCGACAAAATTACCTTCATTGGAGGCGTCAAAGTAGGCATCGCCCAGATTGCGCCCACCAATCACGGCCAGGGTGTTGTCGGCCACAAACAGCTTGTTGTGCATGCGCTGCTGCGCGCGCTGAAAGTCGGTCAGCAAGGTCCAGGCGCGGCCGATGGTGGAGGCGCGCGAGCCGGCCAGCGGGTTGAACATGCGCATCTCCACATTGGGCACAAAAGCCAGGCGCATGACCTGCGCGTCCGGCCCCGTGCTGTGGAAGTCGTCCAGCAGCACGCGTACGCGCACGCCGCGCTTGGCAGCCTGCACGACGGCGCGCAGCAGTCGCCCGGTACTTTGGTCTGCATGGATGGCGTAGTACTGCAGATCCAGCGTTTTCTGTGCGTTTTCCACCAGCGCCATGCGGCTGCTGAGGGCATGCTTGGGGCCGGAGAGCAAGGCAAAAGCCGAGGCATCTGGCTTTGCCTTGGCCGGGCGAGCCTGAGAGATGAACAGGCCCAGCTCTGTGCTTTGGGGCTGGCTCAGTGCGGTGCTGACGGGGCGCTCCACGTCCTTGGGCAGCGACGCCGCGCAACCTGTGAGCAGCATCGCAGCAATGACGCCGGCAAGCAGCGCCAGATGCTTTTGCGGCCCTGATGGCTGCAGCCGTGACGATGTTGAGATAGAAGCCGTCATTGCTGCTTTGTAACCCATGATGACCGGGTTCACATGTCGGACACAGACTGCGCTAGAACTGCTCTCGGCCCTGGACTCTGGCAACAATGCGCAGGTCCGGTCCCAGGCGGGTGACATCATGGAACACCAGTGGCAGACCTTGGTCCAGTCTGTCGAGCGGGCCGAAGTTGGCAATACCCATGGCACCCGTGCCAAGCAGTTTCGGGGCTTGATAGAAGAGAAGCTCATCGACCAGGCCTTCGCGAATCAGTGAGCCGTTGAGCTTGAAGCCAGCTTCCACATGCAGCTCATTCGTGCCGCGCGCGGCCAGATCCCGCAGCATGGCCGCCAGATCGACCTTGCCTGCAGCATTGGGCATAGCAATAACCGTAGCACCTAGCGCTTGCAGTTCTTCAATTCTGGATTGCTTTGTGCTGCAGGTATAGATGAAGCAACCGCTAGGTGCTTTCAAAACATGAGCATCCAGCGGGATGTCCAGCTTGCTGTCCACCACGGCAATGCGTGGCTGGCGTGGCGTGTCTACGTCCCGCACATTCATGCGCGGATTGTCTTCAAGCACCGTGCCTATGCCGGTCAAAATTGTGCAGGCACGGGCACGCCAGGCATGTCCGTCGGCCCGGGCGGCCGCCGAGGTAATCCACTGGCTTTGGCCGTTGTGCAAGGCCGTGACGCCGTCCAGCGAGCTGGCAGCCTTCATGCGCACCCAGGGTGTGCCGCGAATCATGCGGCTGAAAAAGCCGATATTGAGCTCGCGTGATTCAGCTCCGCCGGGGCCGATCTCCACATCGACGCCCGCGGCGCGCAGCCGCGCGAAACCCTGGCCGGCCACTTGCGGATTGGGATCCGTCAGGGCTCCCACCACCTTGCCGATGCCGGCTGCGATCAAGGCGTCGCAGCAGGGGCCGGTGCGGCCATGGTGCGAGCAGGGCTCCAGCGTCACATAGGCCGTGGCGCCACGCACATCGTTGCCTTTTGCAGAAGCATCACGCAATGCCATCACCTCGGCGTGCGGACCACCGGCCTGCTGGGTAAAGCCCTGGCCGATGATGCGGTCCGAGGCATCGACGATCACGCAGCCAACACGCGGGTTGGGTGAAGAAAGAAAAAGCGCCTGGGCAGCCTGCTCAAGCGCTTTGTTCATGAAGTGGGCAGAGGGTGTCATGCCCAGGATGGTAATGCAGAGGGTTCTGCGTTACTTGGTCCAGCAGTCCGAGGCCGTGGTACCGCTTGCCAGATTGTCAGCACTCTTGACCCCTGTGTTGCTGAGGGTGAAGTCTCCGCACTTGTCAGTTGCCTGTGCTCCCGGGTTTTTGCGTTTGGCGATCAAAGTGTAGGCGGCAGTGGAGCTGGCTTTCATTTCGATCTGGTAGCGCTTGCTGGCGTCGGTGGACCAGGACAGGTTGGCGGGTAGCACCTTGGTGAGGTCTGCATTGGTTGGATATACCCCGGTTGCCGTGGCTGCACGCTCCATCCAGAGCTGGGCTTGCAGCAGGCCGGCGCGTGCATCTGCTCTATGGCCGCGGCGCACATACTCGGTATAGCTGGGGTAGGCGATGGCACTCAGGATACCGACGACGGCCACGACGATCATCAATTCGATCAAGGTGAAGCCTTTTTGCTGTTTTTTTTGCATTTTCATTTTTCCTCATGAAGCAGGCAGCGCTCAACGCAGCTGACGCCAGCTGGGGCGCAGCGACTGCTCGGGCACGAGTCGCAATTTTTCGGGGTCGCTGTCGGGGTCGGAGGGTACGTCGAAGTTTTCCTTTTTGCCCGTGATCAGCGAGTGTGAGCCTTTGAGCACTTGGCGTCGTGAAATGAAATAGGCTTTCATGATGTCCATCAACTGTATGGAAGGTGGGGCTCCATCCATGATGTTGATGAATGTGCGGTATTGGCGCTCCTCATCTACGGAAGTGGACTCGCAGCTTTCCACGGTAGTGTCCACGTTAGAGCCCTTGGCTGGCACCTGTGAATATATGGCCAGGATATTGCTGCCGTCGTAGAACTCCATGTTCTTGAGCAGACGCTCGCCCACGGCCGGAAGGTCCATGTACCAGCCATTTTTTTCAGCCCAGTCCAGCGTGTTTTGGCTGAGGGAGCCGAAATTGCCTTCCAAGTCTGTGAAAGTGGTCTCGGTGATGCTTTGCTGGATCAAACCAGCGGCGGTAACACCAGTGCCCAGCGCCTTGGGCGCGGGGATGTTGATATTGCTATCCCCTGGGTGTACCTGCAGACGGTTGTTTCCCTTTGAAGAGATAACACGGAGGTAGCGTGTGTTGTCAAGCACCGAATACAGGGTCTGAACCGCCACATTGTTCGTGTCCGCCTGAGTGACATTGCGGCCTGTGCCAAAGGCCACCATCATGCCCCCCACTTTGACAGTTTTCGCGTTGAGGCCTGTGCCGATGGTCATGGAACGGTTGTTGGCGAGTGCTGTGGGGGCAGCCGTGATGGGTTGTTTTTGTTCGCGTGAAGCATTGCCCAGCGATGCAGGGCCTCTGGCGGTGAACAGCGGCTCTCCGCCGAAAGCCACTTTCCAGTCAGAGGCAGTGTCACTGGTGAGGTCGAATTTCCAGAGGTTGCCGAGGTTGTCGCCGGCGTAGGCAATATCGGGGCGGCCATCGCTGTTAAGGTCCATCAGACGCGGTGCGGACAGGCCGTTGTCGGCTGCTTTCCCGGTTCCCGGCTGGTCGTTGGTGACGGGAATGCGCACCAGCTCACGCTCTTTGTCCAGATACTGAATCAATAGTACGGGGCGGCCGTTGACGCTGTTGTAGCCATTGCCCATTACCACGGCCCAGCGATTGTCGTTCATGCGCGTGATCTGTGTGGTGCGCATGGCATTGTTGGGATCGAGGACGGGTGCTGCTGTGATGTGGCCTATATCCTTGTCTTCATCTTCGGTGAGAACGCACAGCGTTTTTTGCGTAGAGTTCGTCATGGCGCTGCAGTCGGGTGCAGCCTCGGTCGCGCCGCGAGTGCGGTCCAGTGTGACGATGCTCTGGGCATTAGTGGTCTTGAAACTGCCGGGGTTGGTGACGTCCAGCACAAAGTAGCCCTTGCCGCCATTGCCCAGTGTGCCCACCAGCATGGTGCGCCAGTTTGGGGTGGTAGAGCCGCTGTCGCTGACAGTGCCTGTGCCCAGGTCCACATCGCCAGTGATGGGGGAGCCGTCCACAAAGTATTTATGCTGCGCGTCGAAGGCGGGTGCAGCCAACTGCTTCAAGGTGGGGATCACGCCGCGAGGGATATAGGCCAGCTTCTCGCTACCGTCGTTGACGGAGAAACCGTGCAGCATGCCATCATTGCCGCCGACATAGATCATGGCATTGCGTTCGGTGGCGGCAAAGGCGGAATAGCCGTTGAGCGCATAGGTGCTGGAAGGCTTGCCTGTGTACCAGATCACAGAGTTGACGATATCGCCCTGGCGGCTCTTGCGTGCGCGAAATGGCAGCGCATTGGTGTAGCCGTTGGTGCCGGAGCTTGAACCCTCCAGGCTTTTGTCGCCACGGATGTAGTCGAGGATGTTTTTGCCGTTGGTCGCCACGGTAACGCCGCTGCTGCCAGGCGTCAGCCCCAACATGGCTTTTTGCGCAGAGCTCAGATAGGTTTCCGTATCGCTCCACTCAAAAGACACGCCGCCTTTGTACCGGGTATTGCTCCAAACATCGCTCCAGCTCAGAATCAGGCGATTGCTCAAAGTCATGGCATCAAGCTTGTCGGCAGTCGTGGAGCCGCCCCAGGCGGCTTTCAGAGTGCCATCTGTCCTGACGGTTTCGGCTTTGACAAAGCCTTTCCAGGCATTGCCGGGTTCATAAGCACCGGTGAATTTACCCACATCATTGCGTGTGTTGTTGGACCCGCTGGTCGCCGTGGATGTCAGGTCGGGATTGGTCTGGGTGTTGATGGTGCCGATGATTTGCTGAAAGGCTTTTTTGAGGTCTTCGCCCTTTTCCACGGCATAGAACTGGCCGCGACCGTTCAAGGCCGCATGCCACATATCGTGGCCACGATCGGCCGTTGATGTGGCGGGGGGGCCTCCTGCATTGCCCCCATAGGCTTTCCAGTGGTAGGTGCCTTTGGCATAGTTCACAAAATCGCCGTCATATCCATAGGGCAACGCCGAAGTGGGAGCGGTAATTTCTCCAACTTTGTCTCCTTGGGAGTTGTAGTTGACTTGAGGCAGTGCATCTGTACTGAAACCGATAGTGAAAGTCACCATATGAGGCCAAGTTGCCGGGTCATAGCGTGGGTTCCAGAAGCGCTCCAGCGTTGCAGTGGTGCTGGTGCCTTTTTTGGTGAAAGTTTCTGTTGCTGGTGCCTTGCGATATTCGGGGGAGGGTTGCACCGTTCCCGTCAGGCCACTGGTCTTCAAAGGGTTGGCCCAACTGTAGAAAGCCCAGTCCGCGATGGTGCTGAAATTTTCACTGTCGCGATACAACTGGGTTTGCGCGCTGCTGGTGCTATAAGCCGTACCGTCTGGCAGTGTCTGCGTTGTTCCGTCGTAATTTTTTGGACTGAGCTGTTGGTTGCTGCTGTTCCAGCCTCCATCTGTCAGAAGAATGTGGTAATTGCGGCGGCAGCCAAGATAAGTGCCGGCAGTCGTTCCGGGCACTGCTGCCCAAGGGCCGTTCTGATGCAGGTCTGCGCGCATATACAGGTCGGCACGCTGCACCATCGTGTGCGTGGGCGTATTGCCGCTAGCTGTGTATTTATTGTTCATGAATGAAACGAGATTGGCTCGATGGGTCGAATCCAATACACGCATCAAGTTGGGGGCACTGCTGGAGGTTGTTTTTGACGCTGCAGAAGTGCCCAGTGTGGTGAGCGCACTTTTCGAGTCATTCATGCTTTGCCAAGCGAGACGTATTTTTCCGTCAGGCAGCAGGCTGGTGTCATTGAAAACGTCAACGACAGCTTTTTTCAGTACAGTTGCACGGGAGCCGAGACCACTGCCAGCAGAATTCGTCATACTGCCTGAATCGTCCAGCGACAGAATCACATTGGGAGCCACATAAGGCTCTTGCGTTCCGGGTGGAGACTGGACCAGGTCCAGTGCCAAAACGCCATGGGGTGCCAGCGAGGCGCAAATGGCCAGTGCCAGCAGTTTTTTCTGAAAATGGGGTGGGGTGCTGCAATGCATGGCTTTTCCTTGAAAGGTCAAAATTTCAAATCAAATTCACCTCAAACGCTTGATAGGCAAGCGCTGTTAGATCACTTGTTAATTAATGAATGAGGTCGAGCTTGGATTTGTTCCGTGCATAGGTCTGCTGCAGCAGCACCATGGTGTTGGGCTTGCGTCCATGGGCTAGGGCGGTGATGCGGTACACCACATTGGGGGTGGGTGTGAGCGGTAGCAGGTTGTTGGGGCCGCCCACCACGAGACCGGCGCCTTGGCTGTCGTAATAGGGCAGGACTTCGATCCAGTACCAGCCGCCGGCATTGCTACTGGCTTCGGCGAGGATGGGGTTGGAATGATCGCCCTTGCCCGCACCGGTGTATTGACCATAGCGTGCACCGACGGCGGTCATGTCGGCAAGTGTGGTGTCGTCATTCCAGAAGTCCTGCTTGCCATTGCGCTTGGCACATAGACCATTGCGACACAGGGTCGGCTGTGTCGTGAGTGTGGCTAGCAACTGGGTGACTTCTTGCGCTTCGAGCGGAATTTTGTCAGGGGTGGTGGTTCGGCAGATGTCGTTGCTTCCGGTGCACGCGCTGCCGTCGGCGTTTTCGCCGCGAATGTCCAGCTCGGCATCTTGCAGCAGGGCCTGCGCTGCTTCAAAGGCGCGCTGGTAGTCGGCGTCGTTGCCTACCACCAGCTCGTTGAACAGCGAGGTGCGTGCAGCCCACAGAGCTAGCAGCATGGAGAGCATGACGAAGATGATGACCACAAACAAGGCGATACCGCGCTGGCTTGAAGGGCGGGGAGCGCGCGTGTGTGGCGACATGGTGTTTTTGGACATGAGGAGTTAGAGCACGGTGCCGATCAGTCCTTGGCTGCGCAGTTGAAAGACGTTGCGAAACGTCAGGTGCATGCGCCGGGCCGCGGCTCCTGTGGTGGGGAAGTCGACGGCGGTGCCATTGCTATCGCAGCCGGTGTAAGTGCTGCCAGCCGGTATGTCTATGACTTCATCGCCATACAGCACCATGCAGATTTCGACCGCCTGAACTCTGCTCCAACTGTTGTTGCTTGCCACGTCACTGGCGGTGACGTACTGGATTTTGGTGTCTCCGGCTGAAGTGTTGTCCTGCTGCAGATAGCGCACCTGGAAATCTGCGACGTTCTGCAAGATGGGTTGAGCAGTGGCACCGTTGCCGCTGCAGCGCAAGGTTGAATCGCTGCGGGTGAAGGTGAAGGTGCTTTCCACGCGCTGGTCCGCAGAATCGTCCTTGGGGCCACCGAGGCAGTTGCGTGCTAGGAATTGAGCAATGACCCGGGTGTGATCCTTGGGGTCGAAAGTGCTTTCTTTGTAGCGGCGGTAGCCAACGGTCAATGTGCCCGTGCTATTGCTGCTGCTGCCCGAAAGTGTGTTGGTGGCTGGGTCAAAGTTGTTGCCGCTGCCTGAGGCATCGGAGGATGCTGTCGTCTCAAATACAACGGGGGTTGAGGCCGCTAGTATGTTGTCGGAGACCAAGGTGTTGTTTGGATCGAGATTGAGGTAGAGCGAGCCTGCCTGGCGCAACTGCTGACCGATGGTGCGTAGCGCATGAGCGGCCTGTTGTTGGATACCGCTGGCATCGCTGACGGTGCCGGAGACATTGCGCGAGACCATGAGGGCGCCCATGGCGACGGCGACCACCAGCAGACCGATGGCGATGCCTACCATCAATTCCAGCAAGGTGACGCCTTGCTGTTTGTGCATTTCAAGACGTTTTTTTTTCATGGACATGAGGGTGGAAGTCCTGGCTTTTAAGTACATGCTCAGGCTCCTGCGCAGTAAAACTGGATGCTTCCACCGCCTAGATAAGGCGCGCAGCGTGCAGCGACGGAGATGTATTGAAGGTGGCAGGTGCTGCCATCGGGGCAGACTTGGGAGTCTTTCTTGCTCTGGTCGCTGCCGGCGCTCAGGGTGCCGTCGGCAGCACGTACCTGTGTGGCATCGATGTTGTCACGGTAGGCTTTTTTATCCGTGGCGTTGGCGATATCGCGTTCGTTTTCACGCCATGCGATCATGACGCCGAGTTGCCGGCGGTTGGTGTCAACGGTCTCACCTCCAGCCAGAAAGATGCTGGCTTGACCCAGAGGGAGGTGGCTGCGGACCGCTTGCTTCCAGGTGCCAAGGTCGTAAGCGGCAAGCTGGGCCTGGGTACACAGCTTGGTGTTGCAGTCACCGGGCGATGGTTCGTCGGAAAAGTCCGAGGCGTAAGCGCTCAGGCTGGCCATGGCATTGGGGTTGACTTTCAGACGCTCGCTCAGGTCTTCGATCAGGCGAATGGCCTGGGCGCGGCGCACGGTGGTCTGGGTATCGCTCAAGGTACGCATCTGCACACCGACGATGCCCAGAATGCCCAGGGCAGCCACGACGAGGGCTACCAGGGATTCGATCAGCGTGATCCCGCGTTGGCGGGGCCGGGATTGGGTTTTTATGAAGGGCATGGAATTTCTTCTGCAGGGATGATGCGAATGCGTCCACCGGAGCTCATGCATAGGCCTTTGGATGCAGGATGAGATGAGGATTTGTCAAAAGGAACGATGCTGAAGCTGGGCCAGGCACCATTGACCAGCCCCCAGCGGTTGAACTGGATGGTCTCGGCACCACCTGTGCGCGTGATTTGGAGGCTGCGCGGGGTGCTGACGGTGTGCAGCACGGGGTCGGCCTTGGTGCAGGTGCCGCTGTTATTGCTGTCTTCGCAAACAAGCCAGCCGCAGTCCCAATCTGTCTTGCTAGTGGCAGTGGTACAGCCATCGGTTTTATTGGCAATTTTCTGGATGACGATCTGGCCTCCTCGCTTGATGGCTTCGGATCGCGCAAGCTGCAGGCTGGATTTCAGTGCTTCGACGGTTTGTATGATGCGCCAGCGTTCGAGCAGGGGATTGAATGACGTGGTGGCCAGGGAGGACAGTATGGCCAGTATCACAATGGTGACCATCAGTTCGACGGTGGTGAAGCCGTGGCATGAAGTCTTGTTGGTGCAGGATGCAGCGATATGCAGGGGCAAGGTGCTAGGGGCGCTTGTATGCATATGACGGACTCCTCATCCAATATGGTGACCATGGGTGACGCTACTGGTGAAAACTTTGCGATTGTTCCCGCCTTTGGGTAGTTCTTATGTGGAGCACGATCCATCGCCGGAGTTGAGCCGCTTGATGCGGCCACTGCTGACGCATAGTGAGGTGGCACTTGATTGTGTGTTGTCGCCTCCTTCTGGCATGAGGCGAAAGACGAAATTGGCCGTACTGCTGCCTGCGGAGAACTGGCCCCAGCGGTCCACCTTGATCGGTTCGCTGAGCTTGGCATTGCTGCTGGCATCGGTGAAGGTGATGCTGACTTTGGCTGGCACGGTAATGGTCTGCAGTGCCTCGTTGTTGGCGTCTGCGAACACGGTCCACCCGCAACTCCAGAGGCTGGTGTCGCTGCCAACGGCTTGGCAGTCTGTCGTGTCGCCGCTGCGCGTGATGGTGATGCCGCCGCCGCGTTTGATGGCTTCGGAGCGTGCGAAGTAAAAAGAGGATTGAAGCTCTTCCAGGGCTTGACGTGTCTTCCAGCGCTCGATCAATGGATTGAAGCTGGGAGCGGCGATGGCTGCCAGCACGGCCAGAATGGCTACGGTGACCATGAGCTCAATGGCGGTGAAGCCTCTGGCGAAGTGGTGGTGAATAAGGGACAGGCTGGGCATGTCCGCATATTACGTTTTGTTGTAGGTGTTTACGTTTGATCGGGATGAGTGGTCTGGAATGGGTGATGGATGGTCGCTTTCAGCGGCGGCGGCCGGAAGCCGGGTAGGCGTACCCCGCGCATGCCCCGGAGTTGGGTCTTCCCTGGCATTCCCGATAGAGTCGTCTATCGCGTTCGGCAGTTGTCTCTTCCGAACTGCTCCGGGTGTTCTGGATCTTGACCTTGCCGCTTTGCTTCTTGGCTGCTTTGTGGTTGCGCTGGCCTGCGTTGGCTGCGAGTGCTGGTTGATCTGCGAGAGCGAAGACCATCAGGGCCGCAGTGCAGAGGCTGGCAAACGAATAGCGTCTAGAAAAGCTGGTCATTGCAGATCCTCGGCTGGAGGTGATGGGCGCATTGTCCGAGTCTCGCTTAGGAGCGGGCAAGCGGGTTTGCCTGCCTTGGTCTGGTGCCTAGTCGTGCTACTGCACAGGGAATAAATCGCCTCTTGATATAATCGCCAAGTTTTGCATGGTGCAAGACGCACGCTGAGGCCTTTCCAGCCTTGGCGCAAGTAACCAAGGTGCTCCTCGTCGAGTGCCAAATCCTAAGGAAAACAAAATGATCGCTGCCGATAAGAAGGCTGAAGTTGTCAAAGCCAATGCTCGTTCCGAAAACGACACTGGTAGCCCCGAAGTGCAAGTGGCTCTGCTGACAGCTCGCATCAACGAACTGACTCCCCACTTCAAGGCTAACGCCAAGGACCACCACGGTCGTCGCGGTCTGCTGCGCATGGTGAGCCGTCGCCGCAAGCTGCTGGACTACCTGAAGTCCAAGGACGCTGACCGCTACACAGCACTGATCGCCAAGCTGGGCCTGCGCAAGTAAGCACGGTGAAAGATCGAAACGCCTGAGTTAGATTGCCTAGCTCAGGCGTTTTTTACTTCGGAGTTCGCAAAACAGAGCGAAGCTGTGTCATTCCAATGCTGCACTATT
>Ga0209370_1002543_pt1 | contig 12887 bp, 23 predicted proteins | sample AgamicAtPrz_FD_187164 | JGI IMG/M metagenome (GOLD analysis project Ga0209370, IMG submission 187164) | Agave microbial communities from Guanajuato, Mexico - At.P.rz (SPAdes) (version 2) | ecosystem: Host-associated > Plants > Phyllosphere > Phylloplane/Leaf | place: Guanajuato, Mexico... | reverse complement strand
ATGAACAGCAGCAGGCTCGACAGGTCCATTCTTGTTCTCCGGCAGGGACCGGTGCAGCGTCGCGCCTGGCGGGCAGGCCCGTCAAGCACAGTGGCGCGGCAAATGGCCGGAACAGCGGCCAGGCGCTAGACTGGCGCCCTCCGTCCGTCTCAAGGCACCTCGCCATGACCCGCCCGAGCAGCGAAATCTGGTACGACCCGGCCATGCCGTACGTCGAGAGCCGGCGCGCCTGCCATAGCCGCGCCTGCTACAAGGCCCATAGCCACCCCAGCTTTTCCATCGGCGCAGTGGATGCCGGCAGCAGCCGCTTCACCGGCGCCGCCAGCGGTGAGGAGCGCTTGACGCCGGGTACCCTGGTGTTCGTGCCGGCGCAGCGGGTGCATGCCTGCAACCCGCAACCGGGACAGGCCTGGAGCTACCAGATGCTGCACCTGGATGCCGAGTGGCTGCGTCAGCTACGCCTCGAATCCGGCGTTGCCGCAGGCGAGCCCGGTGCCGTGGCCCGGGTCACTCGCTCACAGGCGCTGTACCGGCAGTTCTGCGCGCTGAACAGGTTGCTGTTTTCACCAGCGGCAACCTTCGAGAAAGAGGCGGCGCTGGTGGCCTTCATCGGCGAACATGATTTCTCCATGCACCCGGCCTTGCTGCCGGCGCCACCATTGCCGCCGTCGACACTGCGCAAACTGTTGGACCACGCACAGGAGCAGGACTTGGCCGAACTGAGCCTGGAGCGCCTGGCGCGCCAAGCCGGTATGGGGCGCTACCAGTTAATCCGGGCGTTCAGCGTCGCTACCGGCATGACCCCTCACGCCTGCCTGCTCAACGCGCGAGTGAACAAAGCCCGGTGTCTGCTGCGCCAGGGCCAGGCGCTCGCGGAGGTGGCCTATAACCTGGGCTTTGCCGACCAGAGCCACTTCCAGCGGGTGTTCAAGGCGCATGTCGGGGTGACGCCCGGGGCCTACCGGGCGGCACTGAAGCACTGACATCACCGCACAGCGGCCCCTGCAATAATCTTCAATACTCCACCCATCACCAGCAACAGACTGCGGCTACCTCCACCAGGAAGCCCGCCCCCATGCAACTGTTCATGCTCGTCGCCACCGCCCACTTCCTCGCCCTGCTCTCACCCGGCCCGGACTTTTTCCTGGTGGCCCGCACCTCGGCCAGCGCCGGCTGGCGGCTCGCCAGTGGCGCCTGTGCCGGGATCGCCCTGGCCAACGGCGTGTTCATCTGTGCGGCGTTTACCGGGGTGTCCTTTTTACGTGATGGCAGCCCCCTGTTCGTCACCCTCCAGCTGGCCGGCTGTGGCTACCTGCTCTACCTCGGCCAACTGTTCCTGCGCCATGCCGGGCAAGCAACCCTGACGCACGGCGAACCTGGCGTGGCAACGTCTGCGCGTGGCTGGCTGAACAGTTTGGGCATGGGCTTCGCCTCGGGCATCCTCAACCCGAAGAACGCACTGTTCTATGCAAGCCTCGCGAGCATGATCGCCAGCAGCGGTACCTGGGCCAAGCTGGGCTATGGCATCTGGATGTTCGGCATCGTCCTGGCCTGGGACCTGGCGGTTGCCGTGGCCATCGGCAACCCGCGGGTACTGCGCCGCTTCGCCCGCGCCCTGCCCTGGCTCGAGCGCGCCTCGGGCTTGATGTTGATGCTGCTGGCCGGCGCTGTTCTCACGCACCTGGCCTGGCGCTGAGCGGCTTAAGGCCATCCAGTTCGAGCAGGCTGAAGTGACCACGGCTCCAGCCGCCGGTGTCCAGGTGCCAGACGTTGCCCAGCACCTTGATCTCCAGCACCGGTGTATGGCCTACCAGCAAGGCGCGCAGGCCCTTGACCGGGCGGCTGTCGCCCTCCTTGAGGCGCCGGCGCGACCACTGGCACACCTCGCGCACCTGCAGGTCGTCCCCGGCCTGCAGGCTCGCGCACAGCTGCGCCCAGTCGTCGAACGGGCTGTCGGCATGCAGCAGACCGACCGGCCCGCCCGCCGTGTCGACCTGCAAGGCGAGCGGCAGGCGTTCGAACACCTCGACGAAACGCACCTGCTCGGCCCTTGGCAAATCGAGGAACCATCCGCCGCCGGCCGCCCGGTACATGTCCAGGTCGACCCGGCCGCCGCGCAGGTGATTGACCGCCAGCGACTCGTGGTTGCCCTGCACCGCGTGAAACCAGGGCTCGGCCAGCCATTGCAGCGCCTGGGCGCTGCCCGGCCCACGGTCCACCAGGTCTCCGACGCTGAACAAACGGTCGACCAGCGGATCGAAACCGACCGCCTCCAAGCATTCACGCAGGCGCTCGAAATGCCCATGGATATCACCCACGGCCAGGTCACGGCCACGGCTGTTGGCGGCGATTCGCCTGAACGCGGTCATTGCATCATTCCTCTGCTTCTTTCCGGCACCGGCGTAAAATAAGCGGGTAAACCGCCCGAACCCGGAGGTGCATCATGCGAACCACCCTGGCCAGTGCCGTGCTGATGGTGCTGGCACTAGACAGCATGGCACAGGGCGCCTCGACCGCGCAGGTCGAGGTGCGTTTCGACCACCCCGAGAAATTCCGCGATGCCAGCCTCGACAACCGGGTCTACACCCGCGGCGCCGACCCGCAGGTAATGAAAGCCCTCACCCAGCACCTGCAGAAACTCGGCCAGCGCTACTTGCGGCCCGGCCAGCAACTGGTCATCGACATCCGCGACATCGACCTGGCCGGCCAGTTCGAGCCCTGGCACAGCCAGGCCTACGATGTGCGCTTCATGCGCGAAGTCACCTGGCCCAGCATCGACCTCGACTACACCCTGCAGCAGCCCGGCCAGCCCGCGCTCAAGGCCCAGGAACACCTGAGCGACAAGATGTACCTCAGCCGCCCAGGCCGCCTGGGCAACAACGACCGGCTGTATGCGGAGAAGGCCATGCTCGGCGACTGGTTCCGCCAGCGCTTCGCCCAGCCGCCGTCTTGAGCATCACCCTGCCAGGCGGCGCAGGGCGATGGGCGCGATCAGCCGATGGAACGGCGCCACCGGCAGCATGTACAGGCGGCCCAGCCGATTGTGCGTGCGCACCACGGTGCTCACCAGCACCTCGCAACGGCCCTCGGCCGTCGGGCGTCGCAGCAGGGCGATGTGCACGTCCAGGTGCTGGTCGCGGTCGACCAGCAGCACCTCATCCTCGGTGTTGGCCACCAGGGTGAAAATCCCCACCCGCTCTCCGGGCTGGTAGCTGCCCGGGGCGCGGGCCGGATCGATGGCGGTCAGGCGTCCCAGGTCCTTGAGGCCGAGCAGCGCGACCAGGCGATTGCGCAGCACCATCAGCGTGTCGATCCAGCCGGGTATGCTCGTCATCAGGCGCAGGAAGTGCGCCATGGCGGGCCGCCCGTCGTCCGCAAGTTCAATTGCCCGGCAATGGCGAAAACCCGCCTGCGCGGCATGCGCGGCGATCAGCGAGTCGGCGGGTATCGTGGCGGCGTGGGTCATTGTGTTTTCGTCCATGAAATCGACACATCGGTACTGGGAGGGAACGGCCGTCGATTGTATCCTCGACAGCCGACGACATGCCAAGGACGGATACTCCATGAAGATCTGCGCAGTACAGCTGGCTTTGAGCAAAGGCGATGTGGCCGCCAACATCGCGCACCATCTGCACGCCATCGAACAGGCCGCGGCTTTGGGCGCCGAACTGCTGGTATTCCCTGAACTGTCCTTGACCGGCTACGAACCAACGCTGGCCCGGCAACTGGCCATGCACGCCGACTCGCCGCAACTGGTACCACTGCAAGCCGCATGCGACCGCTGCGGCGTGACGGCGGCGGTCGGCCTGCCGATGCCGACCCTGGCCGGCGTGCGCATCGGCATGCTGGTATTGCGCCCGAAGCTGGCGCCGCTGGTGTATGCCAAGCAGCGCCTGCATGACGACGAACTGGACTACTTCGTGCCCGGCAGCACCTCGCTGGTGTTCGCCGCCGGCAGTCACCAGGTGGCGCCGGCCATCTGCTATGAATCGATGTTCCTCGAGCACGCCGCGCATGCCCAGGCGCAGGGCGCCGACCTTTACCTGGTCAGCGTGGTCAAGACCGAGGAAGGCATCCGCGCAGGGGCTGCGCACTACCCGCAGGTTGCCCGGCGGCTGCGCATGCCGGTGATCATGAGCAACTGCGTCGGCCCTGCGGACATCTACGTGGGGGCCGGGCAGTCCGCGGCCTGGGATGCCGAAGGCAACCTGCTGGCCTGCCTCGGTGATAAAGCGCCAGGCCTGCTGCTGCTCGACACGGCGACCGGCACTGCCCAGGCATGGCCGCTGGAGCTGTGCGCATGAAGTATGCGCTGGTGATCCTGGCCAGCTATGCCAGTGTCTGGTACGTGGTGGGCACCCTGATTCGCGGGCGCCTGGCCGATATCGCCGAAGGCTTGCGCCATCGCCCGGACGCCCCGCCTGCGGGGCAGTACCTGCGCGAAGTCGAAGCCCACGCCCGCCGTGCCCACCGCCACTACAGCCTGTTTGCTGGTACGGTGCTGGCGCTGGTGTTGACGTTGTTTTGTGCCTGGCTCGGCTGACGCCTAGAAATCCAGCGCCAGGCTCTGGCGCCCCTCCAGCGCGAGCAGGTACTGCTTGGCCGGCAAGCCACCGGCGAAACCGGTGAGGCTGCCCGAGGCTCCGATCACCCGGTGGCAGGGCGCGATGATCGAGATCGGGTTGCGGCCGTTGGCCGCGCCCACCGCCCGAACCGCATCGGGCTTGCCGATCTGCCGGGCGATCTGGCCGTAGCTGCGGGTCTCGCCGAAGGGAATGCTCAACAGCGCCGCCCACACCTCACGCTGGAACGCGGTCCCGGCAAAGTCCAGGTCCAGCTCGAAGCGCTGGCGTTGCCCGGCGAAATACTCGCCGAGCTGGCGGGCGGTCTCGCGCAGCACGCCGTGCTGGTCGTCACGGTGCAGCTCGCCCAGGCGTACCCGGTTCTCCCGCTCGTGCTCCCAAAGCACGGCGGCCAGCCGCTCGCCCCGCGCCACCAGGGTCAGGGTGCCGACAGGCGATTGCATGAGGGTGAAGGCACAGGACATGGCAGGCTCCGGCAAGATGACGTTCGCTGCACTGTACCCATCGCGGCGCGGCCACGCATCCGCTTTCTTGCCCAGCCATCGTCACTGGCCAGCCCACACCGCCGCCCCGTACACTGAGGCGCCACTCGTTTTTCAAAGGACGGAAACACAGTGAACGACGCCTCGCCCGACATCGTTATCGAACGCTTTGCCGAGCAGCACCTGCACGGCATCACCGCGCTCTACAACGAGCCCGCGGTGTGCCGCCAGGTGCTGCAGATGCCCTACCAGGGCGTCGAAGTGTGGCGCGAGCGCCTGGCCGCCTACCATGACCGACAAATCCGCCTGGTGGCGGTGCACCAAGGCCAGGTGATCGGCAATATCGGCCTCGACCAGAACACGCGCATCCGCCAGGCGCACCTGGGCGAACTGCTGATGGGCGTTGCCCAGGCCTGGCAAGGCAAAGGCGTCGGCTCACGACTGATGACGGCCATCCTCGACATTGCCGACAACTGGATGAACCTGCGCCGGGTCCAGCTCACCGTCTACGCCGACAACGAACCGGCACTGGCGCTGTACCGCAAGTTCGGCTTCGAGGTCGAAGGTCGGTTACGCGACTACGGCGTGCGCGACGGGGTATATGTCGATGCGCTGTGCATGGCGCGGCTGCGTCAGTCGTAGAAATCCATGCCCGCATAAGGCTTCGCCCGGCAGGCCGCCAGCCGCGATTGCAGATCGCCGACATGGGCTTCGAGCTGGTGGCCATCCGGGTCAAGGAAGTACAGCGAGTCTCCCTCGCTGCTGTCCTGCTTCCACAGACGCACATCGTGCTCGCGCAAGCGCTGGGCAAAGGCCGCGAAGTCGCCTTGGCGAATGGAAAACGCGTAGTGCGTGTAGGTGCGCTGCAGGTCGCCCGCCTCTACCTGATCGACCGACAGGCACAGCCACAGCTCGCCCAGGCTCAGGTAGGCACCCCGCTCCCACCGAGCACTGAGCCTGAAGCCCAGGACCTGCTGGTAGAACACGATGCTGTCGGCGAGGTTGGAGACGGCCAGGGTGAGATGGTTGAATCCGTTCAACATGAGAATCGTCCGAGGTGAAGTAGGACAAGAGCGTTTCGCGGGACGAGGCAAACCGCAGCGCCCCGCGAAGCGGCGATCATACCCTCGAACACATCAGCGCGGCATCGAGCAGGCGCCCCTTGTCATACCAGGCATCGCGTTGATAGGCGGAGTATTGTTGCCGCCCAGGAGAGCCCTGGACCTTCACCAGGCCGTCGGCCTTGTTCGGATCAAGGCTGGCGACAAACAGCTCAAGGGCGTCCTGGTTCTGCACGATAAAGGTCGTCGCGTTTGCGGGAAGCTCGGCCTTGACGCAGTTCAGGTAATCCGGCGGGGCTTTCGCGGTCACGCCGAAGGTGTTGTCGCGCCCGGCCCGGATATCGGGATCATGCGCGCAACCGGCCAGCAGCAGGCTGGCGGCCAATGCCATCATCAAGCGATTCATACAGACTCCAACCACCCCAGCAGGATGCCCTGGACAGAGTCACACAGCTACCACCCTTTTTAATAGTCTGCTTACGATCTACAAGCCTAGCCCCAGGGTGGCGGGCGCGGTATGCCGGTTCGCTATATCGCCTGGGTGGGCCGGTCGATCCGGTAGAGTACGTGGGGTCGCAACGGATTGCCTTCAGGCACCGTCACGTCGAGGAAGTCCTCCTGCGGATCCGAACGCATCCCCAGCCTCTGCATCAATGCCCTGGAGGCTGTGTTGATGCTGGAGGTGTAGCCGATGACCTGGGGCAACCCAAGGGTCGACCACGCGTAGGCCAGGCACGCGCTGGCCGCCTCGAATGCGTAGCCCTTGCGCCAGTGTTCACGCCCGAGGATCCAGCCGATTTCGACATGCGGGCCGCCCGGTATTTCGTCCCCGGTCGAGGACAAGCCAAGCCCGCCGACCAACGCGCCATCCGCCTTGCGCTCGACCGCGACAAAGCCGAAACCGTGCGTTTGCAGGTGCCGATCACACTCGGCAAGCATCGTGCGGGTTTCATCGGGCGTCAGTATTGCCGGGTAGTAGTAGCGCCTGACTTCGGGGTCGGCGTTGACGAGGGCAAAGGCTTCGATGTCCCGCTCTGCCCAAGGGCGCAGGACAAGACGTGGGGTCTCGATGAACATGGGTAAGACGCAACTCCCTTCTACCAGGCATGACCGGCATCGCCTTGCGATGCCTGCGAGGCATGGGAATCTAGCACATGCGCATGACCGCGGAACTCCGGCCCTCAATCGACCGGAGCCCGGACAGGTCAATCAATCGCGATCAAGCTTTGCCGAACACATAGAAACTCAGGTTGGCCGAGCTCTTGCCCGCGGCGAACAAACCGCGCAGGTTGTTCATCGAAACGCTGCGAATGTTGAAGGTCTCCTGGGTGGAGTAGCTGTCATTGATGCTGACGTACTGCAGGTTCTTGTCGCTGCCACCTGAATAGTCCAGGCGAACCATGAAGGTGCCCGCGCCGGCAGTGGTCCTGAGAATGAAGGATTTGTACTGCTGGATCTGCGCTTCGACGAAGTTAGCGCCGGCCCGCTCACCTTCCTTGCCCTTAACATCGCAACGACCGCTGCTCAGGTAGGTATAGCCTGGGGGGACCTGAATATCGGCGGCCAGTTCTTCTTTGAAAGCCTGTTGCTGTGTCATGACTCATGCTCCTTATGAGTAGGATTTGCGTACAGCACTGGTGAGTCTACAAGCGCCCGGCAAGTCGGCACTGCTGGCGGACAAGCGGAACACGCAAATGAGTGCTGTACAAAGAATCATGCATTCATCCGACAATATGAACTGTTTCAGCTATGAGCAGGGATCTGCAACAGCGGATTTGGCCGGGTGTCGGCAAAGCCGCTGCCATGCACCGCAAGGTCTCTCAGCGCCGTGTATTGAGCCGTACGGTCACCGCGCTGAAGAACATGAGCATGGAAGCGATATACAGCAAGACAAGATCGACGCCGGGGAACGCGACAATTCCAATGCCCCAGGCAACCAGAAAGGCCCCACCGACAACGCAGCGTTGCCGGGCCGTGAATCGCTCAGAGGCAGCCTTTACCCGCCCCATCAGCGCACTCCAGTAAATGGAAAAAGTCTTGATGATGTTCTCCTTGAAATCGCAATCACTGCCTGGGCGATGTTCCTCAGTGCTTGTCTTGCGAAGCGGGCGACCAGGCCCCCATCATGATGACGCTGGCAACGATTACGATATAGGTCAGGTACTGCCCTGGGTGCACCAAAACACCTACCACCCAGACGCCAGCCAAGCCTCCACCTATCTGGCGTCTGCGCCGGGGCGTCAGCCATTCCAGCAACGCTGCATGCCTTTCACGCAAGCCCATACCACACTCCCTGTCTGGCAAACGGCAAAGTTTATCACCGCCAGCGAACCGCGACACCCTTGCACCCGGCCCCGATTCTGGGGACGTGTCCCCAGGCGTGGGGATCAGGCACTGGCCTGCAAGAATACGAAAACCGCCACCATATCCACGGCCAGCACGGCGGCCACCACGAAGCTCATGAAATAGAGGTCATCCTGGAACATGTCTGCACTCCCGCCTGGTGGGTTTGCTTGATTCAAGCAACTCCCGTTCCAGTCTGCCCGCTTCAGGATCATGCCCATTGGTCAGACGTGGAGGGCCTATCGCGCAAACAGGCGCTTACTGATCACTCACTCCGGCTCTACGCAAGGATGCCAATCGAGGTGTGCCCCGATGAGACGCATCCAGAAAATCATCCAGCAGCGCCGTCGGCAGCTGCATGTGCACCTGCCGCCCAGCGAATTGCAGGCGTTGGGCCGTGAAGATGGGCCCGGCACGGCGAAAGCTGCATTGCCGCCACAGAGGCGCCAGGCGACAAGGGATGCTAGGCTCCAGCGAACCTGGCCATCCAAGGTAGTGGAAATGAGCTTCGACTGGCACGCAGGACCTATCACCCGCACGACCCTGCTCGACAAGAACTACCGCAATACGCAGAGGGTCCGGCAATTTCTGCTCGGTGAATGCGGCGCGGCGTTCAAGTTCGATCGGACCTTCATGGCCTGGATCAAGAGCGGAGCACCCTCCACCATGGGGGATGTCGCGGATGAGTGGATGCGTACGCGCAGGTGACTGTCCGACAGTTGATGCTGCCCGCCGATCACCCTGGGATGTCTTTCAGACGAAAAAGCCCGCCAGATGGCGGGCTCTCTACCTGAGGCGCGGGATCAGTTTGTCTGAATGCCTTTGATCAACTGAAGACGCATCGGGTAGCCCTGGCCAGGCTGGACCACAGTCTCGGTTTCAACGGTCTGCACGACTTTTCCCTGAGCATCTTTGGTGACGGAAATGGTCTTGCTGTAAGAGCTTTGGACAACGCAGCCGCTCAGAGTGGCGCTGGCAGTGATAAGTGCCAGAAAAATAACGTGTTTCATATCGAGCATCAATCCTTGGAAATGGGCGGTGCGCAATGTAGCAACATGCCATCATCAAGGGAAGCCTGCGGTTTCAGTTCGGCTTTGGTAGTTCTTGTCATCCCCCACGTGCCGCCCCTTGGCTCGTCCCCCTGCACTCCCCTGTAAGGCAAGCCAATGTGAAAGCCTTGTTCACGCTTGAGCATCAGCCCGTGCGCGTAAATCGGTCAAACTCCGAAACTGGAAAAAGCCATCGCACTACTTGCTTTAATTACTTCATGGTCTTAACTGCGTAGCACATCAACCCATACTGGAAAAGGCATGAGTTCTCTTACAGCCCCATGAGCTAACCTAACTACTAATCACAAGTAGCAGTGGCAAGTCTGCAAATTCCAAATAGGGAGCCGACTCATGGAATCCACAACCCAAAGGGACTTAAAATATGAAGCTCACGATCACCAATGGCGCAAGCACCTCAGTTGACATTGCAGTGAGTACATGGCGTAACGACGGCAATGACAGCTACTACTCAATAGCTCAAGGGGAGTCCGACACCTGGGACCGCAGCGACGCAAGAGGGTACTTGATGGCGGTAAAAATGAAATCCCAGGTAAAAACCTACTACGTCTCCCAAACCAGCAAGATCGTTGTCGAAGACAACATTGTAAAAGACCATGGTCAAACGCTTAATCCGCTGTACGCAGTGAATAACATGTAACACCAGCAGCGGTTGTCAACTGTAGAATGACTGGCATGCTGCACAGTGCTGGTCATTCTGCATGAACTATTTCATTATATAAATCTGACAAGCCGGCAGTGCATTCAAGCTGTGATCACTGCGCTTCCTCGGCTGTTTTCGCCTTGCCTGACCTGCGTCTCAAGACTATTCGTACAGAGCCTAGCAAGGTCGGTGCATCGTTTTTTGTCAGCTCTCGCAGACGAAGACGGTTTGTAAGAAGGGCTGGAAACTCACTCATTGCCAGATGTCCCTTTGGGGAAAGATCGTTGTCCCTGGTCATGAAAAGCTCGGCGCTTGGCCGAGAAGCTCCAAGCTGAAATGCCAGAGGTCAACGGTTGTCATGAAGCTCCGGCGGCCAAGCGCTGAAGAGCATGTACACACCTGGCCCACCTATCCAGGCCCAGTTGATGCTAGGCCACAGTACCGTCGCAGCAATCCAGGCGACGATCAGCGTTATCCCAACGCGCCGACGGCGCCTTGGAGTGAGCCACTCCTGCAAAGCCTTATGCCTCTCCCGCAACCCCATTACCACTCTCCCTGTTTGGTAAGCGGCGAAGCATACCAGCAAAAATCACTGCGCGGCGCTGCCCGCCAGCGCCCTTCCCTATTCAACGATAACGTCTCCCCGGTGAGGGCGGCAGGCTGGTTCCTCGCCGCACCACTCCCGTATCTGCGGCTCTTGTCGGGCCTTCTGCCATCCGCCAGCGCGCAACATCAGCTGCTCTGCCTGGCCAAGCACAACCCGCCCCTGCTTGCCGAATCCGCTCGATGCCCACAGAACGCCGATGTTGGCGTCGATCGGGTGGGCGTGCTCGGGATTGTGAATGCTGCCGGTGTCGGCGAGGATCTCGGATTGGAGCCTTTCCCACACCTCGGGTGCAGGGGTCAGACGCATACCAAAGTCGGACAAGTCGAGAAGTGACGATGGAAGGTATGGCCTTCCCATGATCACCTTGAGCTTGAAATTGTGGAGTGTTACGGGTATTGGTGGCGGCTTTAAAAAGTAAGGAAGCTAAATTCAATGTCTCGCATGAAATGCATCTGCCTTAGCGCTCTCGCAGTCGCAACCCTATCAGGATGCGTTACCGCGCCAACTTGGGTTAATAGGGGTCCAGTTGATCTAGACGCCTGGAACGGCCAGATGAATTGCTATACCGATGCCAATATCATCGACGGCGAAAGGGTGGAAGGTACGATCTGCGCCACCGATGAATCTGGTTTCTTAGGAGGCGGCGAACCGGAGGTCTTTTTCGGGCCTTGGAATCGCAAATTCATGAAAGAGTATGCGAGCGCAACGACTTCCGGTGTAGCTAAGGACTGGCAGGGTAAAAAGGTATTCTTGCAATGCGCTCCCACACTTGCGACTGATAAAAAGACAATCACGAAGCGCTTTTGCAAAGTCACAGTCAACGATCAGTTGCTGGTGAGCGCGACCGTCAAATACGTGCAGTGAAACACGGCTCCTGGTGGTGCCGGCGAATGGGTTGCACCGGCCAGGGCTCGACGATGAAAGAGGCCTGGGACGACATGTGGAAGCTGTACTTCTAAGCCGTCCGCCCGCCTCGTCCACAGACCTTCCATTCACCGCGAGTCCGCTGCAGCTGATCTCAGCCTAACCCCTCCCTCTACAACTCAAGCCCGCCGACGTACCGCCCAGAAATGCGTGGCGGCCAGCAACACACCCGGTATCGCCATGCCAAGGCCGCTGTAGATGAAGGCAGGCTGGTCTGTCATCAGCCCACTGAAAGCAAACCCGATGCCAGTTGGCATCAGGGTGACTGCTGCATAGCCCCACGGCTTTCTAGTTTCCTTGGCCATATCGATCCTCCTATCAATCCCCGATTAAACCATACAGCCCGCCGACATGCGCGGGCATGGAGAGCTTTTGCCAGGACGAAACACAAGCACACGCCTGGCCGACTTGAGGTGGATGGTTTCTAAGTCGGCCCAACCTACAAGCCCATTTGTGTTCCAACCGAGCAAAGGTGGGCTGTGGATCAACGAACCAAGTGTTACAATCCGCCAATTCAAATCAGCGCCCAAGGCGCTGAACATCCGTGAACGCCGGCAGTACGACACCCGCCACACCTACGCAACCCTGTGCCTGATGGCTGGGATGAACCTATGCGTTCATCGCGAACCAGCTCGGCCATGGCGTCGAGATGTTGCCCTCTACCTACGCGAAATGGATCAGCTCCTCCTCGGACTGGAGGGAGCTGGAGAAGCTGCTGCCCCGAGTCGAATTGGCCCAAGATTGGCCCAAAACTGACGAAAGGGCCTAAATACACCTCTGGAACCCCCGCAGGACAAGCACTTGATTTCTACCGCCAATATCACCATGCAGTTCGGCTCCAAGCCCCTGTTCGAAAACGTCTCGGTCAAATTCAACAACGGCAACCGCTACGGCCTGATCGGCGCCAACGGTTGCGGCAAGTCGACCTTCATGAAGATCCTCGGCGGCGACCTCGAGCCGTCCGGCGGCCAGGTGATGCTCGAGCCCAACACCCGGCTGGGCAAGCTGCGCCAGGACCAGTTCGCTTATGAAGAATTCACCGTGATCGACACCGTGATCATGGGCCACGAGCAGCTGTGGAAGGTCAAGGCCGAGCGCGATCGCATCTACTCGCTGCCGGAAATGACCGAGGAAGACGGCATGGCCGTCGCCGAGCTGGAAACCGAGTTCGCCGAGA
>Ga0209370_1002542_pt1 | contig 12898 bp, 9 predicted proteins | sample AgamicAtPrz_FD_187164 | JGI IMG/M metagenome (GOLD analysis project Ga0209370, IMG submission 187164) | Agave microbial communities from Guanajuato, Mexico - At.P.rz (SPAdes) (version 2) | ecosystem: Host-associated > Plants > Phyllosphere > Phylloplane/Leaf | place: Guanajuato, Mexico... | reverse complement strand
TGCCGCCGACTTGCTCGCTCTGGTCCGGGTGAACCAGGAAGATGATTTCGTAATGACGCATGAATGCTCCTTACGGGTTAGTAGTCTGCCAGCGAATCTGGTCAGACAAGGAGTGAATGACACTGTATGTCTTGCACGGAGGGGAGGCACATGTGCGCCTGCCAGCTCGGCAAGGGGCGCAATTGTAGAGAAGGCGAGGCGTACAAGCAAGGTGATTGGTGAATATTTGAACAGCCTGAAACACATTATTCCTGCACTGGCCCTATCGCCGGCAAGCCGGCTCCCACAGGATCGCCACAGGTGCTGAACCTTGTGGTGCACCTGTGGGAGCCGGCTTGCCGCCGATAGGGCCGGTACAGGCCGAAGATCAGCGCTTGGCCTGACGCTGACGCACAGCCTCGAACAGGCACACGCCAGTCGCCACCGACACGTTCAGGCTGCTGACACTACCGCCCATCGGCAACTTCACCAGGAAATCGCAATGCTCGCGGGTCAGCCGGCGCATACCCTTGCCTTCCGCGCCCATGATCATCACCAGCGGCCCGGTCAGGTCCTGCTGGTAGATTTCCTGCTCGGCCTCGCCGGCGGTACCTACCACCCACAGGCCACGCTGCTGCAGTTTTTCCAGGGTGCGCGCCAGGTTGGTCACGGCCACCAGCGGGATCACCTCCGCAGCGCCACAGGCCACCTTGCGCACGACCGGCGTCAAGGTTGCGGACTTGTCCTTGGGCACCACCACCGCCGTGGCACCGGCGGCATCGGCGGTACGCAGGCAGGCGCCAAGGTTGTGCGGGTCGGTCACGCCATCCAGCACCAGGATCAGCGGTGGTGTTTCGGTGCGTTCGAGCAATTCCTCGAGCATCAACTCGCCCCAGACCTGGCTCGGGCTCACCTCGGCGACCACACCCTGATGCACGCCCTCTACCCAGGCATCCATCTCACGGCGCTCGGCCTGGCCGACCGCCACGCGATTTTCCGCGGCCAGCGCCAGCAGCGCCTGCAGGCGCGGCTCGCTGCGCCCTTCCGACAGCCAGATCTGCTTGACCCGCTTCGGATGGTGCTGCAGCAATGCCTGCACGGCGTGCACGCCGTAGATCTTTTCCAGCTGACTCATGACTTGCTCTTGCTCTTGCGTGGCGCGCCGGACTTCGACAGGCCTTTACGGTGCTTGGTCGGCTTGCCGGAGGCCTTGCCGCCCTTTTCCGACTTGCTGCTGGCATGGCCGCCACTGCGCGCCTCGCTCATCAGCGCCTTCTTCATTTCGCGGCTCTTGCGCACTTCGGCGTTACGCTGCACAGCGTCTTTCGGGAAGTACGCCTCGGCGGTCTCGCTCTTGCGGCTGCGCGGCTTCGGCGTGGCCTTTGCCTCGACCGGGGCCTGCTCGGCCTGGCCGGCAGCCGGTGCGGCACCACGCTGCTTGCGGCCGATCGGGGCGGCGAGGGTCTTTTCCGACACTTCGAAGTCGATCTTGCGCTCGTCCAGGTCGACGCGCATGACCTTGACCTCGATCGTGTCGCCCAGGCGGAAGCTGCGCCCGGTACGCTCGCCAGACAGGCGGTGGTGCACCGGGTCGAAGTGGTAGTAGTCGCCCGGCAGCGCACTGACGTGCACCAGGCCTTCCACATAGATATCGGTCAGCTCGACGAACAGGCCGAAACCGGTCACCGCGGTGATCACACCCGGGAAGGTCTCGCCCACGCGGTCCTTCATGAACTCGCACTTGAGCCAGTTGACCACGTCACGGGTAGCTTCATCGGCCCGGCGCTCGGTCATCGAGCACTGCTCGCCGAGCTGCTCGAGGGTGTTCTCGTCGTACGGGTAGATGCGCGCCTTGGGGATGCTCATGGCGCCGGCACGCTTGACGTGCGGGGTTTCGACCCTGGAACGGATGATGCTGCGGATGGCGCGGTGCACCAGCAGGTCCGGGTAGCGACGGATCGGCGAGGTGAAGTGGGTGTACGCCTCGTAGTTCAGGCCGAAGTGGCCGTTGTTGTCGGTGCTGTACACCGCCTGGCTCAACGAGCGCAGCATCACGGTCTGGATCAGGTGGAAGTCCGGGCGCCCGGCGATGCTCGCCAGCAGTGCCTGGTAATCCTTCGGCGACGGGTCCTTGCCCTTGTGCAGGGTCAGGCCCAGTTCGCCCAGGAAGGCGCGCAGCTTTTCCAGACGTTCCGGCGGCGGGCCGTCGTGCACGCGGTACAGGGCCGGCACGCCATGCTTCTGCAGGAATTCGGCGGTGGCCACGTTGGCCGCCAGCATGCACTCCTCGATCAGCTTGTGGGCGTCGTTGCGCACGGTCGGGCGGATTTCCGCGATCTTGCGCTCGTCACCGAAGATGATGCGGGTTTCCTGGGTCTCGAAGTCGATCGCGCCACGGGTGTGACGGGCCTCCACCAGCACCTTGTACAGGTTGTACAGGTTCTTCAGGTCCGGCACGACTGCCTTGTACTCCTCGCGCAGCGCCTTGCCCTCACGGGTGCGGGAGTGCTCGAGCATGCTGCTGACCTTGTTGTAGGTCAGGCGGGCGTGGGAGTGGATGACGCCTTCGTAGAACTGGTAGTCGACCATCTGGCCGGCTTTGTTCATGGTCATTTCACAGACCATGGCCAGGCGATCGACATGCGGGTTCAGCGAGCACAGGCCGTTGGACAGCTCTTCAGGGAGCATCGGCACCACGCGCTCGGGGAAGTACACCGAGTTGCCGCGCTGCTGGGCCTCGACGTCCAGGGCCGAGCCCAGGCGCACGTAGCTGGACACGTCGGCAATGGCCACATACAGGCGCCAGCCGCCGGAGAACAGGCGCAGCTTGCCCAGCGGCTCGCAATAGACGGCGTCGTCGAAGTCACGGGCGTCCTCGCCGTCGATGGTGACGAACGGCAGGTGGCGCAGGTCGACGCGCTTCTCCTTGTCCTTCTCTTCGACTTCGGAGCGGAACTTGCGCGCTTCCTTGATCACATCTTTGGGCCAGACATGCGGGATATCGTAGCTGCGCAGGGCAACGTCGATTTCCATGCCCGGCGCCATGTAGTTGCCGATGACCTCGACCACATCGCCTTGCGGCTGGAAGCGCGGGGTCGGCCAGTGAGTGATCTTGATCTCGACGAACTGGCCAATCTTGGCACCGCCGTTGCGCCCGGCGGTGACCAGCACTTCCTGCTGGATCTTCGGGTTGTCCGGGGTCACATAGCCGATACCGCCTTCTTCGAAGTAACGGCCGACCACGCTTTCGTGGGCACGGGAGATGATTTCGACCAGCACGCCTTCACGGCGGCCACGGCGGTCGACGCCAGATACGCGAGCCAGGCCGCGGTCACCGTCGAACACCAGGCGCATCTGCGACGGGCTGAGGAACAGATCTTCGCTGCCGTCGTCCGGAATAAGGAAGCCGAAGCCGTCGCGGTGACCAGAGACGCGGCCGCAGATCAGGTCCAGCTTGTCTACCGGGGCATAAGTGCCGCGCCGGGTATAGATAAGCTGGCCATCGCGCTCCATTGCACGCAGTCGGCGGCGCAGGGCTTCGATCTGGTCTTCGTCGTAAAGACCGAACTCGGCCGCCAGCTCCTCGCGTGCGGCCGGTTCGCCACGGTCGGCGAGGCGCTGCAGGATCAGCTCACGGCTGGGAATGGGGTTGTCGTATTTTTCCGCTTCGCGAGCGGCCTCGGGATCGAGGGATTGCCAATCGGCCATCAGAAGGGGTTCACCTTGGGGTATATAGATATGAATTCTGGCATAGGCGTATTGAAACCGGAAATGTCAGCCTTGGACAGCCCCGGCGCGGTATCCGCCGAACGGAAATAGGCGCGTGGAATCAACGGGTTGAATTTTTTGAATTTTTTTTCGATCAGGGGCTTTACAGCCATCAGGAGCGTCCGTATAGTGCGCACCACAACGACGGACAACCCCGAAGTTGTAGTAGAGATGAACGACGCTGTAAAGCATCTTTTAATCTCGAATGTGTGCCCAGGTGGCGGAATTGGTAGACGCGCTGGTTTCAGGTATCAGTGGCTTAACGGCCGTGGAAGTTCGAGTCTTCTCCTGGGCACCAAATATTTTCAAGTAACAGATGACCAAGGATCTGTTACTACTGTGTGAAAGCGAACGATAGTCGCCTTCTCCAGATGATGCAAAGCTTTGCCCAGGTGGCGGAATTGGTAGACGCGCTGGTTTCAGGTATCAGTGACTTAACGGTCGTGGAAGTTCGAGTCTTCTCCTGGGCACCATACAAAAACCCACTAGCTTGCTAGTGGGTTTTTTCTTGCCTGCGATTTTTGTATCCCTCCTCTTTCGGTCATAGGTGCAAACCTGCACCGGCCTCTTCGCGGCTAAAGCCGCTCCCACAGGTATTTCACTCCCCTCAAGACCTGTGATGCCCCTGTGGGAGCGGGTTTACCCGCGAAGAGGCCAGCACAGCCAACACACCTTCAGCCTCTTGCACCATGGTCTGACCATGAATTTCTCGTCACCCGGCCACTTGAGAAACGATTTCGTTTACCATTGTTTCCAAATATGTAGCCGTAAGCGAGGAAGTACCCGCATGACGATCCGCCCGCAACCGCTGATGCGTACCTTGGCCGCCGCCGTGCTGAGCCTGGTCATCGGCGCTCCGGCCGCCATGGCAGACGCACCGGTCACCCTGACCATGTACAACGGTCAGCACAAGGAAATCGGCGAGGCCATCGCCAAGGCCTACGAGGCCAAGACCGGCATCCACATCGATATCCGCAAGGGCAGCAGCAACCAGCTGGCCAGCCAGATCATCGAGGAAGGCGAACGCTCGCCGGCCGACATCATCTATACCGAAGAGTCCCCTCCCCTGAACAACCTGGGCGAACTGGGCCTGCTGGCGAAGATCGACGACGCCACCGCGAACATGATGCCCAAGGAGTACGTTGGCGCCAACGGCACCTGGATGGGCATTACCGCCCGTACGCGCATCGTCGTGTTCAACCCGAAGAAAATCGACGAGAAAGACTTGCCGACCACAGTGATGGACTTCGCCAACCCCGAGTGGGAAGGCCGCGTCGGCTATGTGCCCACCAGCGGCGCTTTTCAGGAACAGGCCGTGGCCATCCTGAAGATGCACGGCCGTGAAGCCACCGAAGAATGGCTGACCGGCCTGAAGGCATTCGGCAAGACCTACACCAACAACATGGTCGCCCTCAAAGCCGTGGAAAAAGGCGAAGTGGCTGCGGTACTGGTGAACAACTATTACTGGTATGCGCTGGAGCGCGAGCGCGGCAAGCTGGACACCAAGCTCTACTACCTGGCCGATGGCGATGCCGGCAACCTGGTCACCATTTCCGGTGCAGCCGTGGTCAAGGCCAGCAAACACCCGAAAGAAGCCCAGGCCCTGCTCAACTGGATGGCCAGCGAAGAAGGCCAGCGCGTGATCACCCAGACCACCGCCGAGTACCCGCTGCACAAAGGCATGGTCTCCGACCGTGGCCTGAAGCCGTTCGAAGACCTGCGCCCACCGAAGATCTCACCAGCCGACCTGGGCAATGCCGAGGAAGCGATCGAGCTTGAGCGCGAGGTCGGCCTGCTCTGATGACTGCCGCCCTGTCCGAGCCGGTGCCGGTACGCTTCGTACCGCGCCGCAAGCGCCCCTCTGTCTGGGTGGTGCTGCCTGTGCTGTTCCTGGTGGCGATGAGCTTGCTGCCTTTGCTGTACGTTGCCATGAAAGCCTGGGAGGCCGGCTGGCGCGAAGCCTTGCACCTGCTGTGGCGGCCGTTTGTCTGGGGGCTGATGCGCAACACCCTGATGCTGATGGTCGGGGTGACGCTGACCTGCATGGTGGTCGGCCTGGCCCTGGCCTGGCTGCTGGAGCGCAGCAACCTGGCCGGCCGTCGGCTGTGGGGCGTGGTGCTGTGCCTGCCGTTCGCCGTGCCGTCGTTCGTCAGCAGCTTCACCTGGGTGTCGCTGAGCTCGGACTTCGAAGGGCTGGGCGGGGCGATCATGGTCATGGCCCTGTCCAAGTACCCACTGGTGTTCCTGCCGGTGGCCGCGACCCTGCGCAACCTCGATACCTCGCTGGAGGAATCGGCACGGACGCTGGGCTGCAGCCGCTGGGGCGCATTCATCAAGGTCACCCTGCCGCTGCTATGGCCATCGATGCTGGGCGGCGCGCTGCTGATCGCCCTGCACATGCTGGTGGAGTTCGGCGCCTTGTCGATCCTCGGCTTGCAAACCTTCACCACGGCGATTTACCAGCAGTTCGAACTGGAGTTCAGCAATGCCAACGCGGCCATGCTGTCCGCCGTACTGTTGGCGATGTGCCTGGTGATGCTGTGGCTTGAACTGCGGGTACGCGGCAAAGCCCGTCATGTGCGCATCGGCCAGGGTGTGGCGCGGCGAGCACAACCGGTGCGGCTGCGTGGCTGGGCAGTGCTGGCGCAACTGTTCTGCGTGGGCCTGGCGGTGTTGGGCAGCGGTATTCCGCTGGCCATGCTCGGCTACTGGTTGAGCGTGGGTTCATCGGCGGCATTCCCTGTGGCAGCCATTTCCAAGGCGCTGTTCACCTCATTGTCGGTGTCGCTGGGGGGTGCCGGTTTCTGCGTGTTGCTAGCCCTGCCAATCAGCTTCCTGGTGGTGCGCTACAAGGGCCGCCTGGCAATCTGGGCCGAGCGCCTGCCATACCTGTTGCACGCCCTGCCCGGCCTGGTGATTGCCCTGACCCTGGTATTCTTCGCCCTGCATTACGTGCCGGCGCTGTACCAGACCACGGCACTGTTGCTGCTGGCCTATGCGCTGCTGTTCCTGCCGCTGGCGCAGTCGCCGGTGCGCACCGCACTGAACAAGGCTTCACCTACCCTGGAGGAAGCGGCACGGACCTTGGGCGCGAGCAGCTTTGCCGCGTTCTGCCGGGTGACCCTGCCGATCATCTTCCCGGCCATGGCGGCAGCCTTTGCCCTGGTGTTCCTGGATGCCATGAAGGAACTGACAGCTACCTTGCTGCTCAGCCCGACCGGCATGACCACCCTGGCCACCGAGGTGTGGGCGCACACGGCCAACGTCGAGTTCGCGGCGGCAGCGCCTTATGCGGCGTTGTTGATCGTAGTGTCGGGGTTGCCGGTGTATCTGCTGACTACGCGGATGTATCTGAACAAGGCTTGATCCGCGTCGCCTTCATCGCCGGCAAGCCAGCTCCCACAGGTACCGCGCCGCCCTTAGGCCTGTGCAGTACCTGTGGGAGCTGGCTTGCCGGCGATGAGGCCATCAGATGTTACGCAGCATCCGGCGGACGATTGGCCCATGCGCCTTGCCGACAGGCAGCATATAGAGGCGGCCGAAGCGGTTGAAACACTGTACCGAGGTGGTCACGCTCAAACGCTGCTGGCCATCCCTCTGCTCATCCAGATCCATGCTCACCATCACCGCCAGGTGCGTGTCACGCGAGGTCAGGACCAATTGCTGGTCGCTGATTGCCTCGACCAGGAAAAAGTCCAGATGCTCACCCACTGCCGGCAAACGTTCGGGGCTGCGCGATGAGAAACCGTGGATAGCAGTGACATTGAAGCGGCGCGAGATAAAATCGCGCAGGCGAAAGGCTTTGGCCAGCCAGCCTGGGACGTCCGAAGTCATGGCGCAGTAGGCCTGGAGAGCGGTCATTGGCGCGCTGACATGCACGCTGTCGCAATGGAGGAAATCCAGGGCGGCCGGGGCGGCGACCAGTTGAGCTGACATGAACAACTCCGTTTGCCATGTGTCGTTGCCATCATAGCAACACTGCACCGCCAAAACTCGATGGCCTTGCGCAAGTGCAAAAGCTTGCACTTGCCCTGTGGGAGCGGGTTAACCCGCGAACACCGGCGGAGCCGGTGCCATACACCGCGCCGTCTTCTTCGCGGGTGAACCCGCTCCCACAGGGATTGCGATTCACTTGCGAATTTCTATGCCCTGAATTGCCCCAGGCTGGCACGCAGCTGTGCCGCCAGGTCATCCAGCACCTTGCTGCTGGCGGTGGTCTGCATCACCACCTCGGCCGAGCGTTCGGCCTGGGCGTGTATGGTTTCCACCCGTCCACGCACTGCCTGCGCCCCGCTCGCCTGCTGCTCGGCCGCCCGGGTGGCCAGGCCGATGGCCGCGTGCACCTGCTCCACCGCTGCCTGCACCGACTGCTGGCGGCGCTCGTTGTCACGCAGCACCAGCAGCCCTTCGCTGGCCTTGAGCCCGGCCTGGCTGATGGTGGCCACGGCCTCCTTGGCCCCCTTCTGCAGCGCGGCGATATGCGCCTGGATATCTCCCGTGGAACTTTGCGTCTTGCTCGCCAACGCCCGCACCTCATCGGCCACCACGGCAAACCCGCGCCCGGTTTCGCCAGCACGGGCGGCTTCGATGGCCGCGTTCAAGGCCAGCAGATTGGTCTGTTCGGCGATACCGTGGATAACCGTCAGCACCACTTCGATCTGCTCGCTCTGCTTGGCCAGGCGCTCGATCACCTGGGAGCCGGCCTCCACCTGCCCGGCCAGGTTTTCGATCAAACCAGCTAGCTGGGTCGATGTGCGGCTGTTTTCGTCAGTTGCCTGGCGGATATCCACCACCTGCTGCAGGGCTGCCTGCATCGCGTGGCTTTCAGCCTGGGCCTCGTCGGCCATGCTCGACAGGTCGCGCAGGCTGGCCGCCACTTCGTCGCGTTGCAGTGCAGCGGCAGCATCGGCGCCGGCATTGCGCTGGGCCATCGCGCCAATCTCAACGCCGGTGCGCTGCGCCACCTCGCCCGCCTCGCGCACGATGGGTTGCAGCTTGTCGACAAAGCGGTTCACCGCCGAAGCCATGTCGCCAATTTCGTCTCGGCTGTCGAGGGGCACACGCTTGGTCAGGTCGCCTTCGCCAGCCGCCAGGTCATCGAGGGCGGCAATAAGCAGGCGCAGCTTGCTCAGCACTCGGCGACCAAGTACCACAGCCACCACCACCAGCACACCCAGGCCGACCAGCATCAGGCCCAGGCCGATACGCCAGCGCAGTTCGGCGGCAGCATCGCGCACGGTCTGTGCGGTATTGGCCTGCATCGCGGCTGCGCTGCCCTGCGCCTTTTCCAGGCGCTCGCGCAAGGTCTTGCCACTGTCGGCTGCAGCACCGACCAGGCTGTCGCCGACCAGTTGCTCGCCGCTGGCGATCAGGGCGGCGAAGCGCTGGTCGAGGGCCTTGAGCTCCTGATCGATGCCGGCGGTGGAAACGCCCATCACCACCTTGCCGATTTCTGCACCATTGGGGTTGATCGAGGCCTCGACGAAGTACACCGCCGGGTCGCGCCGGGCCGCGTCGATCACCTTGTCCAGCGCACGCTCGCCCTGGCCTTTGTCCATCAATGCCTGGTTGATCGGGTTTTGCCGGTTCAGGTAGCGAGTCAGGTGCTGGCCCTGGGCGTCGTCGTAGACCACGAACAGCACGTTGGGGTTGCGCTGCGCACGCCGGGCGAAGTCGGAGAGCACCGGCACGTCGTTGTCCCATATTGCCCGCGGTGCGACCGACGCCAGCAGCTCGGCCATATCGTTGGCGGAGTCCTTGAGGTTCTTTTCCAACGTGCTGCGCAGCTGCTGCTGCTCGCTTTGCAGGCGCGCCGACAAACCTGCGCTAAGGCGCTGGCGGGTGCTGCTGGAGAGGCCGTCGAGGCCTGAGCGCACGTCTTGCCCGGCTTGCTCCAGCTCACTGGCGAGCTGGCGGCTGTCATTGCCCAGGCGTTCGCCCAGGTCGGCTTCCAAGGCGGTGACCGTGCTTCGGGTAAGCGCAACGGCGACCAGCACCTGCACCAAAAGAGCGATACCAAGGGCAACAAACACAGGCCGCAAAAGGCGGCTTCGTAACAGTGAGAGGATGGCAGACACGGTGTAACCCTCGTGTTTTCTGGCGCCACTATTTTGATGGCATCTTCAGAAACTTCTTACAGCAAGGGTTGTGCCGGGGTCAGCAGGGATAAGTGCCAAGGTTCAGCAATGGGTTTTCCTGTACTGGCCTCTTCGCGGGCTTGCCCGCTCCCACAGGTACTCCACATGTCTTGAGGCCTGTGGTGTACCTGTGGGAGCGGGCTTGCCGGCGATAGGGCCGGGACAGGCATACCCCACAAATGAAAACGCCGCAGCCCCTTTTCAGGGCCACGGCGTCAGATCAGCCTGGAAGGCAGATCAGGCGAACGGATGACGCAGAACGATGGTCTCGTTGCGGTCCGGGCCGGTGGAGATGATGTCGATCGGCGCGCCGATCAGCGCTTCGATGCGCTTGATGTAGGCGCGAGCGTTGGCTGGCAGATCTTCCAGGGTTTTCACGCCCAGGGTCGACTCGCTCCAGCCTGGCATCTCTTCGTACACCGGCTCCAGGCCGATGTAGCTGTCGGCATCGGAAGGCGCGTCGATGACGGCACCGTTCTCGTTCTTGTAGCCAACGCAGATGTTGATGGTTTCCAGGCCATCCAGTACGTCCAGCTTGGTCAGGCAGATGCCCGAGATGCTGTTGACGTCGATGGCGCGACGCAGGATCACGGCATCGAACCAGCCGCAACGGCGCGCACGGCCGGTGGTGGAGCCGAACTCATGGCCACGCTTGGCCAGGGTAGCGCCAGTCTCGTCGAACAGTTCGGTCGGGAACGGACCGGAACCTACGCGAGTGGTGTAGGCCTTGGTGATACCCAGGATGTAGTCCAGGTACATCGGGCCAACGCCAGAACCGGTGGAGATACCGCCAGCGGTGGTGTTGGAGCTGGTGACGTACGGGTAGGTACCGTGGTCGATGTCCAGCAGCGAGCCCTGGGCACCTTCGAACATGATGTCCTTGCCGGCGCGACGCAGGTTGTGCAGCTCGGCGGTGACGTCGAGCATCATCGGCTTGAGCTGTTCGGCGTAGGCCATGCATTCGTCCAGGGTCTGCTGGAAGTCGATGGCCGGCTCTTTGTAGTAGTTCACCAGCTGGAAGTTGTGGTAGTCCAGCAGCTCACCCAGCTTGGCGGCGAAACGCTCGCGATGGAACAGGTCGCCCACGCGCAGGCCGCGGCGTGCGACCTTGTCTTCGTAGGCTGGGCCGATACCACGGCCGGTGGTGCCGATCTTGGCTTCGCCACGGGCTTTTTCGCGGGCCTGGTCCAGGGCAACGTGGTACGACAGGATCAGCGGCGCAGCCGGGCTGATGCGCAGGCGCTCGCGCACCGGTACGCCCTTCTCTTCCAGCTTGGTGATTTCACGCATCAGGGCATCCGGGGCAACGACCACGCCGTTGCCGATCAGGCACTGTACGCCTTCACGCAGGATACCGGACGGAATCAGGTGCAGAACGGTCTTTTCACCGTTGATCACCAGGGTGTGACCCGCGTTGTGGCCACCCTGGTAGCGCACTACGGCGGCAGCATGTTCGGTCAGCAGATCGACGATCTTGCCTTTGCCCTCATCACCCCACTGGGTGCCCAGGACGACGACATTCTTACCCATTACATTGGTCCTCATTCACGCAAACTTGGTTGCCGGCCTGTTGCCGACGCAGAAACTCACTGGGCCAGCGGCAGAACCTGCCAGCGCCCGTCTTGCTGAATCAATTGCCGATCACAATCCGCCTCGAGAGCAGCACTCAACGGCTGGCCAGGCAGGGCCTGGACCACACGCTGGCCCTCGTTGCGCAACTGGCAGACTTGCTGCCAGAGGGCCGCGTCGCCACTGTCCGGCATCCAGATGCCGCCAGCTGGCAATACGACCTCCGCTCGCCCCAGTGTGACCAGGGTCTTCAAATCCGTGGAGAAACCGGTGGCCGGGCGGGCCCGGCCGAAATCGGCGCCGATGTCGTCATAGCGCCCGCCCTGGGCGATCGATTGACCTTCGCCCGGCACGAACACGGCGAACACCACGCCAGTGTGATAGTGGTAACCGCGCAGCTCGCCGAGGTCGAAGTACAGCGGCAGGTCCGGGAAGCGCGACGCCAGGCGATCGGCGATCGCCAGCAGGTCGTCCAGGGCCGCCAGCACGCTGGCCGGGGCACGGCCCAGGCGCACGCGGGCTTCGGCCAGCACTTCGCGGCCACCGCACAGCTCGACCAGCGCGCGCAGCATGTTGCCCAGGTCCTTCGGCAGGTCGGCGGTCAGCACCTGAACTTCATCCACGGCCTTGCGCTGCAGGGCGTCGAACAGCTGCTGCTCGACCGCACCGGACAGGCCGGCAGCACGGGCCAGGCCGCGGTAGATACCGACGTGGCCGAGGTCCATGTGCACATCCGGCACATCGGTCAGCTGCAGCGTGGCGAGCATCAGGCTGATGACTTCGACATCGCTGGTGGGGCTGGCGTCGCCGTACAGCTCGGCACCCAGCTGGATCGGGCTGCGCGAGGTGGACAAGGCACGCGGCTGGGCGTGCAGCACGCTGCCGGCATAGCACAGGCGGCTCGGGCCTTCACGGCGCAGGGTGTGGGCGTCGATACGTGCCACCTGCGGGGTGAAGTCGGCGCGGAAGCCCATCAGGCGGCCGGACTGCGGGTCCACTACCTTGAAGGTGCGCTGATCCAGGTCCTGGCCGGCACCGGTGAGCAGCGACTCCAGGTACTCGATATGCGGGGTGACGACCAGTTCGTAGCCCCAACTCTGGAACAGGTCCAACACCTGGCGGCGCGCGATCTCGATACGCGCAGCCTCAGGTGGCAGTACTTCCTCGATGCCATCTGGCAGCAGCCAGCGGTCTACCGTTGCCATTACGCCATTTCCCCTCTGGTCCGGGCGGCTTGCCAGCAGGCTAGCCGTCAGTAAAGCCGGTATCGCGCACAGCAGCGGGCAGCACTGATCCCAGCGCAGCCACCGTACCCGACACCCTCGAATTGCCTTGCGACCTGACCAAACCGTCAACTGGCGGTTTGCCAATCAACCTTGCAGACGCAAAAAAGCCGGGAAATTTCCCGGCTGCCTCATCATACACCCCTTTTCATTCAGGATGCA
>Ga0209370_1002540_pt1 | contig 12911 bp, 15 predicted proteins | sample AgamicAtPrz_FD_187164 | JGI IMG/M metagenome (GOLD analysis project Ga0209370, IMG submission 187164) | Agave microbial communities from Guanajuato, Mexico - At.P.rz (SPAdes) (version 2) | ecosystem: Host-associated > Plants > Phyllosphere > Phylloplane/Leaf | place: Guanajuato, Mexico... | reverse complement strand
GACGTGGCGGTGCCGTGCGGCGGTGGCAAGCAGTCCGGGTTTGGTCGCGACCTGTCGCTGCATTCGTTCGACAAATATTCGCAGCTCAAGACCACCTGGTACCAGCTGCGCGCCTGATCACCGCGTCGCCGGCGTCGCGGATAAAGCCGCTCCTGCATTCAGGCCCCTAGCTGGCTTGCTTGGCAATCACGGCCAGGCAGCGCTGCACGATCGGGCTGACGTCGCCCTTGCGCCGGCTGAGGATGATCGGGCTGACGGCGCCGCTGTCGAGCAGGGCGACATAGGCGATATCGGTGCGGTGCTGTTGCTGCACCGAGGCCGGCACCAGGGTCACGCCCACGCCGACAGCCACCAGGCCAATGGCCGTCTGCAGTTCGTTGGCCCACTGGCTGACCCGGATGCTCATGCCGTGGTGGGCGAACAGGGCCAGTACATGGTCGGCATAACTGGGCCGGGGGTTGGCGGGGTACAGGATGAACGCCTCGCCCGCCAGTTCGGCGAGGGTGAGCGGTGCGCCCGCCAGCGGGTGGCCCTTGGGCAGCACGGCCACCAGCGGGTCTTCGCATAGCACCTGCTGGTGAATTGCCGGGTCATCGATGCGGATGCGCCCGAAGGCAATGTCGATGCGCCCGCTTTTCAGCGCTTCCACCTGCTGCAAGGTGGTCATCTCGTTCAGGCCCAGCTCCAGCTCGCTGTCCTGGCGCAGTTCGCGGATCAGCTCCGGCAACACCGTGTACAGGGTCGAGGGGGCGAAACCGATACCCAGCCATTGGCGCTGGCCCTGGCCGATGCGGCGGGTGTTGTCACTGATGTTGTGCAGTTGTTGCAGCAGGGTGCAGGCCTGTTCGTAAAAGAAGCGACCTGCCTCTGTCAGCCGCAGCGGTCGTTCGCGCAGCACCAGCAGCGTGCCCAGTTCGTCTTCGAGCTGGCTGATCTGCCGACTCAGCGGTGGCTGGGCAATGTGCAGCAGCTCGGCGGCACGGGTGAAGTTCAGGGTCTCGGCCAGCACTTTGAAATAACGCAGGTGGCGCAGTTCCATCAGACCTCCAGGGTATGGTGGGAGATTCATTCGATATTGGACGGCCATCAGGGTCTCGCGCAATCCTTGAGCGATCAAGTGAATGCACCATTCGGGCCTGCAGCTGGCAGCCCGATATAACGGGACCTGGCAACAATGACAAGCGCGCTGATTGAACGTATAGAAGCCATTATCGTCGACCTGCCGACCATCCGCCCGCACAAGCTGGCGATGCACACCCTGCAGCAGCAGACCCTGGTGGTATTGCGGTTGCGCTGCAGCGATGGTGTCGAAGGCATCGGCGAGGCTACCACCATCGGTGGCCTGGCCTACGGCTATGAAAGCCCCGAGGGCATCAAGGCCAACATCGATGCGCACCTGGCGCCGGCGCTGGTCGGCCTGCCCGCCGACAATATCAACGCCGCCATGCTCAAGCTGGACAAGCTGGCCAAGGGCAACACGTTTGCCAAGTCGGGTATCGAGAGCGCCCTGCTCGATGCGCAGGGCAAGCGCCTCGGCCTGCCGGTCAGCGAACTGCTCGGCGGCCGCGTGCGCGACAGCCTGGAAGTGGCCTGGACTCTGGCCAGCGGCGATACCGCCCGCGACATCGCCGAAGCCCGGCACATGCTGGAAAGCCGCCGACACCGGGTGTTCAAGCTGAAGATCGGCGCCAACCCGCTAGCGCAGGACCTCAAGCACGTGCTGGCGATCAAGCGCGAGCTGGGCGACAGCGCCAGCGTGCGGGTCGACGTCAACCAGTACTGGGACGAGTCCCAGGCCATCCGTGCCTGCCAGGTGCTCGGCGACAACGGCATCGACCTGATCGAGCAACCGATTTCACGTAGCAACCGCAGCGGCCAGGTGCGTCTGAACCAGCGCAGCCCGGCACCGATCATGGCCGACGAATCGATCGAAAGCGTCGAAGACGCCTTTAGCCTGGCCGCCGACGGCGCGGCCAGCATCTTTGCTCTGAAAATCGCCAAGAACGGTGGCCCGCGTGCCGTGCTGCGCAGCGCGCAAATTGCCGAGGCCGCCGGTATTGCCCTGTATGGCGGGACCATGCTCGAAGGTTCGATCGGCACCTTGGCTTCGGCCCATGCCTTCCTGACCCTGCGCCAGCTGACCTGGGGTACCGAACTGTTCGGGCCGCTGCTGCTCACCGAAGAGATCGTCAACGAGCCGCTGCAGTACCGCGACTTCCAGTTGCACATCCCACGCACCCCAGGCCTGGGCCTGAGCCTGGACGAACAGCGCCTGGCGCGCTTCGCCCGTGCTCGCGGGTAAACCCGCTCCGCCCAAGGGCTTTGCCAACCAAACGATCCAGTCATACGCAAGGAGACCTCGCCATGCTGTTCCACGTGAAGATGACCGTGAAACTGCCGCTCGACATGGACCCGGCCAAGGCCGCCCGGCTCAAGGCCGACGAAAAGGAACTGGCCCAGCGCCTGCAGCGCGAAGGTACCTGGCGCCACCTGTGGCGCATTGCCGGGCACTATGCCAACTACAGCGTGTTCGATGTCCCCAGTGTCGAAGCGCTACACGATACTTTGCTGCAACTGCCACTGTTCCCGTACATGGACATCGAGGTCGACGGCCTGTGCCGGCACCCCTCGTCGATCCACAGCGACGACCGCTGATTCGCACCTGTGTGCCTGACAAGAACAAGATGAGGAAAGCACGATGACCACGAAGATTTCCCACACTGCCGCTGTTCAAGCGTTCTTCAGCGAAGTGGCCGGCCTGGGCCATGCCGAAGGCAACCCGCGCGTCAAGCAGATCATCCTGCGCGTGCTGCAGGACAGCGCCCGCCTGATCGAAGACCTGGAAATCACCGAGGACGAGTTCTGGCAAGCGGTGGACTACCTCAACCGCCTGGGCGGGCGCAATGAGGCCGGCCTGCTGGCGGCGGGCCTGGGCCTCGAGCACTTCCTCGACCTGCTGCAGGACGCCAAGGACGCCGAGGCCGGCCTGAGCGGCGGCACCCCGCGTACCATCGAGGGCCCGCTGTATGTCGCGGGGGCGCCGCTGGCGCAGGGTGAAGTGCGGATGGACGATGGCACAGACCCGGGGGTGGTGATGTTCCTCCAGGGCCGGGTGTTCGGTGCCGACGGCAAGCCGCTGGCCGGTGCCACCGTTGACCTGTGGCACGCCAATACCCAGGGCACGTATTCCTACTTCGACTCCAGCCAGTCCGAATACAACCTGCGCCGGCGCATCGTCACCGATGCCGAGGGCCGCTACCGTGCACGTTCCATCGTGCCCTCGGGGTATGGTTGCGACCCGCAGGGGCCGACCCAGGAATGCCTGGACCTGCTCGGTCGCCACGGCCAGCGTCCGGCGCATGTGCACTTTTTCATCTCGGCGCCCGGGCACCGCCATCTGACCACGCAGATCAACTTTGCCGGTGACCAGTACCTGTGGGATGACTTTGCCTATGCCACCCGCGACGGGTTGGTCGGCGAGCTGCGCTTTGTCGAGGATGCCGCGAAAGCCCGCGACCGCGGTGTGCCGGGCGGGCGCTTTGCCGAGCTGGACTTCGACTTCCACCTGCAGGCGGCCAAGGCCCCGGCAGCCGAGGCGCGCAGCCATCGCCCACGGGCCTTGCAAGCCCCCTGAGCCCAGACGCACGCAAACACCTGTTTATTGCCTGGGCCTTTCTGTGCGGGGCGGGCCTGGGCTTTTTCCTGCCAGGGGCAAGTGATCTAGAATCGGCTTTTTACCTGAGCCCCGCACCATGCTGCCCATCGAACTGCTGGCCGCCACCGCTGACCAGGCCCCGCTGATCCGCAACCTCTACCAGTTCTACGCCTACGAGTCCTCCGACTGGGAGCAGGAGGACGTCGAGGTGGATGGCCGCTTCTACATCCATGACGCGCACCTGCAACGCTACTGGCAGGCCGATGGCTGGGGCGCCTACCTGGTGCTGGCGGACGGCTTCATTGCCGGCTTCGTCTTGGTGGAGCGCAGCGAACTGGCCGGTATCCAGGCGTTCGAGCTGGCTGACCTGTTCATCCTGAAAAAATACCGTCGGCAGGGCATCGGCCGGGCGGTGGCGTTGCAGTTTCTGGGCGGCGAGGGCGATTGGCTGTTGCGCTGTTACGCCCAGGACGCGCCGGCGGTGGCCTTCTGCAACGCGGTGCTGGCCGCGCTGTCGCGTCCGGCGCAGGCGATCACCCTGGAGGACGAGCCGGAGCTGCTCAGTTTCCTGGTGAGCGGCGCCCGGCATTAGCCGTAGCGGCCAGCTGCAGGTACTCGCTCAGCTGTCCCAGTCCGGCGCAAACGCCGGGCTGACCAATCGTTGGTCCTTCGGCAGGCCGGCAATCGCCAAGCGGTCCTGGTCATCCAGCTGCACGTTCAGAGCTGCCAGGTTGGCCAGCTGGTTATCGCGGCTGCTCGCCTTGGGGATTACCGCTACGCCGTCGTGGTCCAGCAACCATTTCAGCGCCACCTGGCTGGGCAGCACGCCATGCTTGCCGGCGATCGCCTGGACCAGCGGCTGGGCCGCTGCCTGGCCGCGGGCCAGCGGGGTGTAGGCGGTGAGCAGCAGGTCGTGGCGGCGGGCGTAGTCCAGCAGTGCTGGCTGGCCGAGCAGCACGTGGTACTCGACCTGGATCGCCGACAGCGGCGCACCCAGGGTTTCCACCACCTGGCGCAGCAGCCCCAGCGGGAAGTTGGCCACGCCGATGCTGCGTGCCTTGCCCTCGTCACGCAGTGCCACCAGGGTTTCGATGCTGCGCGCCAGGTCCCAGTCCTGGCCCGGCCAGTGGATGTGGAACAGGTCGACCTGCTCGGTGCCGAGGGCGCGCAGGCTGTCTTCCAGCGACTGGCGCATGGCCTTGGGCGCCAGGCGGTCCCACCACACCTTGGTGGTCAGGTGGATCTGCTCGCGTGGCACCTCGCTGTCGCGCAGGGCCTGGCCGACGGCGGCCTCATTGGCGTAGGCAGTGGCGGTGTCGATGTGTCGGTAACCGAGTTCAAGTGCCTGGCGCACGGCCTGGGTGCACTCGGTGCCGGTCATTGGCCAGGTGCCTAGGCCGATCGCAGGCAGGTCCAGGCCGTTACGGGTAGTGAGCCTTTGCATGTTGATTCCTTGTCGACTGCGGGGGATCGCAGTCGATGGTCAGCGATCAGCACGGCACGGGCCATGCGTGCGCGGCGAAAAGTGGTCGATCAGCGAACACAAACTGCAATCGGCCGGGGCAAGCGGGCGATGGAACTTCCTTATGCTGCGGCATCTCTTCTAGAATTCCAGCTGTTGCATCCGCCGGGCCATGCCTGCGCGGGCCTTCCCCGGGCGCCGCATCCAGCCGCGCCGTCATCGAGAGTGCCATGAGTTCCAGCACACCGCTGTCCGGAGTCAACCAACCCCTGCGCGGCATTGCCCTGGTGGTGGTGGCGACGTTCCTGTTCGCCAGTCACGATGCCTTGTCCAAGTTCCTTGGCGGCCTGTACCCGATCATCATGGTGGTGTGGGCGCGGTATGTGGTGCATACCCTGCTGATGGCCGGCATTTTCCTGCCCAAGGCCGGGCTCAACGTGTTGCGCACGCGCCGCCCGCTGTTGCAGACCTTGCGTGCGTTGAGCCTGCTGAGTACCAGCTTGCTGTTCACCAGTGGCCTGCAGTACCTGCCGCTGGCCGAAGCGACTGCGGTCAACTTCCTTGCCCCGGTGTTGGTCACCGCGCTGTCGGCGCCGTTGCTCAAGGAGCGGGTCACGTTGGGGCAGTGGGTTGCGGTGGTGATGGGCTTCATCGGCGTGCTGGTAGTGGTGCACCCGGGAGGGGCAATGTTCACCCCCGCCATCCTGTACCCGTTCGGTTCGGCGCTGGGCTTCTGCTTCTACCAATTGCTCACGCGCATCCTGGCCGCGCATGACAGCCCGACCACCAGCAATTTCTATGCGGGGTTGTGCAACACCTTGGCCATGAGCGCGCTGGTGCCGTTCTTCTGGGAGATGCCGCGCTGGGACCACGCATTGCTGATGCTGGCGCTGGGCGGCTTCGGCATGACCGCGCACCTGCTGCTGACCCAGGCGTTCCGCCATGCCGCGCCGGCCTTGCTGGCGCCGTTCAGCTATTGCCAGATCGTGTTTGCCGGGCTGCTTGGCCTGCTGGCCTACAGCCAGCTGCCGGATACCCTGAGCCTGGTCGGTATCGCGGTGATCTGCCTGAGTGGGCTGGGGGCGGCGTGGATGCAGCGGGGCAAGTAGCAACCCCGCGATTGCGCCGTCACGCCCGTCGTTTCAACAGCACCTGCAACGAATCGTCAAAGTCGCGCAAGGCATCGGCCTGCACCGCGCGTTCGTCATCGGCCACCCGCGCCACATCGCCCAGGCGCTTGTGCGCCCGCCCTTCGGCGCGGCCGATGTAGGTCAGCTGGTCGTCGAAGAAGCGCGCCACCACCCGGCTTTCGATCTCGGCACTGGCCAGGCGGCTTTCGGTATCGAGCAGCACGATGACATCCGGGTGGTCGCCCAGCAGCGTGTCCAGGTCATCATAGAAGGTCACTTCGGCGAACTGCTGCGCCAGCGAGCGTGCCAGCCAGTCGTACGCCTGGCTCTCGCTGTTCAGGGTCGCTACCGGAATGCGCTGGCCCCGGGCCGGGGTGGCGGCCTGGGCTTGATGGCTGCCGAGGTATTCAAGGGTGGCCTCGGCATCTCGCCCCAGCAACACTGCCACGCGCTGGCCGGGGGCCAGGGCGACGCCGGAAATAGCGGTGGCCGCATAGAAGTGCCCGTAGGGTTGTGTGTCGCTGCTGGCCGGGCTGGCACAGCCGCCAAGAGCGGCCAGCAAGGCGAGCAGGGCTGCGATCATGCCGGTTTTCATGGGAGGCCTCATCCATCAGTGAATGCCGCTATCTTCCGCCCGCACCAGGCGCAGCGGAACTCGATGGCATTCATGGTGGCTATCGATGAGGTCGATGGTTTACCGCGCCGCCATGAACTGCAGGATGCGCTCGCGCAACCAGCGCTCGGCCGGGTCGTTGTCCTGGGCACCGCTCCAGACCATCGACAGCTCGGCCTCGGTGATGTCGAACGGCGCCGGGTCGGCGCGCAGGCTGCCATCGTCGGCCAAGGCGCAGGCGGCATAGTCCGGCACCGTGGCGATCAGCTCGGTGTTGCGCAGCAGGGCGCGCAGGCTGCCGAACTGCGGTACCGCCAGCACCACCTTGCGGCAGCGGCCGATGCGCGCCAGGTCGAGGTCGATGTTGCCACTCATGTCGCCCGAGAACGACACCATCACATGCGGGCGCGCGCAGTATTCGTCGAGGCTCAGCGGGCCCGGGCGGTCGTCGGCACGCAGTACCCGTACGCCGATGTCGCGCAGCTTGCGGCGTTTGGCGGTGGCCGGCAGGTCGGTGGTGTAACTCACGCCTACCGAGATCTCGCCGCTGGACAGCAGCCCCGGCATCAGCAGGAAGTTGGCCCGCCGCACCACCACGCTGATATTCGGGGCCTCTTCGCGCAGGGCCTGGAGCAGGGCGGGGAACAGCCCGAACTCGGCATCGTCCGACAGCCCCAGGCGGAACACGTTGCAGCTGCTGGTCGGGTCGAACTCGCGAGCGCGGCTGATGGCGGCGGAGATCACATCCATCGCCGGCCCCAGTTCGGCGAAGATCTGCATGGCCCGCGGCGTGGGTTCCATGGCCCGGCCGTTGCGGATCAGCAGCGGGTCGTCGAACAGCTCGCGCAGGCGCGCCAGCGCGGCACTGACGGTAGGCTGGGTGATGAACAGCTTTTCGCCGACGCGGGTCAGGTTACGTTCGATCATCAACGCTTCGAACACCACCAGCAGGTTCATGTCGACGCGGCGCAGGTCGTTGCGGTTCATGGGGCTCGGGTTCCAAAACAGAAGGTTGGCGCTGTAGTGAAGCACGCTGCAGGGCGATGTGCCTTGTAGGGATGTGCGCAGGGTGCTCAGGTTGCAAGCGCGTGGCCCGGTCGGCGCCCGTGCCAGCCGGGCAAGCGCTTCTCCATGGGTTGATAGGTCATCCCGGCAAACGCATTCACTTCGCCTGCCAGGGCAAAGCCGTAGCGTTGGTAGGCGGGTACCGAAGACAGTGATGCCCTGACCGTCACGACCTCGACCCTGGCGTGTTCCAGCGCTGCGCTCATCAGGCGCGCGCCGATACCCTTGCGCTGCCAGCATGGGGCAACGAACAGCATGGCAATATGGCGGCCTTCCTTCAGCTCGATCAAGCCCACTATTGCGGCATCGATGACAGCGGCCAATATCAGGTTGTCGCCTTGCAGGCGTTCGGCAAACGCGTCGGCCGCTGCCACCCTGGCGAACGTTGCCACACCCTGCGCCGGCAGCGTGGGCGCGACGGCCTGGGTGAAAGCTTCCAGGCACAGGGCACTGGCGTGGGGGAGATCATCGTGGGTCAGTGGGCGTATCTGCACGGCGGCGTCCTTGTCGGCAAGTGCGGTCATCCAGTGTGCCTGTCTTGCAGGCGCTGCTGCAATCGACACCGGCGCTGGCAAGGGCGCCAGGGCGTCGACTTCCTTGGCCGACAAGGTTAGCCTCGCGCAATGTCCAGCCGATAGAAAAACCATCGCCATGCCTGCAGGTTACCCCGGGTTGCCTTCGCTCAATGCGCTACGCGTGTTCGAAGTGGTGGCGCGTCACTTGAACTTCCGTCTGGCGGCCGAGGAGCTTGGCGTGACCCAGGCGGCGGTTGCCCAGCAGGTGCGCGGGCTGGAGGCCAGCCTGGAGGTGCGCCTGTTCGAGCGCCTGCCACGCGGCCTTGGCCTGACCGATGCCGGGCACGCCTACAGCACCAGCATACGCAGCGCCCTGGCGATGATCGACGAAGCCACGCGGCTGTTGCGCCCGGCGCCGTCCCAGCTCACCGTCAGCGTGACGCCAACCTTTGCTTCGAAATGGCTGATCCCCAGGCTCGGGCACTTTGCCGAGCGCAACCCCGAGATTGACCTGCGGGTGCTGGCAACCGACCGGTTGTCCCATTTTCATACCGACGGCGTGGACCTGGCCGTACGTTATGGCCAGCCGCCATTTGCGCCGGGGCTGAACGTCGAATTGCTGATGGCCCCCGCCGTGATCGCCGTGGCCAGCCCGGGGTTGCTGGCCGAAATGGGGCGGCCCGGCGATTTCGCCGCCTTGCAGCGTTATGTGGCGTTGCACGATGCGCACAACTTCTGGCCGCAGTTCTACGCAGCAGTGTTCCCGGGCCATCCGCCGGCCAGCGCCAGGGCCGTGCGCTTCAACCAGACGTCACTGGCTATCGAAGCCGCGATTGGCGGGCAGGGCATCGCCCTGGCCAGCCAGGCCTTCGTCAGCGACGAGCTGGCTGCCGGGCGCCTGGTGCAGGTGTTCCCTCAGCAATTGCGGCTGGACAAGGGGTTTTACCTGGTATGGCCGCGCAAGCGGCAGGCGCCGGCGGCCCTGCCGCTTGTCAGGGCATGGCTGCAGGCCCAGGCAGGCAATAGAAAATCTATCGTCTAGGCGAAGCCGGGTTGCCTCCCTCGCTGCCAGCATGGCTGCTAGTGTGAATGCACTTGCACAGACAGTGCTGGAATCAGCGAAGGAGGCAACATGTCAGAAGCAAAAGTGGCCATCATCACCGCCGGTGGCAGCGGCATGGGCGCCGCAGCGGCACGCCGCCTGGCCGCCGACGGTTTCAAGGTCGGTATCCTGTCATCCTCGGGCAAGGGCGAAGCGCTGGCCAGGGAACTGGGCGGTATCGGCGTTACCGGCAGCAACCAGTCGGTTGCCGACCTGCAGCGCCTGGTCGATGCCGTGGTCGGGCAGTGGGGGCGCGTCGATGTGCTGGTCAACAGTGCCGGCCACGGGCCACGCGCGCCGATCCTGGAGATCAGCGACGAAGACTGGCACAAGGGCATGGACACCTACCTGCTCAATGTCATCCGCCCGGCGCGCCTGGTGACGCCGATCATGCAGCGGCAGAAGGGCGGGACCATCATCAACATCTCCAGCGCCTGGGCCTTCGAACCCAACGAGATGTTCCCCACCTCGGCGGTGTTCCGTTCGGGGCTGGCTGCGTTCAGCAAGATTTTCGCCGACACCTACGCGGCCGACAACGTGCGCATCAACAACGTTCTGCCTGGCTGGATCGACAGCCTGCCGGCCACCGAGCAGCGCCGCGACAGCGTGCCGCTCAAGCGCTATGGCTCCAGCGAGGAAATTGCCGCGACCATCGCCTTCCTGGCCAGCGAAGGGGCCGCCTATATCACCGGGCAGAACATCAGGGTCGATGGTGGCCTGACGCGGAGTGTCTAGGCCGCCGTCAGTGCGCCGCGGTCGGCAGCATGCCTGAGCGCCGGGCGTTGTGCGCGGCCTCTATCAGTTGCAGGTTGCGACTGCGTAACGCGTGGTTGGCGCCGACTCGCAGGTTGGAGCGCAGCGCCAGGGTTTCAGCCTGTTCGTATTGCCCTTGTTGAAGGCGCAGCACGCCCAGGTAGTGCAAGGTTGCCGGGTTGTTCGGCTGGATGTGCAACGCGCGCTCCAGGGTGGCCGCCGCCTGGTCCAGCTGGCCTTCGGCATACTGCTGCGAAGCGGTCTCGATCAACATGGTCGAGGCATTGTTGCTGCGTGCCGGTGCGGAGCGCTCGCCGGCCAGTGCAGCGGGTGCCGTGATGGCGCTGAACAACAACAGCAAGGTCGACAGAGAAAGTGTATTGGGCATCAGCGGTGGTCTCGACACGGCCTTGGCGGTTGTGCGAGCCGTGCAGCGAGGGAATGTTGTCGGGGGGAGGAAATAATGGCGTTGGTCGGGTGGTTCAGGGCTTGAGATTCATCTGCACGCTTCAGCAGCTGGTTGCTGCTGAAGCGTGCAGGCTTTCAGCGGTGCCCGACGAAGTCGCTGCTACGGTTCAGCGATCGTTCTTCGAAGCGTTTCGCGCCGCGCCGCTCAGCCCTTTGGTGTTGTGGTCACCTGGGGTCGTGGCGGAGATCGCCGTCGATTTCGCCAGGCCGCGGGTGTCCTTGGAATGGGCAACACCGGAGGTGGTAGTACCGTGGCCGTTGTCGCTGTTGCGCGAGCTGCCGTAGTGGTTGCCGCTCAAGCCATGGTCGCGCGTGGCCTTGCCGGCGTGATCATCGCTGAGGCCCATGCCATTGCCAGTGTGGCTACCTTTGCCAGCGCCCTGACCACCGCCCTGCCCGCCGCCGTGGCCGGCACCGCCGCCATGACCGCCGCCACCACCGTGGCCACCACCCCCGCCGCCGCCTTTGGCATACGCCGAGGCAATCGGTGAAACATCGGCTGGTAACAAGGCAGTTGCGCCGAACGCAAAGGCACAGGTAAAGAGGGCTACCAGGGTTTTTCTCATGTTTGTTCGCCTCCAGAAGGCGCAGGGGTGCTTGGTAGCCACTACGACATTGGGTTCGGTTTCGAGTTCCGCTGACCCGACAGATTGCGTATGGGTCCAGTCCTTGACATCACCTGCCCAAGATCCCTTTGCGGCCATGCGCCAGCCAAAAAAGGAAGCGTAAAGACGGGCTGATCGGCAGGCGGGCAGAGGCGGGAAGTTGCATGGCAATAAAGTTTCGATGAACTAACCTCAGTTCAGTTGCCCATCGCCCGCCGGCGCAACTTGTTGCCGAACTGCCTTTGCCGATAGAACTCCATCTCCCGGTGGCCAAGGAGTCTTATGAAGATCTTGTTGCTGAGGGCGGTCCTGTTCGTTGTGCTGTTTTTCTTTGCCTTTATCTGCCTGCTTGCCGCGCTTGATGCTCACAAGAAAGGGGAACAGGTCAAGACCTGGTGGAAGTTGAATGCGACTGTTGCCACTGTTTCCATCGCTGAGGAGTTGCGCAGCAAGGGTATGACCTATTGCCCTTCGGTCAACGTGACCTTCGAGTTGAACGGGCGGCAGCACACGTCCCCGCTCGAAGTATCGAGTTCCCCCTGCGGGACTAGCCTGGCGTCGGTCGAAAGGTCAATTGCAACGTTCAGGCAAGGCAAGGTAATCGGCATTCTTGTCGACCCCGCAAAGCCGGACAGCGTCAAGCCGGGGAACTTCTCGCTGGATGGGGTCTTTTACTTCTGCACTGTCATGGCTGCGCTCGCCGCTGTCGGCGCTGTCGCTGTACTGCGGTGGCGTCGCAGTAAACCGGTCAGGCCAACGCCTGAAAAACACCGTTCACCTGTAGCGATGAGCAAGAAGGAGGTTCAGAAAAACGTTCGCAAGTTACTCGATGCTGGCGCGACAAAGTCGCAAGTGTTCGCACAGCTTTCTGGCCAGGGCATAAAAGACCGCCAATTAGCCTACTTCATCGCTTCGTATGCGGATCCAGTGCGTTGCGACGAACACGATCGTAAAGTCAACATGCTCATCACGATAATGCTCGTCCAGGCGTTACTTGGCCTTATTGCAGGGTTGGAAGGGGGTGCCCAAATCGGGTCAACAGCCAAGTGGGTCGTGGCTGTGTCTAACCTCGTGATCCCCTTGCTTCTGGTATGGGGCTTCTACAACCACCGGGCCGGCGCCTATAACGCGTATATTCTCCTTGCACTGGGGCAGTTACCGAAATCGCTTGCAGGGTTTGCATCCGACCCGGCAACCACCACTGTCGTGATGGCCATCAGTATCGTTCTGCTGGCTTTTGTCTGGTACGTCCGGGGCAAGATCTTCCCGGATTTCGCCTTCGTCGGGCCCAGGAAAGTCAACGGCAAGTATTTGTTCACCGGCTGACCCACCGCCGGCGCGCTGGTGATTAGCGCCACTGATCCGGCTTGTCACACACAGGCTGAACACCGAGGGCAAAGCCATTACCCCAACAGTGTAGGGCGCCTTTCGTGCCCCTGACATTCGGGAGTTCAGTATGAAAGCTATCGTCTATAACGGCCCGCGTGACGTCGCCGTCAAGGATGTGCCGGACGCAAGAATCGAAAAGCCCACTGACGTGCTG
>Ga0209370_1002536_pt1 | contig 12928 bp, 11 predicted proteins | sample AgamicAtPrz_FD_187164 | JGI IMG/M metagenome (GOLD analysis project Ga0209370, IMG submission 187164) | Agave microbial communities from Guanajuato, Mexico - At.P.rz (SPAdes) (version 2) | ecosystem: Host-associated > Plants > Phyllosphere > Phylloplane/Leaf | place: Guanajuato, Mexico... | reverse complement strand
TTGGTCTGCTCCGTGCCCTCTTCCACCTCCTGCAGATAGTTCATCACGCGCCCCTTGGCCACCGCGGCCACCGGATCCTTGATGAGTTCTGCACGCATGGCGCGAGTGCGCTCGGCCAGCGCATCCTGGCGGTTCTGAGTCACCTCGACCTGACCCAGCACCTTGTTGGCAGCTTCCCCCGTCAGACGGGCGATATAAGACAGACGGCTTTGTGCATCGGGAAGCTCCCCCGCACTGCCGCGCAAACGGTCCGCATAACCCAGCTCATTGAGCGAGTTATGCAACTGGCGTGTGAGCACGCCAATCTTGTAGTGGACGTTGGCGGAAGCCTTGTCGCTGCTCATGGCTCAGAGATCGAGTTTCTTGATGATGAGATTGACCTTCTCTTCCAGCGTGGCCTTGGTGAAGGGCTTGACGATATAGCCGGCCGCTCCGCCCTGGGCGGCAGCCACGATATCTTCCTTGCGGGCCTCGGCGGTCACCATCAGCACCGGCAAATGCTTGAGCTTTTCATCCTGCTTGATCTCGGTCAGCAGCTGAAAGCCGTTCATGTTCGGCATGTTGATGTCGGTCACCACGAAGTCGAACTTGCTAGCACGCAGCTTGGTGATGGCAACCACACCATCTTCGGCTTCATCGGCATCGGCAAAGCCACTCTCCTTGAGCAGATTGCGCACGATGCGGCGCATGGTGGAGAAGTCGTCAACAATCAAAAATCGCAGGGCATTAGCCACGAGAGGCCCTTTCGGTCGGAATAGGTGCGTGGGAACAAGTTTTCAGCCGTGATGGTAACAATTTGTCAACCTCCCGGCATTGGACGTGCATTGTCAGGCTTTTCGACAGTCTCCGTGGCAACTTCAGGGTTTGTTACAACAAACTCTTCCTTGGCATCCAGAGACTGCTTGTCGGCAGCGCTAAGTACTGCGCGCCGGGCCTTGGGTTGGTTGATCGTGCTGGCAGCCTCCTCGGCACTGGTCACCTGCTCCGTGCTGCGCTCCTTGTCGTTGCCCAGCACACGGCGCTCGGCCTCCTTGGTCAGCACGGTAATCGTGATGCGGCGATTCTGCGCGGCACGCGGCTCCTCGGGCAGCAGCAGGTCGCTGCTGGACATGCCCACTACGCGTGCCAGCTTGTCCAGCGGCATGCCGGCTGCCACCAGCTCGCGGCGCGAGGCGTTGGCGCGGTCGGCCGACAGCTCCCAGTTGCTATAGCCGCGATCGGCATTGCCATAAGGCGCAGCATCGGTGTGGCCCGAGAGACTGATGCGATTTTCCGCATTGCCCATGGCCGCACCTATCTCGCGCAGGATGTCGCGCATATAGGGCTTGACCACGGCACTGCCGCTATCGAACATGGGGCGGTTCTGGTCGTCGACGATCTGAATCATCAGGCCGTCATGCGTGATCTCCGTGCGAATCTGCGAGCGGAACTCGTTCAGGCGCGCATTGTTGGCAATCATGCTGTCCACCTTGGCCTTGAGTGCATGCAGACGCTGAGCGTCGCGTGCGGACTCATCGGCCCGGCCCATGGCCTGGCTGGAGCGGCGGTTGGCATTGTCTTCGGACTCCGAGCGGCGTACCTGGCCGTGCACCTTGGAGAGGTCGTTGCCGCCGCCGGGCACGATGCTGGAGCTGTTACCCGCACCGCTGCCGCCCGACATGGCCACCTTCAGCGGCGAATTGAAATACGCGGCAATCCCCTGCAGCTCGCCCTGAGCGGTCGAGCCCAGCAGCCACATCAGCAAAAAGAAGGCCATCATCGCCGTCACAAAGTCGGCATAGGCAATCTTCCAGGCGCCACCATGGTGGGCATGGGCGGTCTTCTTGACGCGCTTGATGATGATGGGCTGCAGCTTCTTGTCAGCCATGGCAGCGCTCCATCACTAGATCCTGGCGAGAGCGGGCACTCATCACTTCTTACCCTTGACGTGCGACTCCAGCTCCAGAAAGCCTGGACGCTCGGTGGAGAACAGCACCTTGCGGCCGAACTCGATGGCCGTGCCCGGGTTGTAGCCCTGCATGCTGGCCAAAAGCGTCGCCTTGATGCACTCGAATTCCTTGGCCGCATCCTGGGCACGCTGCTCCAGTAGGGCCGCCATAGGCTCCACCAGCGCATAGGCCAGCAAGATCCCGAGGAAGGTACCCACCAGCGCCGAGGCAATCATGCCGCCCAGCACCGCAGGGGGCTGCCCCACGAAAGCCATGGTGTTCACCACACCCAGCACGGCCGCAATAATGCCGAAGGCAGGCAAGGCGCCCGCCAGACGATTCAGTGCCATCACCGGCGCATGGGCCTCGGCATGATGGGCTTCGATTTCGCTGTCCATCAGCGCCTCGATCTCGTGCGAGTTGAGATTGCCCGAGACCATCATGCGCAGATAGTCGGTCAGGAACTCGACGACATGGTGGTCGGCCATCAGCTGCGGATAGTTCTGAAACACCGTCGACGACTGCGGATCTTCCACATCGGACTCGATCGACATCAGGCCTTCCTTGCGCGCCTTCTGCAGCAGCTCGTACAGAAGCGCCATCACTTCCATATAGCGCGCCTTGTTATAGCGCGAGGGCTTGAGCGCCGAAGGAATCGCCTTGGCCGTGGCCTTGAGCACCTTGGGCTGGTTGCTGACGATGAAAGCGCCCAGGGCGCCACCGCCAATGGTCACCATCTCGAACGGCAGCGCCTTGACAAGAACGCCCACGCTGCCGCCGTGCAGCACATACATGCCGAAGATGCAGCCGAAGGCGACGATATAACCGATGAGAACAAGCATGGTGCCGATTGTGAAGTTGCAGAAGCCCCGCCATAGGTGCAAAAAGCTGGGCGTTTGGAAGCTAGATCGGCAGCTAGCCGTCGTTATGTAGGGTAATTCCGAACCAAGCAGCGACGTGAAGGCTCCCGCGGCATGCAAGCAAGGCAAAGCCCCTGCATTTGTTACATTCCGAAAAATATTTGCAGAACTCTCTAAAGTTTTTGCGGGATGGCTCCGATAACAGCTTCAACAGGGAAACAAAGCCCTGTCACCAGCGAGCCACAGCAGCAAAACATAAGGAACTGCAGGCTGGGGTGCTGGATTGGGCTGCCGCCGCCGCCCACCCTGAATATTTCAGGTCACTGTGGCGGCGACGTTTTGATCGCATCAAGGAGTTCGCATCATGGCAATGACCATCAACACCAATATCCAGTCGCTCAACGCACAGCGCAACCTGGGTGCTTCGCAATCCTCGCTGTCCACTTCGATGCAGCGTCTGTCGTCCGGCATGCGCATCAATAGCGCCAAGGATGATGCTGCTGGTCTGGCCATCGCCGAGCGCATGAGCGCCCAGGTTCGCGGCCTGAACCAGGCACAGCGCAATGCCAATGACGGCGTCTCGCTGGCCCAGACTGCTGAAGGCGCACTGAGCACCATCGGTGGCAACCTGCAGCGTATCCGTGAACTGGCTGTGCAGTCGCGCAATGCCACCAACTCCACCGAAGACCGTGCAGCTCTGCAAAAGGAAGTGGATCAGCTCAAGAGCGAAATTGACCGCGTAGCTACCGACACCTCTTTCAACGGCACCAAGCTGCTGGATGGTTCGTTCACAGCCAAAGCGTTCCAGGTTGGCGCCAACCAGGGCCAACTGATATCCATCGACTCCATTCAGAACGCAAAAATCGACCAACTCGGATCCTGGACTTCCAGCAATGTCGATGCAACGATGGTTGGAGGCGTCATCCCGACCACAGCAGGCACGGATCTGACTGTTACTGCTGGATCTGGCTCTTTTGACCTGAGTGCCATCACGGTTGACGCAACCAGTGGCGTTGGCTCCTTCACATTGAACATCGGAGGCCAAGCCAAGACAATTACTGCAACGGCCTACGGAGCCGATGACGCCGCCACTCGAGCTGCCGTTGCAGCCAAGGTCGAAACTGCATTTGAAGAAGTCAGCGGCTTGACAGCAACCGTTACTGGTTCTTCTGTAGCTGTCAGCAGCACAAACTCCAATGCGTTTTCAGTTTCCGTTTCGCAGGATGGTAATAACGCCGTTCCTGGCGGTGTGGCATCGGCCGTCGTGGGTGCTGTTTCTGGACAAAAGTACGATTACGCAGCGACCACCATCGGTATCAACGGCAAAACACTGAACATCGGTGCAGCAACTTCTGCGACAGAACGAGCCAACTCGATCGTGAAGGCGGTCAATGATCAGTTTTCCGATGGCACAGTCAAAGCCTCGCTGGTTGATGGTAAGGTTGTTCTGACCGGAAAAGATGCCGATGTGGACGTCACTGCAGCAGGCACGAATACAGGTCTTACCGTATCCAAGGCCCAATACACCAAGGGAAGTGCAAATACAGGTTTCAACAAGCTGGACATTTCCACAACCCAGGGTGCGGATGACGCCATCCTGGCCATGGATGCAGCTCTGAAATCGGTGAACTCCGCACGAGCCGACCTGGGTGCCATCCAGAACCGCTTTGAATCCGTGGTCTCCAACCTGAGCGTGAACAGCGAAAACCTGTCGGCCTCCAAGTCTCGCATTACCGATGCAGACTTCGCTGCAGAAACCGCCAATCTGAGCCGCTCGCAGATTCTGCAGCAAGCCGGTACCGCCATGGTGGCCCAGGCCAACCAGCTGCCCCAGGGCGTGCTGTCCCTGCTGCGCTAATTGCACCAAGCAGCTGCGCCAGCCATGTGCTAGTGCAGCCAGCACCAAACCAGGCCTCCCTCGGGAGGCCTTTTTGCTGCCCAGCTGCTCCCTATATGTAACCGCCAATTGCAAAAATGGCAGGACTTTAGGCCTCTTATCGGTCTTATGTCCTGCATGGCTTGCTCCAACAATCCTCGTACCCGGAATACCAGACTTCGTCCGTGTTTCCGGTCACGTGGGCCAGCGCCGTCGCTGGTCGTGAAAACGGCTAGTACGTCGCCGGTTTACTGGCTTGAAACAGGAGCACACGCCATGGCAGCCATCATCAATACCAATATCCAGTCGCTCAATGCGCAACGCAATCTGAGCTCGTCCCAAAGCCAGCTGGCCACATCCATGCAGCGCCTGTCCTCGGGCTTGCGCATCAACAGCGCCAAGGATGATGCAGCCGGCCTGGCCATTTCCGAACGCATGACCACTCAGGTGCGCGGCCTCACAGTTGCGATGCGCAACGCCAATGACGGCATTTCCCTGGCGCAGACTGCCGAAGGCGCGTTGAGCTCCCTGGGCAGCAATCTGCAACGCATTCGCGAACTGGCTGTTCAGGCGCGCAATGCCACCAACTCGGCGGAAGACCGTGCAGCTCTGGATGTGGAAGTACAGCAGCTCAAAGCCGAAGTAACACGTGTTGCCCAGCAGACCAGCTTTAACGGCACCAATCTGCTCGATGGCTCGTTTACCAATATGGCCTTTCAGGTCGGTGCCAATCAAGGTCAGACCATCGATATTTCCTCGATTGTGAATGCCAATGTGGATGCGCTGGGCACTTGGGACAGCGTGGCCGTTCCCTCGAAGCTGACCGGATCGAGCATCTCCGGCAGCACCGCGGCAGTGACGGTTCCTGCAAAAACCAGCTGGAACCTGAACGAGCCCGCCCCCGACGGCTCCTACGGCGCCTTCACGCTCACCATCAATGGCGGGACCGCTGTACCTGTGGCAGCTGTAGCAGCCGCAGGGGCATCGGCAACTCCAGCAGAGATCGCAGCAGCCAAGGATGAGCTAGCAACCAATATTGAGACAGCGCTGAATACAGCCGCTCCCAATGGTCTAGGCGCCAACGCGGTATCAGTGAGTGTGGTCAATGGCAAGATTGAGATCATCAACAACACGACCGCCAGTGCCGTGGTCACGCCATCGCCGTCTGCAGGCCCGACCCTGGGCAGTGCGACACTGAGCGTCAACGCCGCAAAGAACGTGACGTCCGGCGGCATGCCGGCCGCAAGCGTGCAGATCAATGGCGTGACATTGAGCCTGCCCGCACAGGAAAGCTCGAGCAACCGCATCAATGACCTCGTGAGCCAGATCAATTCCGCCAGCACCACCCCAAAGGTGCAGGCATCGATCGTGAATGGCGCGCTATCGCTGACTTCCGCCTCTGGCGACGTGGCGATTGGTCTTCCCAATCCCCAAACCACTCCTGCCACGGATGCCGCAGCCATCGCAGCGGCAACCGGCCTGTCGGTTGGCACCACCAACGAGTCCAGCCCTCAGCATATTGGCGGAACACGCGGATTCGCGGGCGCAGAGTCAGGAAAGAGTGGCTTCTCTGACCTCAATGTGCTGGATGCGGAATACGCAGATAACGCCATCCTGGCGATGGACGCGGCCTTGAAGGCGGTCAATGGCGCACGAGCCACGCTGGGCGCAGTGCAAAGCCGTTTTGAAACCACAGTGGAAAATCTAAGCGTCAACTCGGAAAATCTCTCTGCCTCTCGCAGCCGCATCATGGATGCCGACTTCGCAACCGAAACCGCCAACCTGAGCCGGACACAGATTCTGCAGCAGGCCGGCACGGCCATGGTCGCACAGGCCAACCAGTTGCCACAGCAAGTGCTCAAGCTGCTGCAAGGCTGATAACGGCATCTGGCATTTCGTACTCAAGTTCTGTTTCGGGTTGCCGAAACACAATGCGTAGTACTGTCCATAAAGACGGCGCAAAGGCGCCGTTTGTTCAATGACGCAGACCAGGCGTACCACATACCTGCTGTTCTGCGCAGAGGGAGTTTTGTATGGCAATCAGCTCAATCGGTATTGGCAGCGGCCTGGAAGTCGAAACCATTGTTTCGCAACTGGTGGCTCTGGAGTCAAAGCCCATCGCCGCGCTGCAGACCAAGGCCACCGGCATCAATACCCAGATCTCGGCCTTTAGCCAGCTCAAGTCACAAATCTCCAATCTGCAGGACCAGATCGACAAGCTGACCAAGCCTGCGACCTGGCTGGGCAATACACTGACCTCTTCCAACTCTACCCAAGTGACAGGTACGGCAACATCCAGCGCCGTGCAAGCCACTTATGACGTTGAAGTGTCGCAGATGGCGGCAGGTCAAACCATTGGCTCCGGCCTGGTGGCCAGTGGCACCACTCTGGGACCAGGCAAGCTGACCATTTCCATGGGGACCTATGGTGCCAATGGACTGACACCCAATACCAAGGACGGCAAGAATGTGAGCTTCAGCGTGGAAATCGCTGCAGAAGATGACTCTCTGGCCAAGATTGCTGCCAAGATCAATGCCGCCAAGGGCGATGTCAGCGCCACCGTGCTCAAGGACCACACGGGCGAACGCCTGGTGCTGCAATCCAAGACCACAGGCGTGAACTCGGCCTTCTCGGTGGAGGCCGAAGGCGCCGGGCTGCAGCAATTTGCTTACAACGGCACCGACGGGACCATGAAACGTTCCGTTGAGGCGCAGGACACTCTGGCCAAGATCAACGGCATCGACATGGCCTCGCACACCAATGTGTTTGAAGAGGTGGCGGCGGGTGTGACGCTGACAGTAGCGCAAAAGTCAGCGAAAGATGCTGCTCCGGTGCGCATCACCATTGCCAATGACACAGCGACGGCCAAAACAGCGCTGAAAAATCTGGTGGAGTCCTATAACGCACTCAGCAGCGCCCTGAAGACCATGACCGCCTATGACAAGGACAGCAAGACGGCTGGCACCTTGCAAGGCGATTCAACCGCCATCAATCTGCAGTCTGCGCTGCGTCGCTTGCTCTCCGGTCCAGGGGGAGAAGGTGGTGAGTTCAACAGCCTGTCTCAGATGGGCATTGCCTTTCAGGCAGACGGTACGCTCAAGATTGACGACACCAAGCTGGACAAGGCCCTCAAGGACCCGGAGAGCATGTCCAAGTTCTTCACCGCAGACGTTGCCGATGCCAGCCAGGACGGCCTGGCAGTGCGCATGAAGGATTTCACAAGCGGTCTGCTGGCCACTGGCGGCACCTTCTCGACCAAGGACGAGACGCTCAAGAATGCGCTCAAGCGCAATACGGCCGATCAGGAACGCCAGAGCGCACGTGTGACAGCCTACGAAGCGCGCGTGCGCGCCCAGTATTCACGTCTGGATACGCAGATGGCCAGCCTGAAAGCCCTGGATACCTATGTCGCCCAGCAAGTAGCCGCATGGAACAAGTCCAGCAGCTAAGCTATTGAAGCCTGCAGAAAGGACTTAATTGCCCCCTGAGTCGGCCGATAACCAGAACAGTTATTTGAGAAACTGCAACAAAGGAGTTTTGTGATGTTTTCCCCAGCCAATGCGCGCGCAATGTCGGCTTACCGTCAGGTGGGTGTGCAATCCATGGTGGACAGCGCATCGCCTCAGCAGTTGATCAAGATGCTGTTTGATGGCCTGCTTGCCTCCATCCATGCGGCACGCGGTGCGATCGAGCGCGGTGATATCAATGAAAAAGTGCGCCATATCGGCAAGGCGGTGCGCATTCTGCAGGAAGGTCTGCTGGGCGCGCTGGACCGCGAAAAAGGGGGCGAGCTGGCTGGTAACCTGGCCTCGCTCTATGAGTACTGCACCACCCGGTTGACCTTGGCCAATGCCCGCAACGATGCAAGCATGGTCGATGAAGTCGCAGGCCTTGTGAGCACAGTGGCACAGGGCTGGAATGAAATAACCAATGCACCAGCACCCGCTGCTGCCTAAAAAATGGAGCACACATTGATCGACTTCTACCGCGCCATAGAGGAGAGCAGCGCCAAGATGCTGCAAGCCGCCCAGGCCAAAGACTGGGATGGTGTTGCGCGCTATGAGGGCACTTGCGCCGTGCTGATCGAGCAGCTGCGCTTTCGCTCGCGAGATGAAAAGCTGGCGCCCGAACTGCGCAAGGAAAAGGCGCGCATCATGCAGCGCATCTTGCGCAACGATGCCCAGATTCGCGTCCTGGCCGAGCCCTGGCTTGCAAGTTTCGAGCATATGTTTGACGGCCAGCCGCATGTGATGCACTGATTGCAAAGCCACCCAACCCAAAGCCCTGCTGCAGCGATGCAACAGGGCTTTTTGCTTGCAGCGACGACGGATGATCGATCATGACATCCATGAACCCAATGCCGTAGAACGCCACAAGCTATCGATAGCGAAGCACCAGAACGCAGCCAGGCTGCGTCACAAAAGCAAAGCCGCCGCGTAGGCAGATGCAATCTGCCAGCGCGGCGGCTTCCGTTGTGGTGAACGGCCCGCTCCTGGCGAGCCGTTTCAGTGATCAATGCGAGCGCATCTTGGTGCGCAGGCGGGCGATGGCCTGGCTGTGCAGCTGGCAGACCCGCGATTCGGTCACGCCGAGCACGGCAGCGATTTCCTTGAGGTTCATGTCGTGCTCGTAGTACATGCCCATCACATATTGCTCGCGCTCCGGCAGGGCCTTGATGGCCTCGACCAATGCGGAGCGCATGCGCTGGTCACGCAGCAAGGCAAAGGGGTCGGCGCCCGAGTCGGCCACATGCCGCTCCAGATAGTCATCGCCATCGTCGCCGTCACCGCCGCCTATGTCCTCGAGATAGACCAGCTGCGTGCCGCGCACCTTGCCCAGCAGGGACTGATAGTCATCCAGGGCCATGCCCAGCTCGGCCGCGATTTCCGACTCCAGCGGGGGCCGGCCCAGACGCTGCTCCAGGCGATTGAGCGCCTGCTCGATTTCCTTCTGGCTTTTGCGCGAACTACGGCTCATCCAGTCGCCTTCGCGCAGTTCGTCCAGCATGGCGCCACGGATGCGCTGGCTGGCGAAGGTGTCGAATTGCACGCCTTGCTCGCTCTCGAAGCGCGACAGCGCTTCGGCCAGACCGATCATGCCGACCTGGATCAAATCATCCAGTTCGACGTTCGGTGGCAGTTTGGCGATCATGTGCAAGGCAATCCGACGCACAAGCGGCACATGCTGACGAATCAGCGCGTCGCGGTCGAGTTGGCCTTTGGCGGTGTACATGGCAGTCAATGGCTCCAGACAAGGGATTCAGGTGCGGCAGCCGCCGTGGGCTGGGCATGCATGGGCAGGATGCAGGCCGTCTTGAGCATGTGCAGCGTGAGCTGATGCAGATCGCTGGCCTGACGCCAGCGCAGGCGCATGAGCACCGGGGCATCGCCCAGGTGGCGCTGCGAACACTGTAGCAGCGCATTCAGACGCTGCAAGCGTGTCTGAGCGTTTTGCTGGGCCGTCTGCGAGCTGCTCTGCTTGCGGCTCCAGTCGTATTTCTGCGGGCCGTCCGCGCTCAGCGGCGCTTCCAGCGCGGCAATCGTGCACTCCACGCCGGCAAACACGGCCAGATGCTTGAGCTGGCGGTAGCTTTCGATCAGGTGCTCGGAATCGGGCGGTACGACCAGCAGCGGCTGCAGGCCCTGACCTTGCAGCAGCGGCGTCAAGGTTTCGCTGTTCGCATAGATGATCACGGTGGTGTAGCCGCGCACATAGGCTTGCAGGGCCGTCAGCATGTCCAGCCCCATCTCGTCGGCCGAGGCCTTGAGCTGCTTGAGACCCTGCCGCGCCGGCAGGCTGGCCACCGACTGGGCATCGCCGACGCTTGCGCGCAGTCCCGCCTGGGCCTGCCAGGCATGCTGCGCCAGCAGTTGGGCAAGACCTGGCATGTGAAAGGATTCGGCCTGGCTGCCATCAAGCACCAGCACCTTCTGGCCCAGGCGCTGCAGCTGGGCGCATAGCGGCCACAGCACGGCCTGCTCGGCAGCGGCACCTGACGCACTGTGCAGCACGGCCAGCACGCGCAAGCCGGCGGTGCTGGCATCGCTCATATGCAGAGCCATGCCCTGATGCAGAGGCGAGCGACGCTCAAGCATGGGCAGCCTCTGCGCCGCTGGCGGACGAAGGGGTAAAGAAGAAGTCCAGATCCAGCGACTGCGGATCAAATGCCGACTTGGCAGCCGAACGCATGGAGGCCGAGACCAGCAACTGCGCATTGGCGCGCTCGAAGTCTTCGGGCACGCGCTGACCATTGGTCACGCCACGCAGCTGGATCTGATGACGAATCAGCGTATCCACCGAGGGACCGACCTTCACGGCTTCATCGACCTTGGTGAGGATGGCGTGTTGCGAGCCACGCGCCTTGAAGGCCTGCATGACATCGTCCTGTGCATCGCCCTGTGCAGCCGCATTGACTGCCAGCAACTGCTGAACGCCCTCAATGGCCAGCACATCCATGATCTCGTCCTTGCGCGGATCACGCGGGGCCACGCCGGTCGTGTCGATCAGCACCATCTTCTTGCTTTGCAGCAGGCCCAGCAGGTCCTGCAGCGCGGCCTTGTCATGGGCCTGATGGGCCACCATGCCCAGCATGCGGGCATAGGTGCGCAGCTGGTCATGACCACCGATGCGGTAGGTATCCAGCGTGATCAGGCCCACGGAGGCGGGACCATGCTTGGCCGCACACAGCGCCGCCAGCTTGGCCGTGGTCGTGGTCTTGCCCACGCCGGTCGCGCCGACCAGGGCAAACACTCCGCCTTGCTCGTAGATGGCGGGCTGGGCGGCATCGGTGCGCAGATTGCGCTCCAGCACCTGCATCAGCCAGCGCACGGCGTCGCCAGCGGAGAGCGTCTCGGGCAGCTTCTCGATCAGCGCACGTGCAAGTGCGGGCGAGTATCCGGCACGGATGAGCTTGTGCATCAGGCTGGACTGGATCGGGTTCTGACGCGTCTGGCCCAGCCAGGTCAACGTGTTGAAGCGCTCCTCGATCAGATCCTTCATGGACTGCATCTCCTGCATGAAGTTCTGGGGTGCAGCCACACTGGCGGGCCTGGCGCTTTCCTTGAGCTGAATCTTCTCAGGACGCAGAGGATTGTGGCGAGACACCGCGGCGCTGGCCGCCTGAGACTTGGCTGTCATGGCGGGGCGCTCGTTATTGCGCTCCTGCACGCGCTGGGCAAAAGTAGGCAGAGCTTCGCTGCTGTCCAGCGAAGACTCATGGCGACGGCGCAGCATGCGTTCACGCACATAGTCCTGGAAGGTCAGCGTGCTCATGGACAGCTGTTCCACATCGTCCTGCACGGAATGCCGGGCCAGTTCATTGATGGCCTTGACGGGCTTGGCCTGAACCTGCATCTCGCGGGCCTGCTCTTCCTTGGCCGTCTGGCGTGCCTGCACATGCTCCAGCGTACTCATAGCTTCACCGCCCTGGCTGCGCCTGGCAGCAGCGGGGGCCAAAGGCGAATGCTCCTTGCGCAGGCTGCTCATGCCTTCGTCGCTGGCGCGGCGCTCCAGCGCCTTTTGCAGGGGGGAGCCGGTCTGCATGCCGGCATCCATGTCCTGCAGGGTCTCTTCGGCCGTGGCCATGACTTCCACTCCGTCCGGCGTCTGGCGGTTGGAGAGAATCAGGGTGCCGTCGCCAAAAACCATGCGCGCCTTGGCCAGGGCCTCGCGGGCGGTCGGGGCGTAAAAGCGTTTGATATTCATGCGGTTGCACCTTTAAGAATCGGGCCGATGCGGATGGTGTGCGTCTCGGGAATCTCGCTGTGCGCGAGCACCTGCAGACGCGGCGCCACACGGCGCAGCAGCTTGGCAAGAGAGTTGCGGATCGCGTCCGGCACCAGCAGGCAGGCGGGCAGGCCCAGCTCTTCCTGTTGGTTGGCCACATCGACCGCTTTTTGTGTGAGGATTTCAGCCACGCCGGGGTCCAGCGATGGCGCATTGGGGTTCGACAGTGCCTGCACCAGCAGACGCTCCAGGCCGGGCTCGATGGCAATCACATTGAGCTCGCGGGTCGGACCGTAGATCTGCTGCACGATGGCAGGCGACAGTGCAATGCGCACGCGACGCGCCAGCTCCACCGGGTCGGTCGTCTGCGTGGCGTTTTCGGCCAGCGTCTCGATGATGGTGCGGATATCACGAATGTGCACAGAGTCCTCCAGCAGCAGCTGGAGCACTTTCTGGAACGTTGTGATGGGCACCATTTTCGGGATGACTTCTTCGATGAGTTTGGGGGCCAGCTTGGCCACATGGTCAACGAGCTGCTG
>Ga0209370_1002531_pt1 | contig 12963 bp, 15 predicted proteins | sample AgamicAtPrz_FD_187164 | JGI IMG/M metagenome (GOLD analysis project Ga0209370, IMG submission 187164) | Agave microbial communities from Guanajuato, Mexico - At.P.rz (SPAdes) (version 2) | ecosystem: Host-associated > Plants > Phyllosphere > Phylloplane/Leaf | place: Guanajuato, Mexico... | reverse complement strand
TCGCGGCGCAGGCTGGCCAGTTGCTCCTCGGAGTTGCGCCGGGTCATCAGGGTGATCGACTGGTTGAGCACGTCCACCACCGTGGCCAGTTGCTTGCGGTTGCGCAGCGGGGTGCCGATGTCGACGACGATGGCCAGGTCCACGCCCATCTCGCGCACCACGTCCACCGGGATGTTGTCGGTCATGCCGCCGTCCACCAGCAGCCGGCCGTCCAGCTCCACCGGGGCGAATACCGCCGGGATCGACATGCTGGCGCGGATCACCTGGGGCAGGTGGCCGCGGCGGAAGATCACCTTCTCGCCGCTGGTGATGTCGGTGGCCACGGCGCGGAACGGAATCGGCAGCTTGTCGAAGTCGCGGATGTCGGCGGTGTGGGCCAGCTTGCTTTCCAGCAGCAGGGCCAGGTTCTGGCCCTGGATCACCCCCAGCGGCAGGCCCAGGCTGCCGTCGTCGCGAAAGCTCAGCTTCTGCTTGACCAGGAAGTCGCGGTCATCCTGCTTGCGTCGGAACGGCACATCCTTGCGTGGTGGCGCATCGGACAAGGCCTGCTGCCAGTCCAGCGTGGTGGCCAGTTTTTCCAGTTCGGCGATGCTGTAGCCTGAGGCGTACAACCCGCCGACCACCGCGCCCATGCTGGTGCCGGCGATGGCGTCGATGCGCACGCCCTGTTCCTCCAGGGCCTTGAGCACGCCGATATGGGCCAGGCCGCGGGCGGCACCGCCCGACAGCACCAGGCCGATCTTCGGTCGTGTCGCTTCGGCGGCAAGCACGGTGAAGGAGGTGAGCATCAGCAGGAGGCAGTACAGCAGGCGGCGCATCGTGAGTCTCAAACCAGAGGATAAAGACCGCTAGTATAAGCGGCCCTTTCTACGGAGTTTCCCTGCATGGCAGACAGCAAGCCACAAATCGTCATCACCTATTGCACCCAATGCCAGTGGCTGCTGCGCGCTGCCTGGCTGGCCCAGGAGCTGCTCAGCACCTTTGCCGACGAGCTCGGTCAGGTGGCGCTGGAGCCCGGCACCGGCGGGGTGTTCCGCATCACCTGCGATGGCGTGCAGGTTTGGGAACGCAAGGCCGACGGCGGCTTCCCCGAGGCCAAGGTGCTCAAGCAGCGGGTGCGTGACCAGATCGATCCGCAGCGCGACCTGGGCCACAACGATCGCTGATCAGGCGCTTTCGGCCACAGGCTGGCGGGCAGGTTGCTCGGCGGCCAGGCGGCTGGACAGCACGATGGCGAAGATGATCAAGGCGCCACCGGCGAGCATGCGCAGGCTCGGCTGTTCGGCGAACACCACCCAGGCCACGGCGATGCCGTACACCGGCTCCATGCCGAACACCACCGCGGCGGTGCGCGCCTTGATCACCGCCAGGCTGGCGACGAACAGGCTGTGGGCGACGCCGGTGCAGAAGACGCCGAGCAGGGCGATCCACAGCCAGTCCAGCGGTGCCACCGCGCCCAGGCCGGGCACGGCGAACGGCAGCAGGCACAGGCTCACCACCAGGTTCTGCCACAGCGCCGCCTGCACGGCGGGCAGGCGCCCGGAGCCGGCGCGGTTGGTCAGCGACAGCAGCGAGAACAGCAGGCCCGAGAGCAGCGCCCAGAGCAGCCCGGCGGTGGCCTCGCTGGCCAGGTCGAAGGCCGGGGTGACCAGCACCAGGCCGATGCTCACCAGCAGCACCAGCAGCGCTTCATTGCGGCGGATGCGTTCGCGGAACAGCAGGCCCTCGAGGATCACGGTGAAGGCCGGGAAGCTGGCGAAGCCGAGGGTGGCGATGGCCACGCCGCCGACCTTGACCGCGATGAAGAAGCTCACCCAGTGCCCAGCCAGCAGCGCGCCGCCCAGCAGCAGGCGGCGCAGGTCCTGGCCGCGCAGCGGTTGCCAGGCCTGGCGTGCCAGGCTGGCGAACAGGGCCAGGGCCAGCACCGCGAACATTGCGCGGCCGAAGACGATGATCGAGGGGCTGGCGCTGGCGGCCAGCTTGCCGAAGACGCCGGTCAGGCCGAAGAACAGCGCGCCGATATGCAGGGCGCCGAGGGCGGTGCGGTGGTTCATGGTGGTCCTTTGCATTCGCAGGTTCCTGTGCCGGCCTCTTCGCGGGTAAACCCGCTCCCACAGGTCAGTGCGAAACCTGTGGGAGCGGGTTTACCCGCGAAGAGGCCGGCACAGGCAGAGACGATCTTGGCGCTCAGTGTAAGAGCCTGGTCTGCCCGTGTCTGTCGCGCATCTCGCTTCAGTTGTCGCCAGACTCGCGCCGCAACGCCAGTGGCGTGCAGCCGAACGCCCGCATCACCGCCGCGCTGAAGGCGCTCTGCGAGCCATACCCCACCCGCGCCGCGATCTCACCCACCGGCAACAGCGTCTCACGCAACAATCGCCGCGCCATCGACAGCCGCCGCTGACGGATATAGTCCATCGGCGTCACGCCGCACTCGCTGGCAAACCGCGCATGCAGTCGTGCGCTGGAAAGTCCGGCCAGCCGTGCCAAGTCGGCGACCTGCAACGGATAGGCGGCGTGCTGCTCGATGTGCCGGTCGAAGGTGGCATAGGGCAGGCGCCTGCTGGCCAGTACCGGGGCGCCGACCTGCGGGTTGAGGCTGGCCAGCAACAGCACCGCGCCCTGGCGGGCAATCAGCGGGTCGTCCACTGCGCTGGCCGCCAGCCAGTCGACCAACTGCTGCTGGCGGCTGTTCAGACCCAGGGGGCCGGGGCGGTCGAGCAGGCGGCGGCTGTTGTCGGCGTGCTCGCCCAGGTGCTCGCCGAGCCAGTGCCCGCCCGGCACGTCCAGCACCAGGCAGTGGCTACCCTCGGGGCTGCCGCAGGTGTGGTGGGCACCGGCAGGCACCACCATCAGGTCCTGGCGACCGACCCGGCCGCCGCGGCCATCCACCTCGAAGTCCAGGCGCCCGCCCAGGCCGAACACCAGCTGCGAGTGGTCGTGGCTGTGGGCGATCAGGTCGTGGCGGTAATGGCGCAGCGAAAGCAGGGGGCCGGCGGTCATGGTGAGTCCTCACGAAGCAGGTGAAGAGTGTACACCGCCAGGCGGGCGCAGGATGGTCATGTGCCTGCCACCAATCTGTCACCTGTGCCTGCCAGTCTCCAGCAAACAGTGTCGGAGCCTGCCCATGACCCACGCCGAACCTCTCCGCCCGTCACGCAAGCAGCGTGTCCGTACCCTGTGGATTTCCGATGTGCACCTGGGCACCCGGGATTGCCAGGCCGAACACCTCGCGCACTTTCTCAAGGGCTATCAGGCCGAGCGCATCTACCTGGTCGGCGATATCATCGATGGCTGGAAACTGCGCGGCGGCATCTACTGGCCCCAGGCCCACACCAACGTCATTCGCCGCCTGCTGACCCTGAGCAAGCGCGGTACAGAAGTGATCTACGTCACCGGCAACCATGACGAGTTCCTGCGCCGCTACTCGAAACTGATCCTGGGCAATATCCAGCTGGTGGATGAAGCCGAGCACCTTACCGTCGATGGCCGACGGCTGTTGGTGATCCACGGCGACCAGTTCGACGTGATCACCCGCTACCACCGCTGGCTGGCGTTTCTCGGCGACCGGGCCTACGAATTCACCCTGGTGCTCAACCGTTGGCTCAACCACTGGCGCGCCCGTTATGGCTATGGCTACTGGTCGTTGTCGGCGTACCTCAAGCACAAGGTCAAAGGGGCGGTGAACTTCATCAGCGATTTCGAGGACGCCATCGCCCACGAATGCACCCGGCGTGGCTTCCAGGGCGTGGTATGCGGGCATATCCACCATGCCGAGATTCGCCAGGTGGGTGAGGTGGAGTACCTCAACTGCGGCGATTGGGTGGAGTCGTGCACGGCGCTGATCGAGCACTGGGACGGGCGGATCGAGCTGTACCGGTTTGCCGAGGCACAGGCGCGGGAAGCCGCATCGCGCCTGGCGGAGCTGAGCGAACTGGCCTAGGTCGGCTTGCGCGCCTCTTCAGGTCATGCGCAGTCCCTGTAGGAGCGGCCTTGTGTCGCGAAAGGGGCGCGTAGCGGCCCCAGGATTTCGGGTATGTCTCAAGATCGTCGGGGCTGCTGCGCAGCCCTTTCGCGACACAAGGCCGCTCCTGCAGGTGACGGGTGCCCGGGATCAGGCTGAGGCCTTCAAGGCGGCCTTGTAGATCGACTGCCTGGGCTGGGCGAACAGTCGCTCCATCATCGGTTCGAAGAACGACAGCGGCAGGCTCGGGTACTCGGGGTCGAACGCCGCCGCGTCGTAGCGCGCGCAGAACTCGATGGTCCGTTGGTATTGCGGGTGATCGCTGAATTGCTCACGCAAGTGGCGATCCATGCCCAGGTGGTGGAAGAAGTAGTAGCCCTGGAAGATCCCGTGCTTCTCGATCATCCACAGGTTCTCGGCGCTGACGAAGGGCTTGAGGATCGCCGCGGCGATATCTGGGTGGTTGTAGCTGCCGAGGGTGTCGCCGATGTCGTGCAGCAGGGCGCAGACCACGTATTCCTCGTCGCGGCCGTCACGGTAGGCGCGGGTGGCGGTCTGCAGCGAGTGGCTCAGGCGATCGATGGGAAAGCCGCCGAAGTCGCCATCGAGCAGGCGCAGGTGGGCGAGGATGCGCTGGGGCAACTGCCGGGCATAGGCGCGAAAGTCGTCGGCGATGATCGCCCAGTCCTGGGCGGTGCCGTCGCGCATGTGGCTGAAGTTCGCTTGCTTGTTCATCGCCGCGGGCCACTCGTGTCGGGGACATGCCTGGCAGTGTTGGCCAGGACGCGGGCTTTGGCAGTGGCCGGCCGGGACGCGAACCTGGCCTTGCGGGCCGATTCAGAGGCTGAGCCGGCCCAGCAGGATGTCGCGGAACATGGTGAAGTCGCCGACCAGGCTGTACCAGGGATGGGTGAAGGTGGCCGGACGGTTCTTCTCGAAGAAGAAATGCCCGACCCAGGCGAAGCCGTAGCCGGCCAGCGGCACGGCCAGCAGCAACAGCCAGTGGCCGCTGCCGATGCTGTAGGCGAGCAGGGCGATCACCAGGCTGGTGCCGACGAAGTGCAGGCGGCGGCAGGTGGCGTTGCTGTGCTCGCCCAGGTAGTAGGGATAGAACTCGGCAAAACTGCGGAACTGCGCTGTGCGGGTCATGGCGGGCTTCCGGATCTGCGGGGCGTGCTTACAGGATACACGGCGTGGAGCCTGAATCGAGTCTAGAGTCACTGGGTGCGGTGGCCAGTGACAATAGGCGCCAATTGAGTATCCTTTCGGTTCACCGCAGGAGCGGTCAGCACAAGAGCCTGTCATGAGTGAGAGAACCACGTCAGCCAGCTGGGCATCAGGGATCGTCAAGGCACTCGAGCTGGAAGGGCTCGATTGTCCGGCCATGTTCAAGCAGCTCGGGCTCGACTTTTCCGCCCTCGACGACCCCGATGCGCGATTCACCCAGGATTCGATGACCCGGCTTTGGCAGCTGGCGGTCGAGTTGTCGGGCAACGAGGCTATCGGCCTGAACATGGCCCGGGTGGTGCGTCCGGCCTCGTTCCATGTGGTGGGCTATGCGCTGATGTCCAGCCGCACCCTGGCCGAGGGTTTCGAACGCCTGGTGCGCTACCAGCGGATCATCGCCGAGAGTTCGGACCTGAGCTTTCGCCGCGAGCCCGACGGCTACGCCCTGGTGCTGACCGTGCATGGCGACCACCTGCCGCCGACCCGGCACAGCGCCGAGGCGTCCCTGGCCTGCGCCCTGGCCCTGTGCACCTGGCTCAGCGGGCGGCCGATCCAGCCGCGGCGGGTGCTGATCCAGGGCGGCCAGCCGAAGAATGTCGAGCCGTACAAGGTGGCCTTCCATGCACCGCTGGTGTTTGGCGCGCCCCATGACGCGCTGGTGCTCGAGCGTGCCGACATGGAGGCGCCGCTGCCGACCGCCAACGAGGCGATGGCGGTGCTGCATGATCGCTTTGCCGGGGAATACCTGGCGCGCTTCTCGGAAAGCCGCGTGACCCACCGCGTGCGCCAGGTGCTGTGCCGCATCCTGCCCCAGGGCGAGCCCAAGCGCGAGACCGTGGCCCAGGCCCTGCACCTGTCGCAGCGCACCTTGCAACGGCGTCTGCAGGACGAAGGCACCAGCTTCCAGACCCTGCTCGACGACACCCGCCGCGAACTGGCCGAGCAGTACCTGGCGCAGCCCGGCACCACGTTGCTGGAAACCGCCTACCTGCTGGGTTTTGCCGATCCGAGCAACTTCTACCGGGCGTTCCGCCGCTGGTTCGACACTACCCCGAGCGAGTACCGCACGCGACTGTCGGTCAGTGACGCCAGAACGCCGGCATGCACAACACCAGCACCGTGATGATCTCCAGGCGGCCCAGCAGCATGCCGCCGGAGAGGATCCACTTGGCCGCGTCCGGCAGGCTGGCGTAGTTGCCGGCCGGGCCGATCACCTCGCCCAGCCCCGGGCCTACGCCCGACACCGTGCCGGCGGCGCCGGTCAGCGCGGTCATCCAGTCCACGCCCAGCAGCGACAGCAGCAGGGCGATGATGCAGATGGTGATGGCGAAGAAGAACGAGAAGGTCAGGATCGAGCGCACGATCTCTTCGTCGAGGCGATGGCCGTTGTACTTTTGCTTGATCACCGCCCGGGGGTGGATCAGCTGGTTGAGGTTGGCCTTGAGCAGGATGTAGGCGACCTGGAAGCGGAAGATCTTGATGCCGCCGGCGGTGGAGCCCGAGCAGCCGCCGACGAAGCCCAGGTAGAAGAACAGCATCAGCGAGAAGTTGCCCCACATGCTGTAGTCGCCCAGGGCGAAGCCGGTGGTGGTGACCACCGAGGTGACGTTCAGCGCGACGTGACGCAGGGCGTCGAGCCAGTGCAGGTCGGTGGTGGCCCAGTACCAGGTGCCGAGCACCAGCCAGGTGGCCAGCAGCATGGCCAGCAGGCCCTGCACCTGCTGGTCCTTGATCAGCGCCTTGCGGTGGCCGCGCAAGGTGGCCACGTACAGGGTGAACGGCAGGCTGCCGAGAATCATCACCACCACCGCGACCCAGTGCACCGCGGGGATGTCCCACTTGGCCAGGGACTGGTCGGAGGTGGAGAACCCGCCGGTGGAGATTGCCGACATGGCGTGGTTGATCGCATCGAACGGGCTCATGCCCGCCCACCAGAACGCCAGGCTGCCGAGCACGGTGATGCCGACATACACCGCGACGATCGACTTGGCGACCATGTGCGAGCGCGGCATGACCTTCTCCGAGCGATCGGAGGATTCGGTCTGGAACAGGCGCATGCCACCGATGCGCAGCAACGGCAGGATCGCCACCGCCATGCCGATGAAGCCGATGCCGCCCAGCCAGTGCAGCATCGAGCGCCACATCAGGATGCCCGGCGACATGTTGTCCAGGCCGCTGAGCACGGTGGCGCCGGTGGCGGTGATGCCGGACATGCTTTCGAAGAAGGCGTCGGTGTAGCTGATGTGCTGCGTCAGCAGGAACGGCAGGGCGGCGAACACGCAGACCACCAGCCAGCTGCTGACGGTCAGCAGGTACATGTCGCGAGGGCGCAGGTGCACGTGCTCGGGGCGGCCGGGGATGACCAGGCCGAGCCCGGCGAGGAAGGTGATCAGGCTCGACCAGAGGAACGACGGCATGTCGCCGGTGCGCTCGAAGACCACCAGGGTCGCCATGGGCACCACCATGCTCACTGCCAGGGTGATCAGGAAGATGCCGATGATGAAACCAATGATCCTTAAGGTCGGCAACGCCATGTGATCTGCTCTGACTCGCTACGGAAAGGGCGCCATTTTAAGCCGCAAGTTGCAAGCTGCAAGCTTCAAGTGTGAACGAGGCGGTAGCGCGGCTGCTTTTTCTTGCGGCTTGCAGCTTGAAGCTTGCAGCTTGAGAATGGCGGCACTTTCAATCTTCAGGAGGGTAGCCCATGGAGGCTCTCGACGCATTGCTCAACCGTGTTTCCGTGCCACGCCTGACCGAGCCGGCGCCCAATGCCGCCCAGCGCGAGGCACTGTTCCAGGCCGCGCTGCGCGCGCCGGACCATGGCCAGCTGCGCCCCTGGCGCTTCCTGACCATCGAGGGCCAGGGCCGCGAGAAGCTCGGCGAGCTGTTCGCCGAGGCGGTGCAGGCCAAGGGCGATGCCACCCCGGCCGCGCTGGACAAGGCCCGGGCGATGCCGCTGCGGGCGCCGCTGCTGATCGTGGTGATCGCCCGGTTGCAGGATCATTTCAAGGTGCCGAAGATCGAGCAGCGCCTGGCCGCCGGCTGCGCTGCCCATGGCATCCTCATCGCTGCCCATGCCCAGGGCATCGGTGCGGTGTGGCGTACCGGTGACATGGCCTTCGATGCCCATGTGCACGAGGGCCTGGGCCTGGAGGCGAATGAAGAGGTGATCGGCTACCTGTATGTCGGCACGCCGATGGGCGAGCCGCGCACGGCGCCGGTCCTGGAGACGGCCAAGTACGTCAGCGCCTGGGGCGAGTGACCATTGGGGTCGCTTTGCGGCCCTTTCGCCGGCAAGCCGGCTCCCACAGGTACCGTGGAGGTCTCAAGGTCTGTAACTACTTGTGGGAGCCGGCTTGCCGGCGAAAGGGCTGCGCAGCAGCCCCGCGATCTGTCAGCCTGCACTGATATTGCAGGGAATCTCCAGCGTCGCCACGAACCCACCCTGCGGATGATTGCCCAATACCAGGCTGCCACCATGCCGCTCCGCCGCCTTGCGCGCAATCGCCAGCCCCAGGCCATGCCCCGGCGCCTCCTGCCCCGGCGCCCGGAAGAACGGCTCGCCCAGCTGCGCCAGGTGCTCTGCCGCCACCCCCGGTCCATGATCGCGCACGCTCAGCACGATGCGATCCTGTTCGCGGCGGGCATGCACCTCGATCGGCTGCCCGGCCGGATTGAAACGCAGGGCATTGCGCAGCAGGTTGTCCACTGCCCGTTCGATCAAGGTCGGCCAGCCGTGCAAGGTCAGGCCTGCCTGCGCCTCCAACCGCACTTCCTGTTCCGGCGCTGACAGCTGGGCGTCCTTGCGCACGCCGCCCAGCAAGGCATTGAGGTCCACGGGTTCGGCATGGGCCTGGTCGGCATCGACCCGGGCCAGCACCAGGATCTCGCTGATCAGGTCTTCCAGGCGATCACACTCGCGGGTCAGGCGTGGCCACAGGGCCTGGCGTTGTTCCGGCTCGGCGCGCTCGGCCAGGGCCAGGGCGATGCGCAGCCGCGCCAGCGGCGAGCGCAGTTCATGGGACACATCACGCAGCAGCTGGCGCTGGCTGCCGATCAGGCTCTGCAGGCGCGCGCCCATCTTGTTGAAGTCGTTGGCCAGCACGCCGAATTCGTCGCGGCGCACCGCCAGTCGCGCCAGGCTGTTCTGCTGGTAGCTGGTCTGCCCCAGGTCGTGTACCGCGCCGCGCAGGCGGCTGAGCGGGCGGGTGATCGACAGGGTCACCAGCAGGCTGAACAGGGTCAGTACCACCAGGGCGATCCCCAGGGCGCTGAGCGGCCAGATCAGGCTCTCGCGATGCCAGGCGGCCAGTTCGGGGTGGGGAATGCGGTAGATCAGCAGGTAGGTCTCGCCGCTGGTGGGGCTGGTGTATTCCTCGGTCAGGCGGCGCCAGGGCAGGCGGCGCTCGTCGTTGTGCTGGCGCGCCTCGAAGGCTGCGGCGCGGCGCGGGAAGGTGCCGGGCACCACGGCATCGCCGCTGTCGTCGAGCACCTGCACGTCGATCTTGTAGCGCTGCTTGCGTCGTTCCAGGAAGCGCTGCGACGACTCCAGGCCGTCCTGTTCATAGTGCTGGGCCCAGTGACTGGCCAGGTTGCTCAGGCCCGGATGGCGGCTGAGGATCCAGGTGTCCTGGTTGAGCATGTGCCCGAGCAGGATCGACAGCCCGGCGACCAGGGCGATGGCCAGCCAGAAGCTGGCCAGGATGCGCCAGAACAGTGAACGCAAGACGAGCACCTCCGAGAAAGGGCGAAAGCCCGGTCCGCGGGGGCGCGGGCCGGGCATCGGGCTGACAGCTTACTGGGCCTTGGCGGCTTTTTCAGCCTTCCAGGCCTGGAACTCCTTCCATTCGGCCTTGCGCGCGGCGCGTTCCTTCTGCAGTTCGTCGAACTTCTTCTGCTGCTCGGGCTTGAGCAGGGCGCGGATCTGGTCGTCGGTCTTGTCGTGGCTGGCCTTGAGTTCGTCCTTCATGGCTTTCTGCTCGGCGGCCGGCAGCTTGGCCATGTAGCGTTCGGTGATGTCGCGGCGTTGCTGCATCTGCTCGCCCATCAGCTTGCCGATCTGCTGGCGCTGGTCGCGGCTCAGGTCCAGCTGGGCGAAAGGCGCATCACCGCGATGATGCGGGCCGTCGTGGCGCGGACCGCCGTCAGGCATGGCCATGGCCACGGTCGGCAGGGCGGCGGCGAACATCAGAGCGATCAGGGTCTTGCGCATGGTGTCTCTCCTTTCAGGGGCCGGTGGTTACCGGATGAGCCCAGTCTAGGGAGATCAAGGTCAAGGGCGGTCAGGCGAGGGTAAAGGCTGGGTAAAGATGCCGGTAGCCGTCGTGCGGACCCTGTAGGAGCAACTGTCTTGCTGAGATCTTTCAACTGGCGTGATCTCTGTAGGAGCGGCCTTGTGCCGCGAAAGGGCTGCGCAGCAGCCCCGGGATTTCAGCGTTTTTGCAAAGATCGCCGGGGCCGCTTTGCGGCCCTTTCGCGGCACAAGGCCGCTCCTACAGGGGGTAGTCGCTGTCAGAGGCTGTAGTAGTAGCCGCGACTGCGCAGGGCGACGATGCGCGGGCGGCCGTCCGGATGCGGGCCGATCTTCTTGCGCAGGTTGCTGACGTGCATGTCCAGGCTGCGGTCATAGAGCGTGAGCTTGCGACCCAGGCCGATCTGCGCCAGTTCCTGCTTGTCCAGCGGCTCGCCGGGCTGGCGCAGCAGCGCCTCGAGGATGCGGCTCTCGGACAGCGTGAGGGTCATCTCGCGCTCGTCGATGCTGACCACGCCGCGCACCGGGCTGAAGGTCAGGTCGCCGATCTCGACCTGGCTGCTGGGCGCGCTGGGGTGGCTGCGACGCAGCACGGCGCGCAGGCGGGCGGTGAGCTCGCGGGGGTCGCAGGGCTTGGCCAGGTAGTCGTCGGCGCCCAGCTCCAGGCCGAGGATGCGGTCCAGCGGCTCGCCACGGGCCGAGAGCATCAGCACCGGCAGGTCGGTGTGCTCGCTGCGCAACTGTTTGAGCAGTTCCAGGCCGCTGCCGTCGGGCAGCATGACATCCAGCACCACCGCCGCCGGGGCGTGGGTGGCCAAGGCCTGGCGCGCACTCTGACCATCGTGGCAGGCGCGCACCGCAAACCCTTCCTGGGTCAGCCAGCTGCCAAGCAGCTCGCACAGTTCCTGGTCATCATCAATCAGTAACAGCTCGCTCATGTCTCACTCAATTCAACCATTGCCGGCGTCTTCTGTGTCCGCCGCTGGCTAAGATACCGCAGACTGCCGACAACAGTGCAACGACCGAGCCGATCAGGAACCACTGCTGCTGGTCGGTGAGCAGGCGCAGGGGGGCGCTGCTGGCGGCCTGCAGCTCCTTGACCGCCAGCTTCAGGCGCTGGTTGTCCTGGCGCAGGCGCGAGAGCTGGGCGCTTTCGCGTTCACTGTCCTGGTTCTGCAACTGCAGGGTCAGCGCGTCGCGCTGTTTTTCGCTCTCTTCCAGGCGCTGCTGCAGCTCGGTGATCCGCGCGCCAGCTTCCAGCGACAGCGGTTGCTCGGCCGCGGCGAAAGGGGACAGCAGTAACAGGCAAAGCAGCAGGGACATCGGACCTTGACGCATTGGAACTCCTGATTCGTATCGATTCAGGAGGTTGTCGGCCGGTTGTCGGATTAGATGAGGCGGGTATCGAGTTGGCCTCATTCGCGGGTAAACCCGCTCCCACAGAGGCGTGCGGCGCCTGTGGGAGCGGGTTTACCCGCGAAAAAGGCGATGCGGTTTCGGATCAGGGCAGGACTTGCTTGAACGGCTTGACCACGACCTTGTCGTAGACGCCCGCGGCGATATACGGGTCGGCGTCGGCCCAGGCCTGGGCCGCGGCCAGCGAATCGAATTCGGCGACGATCAGGCTGCCGCTGAAACCGGCGGCGCCCGGGTCGTTGCTGTCGATGGCCGGGTGCGGGCCGGCGAGGACCACACGGCCTTCGGCCTTGAGCTGTTGCAGGCGTTCGATATGGGCGGGACGGGCGGCCAGGCGTTTTTCCAGGGAGTTTTCGACGTCGCTGGCGATGATGGCGTAGAGCATGTCAGTCCTTGGGTTTGGAGGTGGAAGGGTCGGCGTCGTGCAGGTGGCGCGACAGGTAGACACCCTGGGCCACCAGGAACAGCACGGTCATGCCCAGGCTGCCGAAAACCTTGAAGTCGACCCAGATGTCCTGGAAGGTAAAGGCGACGAACAGGTTGGCGGCGCCGCACACCAGGAAGAAGCCGATCCACGCCAGGTTCAGGCGGGTCCAGACTGTTTCAGGGAGTGTCAGGGCGTGGCCCATGATGCGTTTGATCAGCACCCGGTCACCGATGAAGTGGCTGCCGGCGAAGGCCAGGGCGAACAGCCAGTTGACCACCGGCGCCTTCCACTTGAGGAAGGTCTCGCTGTGGAAGGCCAGGGTCAGGCCGCCGAACACCAGGCAGGCGACCAGGGTCAGCAACTGGCCCTTTTCCAGCTTGCCGTGGCGCAGGAACAGCGCACCGTAGACCACCACGGAGCTGGCGATCAGCATGGCGGTGGCGCTGTAGATCCCGCCGAACTCGAAGCTTTGGCCGGCGAATTCGACCGGGCGCGGGTCCAGTTTGTAGACGATGAAGAACAGCAGCAGCGGGATGAAATCGATGAATTGTTTCACAATGGCAGCCAGAAGCGGGATGTGACGGCATAATAACAAACATCGATTCCTGCGAAAGCGCTCCTCCATGAATGTTGATCTGCACTGTCACAGCACGGCCTCCGACGGCGCCCTGTCGCCCACGG
>Ga0209370_1002530_pt1 | contig 12963 bp, 9 predicted proteins | sample AgamicAtPrz_FD_187164 | JGI IMG/M metagenome (GOLD analysis project Ga0209370, IMG submission 187164) | Agave microbial communities from Guanajuato, Mexico - At.P.rz (SPAdes) (version 2) | ecosystem: Host-associated > Plants > Phyllosphere > Phylloplane/Leaf | place: Guanajuato, Mexico... | reverse complement strand
TGTGGTGGTACAGCACGAAAGTGGGGGTGATCGACCTGAAGAAAAAGTCGATCACCATGGGTAAAGGGTGTTAAAAAGTGTTCACCATGTCCCCGAACACCTGTTCAGCATGTCCCCGGACCGTACACCCACAGGGAGAGGGAGAAAAGCGGCCTCTCCCTCAAGGGGGAGGGAACCTGGTTACTGCACCGCTTTATCCACGCTGGTCATGGCGCCGAGCGCCGCGGTCAGGCGGTCCAGATCGTCAAGCTGGGCCTTAAGGGCGGAGACCTTGCCGGTTTTCTCCTCCTCGTTCAGCCCCTTGTTGTCCTTCACGTTCTGCATCTCTTTAAACAGCGCCAGCTGGCGGATGGGGACCAGCTGCAGGTCGCTGGAGGCGCGGAACGGCGCCCAGCCCAGGCGTTCCAGCACCGCTTTCTCTTCCGCGGTTTTGCCGTACTGCATAAAGAAGTCGTACACCTTGTCCTTGGTGCTTTCGGAGAGGTTTTTACGCCAGACGATCGGGTCGCCCGGGATCAGCGGTGATTTCCAGATAACCTTCAGCGCCTTCAGCTTGTCCGGGGCGGAGGTCTTCAGTTTGTCGAGGTTTTCGGTGTTGTTGGTGGCAACGTCCACCTGCTTATTGGCCACGGCCAGGGCGTTGGTCTCATGCCCGGCGTTGACCGTGCGTTTGAATTCGCTGGTGGAGATATTGTTTTTGGCGAAGACGTAGTAGCCCGGCACCAGGAAGCCTGAGGTGGAGTTGGGATCGCCGTTGCCGAAGGTGAGCTCTTTGCGTTTGGCGAGCATGTCGTTGAGGTTGTTGATCGGGCTATCTTTATTGACGATCAGCACGCTCCAGTAGCCCGGCGAGCCGTCTGCGGCGACGGTCTGGGCGAAGACCTGGCCGTTGGCGCGGTCCACCGCCTCCATGGCGGAGAGGTTGCCGTACCAGGCGATGTCGACCTTGTTAAAGCGCATCCCCTGGATGATGCCCGCGTAGTCCGGGGCGAAGAAGGCGTTCACTTTGATCCCTAGTTTGGTTTCCATATCTTTCAGGAAGGGTTCCCACTGGGGCTTCAGGTTCTGCTGTGATTCCGTTGAAATGATGCCAAAGTTCAGCGCTTTTTCCTGCTCCTCGGCGTATGCCGGGCTTAACAGAGTGCTGATGCTGAACATGCTGGTAAAGGCCAGCGCGGCAATCGTTTTATTGCGCATTTCCATTCCTCATCGTGGGGAGGTTAAGCAGCTTTCGCGCTCTCTTCGACGCGGTTAATGCTGCGGTAGAGATGATCGAAACGTTCGTTATCAAACTGATGGCTGGCGCCATCAAAGAACACCTGTCCCTGGCGCAGGGCGACGATGCGCTCGCAGTAGCGCAGGGCGTAATCCACCTGATGCAGGGTCACCACCACGGTGATGCCGTCGTTCTGGTTAATGTCGCGCAGGGTTTCCATCACGATGCGGGCCGACTCGGGATCGAGCGAGGCGATGGGCTCGTCCGCGAGGATGATTTTGGCTTGCTGCATCAGCGCCCGGGCAATGGCGACGCGCTGCTGCTGGCCGCCGGAGAGGGTCGAGACGCGCTGGTGGGCGAAGTGGGCCATGCCGACGCGGGTCAGAGCATGCAGCGCCTGCTGCTTCTGTTTAGGCGTGAACCAGCGCAGGCAGGTGCGCCAGAAAGGGGTGCTGCCGAGCGCGCCGATCAGCACGTTCTCTAATACCGTCAGGCGGTTCACCAGGTTGAACTGCTGGAAGATATAGCCGGTTTGCGCCCGGCTCTGGCGAATATCGCGCGCCAGGCGGCCCGCGCGCTGCACGGTGTTCCCCAGCAGCTCGACGTGGCTTGGTGCCGTTTTATCGCCGGTCATCAGGCCGCTGAGGTGGCGCAGCAGGGTCGATTTGCCGGAGCCGGATGGGCCAAGCAGCGCTACCATTTCACCCTGCCGGACGGTGAGATCAACGGCATTCAGAGCGTTGTTGTGCTGAAAGGTCTTGCTCAGTTTCTCGACGCGGATAACGGTTTGCATGTGCTGGGCCTCACGGTAAATGTGGCCTCATGCTGGCGGATCGGTGTGACATTTAGGTTAAGTGTTGATTGCGGGGGGGTGAAGAATTGATGTGAAAGGGATGACAGGCAGGCCCGGCCGCTGGCTGCGGCCGGGCGGCGGGATTAGTTCTTTTTCACGAACTCGGATTTCAGCTTCATCGGCCCGAAGCCGTCGATTTTGCAATCGATGTTGTGGTCGCCTTCAACCAGACGAATGCCTTTCACTTTGGTGCCGATCTTCAGCATCGAGGAGCTGCCTTTGACTTTCAGATCCTTAATAACGGTGACGTTATCGCCGTCGGCCAGCAGGTTGCCGTTGGCATCTTTAACGATTAGGGCATCGCTCTCCTGCGCGGGCTCGGCCTCCTGCGCGGGCTCGGCGTCGTTCCACTCGTGGGCGCATTCCGGGCAAATAAACAGACCGTTGTCTTCATAGGTGTATTCAGAATTACATTTCGGACACTGTGGCAGCTGCATGCTGTACTCCTCAAAATAGGGCGAAGCGGCGGGATGATTCACCGCCAAAAAGCGACATATCGTCGAAAAAGGCGGCAATTATACCCCATATCCTTACAATTGTCGGTGCTATTGTCTCTTATCCTTATTTAAAAAAAGCGTTGCCAATGACATTTTGTGTCAGTCACTTAAGCGATGCTAACTTTCAGCGGCGGTTGAGAAAGGATCGTGTTTAACCGGAAGATTATTTTATTGCGGCAAATTGCTACGTACTGCCATTTCGGATAAGGTGAGGGTAGTTATACTATTTCTAAGGATTGTCTGAATTGCCGCATCCCGGGCCGGTAACGCGACGTTACCTCTCATTTAGGGTAGGTGAATAAGGCTGATATATCCTGACGTTTCTTAAATTTGAGCTACGCTCTGACTCTTTTGGTCTCCCTGGCCGAATGGGCGGGCTCCATCGTTTCATGCTTTTGAGAATATATTTTATTGCCATCAGGCAGTTATATTTTTTGCAGGACAAATTTTCCACACGTAATCAATAAAGCCGATCACTTCTAATTAAAACTATTCGGTTTAATAAAATTAAGAGAATTTGCGTTAAGGAAAGGCATTGCATGCATACACAGACAATATTTGAATTGAGCCAGGAAGCGGAAAGGCTACTACAACTCTCTTTGCAGAATCTCGACACCTTAAAAACCATGCCCGTTGCGGCGCTGAATAACGCCGCCTCGGCGATGACGGGTGACAGCAGTAATGTCCTGCCGCTGCATTTTAGCGCCCGCGGTTTAAAAGCTCAGCAGACCATACTGAATAATGAGCTGAGCAAAATTACCCGCCTGGAGATGGTGTTGGCTATTGTCGGCACCATGAAGGCCGGTAAATCGACCACCATTAATGCCATTGTCGGCACCGAGGTGTTGCCAAACCGCAACCGCCCCATGACCGCGCTGCCCACCCTTATTCGCCATACGCCGGGCCAGAAGGAGCCGGTGCTGCATTTTTCCCACGTTGCCCCCATCGATACCTTAATTAAACAGCTGCAGGTGAAGCTCGCTAATTGCGATCGCGGCAAGCTGGCGCAGCAGCTGGAAATTGATAAAGACATGAATGCGCTGCTGGGGCGCATCGAAGGGGGCGAGGCGTTTGAAAAAGAGTACCTGGGCGCGCAGCCCATCTTCCACTGTCTGAAAAGTTTAAACGACCTGGTCAGGCTTTCTCAGGCCCTGGGGACCGATTTTCCCTTTTCCGCCTATGCGGCCATTGAACATATTCCGGTTATTGGGGTGGAGTTTGTCCACCTGGCCGGGCTGGATGCGCATCTGGGGCACTTAACCCTGCTCGACACCCCCGGCCCCAACGAGGCGGGGCAGCCGCACCTGCAAAAAATGCTTACCGAGCAGCTCTCCCGCGCCTCGGCGGTGCTGGCGGTGATGGATTACACCCAGCTGAAGTCCATCTCTGACGAAGAGGTGCGGCAGGCGATTTCGGCGGTCGGCAAGTCGGTGCCGCTCTACGCGCTGGTGAATAAGTTCGATCAGAAGGACCGCAACAGCGATGACGAAGAGCAGGTGCGGGCGATGATCTCCGGCACGCTGATGAAAGGGCATATCTCGCCGGGGCAGATTTTCCCGGTGTCGTCCATGTGGGGCTATCTGGCGAACCGCGCCCGACACGAGCTCAACCTGCGCGGACGTTTGCCGGATCATCAGGAGCAGCGCTGGGTGCAGGATTTTGCCGAGGCCGCGCTGGGCCGCCGCTGGCGCACGGCCGATCTCGACGATATTGACCATATCCGTCATGCCGCGGATCTGCTGTGGGAGGACTCCCTGTTCGAGCAGCCGATCCGCAAGCTGATTTACGCCGCCTACGCCAACGCCTCGCTGTATGCCCTGCGCTCGGCATCGCATAAGCTGCTGAACTATGCCCAGAATGCCCGGGAGTATCTCGATTTTCGCTATCAGGGGCTGACGGTGGCCTTCGACCAGCTGCAGCTGAATATTAGCCGCCTGGAAGAGGATATGGCCCTACTGCAAAACCGTCAGGCGTTGGTAAGCGATGAGGTGCGCCACGAGGTGGAGCAGGCCCTGTGCGCGGCAGAGACCTTTATCACCGGGCAGAAACGCGAGCTGCATCAGGCGATAGCGCAGATCTTCAGCCGCGACGCGCTGCGCAACCAGGTAGGGTACGAGCGTTATCTTTCTGAAAACGCCGCCCCGGATGCGGCAGAGCAGCTGGTGCTGGACGAAGAGGGCCAGGCGCAGATCGTCCTCAGTAAAATCCGCTCGGCCTGCGAAATGGTGATGCTGGATGCACAGGGAAAAATCAGCCGCGAGCTGGCGCTGCGCTTTGATCAGCTGGAGTCCACCCTGGCCCGCTCGCTGAATGACGCCATGCGCCCGATCGAGGCCCGTATTAAAGAGGAGTTGAGCCACGCCGGGTTCCGCGCGCGGATAAGCTTCCCGGCGTTCCAGCCCAGCCAGCTTAACTTTAATACCCGCGGCCTGTTCAGCGATGCCATTGCGCCGCAAAGCCAGCCCGCCGGCCAGGTGCAGAGCAACGGCAGCGTGCGTGAGACGGTCTTCCGCTGGCTGAATAATCCCGGCTGGGGCTGGGAAGATTATGTGGTAACCCGAACCCGCTATGTGATTGATGTGGCAAAGCTGCATGAAAAAATGGACCAGCATATCGACCAGTTTTGCGAACAAATTCGTAAAGCTTTGGCCGCGCAGGTCGATGTCTCTGTTACGGCAGGCATGGCGACGTTCTTTGCAGAGTTCTCTTTATGCCTGACGGGGTTACAGGAAAGCCTGCGTGATAGCCTCGCGGTGCGCCAGCAGAATGAGCATGCGACCCGCTCGCTCACCCAGCTGCTGCAGCAGAGCATCTCCACCGCGGCGTGGATTCAGGAAGATACCCGACTGTTACGCGATGACATTCAAACTCTTTTCGCAGCAGAGCAGCCATGACAAAACAACTACTGGACGGTCCCGGGCGGACGCTGGAGTGTATTCATCCTAAATTTATGGTCGATCTGGTGCAGGGGGTGGACGCCGCGCGTCACACCTCTCTGGTACCGCAACAGCAGCAGTTTCGTGAACGTTTAACCCAGGAGATCATGACGCAGACCCAGCTTCGTCCATGGGCGATGGCGGGAATGTTCAGCGAAAATGCTGCGCTGCGGCTGGGCCTGGCGGAAAAGCTGGCGGGAATGTTCGATCCCGGCCATCTGGCGCTTTCACGGATGACGGCAAAACTGACCGCGCTGCGCCAGCAGTCGGGCCTGCGCCAGGCGCCGCCGCCGGGGCTGATGCAGCAGTACGACACCCTCTCTTCTCATTTTCACCAGCGCGCCCTCTGGAAAGAGAAAGCCCTGACCCAGCGCGGGCTGACGGTGCAGGCGGGTGAACATACCGAACAGATTTTTACCCGCTGGCGTGCCGGGCACTATAACGACTGGTCAATGGCCGGGCGGTGCTACGTAGTGCTGGAAGAGCTGCGCTGGGGAGCCTTTGGCGATGCCTGCCGGCTGGCCAACGCCGACGTAAGCGCGATGCTGAAGGACGAGCTCTGTAGCCAGGTGGCAAACTATCTGGCGCAGGGGATCAACGCCGCCCCCGCCACCCGCCATTATTACCATCAGTGGCTGATCGCGCCCGCGTCATCAGGCTCGATCGATCATAAAGATATGCTGGGCTGGCTGGGAGACTGGTGCGATCCGGACCGCCATCCGGTGTGCTGGTCGATTACGCAAAGCTGGCAGACGGTGGCGCTGGGGATGCCGAGGCTCTGCTCGGCGAACAGGCTGGCGAAAGCGATGGTAGAAGAGATTTTTACGGCCTGAAACAACCCTCTCCCCGTAGGGAGAGGGCTGAGCAGTTAGTGATGCATTTCAACCGGCTTCGGCTCGACCTGCGGGGCAGGCACGTTGCCAAAGCGTCTGGCATAGAGCGCGGTGATAATCGGCACCAGAATCGCGGTAACGATAACGCTCGCCGCAACCAGCGCGGTAGCGGAGGCGGCTACCGGTTCAAAGGCCGGGTTAATCTGGGCAATGATGACCGGGTTCGCAACCGCGGCACCGGCGGCGGACGATGCCGCGACACCCGCAGTACCATTCCCTCCACCAATCACGCGGTCGGCAATAATCAGCGGAATACCGGTGATAACGATAACCGCCACGCCCAGCAGAATACCCAGCAGGCCGGTATCCATAATCACGCCCAGGTTGATGGTGTTACCCAGCGCAAAGCCGAAGAACGGGATCAGGACCGGAGTAGCTTTGCTGAAGAAATCGCGCAGATCGTGGTCGAGGTTGCCGAGGGCAAAACCGATCAGGAACGGCAGGACGGCGCCGACAAAGTGGTGCAGTTCAAAGGAGGCCAGACCGGCGGAGCCGAGGATCAGCATGGTCATCAGCGGGCCAGATTCCAGCGACATCAGAACAAAGGCGCCGGACTCTTCTTTAGTGCCGTACTGGTTCATCAGGCTGGCGTACAGGCCGCCGTTGGTCATATCCATCGCCGAAACGATCGCCAGCACCGAGAGGCCGGCGAAGAAACCGGTCTGGATGCCGTTTTCCGGGATAAACATGGCGCAAATCATCGCTACAACCCAGGCGACGGCAATTTTGGTAATAACCAGCGTACCTGACTTACGTAATACCGTTCCGGTTGCGCGTAAATTAATGGAGGCACCGATACAGAAGAACCACACCGCCAGGATAGGCACCGTACCGGTAATCATACCTTTAGTGAAGCCACCAAAATAAGCCCCGGTATTAGGTGCTAAGGTATTTAAAATGGCGCCAAGCACCAGCGGAACCAACATCATCCCACCGGGAATGCGTTCAATCGCGGCTTTAATTTTCATCTTCAACCCTCACATCTTATCGCGCGTCGCCGGCGGACAAGTCAGCAATCAATAATCTAATAAATTCAACGAATTGACGCTCAACGGTGGCGAGCGGTTCGTAACGCGTACTGCAAACGTAATTAGGCTGGTTTCTTTTCTCTTCCTTTGAAGGAGATAAAACCGTGTTTACAGGGCTTATGATGCGATCGTTGGAATGATGATTCAATGAAAATAAAACAGTGTTTTAGTTATCTCCATCACATATTTTGCGGAAAGGGATAGTCCGCCTTTTGATAATTAAAAGAGCTGTAAATCGTATGTGAAGAAATGTCGGTGTTTTTTTATTGCGGGGAAAATAATAACGACCTGAACCATATTTTTTCAGCCGGTTCTGAGAGGAATCTCAACGGCATTAATTTACAGTTCCTGACACCCCGCCGAGGAAAACAAATATATATGTGAAGTTGATCACAAATATAAACGCTGGTAGGGTAAAGCCACCATTAACAGCCCCGACAGGCGTCAACAGGTTCGGTTGTACTGCATAGAAAGTTCAGTGTAAGTAAACCTGCTACGCTTGAAGCAGGAGAATGCGCATGATGCGCTTCCCGGGTCCACAAAGCGCGTTACAGCGCTGTGGTGAGGACAGGGCTCAGTTTACGAGGATAGCAATGCTTAAAAGGAAAAAGGTTAAACCCATTACCCTGCGTGACGTCACCATTATTGATGACGGCAAACTGCGCAAGGCCATTACCGCGGCCTCGCTTGGTAACGCGATGGAGTGGTTCGATTTCGGCGTGTATGGCTTCGTGGCCTACGCGCTCGGTAAAGTGTTCTTCCCGGGGGCCGATCCCAGCCTGCAGATGATTGCTGCCCTGGGCACCTTCTCTGTTCCCTTCCTGATCCGTCCCCTCGGTGGTCTGTTCTTCGGTATGCTTGGCGACAAGTATGGCCGTCAGAAGATACTGGCCATCACCATTGTGATTATGTCGGTCAGTACCTTCTGTATTGGCCTGATACCCTCTTACGCGACCATAGGCATCTGGGCGCCGATTCTGCTGCTGCTCTGTAAGATGGCGCAGGGCTTCTCGGTAGGCGGGGAGTACACCGGGGCGTCGATCTTCGTTGCCGAGTATTCGCCAGACCGTAAGCGCGGCTTTATGGGCAGCTGGCTGGACTTTGGCTCCATCGCCGGCTTTGTGCTGGGCGCAGGGGTCGTAGTACTGCTCTCCACCGTGGTGGGCGAGGCCAACTTCCTCGAGTGGGGCTGGCGTATTCCGTTCTTCCTGGCGCTACCGCTGGGCGTTATCGGCCTCTACCTGCGCCACGCGCTGGAAGAGACCCCGGCGTTCCAGCAGCACGTTGAGAAGCTGGAGCAGGGCGATCGCGAAGGGCTGCAGGAAGGCCCGAAAGTGTCGTTCAAAGAGATTGCCACTAAGCACTGGCGCAGCCTGCTGACCTGTATTGGTCTGGTGATCTCCACCAACGTCACCTATTACATGCTGCTGACCTACATGCCGAGCTACCTGTCGCACAACCTGCACTACTCGGAAGATCACGGCGTCCTGATCATTATCGCCATTATGGTGGGCATGCTGTTTGTCCAGCCGATTATGGGGCTCCTGAGCGACCGCTTCGGCCGCCGTCCGTTTATTATTCTCGGCAGCGTTGCCCTGTTCCTGCTGGCTATTCCGGCCTTCATCATGATTAACAGCAACGTGCTGGGGCTGATTTTTGCCGGCCTGCTGCTGCTGGCGGTGATCCTGAACTGCTTTATCGGGGTGATGGCCTCCACGCTGCCGGCGATGTTCCCGACCCATATCCGCTACAGCGCCCTGGCGGCGGCGTTTAACATCTCGGTGCTGATCGCCGGCCTGACCCCGACGCTGGCGGCCTCCCTGGTGGAGAGCACCCAGAACCTGATGATGCCGGCCTACTACCTGATGGTGATTGCGGTAATCGGCCTGATTACCGGTATTACCATGAAGGAGACGGCGAATCGTCCGCTGAAAGGGGCAACTCCCGCGGCGTCCGACCTTCAGGAAGCGAAAGAGATCCTGCGCGAGCATTACGATAACGTTGAGCAGAAGATCGAGGATATTGATGCCGAGATTGAGGAGCTGCAGAAGAAGCGCTCCCGACTTGTGGATCAGCATCCACGCATTAACGAGTAAGACAAACCCGGCTGCGGCCGGGTTTTTTTATGGCTGTTTAAAAGGCGATAGCCACGCTGAGCTGGCCGGAGACCCCGTCCGTATGGCTGTCCGCCGTCAGGTAGTTCAGGCGCGTGCCGACAGAGACGTTCTGGTAAACCGCACTGAGCTGTAGACCGGCTTTATAGAGATCTTTGCTGCCCAGCGCCGACGTCTGATCCACCCCAAAGCCGTAAAGGCTGGCGTGGCTGGTGGCCGCCGCGTTATCCAGCATGCGCTCATAGCCCAGGGCAATACCCGGCGTTAAGGTCCAGGCCCCGGCCTGCTGCGGGGTAATGGCAATGCCTAAATCCGCCGTCAGGCTGGTCTGCGTCTCGCTTACGCTATCCACATCAAGGGCAACCTCGCTGCCGTGCTCCTGGAAGCCGTCGAGGCGCAGATGGGTGGCCTGAATGCCGATAGCGGGATCCAGGGTCAGGGTGGCGAGCGGCTGAACCCAGCCGAACGACGCCCGGGCGCTGTAATACTGGCCGCTGGTCTCGCCGTAGGCGGTGCCCAGCCCGCCGCCGGGGCGGCGATCGCTCTCATAATCGATATAGCCCGCGCTGCCCTGAAGCCCCAGCCAGGGCCCGGTTTCCAGCGAGGTAAAACCATAGCGTCCGCCCAGCGACAGGGTTGGCGTATGGGTCTTCACCTTACCGCCCGCCCCGGAGACCGACCCATCGCTATAGCCAACGGCTCCGTTGGCCGCGCTGCGCGCGTTAAAGCGGTGCGTCACCCCCACCATGCTGCCCCAGGTGCGGTTGCTGCTGGCGCTGGCGCCGGGGCGCTCGTCCGCGCCCAGATAGTCGGCCAGCCCCTGCAGCCAGACCTGCGTCTGCTCCGCCTCTAGCTCCCGGCCGGTGAGCTTCGGCGCCATGGCGTCATACAGGCGCGAGGGCTGGCGCAGAAGATAGCTGCTGGCGTCGGCGAAGACCTGGCCACCGATCCGCCGCTCAACCCCGCCCAGGGTTCCCTCATCGATGGCGCTTTGTAAATAGTAGTTATAGGCGGTGTAGCGCCCGGCGAGGGGCGAGTCCTGCAGGGCGTTGAGCAGCGCCGCCCCCTGCGCCGCGTTGCCGCGCAGGCCCGCTTCGCCGGGCAGGGTCTGGTAGCGCACCATCTTGCCGCGCAGGACGTAGATGGTCGCCCGATCGAGCCCCAGGCCCGAGGTCAGATAGTTGTCCATCGAACCATAGCTGCTGACCACCTGATCCAGCCCGGCCTGCAGCCAGCTGCCGCGTACGCCCATCAGGGCCGCGTAGGTGTCGCGCATCGATTCCGGGAGATAGGCCAGGCTGGCGTTGAGGCGATCGGCGGTGTAATCGTTGGTCGCCAGATAGTTGGCCATGATATCCCCATCGCTGACGCCCGCGATGGTCTGCAGCACGGCGCTGACCCAGCCGGTGCGATCCTTGCCCGCGGTACAGTGGAACAGCGCCGCATCATCGGCGGCGGCCAGTTCACGAAATACCTCGCCCAGCCCCTGACGCGCGTAATCGCTGGTGACAAAGCTGCGTTCACCCTCCTCCATCATGGCATCGACATCGCTGACGTTCATTTTGCTGAGGTCGATAACGAAGGCGCCGTTATTGCCGATGAGATCGACCGCCACGTACCGGCTGCCCGCCGGCAGCGTATCCGCCTGGGCGGTGATTTCGGCTGGCGAGCGCAGATCCACTACGGTGCTGATGTTGAGGTTATTCAGGGTGGCCAGATCGCCGCCTGTCGGCGTCAGCGCGTTGGAGCGGTAGAAGACCCCGGAGCGCATTACGCCGCCGTGGGTGGTGGTATAGGCGGTGGTCAGCCCGGCGATATCGCGAAAATTATCAATGCCCGTAAGGCGTGGGGTATTCAGGTCGGTCACCTGCGCCTGAACGGCGAAGCTGGAGGCCATGACGAGTACAGCTAAGGGACGTAAGGACGATTTCAAAACATTACTCCTTGCCTGGTAAGGTAAACAGGCGCGGAGTATATGAATCACTTGTTAAATAATTGTGACTTAAATGTGTATTGCTAAAATAAATTTATTAGATATTACAGTGGCTTAATCAGTAATAAAGCTCAGGTAAAGATTATCTCAGCACCCTGCGGCAATAAAATCGCCGTCTGCGCTGATGGGGATGGTCGTTAAAAAGAGCAGGGCGGCAAACAGAATAAGCACCACGCCCCCGGCGATTTTTGCCGCCGGCACCAGCCAGCGCAGGGATGAACTGCCGCCAAAGAGCGCCACCGTGCGTTCCCGGGCGTAACGCACCGCCAGCGACAGCCCCATAATCGACAGCGCCGTGCCGAGCGACATGGTCATCACCGCCGCCATCCCCCAGCTGACGATGCCCAGCGCGTTGGAGAACAGCAGGATCATGATCGCGCCGCTGCAGGGGCGGGCGCCAATCGCCAGAATAATCCCCAGACGCGTTTTCCAGTCGCCGTGCGCCATATCCGCCCCCACGCCGTGGTGGCCGCAGCCGCACCGCGCGTCGTGCTGATGAAGCGGTCTGATGGCAGAGATGGCCATAGCGCGCGGGCGCAGGCTTTTGAACGCCTGAAAAATGATAAAAGCGCCAAAAGTGCCGATCAGCACGGCGCTGATTTTCTCTACATACCAGCGGGCGGTGCTGAGATCCCCCGAGGCCAGGTTAAAGCCCACGGCGAGGATAAAGACGAACAGAATGGCGCTAACCCCCTGCATAAGGCTGCCCATAAACGGCACCACGCGGGCGGCGGTCTGGCTCTCTTTATTGGTGCTCAGATAAGTGGTGACGATAAATTTGCCGTGCCCCGGCCCGATGGCATGCAGCACCCCGTAGAAAAAGGAGCCCGTCAGCAGCCACAGCCCGCCGCTGTACTGATGGTTGTTGAGCTGCAACAGATACATCACCAGATAGCGATGGAGCGTAATTTGCGAGGCGAGGCACCACTGAATAAAGGCCCCCCAGTGGGCGTGCAGGGTGAGGCCGCTAAAGAGCACGAGCAGAGCTATCAGCCCTGCGGTGGGTAAACGCCAGTCTCGGGTAAAGGATGGTGTGGTCATGAGGGTGCCTGCGGGAGTGGAAACGGAGGAAGTATAGCGCTTTTGCGCTTCGCACGGCTCGTCGGGGAGAGAAGGGGAAATAGTTAAAGCGAATAATCGAACATAGTTCGATGAAGAGTCCGGCTCGGCAAAAGCAAAAACCCAGCCATAGGCTGGGTTCTTTAAATAGTGGTGCCCGGACCCGGACTAACGCCGGAGGCGTTGAACAGCGCGCCTGTCGCGCTGGCCCCGAAGGGGTGAGCCGCCTGCGGCGAATAATCGAACGTAGTTCGATGAAGAGTCCGGCTCGGCAAAAGCAAAAACCCAGCCATAGGCTGGGTTCTTTAAATAGTGGTGCCCGGACCCGGACTAACGCCGGAGGCGTTGAACAGCGCGCCTGTCGCGCTGGCCCC
>Ga0209370_1002528_pt1 | contig 12971 bp, 7 predicted proteins | sample AgamicAtPrz_FD_187164 | JGI IMG/M metagenome (GOLD analysis project Ga0209370, IMG submission 187164) | Agave microbial communities from Guanajuato, Mexico - At.P.rz (SPAdes) (version 2) | ecosystem: Host-associated > Plants > Phyllosphere > Phylloplane/Leaf | place: Guanajuato, Mexico... | reverse complement strand
CAGATAAAACATCTGCTCATCATCAATGCGGCCGATGGTGGCACCATGGCTGCATTTTACGTCATCGGCGTAGATCTCCAGCTGTGGCTTGGTATCGACTTCCGCCAGCCGGCCCAGCAGCAGATTATTGTTGGTCATCTGGCCATCGGTTTTCAGCGCGTGCTGTGCCACTTTGATGTGACCATTGAAGACGGCACGGCCTTTTTCGCGCGAAATGGTTTTATGCAGCTGACGACTCAGGCAGTGGCCTTTGTTGTGCTCCAGATAGCTGCGGGTATCTGCGATTTCGCTGCCCACCGGCAGGACCAGGCTGTTCATTGCCAGCTCGCTGTTTTCGCCATTCAGCTGCGTGCTGGTGTTATGACGTGACAGGCCGGCGCCCAGCAGGAAGCTGGTGCTGCTGACGCGCGCATCCTGCCCCATCACAATGTCATTATGCGCAAAGTGATAGCTGCTGCTGGTTTCAAAGGCGAGCTTGGTATGTTTCAGCTGCGCATTATCCGCCACGGCAAAGGTGATCCGCGCGCCGGTAAAGTGCGCCGCGTCATTCAGCGTGACATAGTGCTCAACGATTTCCGCTACCGCACTCTGCTCCAGCTCTACATGATGACGATGGTGCACGGTATTGAGCGCATCTGCCTGACCGCTGGTGATATGCAGCAGGTAGAGTGGGCGGGTAGCCGCTTTGCCGCGCGCCAGACGAATCGTCGTCACCTCTTCTGCCAGGCTCTCTGTCAGATGCAGGAAGATCTCCGGCTGCACCGGCGCCGGCAAATCGCGACGCTCAGCTGCCTGAACGTGCTGGATCTCAAACAGATCGGTTTCCATGCTGCTCAGCGCAGGCTGGAAGCGGCCATCAACAAATACCAGTCGTACCGCGTCCAGCGGCAGCGCCAGCGCATCCGCCTGCTCACGGCTGAGGCTCTGCGCGGAAGGCAGCACAAAGTGCTGTCCCAGCAGGCTCTCCAGCGACGTATATTTCCAGTTTTCATGCTTGCGGGTAGGCAAGCCTTCACGCATCAGCTGCTGCCAGTGCTGCTGCGCCTGCAGCGAGCGCTGCTCGCCGCGAGACTCAAACAGATGGTGCCACTGCTGCAGGGCATTATCACTCTTCGTCGGTAAGCCAGCCATAGCCTTGCTCCTCCAGCTGTTTCACCAGTGAAAAGTCGCCAGACTTAACGATTTTACCCTGATAAAGAACGTGCACGTGATCCGGCTTAATGTAATCCAGGATACGCTGATAGTGCGTTACGATGATGAAAGAGCGCTTACCGTCGCGCAGGCTGTTAACGCCCTCAGACACGATTTTCAGGGCATCAATATCCAGACCCGAATCGGTCTCATCGAGAATGCAGAGTTCCGGCTCCAGCGCCGCCATCTGCAGAATATCATTGCGCTTCTTCTCACCACCGGAGAAGCCGACGTTAACTGAACGCGTCAGCAAATCTTCCGGCATTTTCAGCAGCTTGATCTTATCTTCGATAAAATCCTGGAAGTCGAAGCGATCCAGCTCTTCCTGCTCGCGATATTTGCGTACTGCATTAACGGAGGTCTGCAGGAAAAACTGGTTGCTGACACCCGGGATCTCAACCGGGTACTGGAACGCCATAAAGATGCCTTCTCCGGCACGCTCTTCAGGTTCCAGCGCCAGCAGATCTTTCTCTTTAAAGGTGACGGAGCCACCGGTGATCTCATAATCTTCGCGACCCGCCAGCGTTGCTGAAAGCGTACTTTTACCTGAGCCATTCGGGCCCATAATGGCGTGGACTTCACCTGGTTTAACTTCCAGGTTCAGACCGCGCAAAATCTCTTTATCTTCAACGCTAACCTGTAAATCTTTAATACTTAACATACTTATTCCTTCACATTGCTTCCGGCAACGCGTGTGGCATCAGCCGACACTGTGCTCAAGGCTGATCGCTAACAGTTTTTGTGCTTCCACGGCAAATTCCAGTGGCAGCTCGGAGAAAACATCTTTACAGAAGCCGTTGACGATCATAGAGATCGCATCTTCTTCGCTGATGCCGCGCTGCAGGCAGTAGAACATCTGATCTTCGCCAATACGTGACGTGGTGGCTTCATGCTCAAGCTGCGCTGTGTTGTTGCGCGTTTCCACATACGGGAAAGTATGCGCACCGCAATCGGGACCAATCAGCATCGAGTCACACTGCGTAAAGTTACGCGCATTGGTTGCCGTCGGCATGATTTTCACCAGACCGCGGTAGGTGTTCTGGCTTTTACCCGCCGATATCCCTTTAGAGATAATGGTCGATTTGGTGTTTTTACCGATATGGATCATCTTGGTACCGGTATCCGCCTGCTGGCGACCGCTGGTCAGCGCAACCGAATAGAACTCACCTACGGAGTAGTCACCGCGCAGGATGCAGCTTGGATATTTCCAGGTAATCGCAGAGCCGGTCTCAGACTGCGTCCAGGACATCTTGCTGTGATCGCCTTCGCACAGGGCGCGCTTGGTAACGAAGTTGAGGATACCGCCCTCACCTTCACCGCCAGGGAACCAGTTCTGTACCGTGGAATATTTCACTTCAGCATTTTTATGGATGATGACTTCAACGACCGCTGCGTGCAGCTGATAAGTGTCACGTACCGGCGCCGAGCAGCCCTCGATATAGCTGACATAGCTGTCTTCATCTGCAATCAGAATAGTGCGCTCAAACTGACCTGTTTTCGCCGCGTTGATGCGGAAATAGGTCGACAGCTCCATCGGGCAGCGTACCCCTTTCGGGATATAAACAAAGGTGCCATCGGAGGCGACCGCTGAGTTAAGCGCAGCAAAGAAGTTATCGTTGTGTGGCACGACGGTACCCAGATACTTCTGTACCAGTTCCGGATGGTCATGGATCGCTTCACCAAATGAGCAGAAGATAATGCCCTGTTTGGCCAGCTTGTCACGGTAGGTGGTTGAGACCGACACGGAATCGAAAATCGCATCGACAGCGACCTCTTTACCTTCACGTACCGGAACACCCAGCTGATTAAACGCGTCTTCCACTTCCTGAGTCAGGTAGTCACTGGAGGCCGCGCTGCCCGACGCCTGGGTTGCACCCGGCTCAGACGCGCAGCTGTCGTCACAGTTCCCGCATGATGGCGCAGAAAAGTAGCTGTAATCCTGATAGTCGAGCTTGTCATAGTGCGCTTTTAACCAGTGCGGCTCTTCCATTTCCAGCCAGGCACGGAAAGCCTTGAGCCGGAACTCAAGCATCCACTCGGGTTCGTTACGTTTAGCCGAGATCGCACGCACGACATCTTCATTAATGCCGTGTGCCAGTTCGTCGGTTTGCAACCGGGTAAAGAAGCCCTCTTTATAGTTGAGCTTGCCTTCCCAGGTCTGTACATCATCAGATGCTTCGCTATGTCGTGACATATTTCACTTACTCGACGCCAAAGCTTTCACCGCACCCGCAGGCGTGCTGAGCTTTAGGGTTATTGAATTTAAAGATCTGGTTCAGGCCTTCACGGACGTAGTCCAGCTCGGTGCCGTCGACAAACGGCATGGCCTGAAGCGGCACAAAGAGTTTTGCGCCAAACTGCTCAAACTGCAGATCGTCATCGGCTGGCTCTTTTACCAGATCCATGACATAACCAAAACCGGCACAGCCAGATTGTTTCACGCTCAGTTTCAGGCCCTTTACTTCCGGGTCCTGTTCAACCAGAGTCAGGATCTGTTTCGCTGCCGACTCGGTCAGCGTAAGTCCTTTCCAGACAAAATCGTCAGGCGAAAAGGACGCGGCGTTTACTGATGACATCGTTGTACCTCGCAAGTCTGGACCTTCTCAGGCTATCCCCCTATGGTAGTGATATCGCCTATCACTTCAACCTCTTGTTTTGCAGGGATAATCATCTCGTGCTGTTTTTTCTGCTTAATTATTAAGCATAGTCCCTTTAGTACGGCCTGTAACAGACAGTTTTTATTCGGAACAAATATTACAACCTATTGATATCGTAACATTTTATAAAAACCGGCCCTAAAGCAATTAACCTGTATACAGGTTACGCCTTTACCGAATGTAAAGAGATTGTTATTGCCGATTTTAGTAACAGGTTACAGACATCAATATATTTCTTTAGCGGGAATTGCATTCCTGGCGCAGTTTAATATGATAATGATTATCATTAACTATTTAGGCGGCGCTATGACACGTACCGTTTCAGCCTGGTTACAACACAAAATCAGCGACTACCGATTTGCCGTGCGCGACATCACCGTAGATTTTTATCTGGCCGAAGCCAGACTCAACCGGCCAGAGTGCTCACTGGAGCAGCTGCGCCGGTTTAACGATACCTGCCTGGATATGGCGGAAATCTGCGATATCAACGGCGACGATCGCAGCTATCTGCACGCCTTAGGCAAGCTGCACCATCGCCTGATTCAGGAGATAGGCAACGATGACCGTGACCGGCTGTTTCGCCTGCAGGCGTATCAGTTCGCCCGCCAGTCGCTGACGCATTTATGCCAAAAGCTTGCACAAAGCGGCGACTGGGACCAGATAACGGGCCTGCAGCGTGATTTTGTCCGCCACGCTGGCTGGATATTCTAATCCAGCTTTGTGACGGCTCCTACATTTTGTTTACATCAATTCCAGCAGCGCCTGTAAAGGATGACGCATGCCGTTGCCTTCGGCACGTTTCACCTGGCTGCGACAGGAAAAGCCGGTCGCCAGACAGCGCTGGCGCGGCAGCCGCTGCAGCTGCGGATGCCAGGAGAGCGCATAGATGCCGAGCGAGTTCTCCAGATGCTGCGCCTCGTGGCCATACGTCCCCGCCATGCCGCAGCAGCCGGTATTGATATTTTCCAGCCGGGCACCGAAGCGGGCAAATATCTTCTGCCATTGATCCGGCGTAGCGGGCAGCGCGGTCACTTCCGTACAGTGCGCAAACAGATACCAGGGCTCGCCGCTGACCGGCTGATTTACGCCATCAGCCAGCGCCTGCTGCAGCCACTCATGCACCAGTAGCACGCTGAAATCACCGCGCTTGCTTTTCAGTACCTGCTGATACTCATCGCGATAGCAGAGCACAGTGGCCGGGTCGACCCCGACCATCGGGATCCCCAGTTTTGCCACCCGATTGAGCAGTTCAGCAGTTTTCGCTGCGGTACGGGCGAAACGCTGCAGAAACCCCTTAACATGCTGCGCTTTGCCGTTGGGAGAGAAAGGCAGCAGCACCGGACGGTAACCCAGCTTTTCAATCAGTGAAATAAAGTCGGTCACCAGCTGCGCTTCGTAGTAGCTGGTAAACGGGTCCTGCACCACCAGCACGCACTGCTGCCGCGCTGCGCTATCCATCGCTTCCAGCTGCTCCAGCGTCAGGTTCATTGCCGGATGCCCGCTCAGACGCTGTTTAAGGTTAGGTGCGGAGAGCTGAGGCAAATCCACCATACCGATATGCGTTTTGCTGAATTCGCGCATCCACGGCTGCTGCAGGAAGAAATTGAACACCTTTGGCGCTTTCGCCATCAGCGGCGCATAGCTCTCTACGCTGGCCACCAGGTGATCGCTGACCGGTCGCAGATAGCGCGTATGGTAAAGCTGTAAAAAGCGCGCGCGGAAATCGGGCACATCGATTTTAATCGGGCACTGGGTCGAACAGGCTTTACAGGCCAGACAGCCCGACATCGCCTCTTTTACCTCATGGGAAAAATCGTACTCTCCGCGGTTAGCGTGCCAGCTGTTACGCGTACGCTGGATCAGCATACGCAGGCTGGCTCCCTGCTGCGGCAGCGCCTGCTCAAGCTGGTCAGGATCAACGCCCTGCTCCGACAGCAGGCGCAGCCATTCACGCGTCAGCGTCGCGCGTCCTTTCGGCGAGTGAATACGATTGCGGGTGATTTTCATCGACGGACACATCGGGCTGCGCACATCAAAATTGAAGCAGAGGCCGTTGCCGTTGCACTCCATCGCGCCGCGCCAGCTGGTGCGTACCGTCAGCGGGATCTGACGATCCAGATCGCCGCGCATCGCGCCATTCACCTGCATCATCGGCGCATCGCTCTCCAGCGGCGTGCAGATTTTACCCGGATTCAGCCGGTTATCGGGATCGAACGCGCGTTTGATACGACGCAGCTCAGTAAACAGCGTTTCACCGAAAAAGGCCGGACTATACTGCGCGCGGAAACCTTTGCCATGCTCCCCCCACAGTAACCCGCCGTAACGGGCCGTCAGCGCGACCACTTCATCTGAAATCTGCTTCATCAGCAGCACCTGCTGCGGATCGCACATATCCAGCGCCGGACGCACGTGCAGCACGCCCGCATCAACATGGCCAAACATACCGTAGCTCAGGCCGTGGCTATCCAGCAGCGCGCGAAACTCAGCAATATAATCGGCCAGCTGCTCCGGCGGCACCGCCGTATCTTCCACAAACGGAATTGGCTTGGCGCGCCCCTGCGCATTGCCCAGCAGGCCAACCGCCTTCTTACGCATCGCGTAAATACGCTCGACCTCAGCCAGTTCATTACAGATCTGATAACCTATGACGCCACCCTGCCGCTCAGCCATCAGCGTATCCAGCCGGTCGCAGAGACGGGCGATTTGCTGTTCGATAAGTGCGCCGTCATCGCCGGCAAACTCCACGATATTCAGTCCCAGCATCGTTTTATCAGGGATATCGGTGATCAGTTCTTTAACGGAGTGCCAGACAATATCTTCCCGCGCCAGATTCAGTACTTTTGAATCCACCGTCTCCACTGACAGCGCCTGCGCTTTTACCATAAATGAAGCGTTGCGCAGCGCGGAGTCGAATGACTCATATTTAACGTTGACCAGACGACGGACTTTGGGGATTGGCGTGATATCAAGACGCGCTTCCGTAATAAACGCCAGCGTGCCCTCGGCACCGCACAACAGCCGCGTGAGATCGACCTGCTGCATGTCATCACTGAAGACGTGGCGTAAATCGTAACCGGTCAGGAAGCGGTTAAGCTTTGGAAATTTTTCAAGGATCAGCGCGCGCTGCTCACGACAGCTTTGCAGCACCGTCTGGTAGATGCGGCCCTCAGGCGTCGGCGTTGCGGCGAGCTGCTCCGCCAGCGCCACCGGTATGGCGCGCGTATCAAGGATATCGCCGCCCAGCAGCACCGCGCGTAACCCCTCGACATGATCGGAGGTTTTACCATATACCAGCGATCCCTGACCTGAGGCATCGGTGTTGATCATGCCACCCAGCGTGGCGCGGTTACTGGTGGAGAGCTCCGGGGAAAAGAAGAAACCGTATGGCCGGAGCCAGGCGTTGAGCTGATCTTTCACTACTCCCGCCTCAACCCGCACCCAGCCCTGCTCGGTGTTAATCTCCAGAATGCGGTTCATGTAGCGCGACATATCAACCACAATGCCCTGATTCAGCGACTGTCCGTTAGTGCCGGTGCCGCCGCCGCGTGGCGTAAACGTCAGGCTGGCAAAAGCGTCCTCACCGGCGAGCCGCGCAATCAGAGCGATATCTGCGGTCGAACGCGGAAACAGTGCCGCATCCGGCAGAAGCTGATAGATGCTGTTATCCGTGGAGAGTGAGAGACGGTCGGCATAGCTGGTAGCGGTATCGCCGGTAAAACCCTGCTCTTTGAGCGCCTGCAAAAAGGCGAGAACTTGCTGAACCAGGCCAGGAGCCTGCGGAATTTGTGGGATCATGGTGTCGTGACCGGGATGTTGTAAACGTTTGCGTAGTAATTTTTTAACGTCTGGTTGTATCACATTTTTTTCCTGTCTGCTGGCATTTCCCTTCCCCGCTTCTGTGGCCCTGCTTTTCCTGTTTAATTTTCAGGAAATAGCGCATGATGATCCCGGGCCAGGGGCCCTTCCTGAAGGATTAACTGAGGTTAAATCGCTGTTATGAAAAGCCTGCAACGCGGTGTGGATCTGCCGCAACTGCTGTTCTCACTGATGTTTATTTTGCTGATGATTATCGCCTGTCTCTGGGTGGTACAGCCTTTTATTCTGGGCTTTGCCTGGGCAAGCATGGTTGTTATCGCAACCTGGCCACTCATGATTCGCCTGCAGCATCTGCTGTGGGGACGCCGCTCCCTGGCCGTTATCGCCATGACGATTCTGCTGCTGCTGCTGTTTATCATTCCGATTGCGCTGCTGGTCAGCAGCCTGATTGACAACAGCGCCCCGGTTATCGCCTGGGCTACCCAGCGCCATCTGCTGATGCCGGAATTCGCCTGGCTGCGGGAGATCCCGTATGCCGGCAACAAGCTCTATGTCAGTTACCATAAGCTGGTGGATGGCGGCGGTTCAGCGATCATGCGTCAGGTGCAGCCCTATATTGGTCGCACCACGGGCTTCTTTGTCGCACAGGCGGGACATTTTGGCCGCTTTATGCTGCATCTGGCGCTGATGCTGTTATTCAGCGTGCTGCTTTACTGGCGCGGTGAGCAGGTGGGACAGGGTATCCGCCACTTCGCCTACCGTATGGGAGGGCCCCGTGGCGATGCTGCGGTGCTGCTGGCCGGACAGGCAATACGGGCCGTTGCGCTGGGTGTTGTCGTCACGGCGCTGGTGCAGGGAGTATTAGGCGGGATCGGACTGGCGATTTCGGGCATACCTTATGCCACGCTGCTGACGGTGCTGATGATCCTGACCTGTCTGGTCCAGCTGGGTCCGCTGATTGTTCTGGTACCCGCGATTATCTGGCTCTACTGGAGCGGTGATACGACATGGGGCACGGTGCTGCTGGTCTGGAGCTGTATTGTCGGCACGCTCGACAACGTGTTGCGTCCGGTGCTGATTCGCATGGGTGCCGATTTACCCATGATTCTGATCCTCTCAGGTGTCATTGGCGGCCTGATCGCCTTTGGCATGATCGGCCTGTTTATCGGCCCGGTCGTGCTGGCGGTCTCTTATCGCCTGGTTTCAGTCTGGATGCATGAGGCCCCGGCGCCGGATGATGATGTGGAAACGGCAATTGAAGCGCTGACAGAGCATGAAGAGCTGCCCTGATACCTCTGATGGTCGCAGCGGCCTGAACATTCATGCCCGGGCATTTTTCAGGCACGCTGTTTTTCATAAACGGTTTTTAAGAAAAAACGCGATTTTTAGCGCTTAACGACGTTTCGCTGGCTGGAATGATTATTTTTCATACTGAATCGCCCGATGCAGCGGGCAAAAAAGGCGATAAAAGATTATCAGCTTTAAACTAATAAGAGGATTCTTAAAGACTATAGCAGGCGCAATAAATAATATGTTTCTCATGTTGGAAATCAACCTACTGATTTTTAAACAACCTTTTTCCCCTGAGTAACGTAAAAGAATTGCTGTGTGTAGTCTTTGCCCATCCCCTGTGATGGGCTTTTTTTTGGCCTGCATTCAGCGCCCGCTGTAGCAACGAGTGCTATCTGAACAGGCGGGACGCTTAGCAGCTAAAACTCAGGATTATTGTGATGAAACAGCGGCTCATCCGCAGCTTAAGCCTGCATGAATCATGACGCGTACGGCATAACCCTACGCGTCATGTTCAGAGGTTAAGCGCGCCGGGCAGAGTCAATCTCAGCCAGGCTCAGCCAGGTTTCCACCACCGTATCCGGATTAAGCGACAGGCTGTCAATGCCCTGCTCCATCAGCCACGCGGCAAAATCCTGATGATCTGAAGGCCCCTGTCCGCAGATACCGACATATTTGCCCTGTTTTTTTGCGGCCTGAATCGCCATCGAAAGCAGCGCTTTCACCGCTTCATTGCGCTCATCAAACAGAGCAGACACCACGCCAGAATCGCGATCCAGCCCCAGTGCCAGCTGCGTCATATCGTTGGAACCGATGGAGAAACCGTCGAAGTGCTGCAGAAACTGTTCTGCCAGCAGCGCGTTTGACGGGATCTCACACATCATAATCACCTTCAGACCCGCTTCACCGCGCTTCAGCCCGTGCTTCGCCAGTTCAGCCACCACCGCTTCCGCCTGGTCAACGGTGCGTACAAAAGGCACCATGATTTCAACGTTACTCAGCCCCATCTCATTGCGCACCCGCTTCACGGCTTCGCACTCCAGCGCAAAACAGTCGCGGAAGCTGTCAGCAACGTAGCGTCCGGCACCCCGGAAGCCAAGCATCGGGTTCTCCTCTTCCGGCTCATAGCGCTCTCCGCCGACCAGATTGGCGTACTCGTTCGATTTAAAATCGGACAGGCGCACAATCACGCGCTTCGGCGCAAAAGCCGCGCCCAGGGTAGCAATCCCCTCCGTCAGACGCGCGATATAGAACTCAACCGGATCGTCAAAGCCTTTCATCATCTGGCGGATCTGCTGCTGTAGCTCTGGCGTCTGCTGATCAAACTCCAGCAGTGCTTTAGGATGCACGCCGATCATGCGGTTGATAATAAACTCCAGCCGCGCCAGGCCCACGCCCTCGTTGGGCAGACAGGCAAAGTCAAACGCGCGATCGGGATTACCGACGTTCATCATGATTTTAAGCGGCAGATCGGGCATCGAGTCGACCTGAGAGCTGGCGATCTCAAAATCGAGCAGGTCGTTGTAGACGTAGCCGGTATCGCCTTCGGCGCAGGAAACCGTCACTTTATGCCCGTCACGCAGGTGATCGGTGGCATCACCACATCCCACCACCGCCGGGATCCCCAGCTCGCGTGCGATGATCGCCGCATGGCAGGTGCGTCCGCCGCGGTTGGTCACGATAGCCGACGCCTTTTTCATGATAGGTTCCCAGTCCGGGTCCGTCATATCGGTGACCAGCACGTCGCCCTTCTCAATGCGGTGCATTTCGCTGATATCGTGGATCACCTTGACTTCACCCGCACCGATACGGTGACCGATGGCGCGTCCTTCAACCAGCACCTGGCCCGTGCCCTGCAGGCTGTAGCGCTCCATCACCTGACCATTCGAGCGTACGGTTTCCGGTCGCGCCTGTACGATATAGAGCTTGCCGGTATGCCCGTCTTTTGCCCACTCGATGTCCATCGGGCGCTTGTAGTGCTGTTCAATCAGCACCGCCTGGCGTGCCAGCGCCTGCACTTCGTCGTCGGTCAGGCTGAAACGATCGCGCGTCGCCTGCTCCACATCCTCAATGCGCACCTGCTCGCCATGCGTCTGAGAATCGGCATACACCATGCGGATTTTTTTAGACCCCATCGTCCGCCTGACAATTGCCGGGCGGTTTGCCGCCAGCGTCGGTTTATGCACGTAAAACTCATCCGGGTTGACCGCACCCTGTACCACCATCTCACCCAGCCCCCAGGCTGAAGTGATAAAGACGACCTGATCAAAACCTGACTCAGTATCAATGGTAAACATCACGCCAGAGGCGGCAAGATCGGAGCGAACCATACGCTGCACCCCGGCCGAGAGCGCCACGCCGCGATGATCGTAGCCCTGATGCACGCGGTATGAGATAGCCCGATCGTTAAACAGCGAGGCGTATACATGCTTAACCGCCACCAGCACGGCATCAAACCCCTGTACGTTGAGGAAGGTCTCCTGCTGCCCGGCGAATGAGGCGTCAGGCATATCCTCGGCAGTCGCGGATGAGCGGACGGCAAAAGAGGCGTCGGCATCATCAGCAGAAAGCTGCTCATAAGCAGTACGAATAGCCGCTTCCAGCGCCGGCTGAAACGGCGTGTCCACGACCCACTGGCGGATCTGCTTGCCCGCCTGGGCCAGCGCCGCCACGTCATCAATATCCGTGATATCCAGTAGTGCATAAATGCGCTGGTTCAGTCCGCTTTGGTCGAGAAACTGATTAAACGCGTCAGACGTCGTGGCAAAGCCGTTCGGGACGGATACGCCCAGCGACGACAAATTGGTAATCATTTCTCCAAGAGAGGCATTTTTGCCTCCCACCCGATCAACATCATGCATGCCAAGCTGGTTATACCAGAGCACTAGCGATTGTTGGTCTTGATTGGACATTGAGATGATCCTTTTAAATGATTAGGGCACATGGAACATTTTGCTATTCGCCACAGCAGCCTGGCATAACTGGTTTATAAAGACTAAGTGTTGAATCGTTAAAGCAAAAAAAGAGAGACAAAATCAGACTATTACCTGCCGGGGCTGACGTTGCGCAAACGGCACTATTATTACTAACAGCTTGCTGCAATAACGAATTTTCCATTTTTATAGCATTATCAGCGGATTGCTGTTGCGCAAACGACATCAGACAGAGTCTGCGCGTCATTTATGAAACTGTGGCGGGCGCGGACGTTTATTTATCGCTTTTTCTTTATGATGCTATTAACGTCAGGTATGACACTATTCCGGTCTGAGCACGGCGGCATATGGATATTTCATTTCGATTTAATTTGAAATGAAATCGGTTAATTCACTATTCACTCAGAGAGCACTTTTCAATGAGCACTGAACGCAGCGTGTTTTATATTTCAGACGGCACCGCCATTACAGCAGAAGTGCTGGGCCACGCGGTGCTCTCGCAGTTTCCGGTTGATACGCACAGCGTTACCCTGCCGTTTGTAGAAAACATGCAGCGGGCCCAGGCGGTCAAAGCGCAGATCAACGCGCTCTGGCAGCGCAGCGGCGTGCGGCCGCTGGTCTTTTTTTCCATCGTTACGCCTGAGGTTCGCGACATCATTCTGGAGAGTGAGGGGTTTTGTCAGGATATTGTGCAGGCGCTGGTGGCTCCCCTGCAGAGTGAACTGGGCGTCTCCTCTATGCCGGTGGCACACCGCACTCACGGGCTGACCGCGAATAATCTGGGTAAATATGATGCGCGTATCGCCGCGATTGACTACACCCTGGCGCATGATGACGGGATCTCACTGCGCGGACTCGAAGATGCTCAGGTGATCCTGCTGGGCGTTTCGCGCTGTGGCAAAACCCCGACCAGCCTCTATCTTGCCATGCAGTTTGGTATTCGCGCAGCCAACTACCCCTTTATTGCCGATGATATGGATAACCTCAAGCTTCCTCCTGCGCTGCGCGCGCATCAGCACAAGCTGTTCGGGCTGACCATCGATCCGGAACGGCTGGCGGCCATTCGCCAGGAACGGGCGGAGAA
>Ga0209370_1002526_pt1 | contig 12977 bp, 12 predicted proteins | sample AgamicAtPrz_FD_187164 | JGI IMG/M metagenome (GOLD analysis project Ga0209370, IMG submission 187164) | Agave microbial communities from Guanajuato, Mexico - At.P.rz (SPAdes) (version 2) | ecosystem: Host-associated > Plants > Phyllosphere > Phylloplane/Leaf | place: Guanajuato, Mexico... | reverse complement strand
GCAGAATGACCCAGTCCGCCTCGGCGAGTTGCGCGGGCGAACGCGCCCAGACCACGCGCAGACCCGGAACTTGCAGCAGGGGCTGAAACTCGTCGAGATTGCTGATGCGCGGATAGGCGATGATGGCAATCGTGGTGTGAACGGCCTGCCCGGCGCCCGTGCTGCCGCGATCGTCGAACACGCCGTCCTCCTCCGGTAGACCGTGCTGGAACTGCATGGGAATGCAGGCCACCGTGGGCACACCCGTCTTCTCTTCCAGCATCTGGGGCGCCGGCGCCAGCAGAGCCGCATCGCCGCGAAACTTGTTGAGCACAAAGCCCTTGATGAGCTTTTGCTCGTCCTCGGGCAGCAATGCCCAGGTGCCGTAGAGATGGGCAAAGGCACCGCCACGGTCTATGTCCGAGACCAGCAGGCAATGCGCGTTGCAATGCCTGGCAACTCGCATATTGACCACATCGCTGGCGTGCAGATTGATCTCGGCCGGCGAGCCGGCGCCTTCGATCACCACCACATCGTTTTCGGCACGCAACTCGTCCAGTGCCTGTGCGATCTGCGGCCAGACCTTGAGGCTACGCCCGCGCCAGGGCATGGCGCTCAGCTCGTCATTGACTTGGCCGAACAGCACGACCTGGCTGCGCGTGTCGGCCTCGGGCTTGAGCAGCAGTGGATTCATGCGCACATCGGGCACAGCCCCCGCCGCCAGGGCCTGCAGATACTGTGCCGTACCGATCTCGCCCCATTGCCCCTGCGGCGTGGCGACGACACGCGCGTTATTGCTCATGTTCTGCGCCTTGAACGGCGCGACCTTCAGACCCTGGCTGCGATAGTAGGCGCACAGCGCCGTGGCTACCCAGCTCTTGCCCGCGCCACTGCTGGTGCCCAGCACCATGATGCAACGTGCTGTCATGTCTTAGTTCCCGGCCTTTATGGGCAGCACCACGCGCTGCAGAATGCGGCTCAGCGCCTCGCCGGGATGGGTACACATGCCCATATGCGAAGGCGAGGTCTGGATGATGCTGCTGCGCTTGGCCGTGAGCCAGTGGTAGCGCGCCCGCATGGGCAGCTGCGCGATCGGCCCGCCATCGGCGCGGCCTTCGCAGATGGCCACGATAGAGCCCAGGTGACGGTGCACGGCCTCCAGATCCACATTCGGGTCCAGCGCCAGCAGACGCTTCTCGTCAAGGGCCACGGCGGCCTGCAGATGGCCGGTGCGCTGGCAGGAGAGGATCACACCCGCATTCACAAATTCCTCACGCTCCACGCGCGGCACCACGCGCACGATGGCGTAGTCATAGACCTCATGCGCGAGCATCGATCACTCCTTGCAACCAGCGGCCACGCTCGGCAAGCCGGGCCGCAAAATAATCCACATAGGCCGCGCGATGGGCCTGCACATTCTTGAGCACATCGCCCTCTTTGTCGGCGGCAGCCTGCTCCAGAAAACAGTCGGGCACCTCGTCCAGAATGCTCCTGAGCACTTCGGGCCCCAGCTTGGCTGCCAGTTGCGCATCCAGCTGCGCCAGCTGGCTGGCCTGCGGCAGCAGCACATGTTCGGCACTGGGCGCAAAAGGCTTGGCGGGATCGGCGACGACTCCATTCCAGGCATGGTGAAAGGTCAGGCTCGCACCATGATCGATCAGCCAGGGCTGCTTCTGGTACATCAGCATATTGGTGTTGCGCGCCGTGCGGTCCACATTGCTGACCAGGGTGTCGAACCACACCAGGCGCGAGGCGAAGTCGTCATCCACCGCGTCCACTGCAGGGTCAAAGTTGATGGAGCCAGGCAGATAGTCCAGCCCCACGTTAAGTCCGTCGCTGGCACGAATCAGGTCCTGGATCTCGGGATCGGACTCGGTGCGGGACAGGTCGCCGTTCAGGTGCAGCAGCACGATCTCGGGCACCGGCAGGCCCAGCGCACGTGCCATGCCGCCCGAGATGATCTCGGCCATCAGCGCACGCACGCCCTGCCCGGCCCCACGGAACTTGAGCACATAGGTGCCCAGGTCGTCGGCCTCGACAATTGCCGGCATGGAGCCGCCTTCACGCAGCGGCGTGACATAGCGCTCCACCAGCACCGAGCGCAGCTTCAGGGTTTCTGTGTCCATGAGAAATGGTAGCGCCTTGCGCCCATCAGGTCTGATCGGCAAGGTCATTCAATGCTTTTCCAGGCCTGCTCCAGAGCGGCCTGAGACACTGGCGGCAGCACACCCAGCCGTACATGGCCAGCCAGACCAAAGCTTGCACAGTCCCGCAGCTTGATGCCCTTTGCACGCAGGCTGGCCAGAGGCGCGGCAAGCTCTGCTAACGGCAGACTTGCGACAAAGTAATTGGCCTGATGACCGGGTACGACCTGCCAGCCCAACCTTTCGCACAGCGCCAGCTGCTGCGCCTTCCAGCGGCGCAAGGTCATCAGGCCGTGGGCCAGCCATTGCTGCACCTCGTCCGTCACCCAGGCCTGCAGCATGGCCACACCATGCGAGCCCACCACCCAGGATGCCGCCAGCGCGTTCAGCGCCTGCAGCTCTGCGGCAGTGGCATGCAGGGGGGCAATCGCATAGGCAGCGCGCACGCCCGTCATGCCCAGGGCCTTGTTGGGCGTCCACAGCTGCCAGACACCGTCGAGATCGCGCTCGGGTGGCTCGCCCTCCAGCCATAACGGGCGATAGGCGCAATCCAGCACGCGCCATTCCTTCTGCGCCGGTGGCTGCTGCCAGGCATCCCAGATGTCTTCCATCGCCCCCAGCGGGCTTGAAGGCTCGCAGGCCCAGCTCAGCACCGGCGGCACGGCCGTCTGCGCGCGCGGGCCAAGCGACAGCCGCCAGACTCGTGCGGCCTGCAGATAGTCGCCGTAGTGGTGCCGGGGAAACTGGACGCTTTTGGCGCCGCTGCGCACGGCATGCAACGTGATGCGGTGGATCAGCTCGCTGCTGCTGCCACCAATCAGGATGCGCTCGACCGCCACGCCATGAAAAGCCGCCAGCTGCACGCGCAATGCCCTGTACTGCGGATCGGGGTACTGCGCAACATGGGCGGCCTGCAGCGCCTTCACGGCCATGGGACAAGGCCCGCAGGCATTGCGATTGGTCGAAAAATCATGCGCCGGAACGCCCAGCGCATCAGTGCCGCCGTGCATGGCTGCCGCATTCGCATCAAACATTGGCAAGCAGCCTTCCTCTCCACAGAACAATCAAAATCATAGCTGCCAACGCAAGCAGAACATGCGATACGATTACTTTTGATGCAAATTTTACAGACATCTCCAGATCGGCCGCCTGCGGTGCCCGTCCCTGCGGGTTGAGTCGATAGACGCCGGGCTTGGAAAGCTGAACCCCCAATGCCTGCGCCATGGCCCCCATGGGCCAGCCACCATTGGGCGACGGCGTCACGCCAGCATCGCGCCTCAAATCGGCCCAGGACAGGCCACCGGCCAGCAGCGCCAGCCACATGGCGGTGATGCGCGCCGGAATCCAGTTCAGCACATCGTCGGCGCGGGCCGCCCATTTGCCCGTCCATTGCCAGTGGCGGCGGCGGTCGCCCTGACCGCGCCAGCCAGGGTAGCCCCACATGGCATCGGCCGTATTGGCAAGACGATAGACGGCCGCCCCGGGCAAGCCGGCCACGGCAAACCAGAACAGCGGAGCAATCACGGAGTCGCTGAGGTTCTCGGCCAGGGTTTCGATGGCGCTTTCGCGCACGGTGGCTGCGTCCAGCTGAGTCGTGTCGCGGCTCACCAGCCAGCTCAGGCGCTCCCGCCCGGCAGGCAGCGATTGCTGCAGAGCGGCCTCCACGGCCAGCACCTCGTCCTTGAGCATGCGCCAGGACAACAGCGGCTTGAGCAGTACCCCTATCACCAGTCCCCAGAGCCACCAGGGGGCAAAACCCAGCATGAACTGGGCCAGGCCATAAACCATGAAAAACAGAGCTGCCAGTGCACACCAGACAAGCGCTGCCGAGCAGAATCTCAGATAGTCACTCTGCACTTCGGCGCGCGGCGCAAGCGCCTGCCCCGACCAGCCCAGCAATTTGCCCATCAGGACCACCGGGTGCAGCCACACCGGCGGCTCGCCCCAAAGCCGGTCCAGCAGCAGGGCCACCAACACGGCCAGCAGGGCAGCCTGCACATTGGCAGCCCAGTTGAGCGCCGCCAGATCACTGGCGGTAAATGTCTGATAGAGCCATGCCAGCGGACTGAGAGAAAGACCGATCAGCTCAGTCCAGCCAAAACTCGTCATGCGCCAGTCTTGCCCTTGCCGGCGCATGAATCGCTGGCCGGCTTGCTCTGGCTCGCCGCAGCCACGACGCGCGCGTCGTCCCAGACATCGTCCATCAGCATGTCTTCCAGAGGCGCCCGGCAGGCCCACTTTTCCTGCTGCAGCATGGGCTCAGCATAGTAGGCGTCGACAGGGCCCAGGCAGAGCACGCCCAGCGGGTGGGCACCTTCAGGCATCTGCAGCAATCGGGCCAGCGCCAGTGGATCGAAAATAGAGACCCAGCCCATGCCCAGACCTTCGGCACGCACGGCCAGCCAGAGGTTCTGGATGGCACAGGCGCTGCTGGCGATGTCCATCTCGGGCAGGGTTCGGCGACCGAAGATATGCGCTTCGCGTCCCGGCGGCATGGCCACGACCAGCACCTCGGCCGCATCGAGCACGCCCTGAACCTTGAGCTTCATGAAGTCTTCCTCACGTTCGCCCAGGGCCTGGGCGGTGCGCACGCGCTCCTCCTCGATCAGACCGTGGATCTGCAGGCGCAATTCGGCACTCTTGACCCGAATAAAACGCCAGGGCTGCATGAAGCCCACGCTGGGGGCGTGATGCGCGGCGCGCAACAGGCGCAGCAAGACCTCGTCGGAGACCTTACCGCCCGCAAAATGGCGCATGTCGCGGCGCTCATAGATGGCGCGGTAGACGGCAGCCCGCTCGGCCTCGGTGAAAGGCGTTGCGGCTATCGTCGCGAAGGGGCGGGTCTTGGATTCGGTCATGGAACTATTGTCGCGCCACAGACATGGCAAAAGCCATCAGTCTTCGATACCTCTTTGAGCGGGAATACCCGCCTGGAAGGCATGTTTGATCAGCGTCATCTCGGTCACGGTGTCGGCGATGTCAATGATCTCCTGCGGGCAGCGGCGGCCTGTCAGGCAGACATGCACATCCTTGGGACGTGCCTTGAGCGTGTCCAGCACCTCCTGCAGCGGCAGCCAGCCATAGATCAACGGATAGGTGATCTCGTCGAGCACCACCAGAAACAGCTCACCCGAAAGAATATCGGCCTTGGCCTTTTCCCAGCCGTCACGCGCCAGCTGGGCGGAGTGATCGAGGTCCTTGCTCTTCCAGCTGAAGCCATCGCCCAACCCTTCGATGGGCAGTCCGACCTGCTCGGCCAGACGATGCTCGCCAAAGCGGGCCGTGGGCACCTTCATGAACTGATAGACCTTGACGGCCTTGCCCCGGCCCGTGGCGCGAAAGGCCAGACCAAAGGCGGCCGTGCTCTTGCCCTTGCCATTGCCGGTGTTGACGATGATCAGGCCACGGCGCTCGCCCTCAGGCTTTTCGTAAGGCTTCTCGGTGGGAGGAGTTTCAATATTCATAGCTACTCTCGCTTGTCTATCAAGGGCTAAAGGACAAAAAGTCAAAAAATTTCGGCCCAACTCAGCTCAGGCGCGGCAGGGCCAGCCACAGGCCGTCGAGTTCGCGCACCTGTATGCGTCGGTCAAACACGGCCTCCAGCGCGGCATGGGTGGCGGGGTCACCGCAAGCGCCCTGATGCGTGATACGGCCGGCCTGCATGACGACCATTTCGTCGGCCAGCAGGGCAAAGGACAACTCGTGCAGCACGCTGACCAGGGTCGCGCCTTGCTGCACCAGGCTTCGAGCCGTGAGCATCCAGTCGGTCTGGTGGGGCGGGTCAAGATTGGCCAGTGGCTCGTCCATCAGCAGGGTCCGGGCCTGCACCGCCAGGGCCCGCGCCAGCAGCACGCGCTGGCGTTCACCGCCCGATAGCTGGCCTATGCTGCGCTGGCGCCAGTCCCAGGCATGGGTCTGGCGCAACGCCTGCTCCACGGCCTGGCGATCGGCGCTTGAGGCCGGAGCCAGCCAGCCCTGGTGGGGCAAGCGCCCCAGCATGACCAAGTCATAGACGGCCATATCGGCCGCAACCGGCTGATTCTGGCCCAGCCAGGCCAGGGCCTTGGCACGCTCTCGGCCATTCCAGTCGCTGAGCTTGCGGCCCTGCAAGAACACGGCACCGCTTTGCCGCTGGTTGGCGGCACGCATGCCAGCCATGGCGCGCAGCAGCGTGGACTTGCCCGCGCCATTGGGGCCGACGATGGCCGTCCAGCGGCCTTTGGGGATCTGCAGACTAAGCTGACGCAGCACCTCGCGCTCGCTCAGATGCACGCTCAGGGCCTCGGTTGCCAAAGCGATTCCGGTCTCGATATTGCTGCTCATGCGCCCTCTCCAGACGGCATGGCGCCGCGTTGGTGCATCAGCCACAGCAGATAGCTGCCGCCCAGCACGGCGGTGAGCACACCCACGGGCAATTCCTGGGGAGCAATCAGCCAGCGCGCCAGCAGGTCGGCGGCCAGCAGCAGCACCGCCCCCATCAGGCTGCTGAGCACCAGCAGCCAGCGGTACAGCGCACGCACCATGGAACGCACCAGATGGGGCGCGGCCAGGCCTACAAAAGCGATCAGGCCGGTCTGCGCCACGGCGGTGCCCGTGGCCAAGGCCAGCAGCACGATCAGCAACAGACGCAGCGGCGCCAGCGGCAGGCCCAGGCTATGGGCCGTGGCTTCGCCCAGCGCGAGTCCGTCGAGCACGCGGCTCAGGCTGCAGGCCAGCACCAGCGCGGGCAGCAGCACCCACAGCATGAGTGCGCAGGCATTCCAACCGGCAAACGCCGTGCTGCCCAGCATGAATGACTGCATGGCCTGCATGATGTCGGGGTTCATGAGCAGCACCAGCGATGCGGCTGCGCCCAGCACCACGCCCACCACCACACCGGCCAGCAGCAGGCGCATGGTGTTCTGCACGCCCTTGGCCAGCACCAGGGTCAGCACCACGGCAAGCACGGCACCGGCAAAGGCCGCGCCCGTCACGCCCCAGCGGGCCAGGCCGGCCAACGCAAAAGGCGAGACACCCAGGGCAGCCATGGCCAGCGCCACTCCCAGCGATGCCCCCGAGGCACTGCCCAGCAAGTAGGGATCGGCCAGCGGGTTGCGAAACACGCCCTGCGCCACCGCCCCGGCCAACCCCAGCAGCCCTCCGGCCAGCAAGGCCGCCGCCGTACGCGGCAGGCGAATGTCCATCACGATCTGCCAGGCCAGCGGATCATGCCGGGCATGAAGCACGCTCTCGAACCCGGTGCTGCCGATACCCGCGCCCAACAGCGCCAGCAAAGCCGCGGCCAGCGTCAGCCACAGCAGCAGCCAGGCAGCGGCAAGCCCGCGCTGCCCCCTGCGGTGATGACTGGAGATGCAGGCTTTCATGGGCTCTTGCCCTGCCTCGCCGCCAGACGTTGAAGACACTGGACGATGATTTGCGCTCCCTCCGCCATGCGTGGGCCGGGGCGCACCAGAATGTCGGATTGCTCGGGCGTGAAGGCGCAGATCGCGCCCTGCTTCACCGCCCGCATCTGGGCCCAGCCCGGATATTCGGGCACACCGGTTTTCCAGGCTCGCTCGCCGGCCATCAGAATGTCCGGGTCGAGCTTGACCACATATTCGGGGTTCAGGCGCGGAAACGGACCTTGCCTGGCATCGATCACATTGCGCAGATGCAGCCGCGTCAGTGTCTGGCCGATAAACGATTTTTCACCAGCGGCATAAGGGCCACGGCTGGCTTCAAAGTAAACGCGCTGACCGCGCATGGCCTCGGGCACGCCGGCTGCAGCCTTGTTCAGGTCGGCTTCGATTCCAGCCCAGACGCGGTCTGCGCCCTGGGCTGGAGGCAAGGCCAGCAGCTGGCCCATCTTCTGCATCACGGTGCGCGCTTCCTCGTGGGTGCGCGGCTCCAGCGCCACCACCTTGAGGCCCAGCGCCTCCATGCGCGCAATGGCCCGTGACGCCATGGAAACCAGCACCAGATCTGGCTTAAGCGCCACAATGCTCTCGATATTCGGATCCAGCCCCCCGCCCACCACGGGCAAGGTCTTCACATGGGCGGGCCAGTTGGAATAGCGATCCACCCCCACCAGACGCTCGCAGCCGCCCAGCGCGCACAGGCTCTCGGTCAGCGAAGGCAGCAGGCTGACGATGCGCTGCGGCGGCTTGACCAGTTGCACCTGGATGCCGCGCGCATCAGAAATCTGCACGGGTTGAGCCACAGCAGGCAGGACGCTGACAAACAGCAAGCCTGCCGCCACACAGGCCGCCAAGCGTTGGGTGATCGCTTTCATGCCTGCGGCCCTTTCAGCGCCAGCGGCAAGCCGGCGCACATCAGCGTGACGCTTTCGCAATGCGCAGCCGCCTGCTGATTGAGCAAGCCCAGCGAATCGACAAAGGCGCGCACTTCGCGCCCCATGGGAATCACGCCCAGACCGATTTCGTTGCCAACCAGAATGACGGGGCCGGCCACGACATCAAGTGCTTTCAAAAAGAGAGCTAGCTGCGCTTTCCAGTCATGGGTTTGAGGCTGATTTACCTCAAAATCCTCAGCCTGCACCGGCATCAGCCAGTTCGTCAGCCACAAGGTCAGGCAATCAATCACCAGCAGGCGCTGCGGGCTGCTGTGCCGGGCCAGCACCTGGGCCAGCTCGCGCGGCTCCTCTATGGTCAACATGCCGGGCACGCGCTCGGCGCGATCGCGCTGGTGGCGCGCAATGCGCTCGCTCATTTCCGCGTCCCAGGCCTGACCGGTGGCAACCAGCACAGCCTGATGCCCGGCGTCTGCCTGCAGCCACTGGCGCGCCAGCAACTCTGCGCGACGGGATTTTCCGCTTTTCTGCCCGCCCAGAATCAGCTGGGTACGCGGCATGACGAAGGAGACTGTGCTTGCAGGGCTCATAGTGGTGATGGACTAAAGGCTCAGCCTTCGATTGTTGCGCCAAAAAGCGCCGCCACAGCCGACGGGCAGGACGGAAACCAGGCATGAAAGTAACTGGCCTGCACACTGCCATGCTGATAAAGCGCCTCGCCACGGTCGGCCTGCACGGCCGCGCCGGGGCGGCTGCTGCGCGTGAGCACCGGCATGGCTGTCTCCAGCCTTGTGTAGTGAAAGGTATGACCGCGCAACAGGCCGGCATCAAGTGCCAGCTGTTGCATGCCCAGACCGCCAAGCCTGCTCTGCATCACAACCTGACCGGGCAGCAGCCCCCACATGGGCTGGGTGCTGCCGTCCAGGGCGGTCACACCATCGCACAGCGCCAGCATGCCGCCGCACTCTGCCCAGACCGGCTTGCCCTGCGCCATATGCTGGGCAATGCCGTCGCGCAACTGCCGGTTCTCATGCAGAGCCCGCGCATGCAGTTCCGGATAGCCGCCGGGCAGCCAGATCGCATCGCAGGGCGGCAGCGCATCGCCAGCCAGTGGCGAGAAAAAACACAGCTCTGCCCCCATGGCCCGCAGACAGTTCAGATTGGCGGGATAGATAAACGAAAACGCTGCATCGCGCGCAATGGCAATGCGACGTCCGCCCAGCCATGGCTCCAAGCGGGGCTGAGCCGCGCCAATGTCGGGCGCGGCAAAGTCCACACACCAATCCTGCCAGCTGGGCTGCCCGTCATCCGAGCTCCAGGCCCTCTGCCCCAGTGGCGTCTGGGCCAGGGCATCGGCTGCGGCATCCAGACGCTGCAGCGCATCGCCGAGCTCGTGGGCCGCGATCAGGCCCAGGTGGCGCTCCGGCAGCAGCGCCGCAGACCTGGCCTTGACTGCCACATCACCCAGTTGCACTCCGGGCATGGCCCCCAACCACAGCGACTGGTCGCGCAGGCCTTGCCGGAGCAGATCCGCATGATGCGCCGTGGCCACCCGGTTGGCCAGCATGCCGGCCCAGCGTAGGCCGGCCTGGTAATGCTGCAAGCCGTAGGCCAGCGCCCCGAAAGTACCCGCCATGGCCGAGGCATCGACCACGGCCAGCACGGGCAGACCCAGCAACTGCGCCAGATCACCCGCGCTGAAGTTGCCGTCGAACAGGCCCATCACGCCTTCGACAAGAATCAGGTCAGCCTCCTGGGCCGCCTCATGCAGGCGTTGGCGCACATCCGCCTCGCCCGTCATCCACAAGTCCACCGAATGCACGGGCGAACCACTGGCCAGCTCGTGCCAGTAGGGGTCCAGAAAATCCGGCCCGCACTTGAATACGCGCACCTTGCGTCCCTGACGCGCATGCAGCCGTGCCAGGGCTGCCGTCACGGTGGTCTTGCCCTGGCCAGAGGCCGGAGCACTGATCAGCAGCGCGGGGCAGCGGTTGGTTTTTTCCGGCATTGCGATGGATGTCATGGCGACCCTGTTCAGTTAGCTTCCCACTTCACACCGATATAGCCGCTGCGGCCTTCGGTGGCATAGGTACGGGCCAGCTCATAGCGCTTGTCAGCCAGATTGTTGATGCGTGCCACCAGGCTCCATTCACGTGTCAGCTGCTTTTGTGCACTCAGATTCCAGAGCGTGTAACCGCCCAGCACGGTCTTGTTGGCAGCATCGTCAAAGCGCTTTCCGGCGGCCTGCATTTCGACGCCCAGCCTCCAGCCAGCTAGTGTGGTGTCGGCAGACAGATTGGCGTAACGCTTGGAGCGGCGAGCCAGTTGCAGATCCTTATCCGTATCTCGCGGATCCTGGAAGTCCACCGAGCCTTGCAGATTCACCATGCCCAAGCGAGTGGTGGCGGCCAGGGTGATGCCTTCGTAACGGGCCTTGGCCACGTTGGCATAGCAGCCGCCGTAAAGGCCGGTATTGCCCGCGCAGGTGCCCGTCCCACCCACATAGTTGATGAGATTGGATACATTGTTGCGATAAAGCGTGGCCGAGAAGCTGTCGCTGCCCTTGCCCCATTTCAGGCCCAGTTCCACATTGCGGCCTTTTTCAGGCGACAGGCTGGCATCGCCATATTGGCTGAAGCGCTGATAGAGCGTAGGTGCGCGAAAGGCAGTGCCGGCCGATGCGGTTGCGCGCCAGTTGGGCATGAACTCATAGCCATACGCAGCGCTGCCCGTGGTGTGGCCGCCGAACTCGCTGTCGCGGTCATGACGGGCGTTGAGCTGCAGCGTGTGCTTTCCCGCGTGCAGTCCGTAGCCCAGTGCCAGCGCGTTCTGGGAGCGATTGCGGCTGCCGATATCCAGGCCGTTGTTGACCAGCTTGTCCTCGCGGCGCTCCAGCGCGGCCGTCACGGTCTGCGCTCCCAGCCGCCACTCATTCTGGAACAGATAGCTATGCAAACGCGTGTCGGTTTCATAGACACTGGGCTTGGTCTGGTAGAAATCGCGTGACTGCGTGTACTGAAGGCGCGTGCTGTAGACATCGCTCCACTTGGCCAACCAGTTCAGGCCTACCGCATTCATCTTGTAGATGCTGCGGTCGTCGGCCATAGGGCTGGTCTTGGAGACAGTGGCGTCATAGCCCGCGTTCATATAGCTGGTCAGAGCTGTGGCCTCAACACGTTGATTGCTGTTGATCTGGTAGCCCACACGGCCGTTGAAGGCGTTGCTGCGATAGCCATCCGCATCGGGACTGAAGCCCGCAGAGGTCTTGGCATTGAAGCCGTTGCTGCTGGCATGCGAAACACCCAGGCTGTAATCCCAGCCCGCAACACCGCCGCTGATACCTGCCTGAGCCTTCACCGTGCCACGACTGCCCCAACCCAGACCCACATAGGGCTTGGCTTTGCCCTCGCCCTTCTTGGTGAAAATCTGCACCACGCCGCCCATGGCGTCTGAGCCGTAGACAGCCGCCGCCGGACCGCGCAACACTTCAATGCGGTCGATCGCTTCCAGCGGAATATCCTGCCAGGATGCGCCGCCCGTGGACTGGGAGTCCACGCGCACTCCATCGATATAGACAGCAGTGAAACGCGTGTCGGCACCGCGCAGATAAACGCTGGTGGTCGAGCCAGCACCACCGTTGCGCACCATCTGCACACCCGGTAGACGCGAGAGCACATCGGCCACACCCACGGCACCTGCAGTTTCAATCGTTTCACGACCCACCACCGACATATCGGCCACCAGATCCGACAAAGGCTGTTCGATGCGATTGGCAGTAACCACGGTTTCTTTCATCTGCACCGCATCGGCCTGCGCAGCTGACTGAGCCTGTGCGGCAAACGCCATGGCCAACGCAGATGCCAGCAAGGTGGGACGGAGAACAAAAGAGGAGGCGCGTGCGCGCGAAGCCACCTGCGCCAAGCGCAGGGACGAAGATTGCGGACTCATGGAAAGCACACTTGAATACGCCCATGCCAGCCTACCCGCCGACATTGAGCAAACATACCTGCACACAATGCAGGCAACCCATGTTGGCCGGTATCCGGGCTAGGCGAATCATCCTCTTGCCGGCCTTCCCAGCGCGCAGCGCCAGTGGCCATGGGGGAAAAGGCGGAATGCCGCAGCATTCCATTCGCCGACCGTTGCGGGGGCAGCGCAGGTTCGGAGTGCCAGTGCATCTGGCCAGCCCCTCTCTGCTTCCCGTTGAACTGAGACCACAGAAAAGCAGCCTCGAGCACCAACAGGCGCCCATTGTAATGAGCGCTACGCGGCGCAAATCCTTCATTCGAAGTAGCCTTGCGCGGTTCAGGTGACGATTTTTTACCTTAAACACGCGTTTGAGGCACACAGAACTTGCGCAGCACGCTACGATTTTGAGAGAAATATTGCAGTTTCCCGACTGCGGCAGTCAAGCAGGCCGTGCTCTGGCGCAAACTGCGAATTTGCCTGCACATTTATACTCACCCACGGACTGCAAGACCTACAATGGCAGAGTCTATGACCACCCAGCCCTCTCTTGATCTCATTGCCGAGCGCGTAGAGCGTCTGCTGGTGCGCCACGAGGA
>Ga0209370_1002525_pt1 | contig 12982 bp, 16 predicted proteins | sample AgamicAtPrz_FD_187164 | JGI IMG/M metagenome (GOLD analysis project Ga0209370, IMG submission 187164) | Agave microbial communities from Guanajuato, Mexico - At.P.rz (SPAdes) (version 2) | ecosystem: Host-associated > Plants > Phyllosphere > Phylloplane/Leaf | place: Guanajuato, Mexico... | reverse complement strand
TATGATTGCCGCCGCAAAACAAGCTGGAAGCGTGGCCGAGTGGTTTAAGGCAACGGTCTTGAAAACCGTCGATGGGCAACTATCCTAGAGTTCGAATCTCTACGCTTCCGCCATATTCAAAGCCCTGACATTGTCAGGGCTTTTTGCGTTTTTGGGGTTGGGAATTGCCCGGGAGGGCGTTCTTGGAGGGGCGGGTGAGGGGCTTTTGATCGCATGTGGGCGGGCAGGGGCCTGGCGATAGCCTTGCAGCGTTCTTGAGATCGAGCGCCGCCCGCGCGGCGCATCGCGGGGCAAGCCCGCTCCCACATTTGTTGCAACGTGCCGAACCTGTCAGGCCATGGTTGCGCGCCTTGGTGCATGTCTCGAGATAGGTGAGGCGCCAGCGGTGCCCACGCTGAAACTGCGTCGGACCAACAAGGCGGACCAGGTAATGGCACAGGATTGACTGGCCCGAAACAGATGTGGGAGCGGGCTTGTCCCGCGATGCGCCGCGCGGGCGGCGCTCGATCTCATAGGCGCTGCATCCCTCTCGGCGAACACCTCGAAAGGCTGACCCCTGGCTTGGCCGAGTCGCCCTGGCAGCCGGATGCGATGAAAAGAATCCTCAATCAGGAGGATCGACATGAGTAAGACAGCCAGGAACCCATTTACCTACGCAGACATCCCGTTGCCATCCCCCGGAGCGGTCCTGCTACTTATTGGTGTCAGGCGCGAGCGTCTTAAGGTTTGAGCTGCGGAGCGTTCGTGGAGCCGTTTGCCAACGCCGCATTCGACTAAGCAATGGTTGCATTTGCAGCCTGCTCGGAGACATCATCTGGCCATCATTAGGCACAAGGATGCGGTAATGTTGGAGCGCTTCAAAAATGATCAGGCTGAGCTGATTGAGCAGCTCATGGTGCAGCCGCTTGTCAAACAGGACGCGGCGCGTGCTACCTACCTGGCAGAGCATGGTGAACTGAAGGCATTTCAAAGCTCTCAGGAGCTCATCACCCTTGGTGAGCAAACGACAGACGTCTTTTTCTTGTTGACCGGATCGGTGAGGGTCAGTATCGGCAAGCACGTGCTAGTCGACTCATTTGAATCAGGGAACTACGTAGGAGAGATCGCCGCCGTACACCCGACGTCTCGCACGAGTACGGTAACGGCTCGCGAAGAGGTTGTGGCAGTACAACTCTCTCGAGAGCATTTCAAAGCTTTCCTTCAGGAGTTCCCAGCAGCATCGCAGGCCTTCGCCTTAGATTTGGCAAAACGGATCGCCATTCGAAATGCCAATGTAGCGAAGCCGCGAGAGAAACATCGCATTTTCGCTATTTCTTCTGCTGAAGCGCTTCCCGTTGTAGACAGCGGCATCCAGCACTTCGAGCATGACGCTCTTCTGGAATACGCGCCATGGAGCATGCCTCAAATTTTTCATCTCTCCAGTTACCCCATGGATGACCTTGAAGAAGAAATGAGTCGTGCGGACTTCGCTGTGGCCATTGCTAACGATGATGACATCGTGACGTCTCGTAAGCTGGAGCAGTCCATGCCGCGGGACAATGTTCTGTTCGAGCTTGGGCTTTTCGTGGGGCGTTTTGGTCGCAAACGTACAGTGCTTATGGCGCCGCAAGGAGCTGACGTAAAACTCCCCAGCGACCTCAAAGGGCTAAGCATCATCTACTACCCGAAAAACATGACAGACGCCAAAGAGAAGCAGCTCTGGGACAAAGTTAAACGGCATTTCAGGAAGCTGGTGTGATGGATGACAACCAAAGAGCTCTTGTCGGCAAAGCTGCTGTTGAGGGTCTCGACGAAGCAATCCGCACGTGGCGCAAAGTCGGAATGGTCTTGGAGAGTGCAACCAGATCGTTCGAGGCGTACGCGGGAGCTGAGAGCAATATCCCTGGCCATCCATTTGTGCAGAGGGGGGAGCCGGAGGTGACGGAGTTCGTTGCCCTCGTTGTTGACATGCGTAACTCCACTGATCGCCTGCAGAATCTTCAGAAATTTCCTCCTATCGAGAGTGGGTTCCAGAGGGTCTTCTACGAGACTTCAGCGCTGCTACCTGCTTTGGCCACCACCGTACAGTTCAAGGGTGGACATGTCACCGAGTACCTTGGTGATGGTGCTCTCATTCTGTTTAAGGTGGATACGAACGATCGGGCTCAAACAGTTCGCGACGCCTATCTGGCTGCTAATGAGTGCGTCACAGAGACCAGGCAGATTGTTAATGAGCTCTTGGCTGAGCGATTCGAGCTACCGAGCCTCTCCATTGGTGCCGGCCTCTCCATCAGTCACGCAATCGTTACCCTTGTCGGCACTTCAGCTTTCAGGCAGCCAAAAGCAATCGGCCAATGTGTCTGGGAAGCTTCCAAGCTGAGCTCTGGCGTGAACACGGTGCGTGTCTCCGACAATCTCAAGGAAGCCTGGCCGAGCTCGCCTGGAGGCGTCCTACGGTTTGAAAGGCTCAAAGATTTACCTAAGAAGCTTGTAGGGTTCGAAGTGCGAAAGGGCTAAGCCACCTTGCCATCCTTAAGGTGGCCTGTTTCGGAGCTGTACGCCTACGTACAGCTCTCGCTCGATGACTCTGCGCGTCGACGCGCACCACTGTCGGCGCGAGAACGATCTGACTCAGAATGCCTCGCCGACGATCGTGCCAAGGTCACGATCTCACGCTGGGCGACGCTTTGCTCTCGAACTGTCAGATTCGACTTCGCCGACGTCGCTGAGGCGCACATCGATCTCGGTGAGGCGATACTCGCGCATCAGCGCTTGGGCCTGGCGCATGGCTGTGGCTGCATCGGTCTCGTTCGAGCTTTTTGAGAGGACCAAGCAGCGTTTGATTTTTCGGATGATTCGTTCGAGCTTGCTTTCGTCGTGGTGTTGTTCATTCATGTTGTGGCTCTTGTGTGCAGGCGTCGCCCTCGCCAGGGGCGTGAGTCGCCAAAGTGGGTAGGGATTCGTGGTGCGGGGAGGTCTAGCCCAGCTGGTGCCAGGCTATGGTCGCAGTTTCGATGCCGCTGCATACGCTTCCGTAGGTGATAGGCATGAGAGTTTCTCGTCTTAAGAGGGGGGCACCTTTGTCCAGTGTTCTTGCGGGAACTTTGCTAGTAAAGTGATAGGGCGATTTGTAAAAGGATGCAGCAATGACTGACACGTACGAAGCTCTTATTGGGATTCCGAGTAGCCATCGGCTCAGATTGGTGTCAACTAAGGTTGAGCAGCGCAGAGGACAGGATTCGGACGTTTACTTGCTTGAAGAGCTGGAAGGATCCGTCGTGGTGGCAAGATATGAAGTTAGAGATAGTATGTCTATTTATCCGCCATTTAAGAAGACCGTGACTTGGAAAAAGATTAATGGATGATAACTTTGGCGAAGGAGTCGCTAAGGCTGATTCGGTAATTCCGGCTTGGCTTAAATTTATGCTGTATTTTGTTGCTGGTTGTGCGGTTTTCATGCTGATTAAGTATTTACTTACTTTTGGAGTTCAAACGTCGAGTAAACAAGAGGTCTGGGGGCAATTTGGGGACTTTTTTGGCGGGATTCTTAATCCGCTGTTAAGTTCTTTGACCTTAGCAGCTGTGCTCGTGACAATGCGACTGCAAAGTCGTGAGTTGAAGGTGGCTCAGCAAGAAAATAAGCGGGCAACCCAGCATTTAGAGAAACAGGCGGAATACATACGTATTCAGAATTTCGAGTCGGTTTTTTTCAGGTTGCTGGATGTGCACTTGAATTCTAGGTTGACGATAAGTTTTGGATCGAGCCAGGGGAAACATGCACTTGACCAGATGGCGATACGTACTTATAGGGGCATTGCCAGGCTGAACATTGCTCTGAACTCTCAATCTGGTGATTCCCCTGACTTAAGTGAGGTTCAGGAGGTTCTTAAGCGAGATTTGGGGGATGAACTCAGTGTTTACTGTAGAAGTATTTATCAAGTTTTGAAATTTGTGGATGTCTATGAGGGTTTTTTAAATGAAAATGAAGGTCCGGCGATTAGTGCTCCTCAAGAGTTAGACGGAAAGCTCAAGCAGAGGCGAGAAGAGGATAAGGCTTATAGACCATCCTATTTTAAGAAGCGACAATATGTAAGCATGTTGCGCGCTCAGTTAAGTAAATCAGAGTTGCAGTTGCTATTTTTAAGTTGTCTGGGGGCGGAGGCGGGAGGCTTAAAATATCTTGTGGAGAAATATTCCATATTTAAGGGTTTTTCACCTGCTAATGTAAGCTCTGATCGGATTGGGCGGATTTATAGTCACTTGGCATTTGCTGACTACGAGGATATTAATATTAAAGATGTGCGGCTGCTGGAGGCGCATTATCAGCGGGCGAATCTTAGCGTGCGGCGTTCTGTTGCAAGGCGTTATAAATCTGTTTTGAAAAATAAGCCTCGGACTGGCGTGTTTGTAAAATGAGTTGATAGCCATATTCCGATTTGATCTGTTGCGAGGAATGTAGATGTTTGTCGTTCCGCGAATGATCCATGTGCTTCGGCAGCTTGCCTTCGATGTAGATCCGCGAGCCCTTGTGGGCGTCTTCACCGGTGCTCTTCGTGACCCTTCCGAAGGGCATTACCCGATGCCATTCGGTGTGCTCGATGATCTGGCCGGACTGGTAGTCGGTTCACTGCGCGCTGGTGACCAGGCTGATGTTGGTCGCGGCGCTACTGTTCGGCAGGTATTACACCTCTGGAGCCTGCTGAGCATTTCGACCAGGATGACTTTGTTGACCCAGCGACTTATGACTGGGCCACTGCCTAGGCATCCATGACCAAGATTTTGGCGGCCTATGCTACCACCATCATCTTGCCCAGAAAGACGACTAAGCCGGCTACCGGACTATCTTGAACGGTTTGAAAAGCTTGTCGGGAACGATGTAGAGGTCGCCATTTGCGCGCGAGCAAGCCACGTACAGCTTGTTTCGAGTCTGAGGATTGGCTTCGTGCAAATTGCCATTCTGGTATCGTTTCCAGGTATCGGCGCCCAATACGACACACACGTGCTCGAAGTGATCCATGCCTTTGCTCGCTCCCCAGTTCAGCGAGTGGCAATCGTATTTGTCGTGTTCCTTCAAGAAGAGCTTCACGACGTTTGGATCGGCGTGAAGGGTTGCGGCTTGTCCAGGTTCTTCGACCGTAATGATCTCACTGGCCCGTTCCTGCTGCGCGCCCATGGTGATCTGCAGCTTGGCGTTGATGAAATCGCAGACGGTTGTAGAGCACCGCCAGCTGTGCCCCAGAGTGGTTTTGTCCACCTTGATTCCTGCCTCACGGAATCGTTTCTCGTACTTGGTGATGTCGTCATGCAACGAGTTGTTAACCGAGCCGTCCCTGCTAGTGTCGTAAGTATGCTGATAGAAGTCTCCAACAAAGGTCATACCCGCCTTTGCTTTCGAGATATGCAGCAGTAGGTTGAAGTCGTGACCGGCGAAATCCTGCACCTCGTCAACGTAGACACAGTCATAGAAACGTTCGACCCGTGCGCATATGGCCGGTATGCATTTCCTCACCTCCAGCAGTTTAGCCAGGCGGTTGTAGTAAAGCCTTCGACTGCCATCCCTAAAGCGCGCCATGTCGCTGAGCGGTGTCCGGGAGTTGGTTGGTAATCGGAAGTTCATGCCCCGGGTATCCAGCTCTAATTGCAGCAGTGGGCGGTAACAAAAACCGTGTAAAAAGGAGAAGTACGTCATGACATTGATGTTGGGCGGAATCGTCCCGAATTTTTGGATGATGCGGTGTCTAAGGTGCCGATAGTTGTTCTCGGTATAGGTGACGATCAGAGCGCGCTGGTCAAGGCTCAGGCGATCAATCACCAGGCTGGTTTTTCCGGATCCGGCGACGGCGAAAATCACGCTCTTATCCACTGGATCGCCTCCTGGATGTAGGCCGGCGCGACGAGTTCTTCTGGCTTCTTCATAAGGAGCTCGAACGCCACATCCGCCTTGTTTTTGAGCATGTAATCCTGAACCATCAGGGTCTTGCGCGCTCCCCCGAATAGACCGTCACAGATTTTTTGGTTGTCGAGATAAAGGCCGATCTCGAACGTAGAGCGCTCATTGTTCTCGTCAGCGAAAATCCGGGCACCGTCGTACAGGCTGTCCTTGTAGTTCTCGACGCAATTTTGCTGATGGTCATGGTCGTTGTCGCGGATTGCTGCGACTCTGATTCCCAGGAGCTTGCCGAGCTCTAGATACCGTTTGAAGCTGGTACCACCGATTGAGATGATGTGGACGTTGTCTGACTGCGGACTGGTTCCCGCGTGCTTGTTGTAGAAGTGTTCCAGAACGATAAATTCGGCATCCCCCTCGACCAAAATGACCCGGTTCGACAACGCAAACTCAAGCACATTGTTGTCCGGGGCCTTCATGAAAAATTTGGCAGTGGACTCCGTTAGATCCTTGAGTCGACCTGCCTTTTGCTCGGTTCCAAGGAGTAGAGCACGACGAAGATCAAGTCGTGAACAGATGTGGCTACTATGGGTGGCGATGAATAGTTGGGTTCCGGGGGTGTGCGTCAACCGTCCCACCAAGCGCTTCATGTTCGTGTGGCTCAGGTGGTTCTCGGGCTCTTCGAGTAACAAGGCGTGGAGGCCACCTCTGGCATCATGCTTCTGCAGCGCAAAATTGGTCTTGATGAAACACTGCTCGCCCTTGCCACGGTTTTCGATTGGGATCCCTTCCTTGGTGATCACCAGGTCAGTTTCCAGATTCGAACGCACGCTGGTTCGCAATGCGAACTGGTATTCGCCCAGCGTGGCATTCAGCTCCTTGAGATTGTCTCTTTGGAAGCCTTCCTTGCCCTGACGGTATTGGTTTTCGAGCCGATGGCGCTCTGGCACCTGGGTGTGAAAGCCGAATACAGTCCGTGTGTATTCTCGTACGGCGTATTCGGTGTCGATTCGAGAGCTGTCGATGAGTATGTGCTTCACAGGCCTTCGGTAACTGACGTGGGGTGCCCCGGAGAAGGTGAAAAACTGCACCGCGTAGTACTCGTATGGAAAGCTCTCTTTGTTATCCCGGAGCAGTTCAAGAATGGTTCCGCCGAAATCTTCCACCAAGGGAACGATGGCCATGCGCAGACCATCGCCGTCTGCCCCCGTCGAGTTCTGGCGTCCGTACAGGCCCTGGTCATCACCCGCTTCAAGAAAAACGTCCACTATCACCTCAGGCAGCAAATCGAGGCGAGCTGGGCCTGCCAGAAATTTCCTCACAGCAGATTGGTTGAGTAGCGCTTCGTAGCCAATGGTTTCGACCCGGCTGCGACTCGCACTAAGTGCGAGGTCAAGGGCCAGTAGGACGCTACTCTTGCCAGTCTCATTGTCACCGATCAGTACGTTCGTGCCGGCATCGAACTGAAGAGTTAGATTGCCAAAGCTTTTGAAATTGTGCAGCACGAGTTTGGTGATGGCCGTCATGAGCGTTTCCTGTGTGACCCTGAGTAAGGGGGTAAGCGTTCATCGGTCGATTCTGGAGACCTGGGCTTTAAGAACTAAGGTCAACGTCAATCTGCGTTTGGAAAGGGTTTTGAAGCGTCCTTCCCTAGGGGCTTTCTCGGGTGCGGTAGTGGAGTGCTTCCACATACCCAGGACTACAACCTCATCGTCCTTTTCAATGCCTTTCAGCCACGTTGGATCCCTGGCCCAAATGCTCACCTCCAGGCCAATGCCATTTTCTGCATCATCCGGATCGACTCGGAACTTGTTCATTTGCAGGTTGATGACGTTCTTGGTTTTGTCACCCCTAATTTCAGTCCTGACGCTGCTCACCGCCCCCTGAATCGCGATGGGGTGTTGAACAGCGTTGTGCGACACCGCGTAATAAGCCTCTGCGTGGCGCTCCGGCTCGAAGTAGAACTGATTCCAGGCGACCTTCACATTGCCTTCAAAAACCAGCTCCAGATGCTGCTCGATGTCCTGGTCTTTATCACAAAGTGCGCGGAGCTTCAGGGCTCGCTTGGCGGAGTTGATGTACGTAGGAAGAAGATTTGGGTTGTGGGTGTAAGTCCGACCCACTGTAACCCGAGTGCCCCCATCGTCCTCGAAATTACGACCACCTTTTTCTAGGGCTTCCTTGATCATGACCAGACGCATCCGGTAACGATTGTGCTGGATGCTTTCGATCAGATCTTCGGAGGTGCTGGCAATCTCGTTAATTTCCTCGTCCACCCCGAAACGACAATTCGCGGCATGAGCACCTTTGGGATAGAGACGAAAATAACCTTGGACGAAAACAGACTTGTCATACATTTCCCGGGTGTAAGGTGGGTTATGAGCGACTGGCGTACCGCATTTGCATTGAAGAGGTTCGGCACCCGTGCCCTTGGTGTATGTGTCTGCTTCCCATCTATCGCCGTTCTGGTCGAAGGCGTGATCCATTTTGATGCCCATACTCACTCCTCATGTCAAAGTCGGATCCGATCCCATCTCATATCGAGCATGAAGCCAGGGGGGCGCTCTGCCGGCGACTGGGTGGTAGCCGATACGGTTGCGCTCCAGATGTTACGGACACCTCTATCATCCTAGTTTCTGGCTATAGGCTATCAGTGTACCGATCGAGGGCTGGTCTTCAAGCAGGGGTTACTCATACAGAGCCAACTTCCATCCCCGCAACGCTCGGTTCGATGGCATCAGTTGGAACCGCGCTTGGGAATGTTTTCCGGTCGACTGGTTTTCCAGTCGCACCAGTCTCGCCTCGCACTGCGGCCCCTAATGACATTTGGCCTCTGATAAACTCCCTGTTTTTTGCGGTGTGGTTGGCGGATGCCAATGGAGTGACAACCGAAGGGCGAACCGATCCAGGAGGAACGATGCCCAGCCTGCCAGCATGGTGTTGTGCTTCAGCGCACGGGTAAATTCGGTGATTTCAAATCCTGCTCGGGCTTTCCTCGCTGCAAATACAAACCCGGTAAGCCGAAACACCATGGAGCCCGGCAGCCAAAACTGACCTGTCGTCCGTATTGGTTCCGTCGTCGCTCTTGATCTAGGGTGCGATCGCATCGCGCAGTCGACGATCGATAACCCAAGCCCGCCGATCAGATCCTACAGCGTGCGGCACATCTGCTGAGTGACGTCGTCTACCGCTAACTTGTCCCTAAGGGAGTGACGCATGCGTATTACAGGACGTAGTGAGTCCGAGGTGTTCGCTGACCTTGGCGTGCTTACCGCCAAACCGGGTTACGTTCACGCGATCGCGTACATCTGCCATCGTGATAACATGGTTGCATTTCGAGATGAGTACACAGCTTCTGATCTGAGTGAGCTCTACGATCCCAATCGACTGCTCAGAACGGAAATCAACACCCTGCTAGGGCTGATGGTGCGCCAGCCGTTGGATCTGACGCTCCCGGAGCCTGCTCAAATCCAAGCTTACGTAGAGAAAACCGATGAGCTGATGGCTGAGCTCCATGGCTCAATGAACAGCGTCATCTTCGAGACGCTGAAGCTTAGATCTGCGAGCGCGGCAGATCGCATGTCTATATGGGAAGGGGCGGCGCTGAGGGAGCCAATCTTCTACGGCCCGGAGTCCGCTTACAGTTTCCAGTACCGAGATTTTTTCGTCGGCAAGCACGAGGACGATGACGCTTGGCTTCAGCGGAATAAGGGCTTCACGAGTCGTCAGGCACAAACAGTTGCCCGTGCGATGTGTTCGCTCATGGACTTACGTGCAACCCAGCTGCATCAAAATGGTAGGAAAGCACTGGAAGCCGTCGGTTCACCTCTGGCTCACTTCGAATTCACGACTGAGGAAGTCGCTCGAAAAACTGGGCTGGACATTGGCGTCGTACAGGCAGTGTTTGAGGCATTGACGTTCAACGGTCAGAACGCGGAATTCCGGGAGCTGGGGGATTACAACGGCGTGGTCGGGACGCCGCTGTTGCCGACTGATCGCGGGTCGGTGCTTCTCTTCATGCACTACGCAATTTACGAATCACTCTACGAGTCACCGTTCTTTTGGATGAAAGACGACCCCGTCTATCGCCGACAGGCCTCTGACAACCGTGGCGCTTTCGTTGAGCGTTTTGCTCATAAACGACTAGCTGCGGTATTTGGAAGAGCCAACGTTTTCACCAACGTCAACATTCTTGAAGGGAAGAACAGGGCCGGAGAGGCTGACGTGCTGGTGATCTTCGGTGACCGCATGATCATCGTCCAAGCCAAAGCGAAGAAGCTAACACTGGCCGCACGGAAGGGGAATGATGGTCAGCTCAAGGCTGACTTCGCTGCGGCTATTCAGAAGGCATCTGATCAAGCGTGGGACTGTGCTGAGGCGATTCTCTCCGGTAGGTGCCGGATGATTGATGATGCGGGGTGCGAGATCGCCATGCCTAATTCGATCAAAGAGATTTTCCCATTTTGCGTGGTATCTGATCACTATCCTGCGCTAGCGCTCCAGGCTAGCCAATACCTTGAGTTCGAAACCACGGAGATCGTCCGGGCCCCGTTGGCAATGGACGTTTTCTTACTGGACGTCCTGACGGAAATGTTGGACTCCCCCCTGCGACTTCTCAGTTACGTACGCTTGCGGGCGATCGCACGTGACAAGCTCAGAGTTAGCCATGAGCTGACAGCGCTGGGTTATCACCTGAATCAAAATCTCTGGCTCGACCCAGCCTACAGCATGGCATCGGTGGATGACTCGTTCGCGGGTGACGTGGATGTCGCGATGACGGTGCGCAGGGAAGGGTTCCCAGGGAAAAGAACACCGCCAGGTATTCTGACGCACATGCAAGGTACTCAGTATGAGCAGTTGATTGCCCAGATTGAGCGAGCAGCAGATCCTGCAATGCTTGAACTCGGGTTTGTGCTGCTGTCGCTGGATAGTAGGGCGTGTCAGCACATCCACCAGGGCATAGCCGGTATAACGGGTATGGCCATGAGAGATGGACGCCCTCACGATTTCACCTTTGCCATTGATGGAGGGGAAGCGGGGATTACGTTCCATTGCTACCCAGCTCCAGATCCTCACGCGATTGAACATCTGAAATTGCATTGTGAAAAACGCAAGTATGTGGAGCGAGCTGCCACATGGTTCGGTGTTTCCATCAATACGCAGGGAAAAATTCAATTAGGCATGATGTACAACCTACCCTGGGCTCAATCTGACGTGATGGACGAGCTGACTAGGGGAATGCGAAAGCCTGTAGGCATGAGCGCGGCGATGAAAATCTTGGAGAGGGGGGTGAGGCATGTGGAGCCGGGCCGCAATGAAGCATGCCCATGCGGTAGTGGAAAAAAATACAAGAAGTGCTGTCGCTCTTGAGTTTATTGCGCCCGCTTTGCGCTGTGCATCAGTAGGGCAATTCGCACAAATGTAGTGGCGTGTGGCTCAAGGTTCTGGAAAGCAAATCTCTGTTTGCAGTGAATTCGTAGCGTGGGAGATCCGGGTTTTGCGAGGCGACGGAGCACTAATGCCCCGAGTTGATTGTTCCAGGCCTGGGGCACCTCCACTGCGCTCCAGGCCTTCAACATCAGATCGTAGGTGGTCGATGGGCTCGACGGCAGGTTTGCCGGATTCTAAGCTCAGGGTCAGCATCGCCATTGGGTTTAGCTCCAGCCGGTGGCTGACCTGGTCGCGCTTGTCCAAGGTAGTACTGCATTGACCGCTGACTTACCTGAAAGCCTCGGCAAGCCCGAAACCTTAGCCCGCGCATGCAGCGGGCTGGCGTTGATGGAGTGGCCTACATCAGAGCTGCGATACAAGCGTCAGCGATACGACTTCGAAGTGCCTGCCATTGTGGGATGCTGACAAAAGCCCCTCTTCGGCAGGCATTCGCTTCCCTGCTTGCTTTCCCTCATAGCCAAATCGCGGCAGTGATGTAGAAGGGGGTTACAGCAGAAGTGTTTCCGGGTACTTTCCCGTTTTTCAGGAGAACCCACGTGATTGTTCATGGAGTTGAGTACCACTTCTGCACTGCCTCAAGTGTCACCCTAGGCCACGATGGCCTGGGGCTTGAGTGTACCCGCGGCGACCAGATCATTTTCGAGATCTTTCGTAACGACGAGACACTCAGATTCGAGGTGACGCTGTTCGAGCATGACGTTCCTTTGGAGTTGCTCGAGTACGCAGTGCCCATTGCCCGGGAATTACTTGGAGATTTCGACCCTTTCGTCCCAAGCTGATCCCGGCGTTACCGGATGGGTTCAGGGTTGCCTCATTGAACAAGGAGAGTGGTAATGCGGTTGCAGGAAAGGCATGCAGCATTCAAGGAATGGTTCATACCGAAGCGCAAGCGTCGAGTTGGCGCGGTGATGGTTGTTATCTGGGTGACCGGAATGGTGATCAACCCATCCGTACACTGGTCCTGGTCGTACATCGGGGGACTGGGGATGTTCTATTACATCAGCGCTTGGCCGCCAGAGCTCCACGACAAGCGCTGAGGAGCTGGCGGGCAGCGTAGAGTCTGAGTTCAGATCGTTCAGGCTCAGTCCACAATAAAGAGCTTGGCTCCAGTAGCCGTCGATGACCGGTGCGCCTCCGCATTGTCCCCCACTTGATAGCTCATACCCGGCTGCAGGGTGAAAGTCCGGCCATCCTCCAGCTCGGTGTCCAGCCGACCTTCCAGGCAGAACAGGATATGACCCTTCCGGCACCAATGATCGGCCACATATCCTGGGGTGTACTCAACCCATCGAACCCGAACGTCCCCAAACAGACACGTTCGCCAATACGCCGTACCGTTCTCGCCCGGATAAGCGACAGGATCGATCTTTGACCAGTCCGTGGTACCAAACGGGATTGCTGTCAGTTCCATGACAACCTCGCAGAAACAGTGAGGCCTGAACCGTACCGATGAAATTGCTCTGCCAATAGACACAGACCGCTGGGAATTTGGACATACAGACAGTCCAGCGAACCTGTCTCAGGGTCCAAGCTGCTTTAAAACCGCCGCCACAATCGCTTCCGGCCTGTCTTCCTGCATCAGGTGGCCTGAGTTCTCTACTCGCACGCAGGGCTGTCGGGAGATAAGCCCAGCAAGACGCTCCCCTTGGGAATAGGGAATCCAGG
>Ga0209370_1002524_pt1 | contig 12987 bp, 14 predicted proteins | sample AgamicAtPrz_FD_187164 | JGI IMG/M metagenome (GOLD analysis project Ga0209370, IMG submission 187164) | Agave microbial communities from Guanajuato, Mexico - At.P.rz (SPAdes) (version 2) | ecosystem: Host-associated > Plants > Phyllosphere > Phylloplane/Leaf | place: Guanajuato, Mexico... | reverse complement strand
GTCACGGAAGATTGAGCCATTGCGGCGCCGGAAGCGGCCAGCACTGCCAGGGCGATCAGAGATTTTTTCATTACGAGTTACTCCAAGGTTTAGAAGGGCGCCGGTTCTATGGGAGAGAGACTTGAGCCTCGAGCTCCACCGGTTTCCCGCGCCAACCTCCTGGTGGGGAAGTTGGGTCTATTGCACCAGACCACCGAGCCCAGCGCAAAGGAATTCACCCAAAACTGCTCGATTCGGCGCGTTTTCGTTGCACTACCGCAACAAACACCAAGCCGCACTAGCGGGCACACCCTTAGGGGTTCCTGCCTAGGATTGCCCCAGCGCAAGTTGCGGATGAGCCACTCTGGTGTACCTTATGTGCATTGACGCCAGACAGGCGCCGCACTGAGTTCTTTTTAGCCATGGACAAGTTACTGACCGCTGCCGACGCAGCTCTTCGCACTCTGTTTGCCGACCCGGTGGCCGCAGAGCGCTCGCCTGCCGCAGGGATCGCCGAAGCCGATCTGAGCGATGAACAGCGCAAGCTCTCCGCAGCCTTGATGCGCGTCAATCATGTGGGCGAGGTCTGCGCTCAGGCGCTATACAACGCTCAGGCCATGGTGACCAAGGACATGGAGTTGCGCGAGCATCTGCTGCATGCCGCTCGCGAGGAAATGGACCATCTGGCCTGGACCCGCGAACGCCTGCATGCCCTGGGTGACAGACCCTCGTTGCTGAACCCGCTGTGGTTTGCTGGCGCTTTTGCCATTGGCACGATTGCCGCCAAATTCAGCGATGCCGCCAGTCTGGGCTTTGTGGTCGAGACAGAAAACCAGGTCTCCGCCCACCTGGCAAGCCATCTGGGTCGCCTGCCCGAGGAGGACGAGGCTTCGCGTGCCGTGGTCGAGCGCATGAAGGATGACGAAGAGCGTCATGCCGCAGCAGCGATCGACGAAGGTGCAATGCAACTGCCTCCGATTGCCCAGGGGCTGATGCGTGTGGCGGCCAAAGTCATGACGATTACAGCGCATCGCATCTGATTAGCGCCTGTTCAACAAAAACGGGCCGTTGAGGCCCGTTTTTTCGATCGAACGTCCAGTTCAGGCTTCGACGATGTCGAAACCCGTCGTGATTTCGGCCGTCTTGCCCAACATGATGGTGGCCGAGCAGTATTTGTCGTGGCTCATGGCGATGGCGCGTTCGACGGCTCCGGCAGGCAGGTTCTTGCCGCTGACCGTGAACTGCATGTGGATCTTGGTGAACACCTTGGGGTCGATCTCGGCGCGCTCGGAAGTCAGCTGCACGCTGCAGCCCTTCACATCGTGACGGCCACGCTTGAGGATGAGCACCACGTCGTAGGCCGTGCAGCCGCCGGCGCCGGCCAGCAGCATCTCCATGGGACGAGGAGCCTGATTGCGACCGCCATTGGCCGGGTTCTTCTCGTCCGGTGCGCCGTCCATATTGACCACATGGCCGCTGCCGGTCTCTGCCACAAAGCCCATGCCCGAGCGCGTTCCGGTGGCCGCGCCTGTCCAACTAACCGTGCATTCCATTGTTTTTCCTCTCAAAACTGTTGCAATTTTGCATCAAATACATAAAAACCCGAATCTTTTGATGCACAGAAAACACAAGCCTCATACAATACAACCCAAGCGTTACCTGTGAGGTCAAACCCGCAGGCAGACTGCAGATTACTGGTTAACACCAATCTGTATCGCACCATTTGTCTCCTCCACCTCCTCTAATGGTGGATTCAGCCCCTAGCTCCTGAGCTAGGGGCTTTTTTTCGTGCCTGCTCATCCTGCTTCTCAGAGCAGCAGCATGCACCTCTTGAGCGAGTACTGCAGCGCAGCAAGCAAGCGCCTATCATGGTCGGCTTCCATGCACCCGGCAGGCTGATTACCCTGGCTCTGGTGCTCTGCTTTCGATTTGCACCATGACTCAAGCCCTGACCCCTGCCGATTATCTGACTCGCATCCTCAATGCACGCGTCTATGACGTGGCCGTGGAGTCGGATCTGGACATTGCCAAGAATCTCAGCCGCCGCCTGCACAACAAAGTGCTTCTGAAGCGCGAGGACCAGCAGCCCGTGTTCAGCTTCAAGTTGCGCGGCGCCTATAACAAGATGGCCAATCTGACGGCCGAGCAGCTGCAAAAGGGCGTGATCTGCGCCAGCGCGGGCAACCATGCCCAGGGCACGGCCATGAGCGCCAAGAAGCTGGGCTGCCGCGCCGTGATCGTGATGCCCACCACCACACCCCAGGTGAAGATCGATGCCGTGATCGCCCTGGGCGGCGAGGCGGTGCTGGCCGGAGAAAGTTACTCGGACGCCTACAAACACGCCGTCAAGCTGCAGAAGTCCGAGGGCCTGACCTTTGTCCACCCCTTTGACGACCCCGATGTGATTGCCGGCCAGGGCACCATCGCCATGGAGCTGCTGCGCCAGCTGCAAAAGCTGGGCAGCCAGCGTCTGGACGCCATCTTCGTGCCCATCGGCGGCGGCGGCCTGATTGCCGGCATTGCCAACTACATCAAGGCCGTGCGCCCCGAGGTGAAGGTGATCGGCGTGCACACCAAGGACTCGAACGCCATGATGCAGTCCGTGCAGGCGGGCGAGCGCGTGGAACTGGCCGATGTGGGCCTGTTCGCCGACGGCACCGCCGTGAAGCTGGTGGGAGCGGAAACCTTCCGTGTCACCCAGGGCCTGGTGGATGACTATGTGACCGTGGACACCGATGCCGTCTGCGCCGCCATCAAGGACATCTTCACCGACACCCGCTCCATCGTCGAGCCCTCGGGCGCCCTGGGCGTGGCGGCCATCAAGCAGTATGTGGCCAAGCACAAGACCAAGGGCGAAACCTACGCCGCCATACTGAGCGGCGCCAATATGAACTTCGACCGCCTGCGCTTTGTGGCCGAGCGCGCCGAAGTCGGCGAGGAGCGCGAAGCCCTGTTCGCCGTCACCATCCCCGAAGAGCGCGGCAGCTTCAAGCACTTTTGCGAGGTGGTGGGCAAGCTGCCCGGCGGCCCGCGCAACGTGACCGAGTTCAACTACCGCATCAGCCACGACAGCAAGGCCCATGTGTTCGTGGGTCTGACCACGCCGACAAAGGGCGAGTCCGAGAAGATCTGCAAGAACTTCCAGAAGAACGGCTTTGAGGCACTCGACCTGACCTTTGACGAGATGGCCAAGGAACATCTGCGCCATATGGTGGGCGGCCACTCGCCGCTGGCCCAGGACGAGCGCCTGCTGCGCTTTGTCTTCCCCGAGCGCCCCGGCGCGCTGTTCAAGTTCCTGAGCCTGATGGCGCCGACCTGGAATATCTCCCTGTTCCACTACCGCAACCAGGGCGCCGACTACGGCCGCATTCTGGTCGGCATGCAGGTGCCTGCCAAGGACCACAAGAAGTTCGACAGTTTCCTCAAAAACCTCGGCTATCCCTGGGTAGAGGAAACCAGCAATCCTGCGTACCAGTTGTTCCTGAAGTAAAACAAAAAAAAGGAGCTGCTACCGCATTCCCCACAATGATTTCAGATAGAAAAGACTCTGAAACATAGGAATACCAAGCGAAACCAGCTCCTTTTTTATTCGCAACACCATGCAAGCCCTGCGCCACTATCTGCTGGCCGTCCAGTTCTTCAGCCGCATCCCCGTGGCCGGACGTCTGGCGGCCTGGGTGGGCTGGAGCCCCGAAATGCAGCGTGCCAGCGCCGCGCATCTGCCGGGCGTGGGCTGGCTGGTGGGCCTGTGGGCCGCGCTGCTGCTGGCAGCCTTGCTCTGGCTGCTGCCGGCAAGCCCCTGGTCGCCGCTGGCGGCTGCTCTCATCAGCACCGCCGGCACCTTGTGGCTGACCGGCGGTTTTCATGAGGACGGCCTGGCCGACGTCGCCGACGGGCTGGGCGGCCTGGTCCCGCCCGAGCGCGCGCTGGAGATCATGAAGGACTCGCGCATAGGCGCCTATGGCGTGATGGCTCTGCTCATGGCACTGCTCACCAAGGTCGTGCTGATCGCCCTGCTGCTGTCCGTCATGCAGCCGTTCTGGGGACCGGCGCCGGTACTCATCCTCGTGTGCTGCATTCATGTGCTGTCGCGCTTTGCGCCGCTGGTGCTGATGCGCAGCCTGCCCCACGTCGGCCTGGCCGCGAGCAGCAAGACCCTGCATATCGCGGGCAGGCAACTGGGCTGGCAAGGCATGCTGACCGGCGGCCTCTGGTGTCTGCCGGCACTGGGTCTGTTGGGCTGGCTCGGCGTCTGGAGCTTTGTGCCCAGCCTGCTGGCTGCCATGCTGGTCACCACCTGGCTGATGAAGCGCTGGTTGCTGCAGCGCCTTGGCGGCATGACGGGCGACTGTCTGGGCGCCTGCCAGCAGCTCAATGAGCTGGCGCTGCTGCTGGCCAGCTGCATCTATCTGCGCCAGCTGCTATAGAACGGCCATGAAGACACTATGGCTGGTGCGCCACGCACGTCCCTTGATCGATACCGAGCGCTGTTATGGCCGCCTCGATATCGCCGCCGATGCAGAGGCCACCCGGCAAGCTGCTCAGACCCTGCAGCAATCTCTGCAGCGCCTGCATAGCAAGCTGCAGATCCGGCACTCGCCGCTACAAAGATGCAGGCAGTTGGCGTTGGATCTGCAGGTACTGGAGCCGGATTTCGTCTCCACCCCCGACGGCAGACTGCTGGAGATGGACTTCGGCCATTGGGAAGGCTTGCGCTGGAATGACATCGGCGAAGCTGCCATCGGTGCCTGGGCGCAGGATCTGGCGCGGCACGCACCCGGCGAGGGCGAATCACTGGCACAGATGCTGCAGCGCGTCCACGAGGCGCTGCAGGACGCGCTCAGCAGCGACAGCGAACATATGGTGTGGATCTGCCATGCCGGTGTGGCACGCTGTGCGCAGTGGCTGCTGCAACATGGCCGCCGGCTGCCGCAAAGCCATGAATGGACCTTGCCGGCGCCCGCCTATGGACAGTGGCTGCAGCTCGAACTCAGTTGAAGCTGGCCATGGGCGGCCTGGGCAATTGCAGCACCGTGCTGGCCGGCCCATTGGCAGGGCCCAGTCGCGCTTCGCGCGCCGCCAGAGATTGCAGAATCACGCCATCCTCCACGGCTTCACCTACACGCACGGCCTTGCTGCCCTTGCCTTCCACGGCGATCACCGCGGCACCGCCACCTGTTTCGTGCCCTGCCAGCACCCCCAGCAGCGCATAGCGGCTGGCCACTGGCGCGGCCACGGCGGCAACAGGCGCGGCGACCGCCCCCAAAGCCTTGGCCATGGCCTGGACATTGGCCTGTACCGGCTGCGCAGGCGGGACGACATGTAACTGCTCACTGCCACTGCCGACGAACCGGAGTGTCCAGAACACCACCACCGCAGCGGCAATCGCCCACAGCAGCAGGGTCGTGAGTTTGACCGGCATGGAAAGGCCCTGACCGGTATTGAAAGATTGCAGTCGCATTCGACGATTATGATGGTGCAATACTGCATTTTTCCTACAGTTTCCAATGAGCACCAACTGCCGTCATCCGATGTCTGCTATTCGCCACGCCGCATCGCGCGGCTTTACTCTGATCGAATTGATGGTGGTGCTGGTCATCATTGGCGTGCTGGCAGCTCTTATCGTGCCCAATGTGCTGGACCGCGCCGACGATGCCCGCGTAACCGCAGCCAAGACCGATATCGCCAATATCAACCAGGCGCTCAAGCTCTACCGCCTCGACAACCAGCGCTATCCAACGGCCGAACAGGGCCTGCAGGCGCTGGTAGCCAAACCAACCACCGGCCCCGCCCCGCAGAACTGGAAGCCCTACCTGGAAAAGCTGCCCAATGACCCCTGGGGCAATCCTTATCAATACCTGAACCCCGGCGTGAAGGGCCCCATCGACATCATGTCCCTGGGCGCTGACGGCAAGGCCGGCGGCGAAGGCAAGGATGCGGATATTGGCTCCTGGCAATAGCAATGAGCCCCCACGCTCCCTCACAGCGTGTGGTCGCTGCCCCCAGAGGGGGCCCTGACCGGCTGGTGCCGGGGTTTGCCTTGGGGCGGCCCGGCGGCAACCCCGCATGCATCAAATGCCTGTAAAGCCGGCGCGCTCAGCCACAGGGACAGCCAGCAAGGGCCGCCCCGCAGCACAGGCTGTCGTCCCCCGGGGGGGAAGGCGCGCAGCGCTTCAGGGGGGATTCACACTCTTGGAGTTACTGGTGGTGATTTCCATCATGGCGCTGGCAACGGCCGGCGTGAGCCTGGCCATACGCGACAGCGGCGAGCAACAGCTCGAGCGCGAAGCCCAGCGTCTGGCCACGCTGCTGGAGTCGGCACGCGCCCAGGCCCGTACCAATGGCGCCCTGGTTATCTGGCGCCCGATGCCGCAGGGCTTCCGGTTTGAAGGCCTGCCACCCAACGTCAAGATGCCCACTCAATGGCTGCAGACTCCTGTGCTGGTGCAGCCCAATACACCCGTGGTGCTGGGGCCGGAGCCGCTGATTCCAAGGCAGAGCATTACCTTGTCGCTGCCCGGGAGCAACTCGGCACCACTGCGGCTGGCCACCGACGGGCTGCGCCCGTTCAGCATTCAAAATCTGCAGGTGACGCCATGAAGCCCGCCTTGCTGCAGCGCGGCTTCACGCTGATCGAGGTACTGGTCGCGGTCGGTATCGTCGGCGTCACCCTGCTGGCTGGACTTCAGGCCAGCAGCGCCCTGACGCGCAACGCCCAACGCCAGTCCGACGTCATCCTGGCCCAGCTCTGCGCGCAGAACGAACTGGTGCGACTGCGCCTGTTCAATCAGATGCCTGCCGTCGGCGACACCACCATCCAGTGCCAGCAGGCCGGCAGACAGATGCAGGTACAGCTCAGCGTGCGCCCTACGCCCAACCCCAGCTTCAGACGCGTGGATGCCCAGGTGTTTTCCGAGGCGGCTGCGGTGCTGCGCGTCTCCACCATCGTCGGTCGCTACTGAATCATGAGCAGTATGCGCAACAGAAATCAAGGTTTCACGCTGATCGAGCTGCTGGTCGCCCTGGCCGCCATGGCCCTGCTGTCCATCATGAGCTGGCGCGGCATCGACGGCATGCTGAGGGCGCAGGAAGTGACACGCGAGCAAGGTGAGCAACACGCCGTCATGCAGACCGTGCTGGCCCAGTGGAATGCCGACCTCAACGCGCTGATGCCGCTGCAGGGTCGCCAGGTGCTGGACTGGGATGGCCAGGTGTTGCGCCTGACGCGCAAGACCAGTGCAGCCGTCGACAACGGGGCGCTCATCGTGGCCTGGAGCCGTCGCAATGTCGATGGCCGCTTCCAATGGGTGCGCTGGCAATCGCTGCCCGCGCGCACGGTCAGCGAATGGAACGATGCCTGGAACCAGGCGGCCCAATGGGGCCGCAATCCTTCCAGCGACCAGATGCGCCGCGAGACCGTACTGATCCCGCTTGATCTGTGGCGCGTCTACTACTACCGCAGCAACGCCTGGACCAATCCGCAGTCCAGCGATCAGGGCAGCGATGACGGCAGCAGCGTCGGCAGCGACGGCAACCCCGTGCTGCCCGTCGTGCCCGACGGCATACGCATAGAACTGACACTGCCCCCAGGCCGCGCGCTCAATGGAGTGATGACGGTGGACTGGGTCAACCCGCTGCGCTCGAACTCCAGATCATGAAATCCCCCCTGAGCCGCTTCGCGCCTTCCCCCCAGGGGGACAACGCCATCGCTGCGGGCCGGCCCATGCTCGGGGTTTCCGGCTTGGGGCGCGCCAGTTTCAGACACGCGCGCCAGCGCGGTGCAGCACTGCTGGCAGCCATGCTGACAGTGGTGCTGGTTGCCACCCTGGCCTCGGCCGCGCTCTGGCAGCAATGGCGCGATGTGGAAATCGAGACCGCCGAACGCAATCGCGTGCAGGCCAACTGGTTGCTGCTGGGCGCGCTGGACTGGTCGCGCGTGGTGCTGCAGGAGGACTCGCGCGCCAACCGCAGCAACCCGGTCGATCATCTGGGCGAGCCCTGGGCGGTGCCGCTGAAGGAGGCTCGCCTGTCCACATTTCTGGCAGCCAAGAACAATGTCAGCCAGGTCGATGACGGTCTTGCCGACATGCAGGACGCTTTTCTCTCGGGCGAGATCGTGGATCTGCAGTCGCGCCTGAATCTGCGCAATCTGCTCAGCGGGGCCGATTCGAGCGTGAAGGAGGAGAACCTCAAGCCTTTTCTGCGCCTGTTCGAGCGCCTGGGTCTGCCCGGCAGCTCCGTCATGCAGATCGCCACGGCCTTGCAGCAGGCCCTGCGCGGCAAGAGCCAGGCTGCGCCGCTGATGCCGCGCACCGTCGGGCAACTGAGCTGGCTGGGCGTCGATCCGCGCATCATCGCGCGCATCGAGCCCTATGTCTCGCTGTTACCCGAGCGCACCATGGTCAATCTCAATACGGCCAGCGCCGAGGTCATCTGGGCCAGCACCGAGGACCTGGACTGGGCCCGCGCCAACCAGCTGGTGCAGTTGCGCGACGCCTCGCCTTTCAAGTCCCTGAATGCAGCGGCTGCGGCCATAGGCCTGAGCGGCGTCTTCAACAGTGCCATGCACTCCGTGACCACCAGCTATTTCGAAGCCCGCGGTCGCCTGCGCCTCGGGGACAACGTCTTGAGCCAGCGTTCACTGATTCAGCGCAAGGACATGAGCGTGACTACCCTGTGGCAGGAGCACGCCGACTGGGGTATGCCCGCAGTTGCCAGACCCTGACACCCTGATGTCACACTGACCCCATAGAATGCTGCATCTTCCCTCATGAGCACATTGCTAATACAGCTGTCGGCGAAGCACGCCAACTCCGCCACGGAATATCTCTACGTCCTCAGCGACGATGGCCAAAGCATTCAGCGCAGCGGCCAGGCTGCGGCGTCCCTGCTGTCGGCCACGGGCCGCACGGCCCAGGTCACCGCCGTCATCCCCGCAGCTCAGCTGTCCTGGCATGCCGTCACCCTGCCTCCAGGACTGAATGTGCAAAGCCGGCGCCAGCAGCGTCTGCGCGCCGTGCTTGAGGGTTTGCTGGAAGAAAAGCTGCTCGATGAGCCGTCCGCCATGCACCTGGCACTGGACGCTGGCTCGGCGGCGGGTCAGACCTGCTGGGTGGCTGCCTGCGACAAGAGCTGGCTGCAATCCCATTTGCAGGCCCTGGAACAGCATGGTCATGCCGCCAGCCGTCTGGTGCCCGAACAATGGCCAAGCAGCAAGGCCCAGCTGCTTCTGTCGGGCGACAGCACCCAGCCCCAGCTGAGTGCCACCGGACTGGATGCACAAGCCTGCCTCGTCGTCCTGCCCCAGCATGCCGATGCCGGCCTGTTGCAGCCACTGCTGGCTCGCCTGCCCGAGGATCTGCCGGTGCTGGTCGAACCCCATCTGGCACGCAGCGCGGAGACACTGCAGCGCCCGGTCAGCATCTTCACCGCCGCCCAGCGGCTGCTGCAAAGCCATGGCTACGCAGGCGACCTGGCCCAGTTCGATCTGGACCTGGGCGGCAGCACCCGCGCCAAGCGCCGCCTGCTCGATGCCTGGCATGGTTTTGCCAAGGCTCCGCAATGGCGTGCTGCGCGCTGGGCTGCAGGCATTGCCGTCGTCGCCCAACTGGTCGGACTCAACGCCTGGGCCTTCAGGGAAAACCGTGCCATCGAACTGCGCCAGCAGCAGGCCAAGCAGGTACTTCAGACCACCTTCCCTCACGTGCCCGTCATCATCGATGCTCCGGTACAGATGCAACGCGAACTGGATCTGCTGCGCAGCAACTCCGGCGCACTGTCCGCCAGCGACCTTGAAGCCCTGCTGGCCGCTAGCGCCGGCATTCAGGGCGTGCAGAATGCCAAGAGCCTGCAATACCAGGACAAGCAGTTGCGTATCTCGGGTCTGGACCTGAGTCCCGAAGCAGTGGGCGACGCACAGCAAAGCCTGCAGGCCAATGGCTATATGCTGCAACGCGAAGGAGCAGATCTGGTGCTGAGTGCAAAGGCTAGGCCATGAAGCAGAAAAACGCCTTGAAAACCGCATTGGCTCCGCTGCGCCAGCGCTGGAGCGTCCTGGCCCAGCGCGAACAGAATCTGTTGCTGATCGCCGCCAGCGTCGTGCTGCTGGCCCTGCTCTGGTGGGTGGCACTGGCACCGGCCCTGCACAGCCTGCGCACGGCCCCCGCACGCCATGCGGCAGCGGAGCGCGAGCTGCAGAACATGCTGCAGATGCAGGCCCAGGCCGAGCTGCTGCGCCAGCAGCCGCAGGGCAATAGCGCTGATGCGCGCACGCAGCTGGAGCAGTCGCTCAAGACCGAACTCGGCAGCAGCGCACAGTTGCAGTGGCTGGGCAACCGTGCCCAGGTCAGCCTGAGCAATGCCGCCGCCCCAGCCCTCGCCCGCTGGCTGGCACAGGTGCGTGACAACAGCCATGCCTCGGTGGCCGAGATGAAGCTCAACCGCAATCTCGGCGAAAGCGTCGACGGCGCTGCCGTCACACGTTGGAGCGGCAATCTGCTGCTCGATTTGCCCGACAACGCAGGTGCACAGAATTAGCTGCGACCATGAGCCTGAGCACCTCACGCACCACCAGCAAAGCCTCGCGCAGACCGCGTGAGCCGGGCGATCCGCGTTCGCCGCGCCGCTGGGCAGTGGGCGGTGCCTTGCTGGGTGCTCTGCTGACGGTGCTGGTCCAGGCTCCGGCGGCCTGGCTGGCCGCAGGCGTGCAATCGATCACAGCCGACCAGGTACAGCTGCAGGAGCCGCGCGGCACGCTCTGGCGCGGCTCGGCCAGACTGGTGCTCACGGGTGGCAAGGACAGCCAGGACCAGAGCAGCCTGCCCACGCGCCTGAACTGGACACTGCGACCCGGCCTGAGCGGCGCCAGCATCAGCCTACAAAGCGATTGCTGCACCAGTACCCCGATGCTGGCGCAGCTGCAGCCGGGCTGGAACGCCATGACGGTGCGCTTCAAGGACAGCGTGCTGCAACTGCCCGCTGAGCTGCTGGCCGGCCTGGGCACGCCCTGGAACACCGTGGCCCTGCAGGGCCAGTTACGCCTGTCCACCGTCGGGCTGACGCTGCAATATCGCGCCGGCCGGGCTACCAGCCAGGGCCTGACGCGGCTGGAAGCGCTGGCCGTATCGTCCAGGCTGTCGTCGCTCAAGCCCCTGGGCAGCTACCGCCTCGATATACAAGGCGGAGACAATGCCCAGCTGAATCTGACCACGCTGGGCGGCGACCTGCAGCTCAGCGGCCAGGGCCAATGGGTGGGCTCGCGCCTGCATTTCAGTGGCGAAGCCTCTGCCAGCACCGAGCGCGAAGCCGCTCTGTCGAATTTGCTCAATATCTTGGGGCGCCGCCAGGGTGCGCGCTCCATCATCACCTTTGGTTGACACATGACTCAGCATTCACGCACCGCCTGGCAAAACACACTGCATTCGATAGCTGTTGCCTCGCTTGCCGTCTGCATTTCAGCACCTATTCATGCTCAAACCCAGAGCGGACAAGCGAATGCCACTCCCAGTTTGCGACCTGGCGAGCCGGTCACGCTGAACTTCACCAATGCCGATATCGAGGCCGTGTCGCGCGCCATGGCAGCCATCACCAATCGCAACGTGGTGGTGGATCCGCGCGTCAAGGGCCAGATCACGCTGCTGACCGACAAGGCCGTCTCGCCTGCCACTGCCTATCAGCAATACCTGGCGGCACTGCGCATGCAGGGCTTCACGGTGACGGAGTCGGCAGGTCTGTTCAAGGTGATTCCCGAAGCCGATGCCAAGCTGCAGTCCAGCGAGGTCTCCGTCGGCCAGGGCGGACGCGGCAGTCAGGCTGGCGGCGGACAGATCGTCACGCAGATCTTCAAGCTCAACTACGAGAACGCCAACAATCTGGTGCCCGTGCTGCGGCCGCTGATCAGCCCCAACAACACCATCAACGTCAACCCCGGCAACAACTCGCTGATCATCACCGACTACGCGGACAATCTGCAGCGCATCTCGCGCATCATCGCCAGCACCGATGTATCCAACGCCACCGATGTGGAAGTCATCGCGCTGCGCCATGCCGTGGCCGCCGATATGGTGGCCCTGGTCAACCGTCTGATGGAAGGCGGCTCTGCCACCGCAGGCGGCGTGGTCCAGGCCGGAGCCGGTGCGGCAGCAGGCCAGGCGGACACCAGTTTCCGCACCTCCATACTGGCCGAGCCGCGCAGCAACTCGGTGCTGATCCGTGCGGCCAACCCGGCCAAGCTGTCGCAGATCCGCTCGCTGATCGCGCGTCTGGACCAGCCAGCCATGACGGGCAACGGTGACGACGGCAACATCCATGTGGTGTATCTCAAGAACGCCGACGCGGTGTCCCTGGCCGCCACGCTGCGTGCCGCCATCAACGCCCAGACCAGCGCCAGCACCGCCCTGAGTGGCCAGCCGGGCATGACAGCAGCCGCCGGCTCGACCACGAATGCAGCAAGCTCCCAGCCCGTGATCTCGCGCGGCACGGACGGCAGCGCCACCGTAGGCCTAGGCGGCGGCAACAGCGGCCCCAGCTCGCGCTTCGGCACGGCCCAGCACCCCTCCACGGGCGGCATGATCCAGGCCGACCCCACGACCAACTCGCTGATCATCACCGCCCCCGGCCCGCTGTACCGTCAATTGCGCACCGTCATCGACAAGCTCGACGGCCGCCGCGCCCAGGTACTGATCGAAGCACTGATTGTCGAAGTCTCGGCCGACAAAGCGGCCCAGCTCGGCGTGCAATGGAGTTCGGTGATCCGCAACAACGGCCGCGTGCTGGGCGTGCTCGGCAACGGTACTTCCATCAGCGGCATCTCGAACATCTTCGGCCTGTCGGGTGCCGTGGGCAATCTGGTCAACGGCACGCCCCTCACCGACAGCCAGGCCTCGGCGATCGGCGGCATGAAGGGCATGAACCTGGGCTTCACCCAGAACGTCAACGGCAACACCAGCCTGGGCGCCCTGGTCAACCTGATGCAGGGCGACGGCGACACCAACATTCTCTCCACGCCCA
>Ga0209370_1002523_pt1 | contig 12991 bp, 9 predicted proteins | sample AgamicAtPrz_FD_187164 | JGI IMG/M metagenome (GOLD analysis project Ga0209370, IMG submission 187164) | Agave microbial communities from Guanajuato, Mexico - At.P.rz (SPAdes) (version 2) | ecosystem: Host-associated > Plants > Phyllosphere > Phylloplane/Leaf | place: Guanajuato, Mexico... | reverse complement strand
AGTGAAACGATGCATCGCCGATGGTAGTGTGGGGCTTCCCCATGTGAGAGTAGGTCATCGTCAAGATTCATTTCGCAAAACCCCTATCTGCGCATGCAGGTAGGGGTTTTGTCTTTAAGTAGGAACTACAGAGATTCGCAGGCACGTCCGATGGACGGGCCAGCACACAGAATTTCTTGACGACCATAGAGCATTGGAACCACCTGATCCCATCCCGAACTCAGCAGTGAAACGATGCATCGCCGATGGTAGTGTGGGGCTTCCCCATGTGAGAGTAGGTCATCGTCAAGATTCAAACCCAAAGCCCCTGTCTGCGCTGCAGACAGGGGCTTTGTCTTTTCCAGGCCATAACGCTCAAGCCAGGGCGATACCGGTACAGGAGCGTGCGGCTACCGCGAGGTCAGAACTGATAGCTGACGGTGGCACTCACATTGCGTTCTTCACCCATGTAGCAGTAGTCCAGACTGGCACACGAGGTGATGTAGCTCTCGTTGGTCAGGTTGTTGGCGTTGAGGCGAACATCTACACCTTGAAGGCCGAGCTTGCCCAGGTCATAGCCGATCGAGGCGTCGAACAGGGTGTAGGCCGGCACTTTCATGCTGTTTTCCGCATCGGCCCAGCTGTACCCCACATATCGCACCCCACCGCCCAGTCGCAGGCCATCCAGAGGCCCCTGCCGGAAGTTGTAGTCAGCCCAAAGGGAGAGCATCTGCTTCGGCGCCTGGGTCGGCGAATTACCCTTGTTGTCCAGGTTGCCGGATACAAGGCTGGGCATGGACTTGGTGTACTCGATGTCGGTGAAGGTATAGCCGCCCAGCAACTTCAAGCTGTCGGTCAGCTGCATATGGGCCTCCAACTCCAGCCCTTGCGAGCGTACTTGGCCTACAGGGCGATAGAAATCTTCGTCAGGCTGCTTGGACGCCAGGTTCTCCTGCTCGATGCGGAACAACGATGCGGTAAACAGGTTGTCGCTGCCCGGTGGCTGATACTTGAGACCGGCCTCCCATTGGGTGCCCTCGGTCGGTGCCAATGGGCGACCGTCCTGGTCGGAAACGGTATTGGGATTGAACGACTCCGAGTAGCTGACATAAGGCGCAATGCCGTTTTCGAACAGGTAGAGCACTCCGGCGCGGGTACTGAACCTGGAGCGTTGGTCACTGACCTTGCTGTTGCTATCGCGGTTTTCCTCGGACACCTTCACCCAATCCTGGCGCAACCCCAAGGACAAGCGCCACTGGTCCAGTTCCACCAGGTCCTGCAAGTACACGCCCGTTTGCTGCAAACGCCGCTGGTAGCGATTTTCGCCCAGCACCTGCAGGTTGCCATTGCCGTACTGCGGGCTTCCCGCATCCAGCGGGTCGACTGTGCCATAACGCCAGGCCACATCGGCCTTGCGTCGTTGATAGTCGGCGCCCAGCAGCAAGGTATGTTTGGCGGCCCCTGTAAAGAATTCCGCCTGCAGCATATTGTCGATGATGTACGAATGCAGGCGCTCGTCGCCGCCGGTGTAGGCGCGGTTGAGGATATTACTGTCGGCATCCGCCCAACCGGCGGAGTACACCTGGTCCATCGACACGTCCGAATCCTGATAGCGGAAATTCTGCCGCGCCGTGAACACGTCGTTGAAGCGATGCTCGAACTGGTAGCTGAACGACTGCTGGGTGCGCTCATAGTTGTCGATACCCGGCTCGCCCTCGAAGAAATGGTCCGACAGGCGCAAGCCGTTGCGCTTGTGCAGCATGCCGTCTGCTGGGTTGCCGCCGTGGTACCCGCCGTTGGGGTCGTGTTGCAGGTAGGCCTGCAAGGTAAGCGAGGTATCCTCGCTGAAATCCATGCTGATTGCCGGCGCGATGGCGTAGCGTTCTTCCTTGTTGTGGTCGAACTGCGTGTCGGAAGCATCCGCAAGGCCAGTCAGGCGATAAGCAATGCGCTTGTCGTCATCCACAGGACCGCTGAAGTCGAAGCCCATGCCGCGCTGGCCTTGGGTACCGACCGTTGCCTGAACCTGACGATAGCGGGTAAACAACGGCTTTTTGGTGGTGAGGGCGACCAGGCCTCCTGGTGAACTCCGGCCATACAACACCGAAGAAGGCCCCTTCAGGATGTCTATTCGTTCCAGGAAGTATGGGTCCACCTGCATGGTGCTGTAGGTACCGTTGTCCCCCATCGACTTGAGCCCATCGACATAGATATTGTCCACCGAGCCGTCATTGAAGCCACGCATGGCCACATAGTCGTAGCGGTGGGTCGCACCGTAGGGGTTGGTCAGTACCCCTGGCGTATAGCGCATGGCCTGGGCAACCGTCTGTGAGCCTTGGTCCTCTATCTGCTGACGGGTAACCACCGAGACTGATTGAGATGTCTCTACCAACGGCATACTCGTCTTGGTGGCTACCTGGCTGTGGGTAGCGTTGTAGCCATCCATGCTGCCTAGTGCATTGCCCAAGGTGAAACCGCGGACATCGGTGTCTGGCAACGACAGTGCGGCGCCTTGCGGCTGTGCTTGCAGTACATAGCTGCGCCCATCCTGGCTGACCGCCTCCAGGCCGCTGCCATTGAGCAACTGGCGCAGTGCCCTGTCGGTGGGGTACTGGCCTTGCAAGCCGTCGGATTGCAAACCCTGGGTGAGCTGCGGCGTAGCTGAGAGCGTGATGCCGGCCTGTCGGGCGAACTGATTGAGTACATCATCCAGCTGGCCAGCCGGGATTGCATAGTGTGGGTTCAGTTCGACAGTTTCAGCTGCCACAGATACCTGCATGACTGTTGTCAGGCCTAACGCGGTGCCGAACAGGGCAGCCCGGACGGCTTTACGCAACAGAGTTGAGTCTAAGACAGGTCGAAAATCATTCGCATTGACTGAATGCGCGTTCATGTGGGCTGTAGGCATGATGGGTCCATCAAGAGTGAGGGCAGGAGGATCGCTTATTGTCCTAGCCGGACCGGCCGCCAAAACCCGTCAAAAAAGCTGTCGGGACGCGTCGCGGCCATGGAAGGCAACAGCCGCTACCAAGTCAGGCCAACCCCTCCACACGCACCCACCAGCGTGTGAGTTGGCGAAGCTGCACAGGCAGTGTCCGGGGCAGTACCAGCAACAGTTGCTCCGGATCTTCCAGGCGGAATACGCCTGACAGGCGCAAGTCGGCGATGTCATCGCTGCAGCCCAGGTAACCGTGGCGATAACGGCTGACCTGCGTGAGGAAGTCGGACAGGCGAATGGCGCGGGTGACGATCAGCCCTTCCGTCCAGGCCATCGCATCCATGTCCACCTGGTCGAGCCGGTAGGCGCCTTGCGCATCCAGGCGCCAGTTCTGGCCACTTTCGATCCACTCCGTAGGGGCTTGGCCAGGCCGATGTATCGCGACCCTGCCATGACTGACACTCACCCGCGTACAATTGCTGTCCTGGCGTGCCACGAAGCGTCCGCCGAACCCTTCCAGCAACCCGTCGCGAGTTTGTAGCAGAAGCTGCCGCTGCGGGTTGCAGGTAATCATCAACTCCCCTTGCTTCAGGCGGAGCAGGTGCTGCCGCTCAGTGGAAGCCAGGTCTACCGCACTGCGGGTATTCAATTGCAGCAGCGTTCCATCGGGAAGCCGGAAGGTGCGCCGTTCGCCAGTGCCGGTGGCATAGTCCGACGTCCAGCTGCTGGTTGCGTCAAGGTCGTTGGCCAGCCATGCCGCTGAACCCAGCATGGCAACGCCACCAAGCAGCTTCAAGGCCTGCCGGCGATGCAGGCGGCGCTGGCTGCTCTCCAGGGTCTGCAAGGCCAACCCGGCTCCGGGGATGGTGCGCAAGTCCAGTTCCTGTTGCAGGTGAATCACCCGTTGCCAAGCCTGTTCGTTCTCGGGGCGGGCGCTGCGCCATTGCGCACACTGTTGCTGCAGTGCAGGGTCACGCCCGTTCTCGCGCAGTTTCAGCATCCACTGGATGGCCTGCTTGACCGACGTTGCATCAGGTTGCGCGGCGCTCATTGGTCGCACTCGTCCGCGTAGCGCAACAGGTAGCAATGGTAGAGCGCATCGGCGATGTAGCGCTCCACGGTACGCACCGAGATTCCCATCTGGTCGGCAATGGCCTGGTGCTTGAGCCCCTCGCATTGGGCCAGCAGAAATGCACGGCGTACCTTGGGCTTGAGGCCGTCAAGCATGCGCGCGATGCGCTCCAGCAACTCCAGCAGCAGCTCCCGGGTTTCGGCCGAAGGAGCTTGTGCTTCCGGCATATGGGCAAGCGCCTCGAGATAGGCCCTGTGCAGTTCCTCGCGTCGCCAGTGATCGATCACCAGTCCACGTGCGACTGTCCGCAGGAAGGCCCGTGGCGTGTTCAGTTGCAGGTGTTCACGCCGCTGTAGCAAGCGCACGAACGTGTCTTGCGCCAGGTCCGCGGCATCGGCGGCATTGCCCAGCGTGCTGCGCAGCCAGGCATGCAACCAGCTGTGGTGGTCACTGTAGAGCGTTTGCAAGGAATCGTTGCTGGGCATGGGCGGGGACACTGCCGTCAAAGGACATGAATGATAATTAGTCTCATTGTTGGCAGTGGCGAATCAATTTGCAACCCATGGCTGCCCGCTGTTTGCGGTAAGCGCCCGGTTAACGCCCCAGCTGGGTGTCCAGGTAATTGCGGATTACCCGCGCAGCGGTATTGAGGTGCCTTTCCAGTACCGCTATCGCTTCCTCTACCAGCTTGTCGCTGGCGGCATCCACCAGTGCGTTGTGATCGTCCTGGGTAAGCTTGCCCAAGCCCATGGTAGAAAGATGGAACCGCAGGAAGCGTTCTTCTTCGTTCAATTCGTCTTCAATCAGGCGCAGCAATTTCTTGTTAGGTGCCTTGTTGTACAACGACATGTGGAACAGGCGGTTGAGACGGCCGATTTCGGCATGCCGGGTTTCGTTCTCCAGCTGCTGGATATACCCGCGGGCGCTGGCAATGTCGCTGGCGTCGAGCAACGGGACGGACTGACGCAGCGCCTCGGTCTCAAGCAGGACGCGCAGGGCATAGGTATCCACCGCGTCCTCCCCAATCAACGGCGCAACCACTGCGCCCTTGTGCATCTCGACTTTCAACAGTGACTGAGCTTCGAGCTGGCGCAGGGCCTCGCGCACCGGCATGCGACTGACGCCGAACAAGGTCGCGAGCTCTTGTTGTCGCACGGCAGTACCTGCAGGCAAACGGCCATCAAGAATGGCACTGCGCAGGCGTTCTTCGATCACGCCACGGGCCTGGTGCGGCAACAGCTGCTCGCTGGCCAGCACATTGCTCAATTTGATTTTCTGGGCCACGCGACGTCTGCCTCAACGATGACTAAACTTGGATCCAATGACACTAGTAAAGCTCTCGGGAGTGTCAAACCCGCACCCTCAGTGGAACGGGCGCCCCAAAAGCGCGGCTATGGTGGATGAAGTCGCCGGCCAAAGGAAGCGCTCTACAGAAAGTTATAACTAGAAAGTGTAGGTCGTCTGACAAGCGGATGCATGATTGCAGGGTGCCATTGTCTTTTGCCGCTGCAAGCCGCACCATCGCTGCTTTCCACAGGCCTGAACAGGGCTTCGCAGTGGCGATATCCTGGATGCTCAAAACCGTTGTGCAACGTATCGGCCTTGCTGTGCTGCTGGGCAGTCTGCTGCTGGGCGGTCTGCACGCGGATTGGGACTTTTCCCAGATCAGCCGCAAGTCGCAGGCCCTGTATGGCCCGCTGGGGAGCGGGCAGGGCCGTATCGATGCCTGGCAGAACCTGATGGCTACCCAGAAGCAGGGTACGGAGCTCGAGCGGCTGCAGGTAGTCAACCGCTTCTTCAACCAGCAGCTGCGCTATGTCGAGGACATCGACCTGTGGCACGAGGTCGATTACTGGGCTACACCGGTCCAGGCGCTGATCAAGGGCGCAGGGGACTGCGAGGACTACGCCATCGCCAAGTATTTCAGCCTCAGGCGCATGGGTATCCCCAGCGAGAAACTGCGTATCACCTACGTCAAGGCGTTGCGGCAGAACCGGGCGCATATGGTCCTGACCTATTATTCAAGCCCACAGGCACAGCCATTGGTGCTCGACAGCCTGATGGACGCCATCAAGCCGGCCAGCCAGCGTACCGACCTGCTGCCGGTTTACGCTTTCAATGGCGAGGGGCTGTGGCTGACGGGTGCCGCAGGTAACAAGAAGGTCGGCGATACCAAGCGGCTGTCACGCTGGCAGGATCTGTTGAAGAAAATGCAGGCCGAAGGGTTCCCGGCCGAGCCGGTTTACTGAAGGAGCACAGATGTCATTGTTCAAACAATTGCTGTTGGCCATTTGCCTGTTCCTGGTGGTCGCCTTCAGTGGCAGTTTCATGGTCAGTCTGGAAAGTTCGCGCAGCCAGTACGTCAACCAGTTGCGCTCGCACGCCCAGGATGCGGCGACGGCGCTGGCGCTGTCGCTGACGCCGAATATCGACGACCCGGCGATGGTCGAACTGATGGTCAGTTCGATCTTCGACAGCGGTTACTACGCGAGCATCAAGGTCATCGACCTGGGCTCCAATGCGGTACTGGTGGAACGCCATGCCGAACCAGACCCTGGCGGTGTGCCACGCTGGTTCATACGCCTGATCGGCCTGGAAGCCGCCGGTGGCGATGCCATCGTCAGCCGCGGTTGGCAGCAGGCCGCGCGTGTTGAAGTGATCAGCCACCCGATGTTCGCCGTTGCCAAGCTCTGGCAAAGTGCCCTGGGCAGCCTGGGCTGGTTGCTGCTGTGTGGCGCGGCCAGTGCGGTGCTCGGCGCCTTGCTGCTGCGCCGTCAGTTGCGCCCGCTGGATTATATGGTCGAGCAGTCCCACGCTATTGCCCGCCGCGAATTCCTCAGCCTGCCAGAGTTGCCGCGTACGCCCGAGCTGCGCCGCGTGGTGCAGGCGATGAACCAGATGGTCGAAAAGCTCAAGGCCCTGTTTACCGAACAGGCTGAGCGCAGTGAGCGGCTGCGTGCCGAGTCCTATCAGGACAGCCTGACCGGGTTGTCCAACCGGCGTTATTTCGAGATGCAGCTGAACACCCGTGTAAGCAACCTGGAAGAAGCGCGCGCTGGCTACCTGCTGTTGCTGCGGGTACAGGGGCTGGCAGGGTTGAACGCCCGCCTTGGTGGTCAGCGTACCGACCAGTTGCTGCAGGCCGTGGGCGAGCAGTTGCGCCGCACCTGTGCCAGTTACCCGGAAACCAACGACCTGATTTCCCGCAGCCGGGGTGGCGAGTTTGCCGTGCTCGCCCCAGGCATGGTGCATGAAGAGGCGGTGCATCTTGCCCAGGCCCTGGAAGCGACTTTGCACAGCCTGCATGAGACGGGCGCCAGTGACATCGACCCGGTTGCCTGCATCGGCCTGGCACCCTACAGCCCAGGGGACTCACCGCAGGCACTGCTCAAGCTAGCCGACGAGGCCTTGGCCCGCGCCGAGAACCAGCCGACGCCAGGTTGGGTCTGCCTCGAACAGGGTGTGGCAGCCGTCGCGGCCGACAGCCAGCATGCCTGGCACGAGCGGCTCGACCAGGCGTTCATCGGCGGGCGTTTCGAGCTGTTCTTCCAGCCGGTGGTGGATTGCGGCACTGGGCAACGGGTGCTGCACCACAAGGTGATTTCACGCTTGCAGGACGGCCAGGGCGAGGCGCTGCCGGCAGGCCGCTTCCTGCCCTGGCTGGAACGCTTCGGCTGGATGCCACGACTGGATGTGCTGGTGCTGGAGAAAGTGCTCGCACACCTGCGCGGGCATGACCAGGTGCTGGCGCTGAACCTGTCTGCAGCGACCCTGGCCGACCCCAAGGCCTTGCAACGTGTTTTCGAGTTGCTGAGCCAGCATACAGTGCTGGGGCCGCGGCTGATTTTCGAGATCGGCGAAGAGCAACTGCCCGAGCAGTCAGCTCTGGAACAGCTGACCCGACGCCTGCACGCGCTTGGCTTCGGTCTGGCGCTGCAACGCTTTGGCGGGCGCTTCAGCATGATCGGCAACCTGGCGCACCTGGGCCTGGCGTACCTGAAGATCGACGGCAGTTACATCCGCAACATCGACCATGAGCAGCACAAGCGGCTGTTCATCGAGGCGATCCAGCGCGCGGCACACAGCATTGACCTGCCGCTGATTGCCGAGCGGGTCGAGACGGAAGGGGAGCGGTTGGTGTTGCGCGAGATGGGCGTGGGCGGAATCCAGGGGCAGTTGGTCGGCGAGCCTGCGCCGTGGCGCTGACAGCTTGCAGGTGCCGCCGAGGAACAGCGGTAATGTGTAGGAGCAGCCTTGTGTCGCGAAGGCCACTCCTACAGGTACCGCGTCAAATCGGAGCCGGCGCAGCCACCCGTGTAGGAGCGGATTTATCCGCGAAGCAGGCGACGCGGTAGATGGCACCGGCTTCGCCGCTGATCGCGGCTGAAGCCGCTGCTACAGCGAACTCGGCCATCAACGCTCGCGCAGCGCCTCTGAACGCGCCTTCATGATCGGCTTGAGCAGGTAGCTCATGATGGTCTTCTTGCCGGTCATGATGTCCACCGTGGCCACCATCCCCGGAATGATCAGCAACGGTTTCTCGTCAGTCCCCAGGTGGCTGCGGTCGGTACGCAGCTTGATCAGGTAGTAGGTGGTCTTCTTGTCTTCATCGGTGATGGTATCGGCGCCGATCTGCTCGAGTTTGGCCTTGAGCCCACCGTAGATGGTGTAGTCATAGGCCGTGAACTTGACCGTCGCCTCCTGGCCCGGGTGCAGGAAGGCGATGTCCTTGGGCAGGATTTTCGCCTCGATGACCAGCGTATCGTCCAGTGGCACCACCTCGAGGATATCGCTGCCAGGCTGGATGACCCCGCCAATGGTGTTGACCAGCAGCTGTTTGACGATGCCGCGCACTGGCGACGTGACCATGGTGCGGTTGACCCGATCGTCCAGGGCCTTGCTGGTCGCAGTGGCCTTGTTCAACTCGGTACGTGCTTCGTTCAGCTGGGTCAGCGCTTCGCTGCGGAATCTGCCGCGGGTCTCTTCAATCTTGCTTTGCACCTCGCGGATCGCCGCTTCCGCCCGCGGGATGGCCAGCGCGGTGGAATCCAGCTGGCCACGGTTCTCCACTTCGGCACGACGCAGGCGCAGCACTTCGACCTGGGAGATCGCACCGGTAGCCACCAGCGGCTCGGACATGCTGATTTCCTTGCGCAGCAGCTCCAGGCTGTTGGCGTACTGGGCGCGTTTGGAACTGTATTCACGCAGCTCCTGCTGGCGCTGTACCAGCTGTTGTTGCAGGCCGCCGATCTCATCCTGCAGTTGCTGGCGCCGGCTCTGGTACAGCGACTCTTCACTGGCGGCCTGGCTTGGCGCGGCCTTGCGCAGCGCTTCGTCGATCTTCAGCGGGCGGTCTTCTACTTCGGCACTCAGGCGCTCAACCCGCAGGGCCATGGACAGGCGGTCGGCCTCGGTCTCCCCCACGTTGGAGGCGAAGCGGGTCTCATCGAGGCGCAACAACGGCTGGCCCACTTCGACGATCTGCCCTTCCTTGGCGAAAATCTCGGCGACAATGCCGCCTTCCAGGTTCTGGATCTTCTGTACCTTGGATGATGGAATGGCCTTGCCTTCGCCCCGCGTGACTTCGTCGATGGGGGCGACGCTGGCCCATACGATAAGAAATACGAAGAACAGGATCACGCCCCAGATGGTCAGCCGCACGACCCGCGGTGCATCCTCGATCAGGGCCTTGTTGACCTCGGGCAGCGGCTGGCCGCCGAGTGAGTCGGAGCCTTTGAAATAGCGGCGCAGGCCATCCTTGAATTGCCCCATATCCAGCTTATGCAACACTGATCTGCCCCTTCTTCAACGCATCCATGACCGCGGCCTTGGGGCCGTCGGCAACAATCTGCCCGCGATCGATCACGATCAGCCGGTCTACCAGCGACAGCAGCGAGGCACGGTGTGTGACCAGCAGCACGGTCTTGCCTTCCACCACTGCTTGCAGGCGTTGCTTGAGGCGTTCTTCACCGGTGTTGTCCATGGCGCTGGTCGGCTCGTCCAGCAGAAGGATCTGCGGGTTGAGCAGCAGGGCACGGGCAAGGGCGACGTTCTGCCGCTGGCCACCGGACAGGTTCTGTCCACGTTCACCGACTTGCAGTTCGTAGCCGTCCGGGTGCAGCCGGGCGAACTCATGGACACCCGCCAGTTCGGCGGCTTGCAGGATCAACTCGTCCTCGATGTAACGGGCGCCGCTGACCAGGTTGTCGCGCAAGGTGCCCGCCAGCAACTGGATGTCCTGCGGCACGTAGCCGATGTTGTGGCGCAGTTCGCTGACGTCGATCTGGCGAATGTCCACGCCATCGACCAGCAGCGACCCGCCATCGGCCTCGTAGAGGCCGACGATGAGCTTGGCCAGCGAGCTCTTGCCCGAGCCGCTACGGCCAATGATGCCCACCTTCTCGCCGGGGCGGATGGTCAGGTTGATGTTCTTCAGGGCCTGGTTCTGCTGGTTCGGGTAGGTGAAGTCGACCCCGCGGAACTCGACGCTGCCCTGCAGCACCTTGCGGCTCAGCGGGCGCTCTTCGAAGTTGCGCTCTTGTGGCAGCTCCATCATGTGGTCGGTGGAGACCATGGTCACCTTGGCCTGCTGGTAGCGGGCGAGCAGGCCGTTGAGCTGGCCCAGTGGGCCGAGGGCGCGACCGCTGAGCATGTAGCAGGCAACCAGGCCGCCCATGCTGAGGTTACCGTCGATGATCAGGTAAACGCCGACGCAGATCATCGCCACCCCTGCCAATTGCTGGATCAGCAGGGTGATGTTCATCGCCAGGCTCGACAGTAACTTCACCCGCAGTTCCAGGCGGCTGAGGGTACCCAAGGTCTGCTCCCACAGGTACTGGCGTTCACTTTCGGCATTGTTGACCTTGACCGCATCCAGGCCGGCCAGCGTCTCGATCAGGCTGGACTGGCGCTCCGAGGCCAGGGCCATGGTCCGCTCCATGGTCGCCATCAGTGGCCGCTGCAGGGCATAACCGATACCCAGGGCCAGTGGGAAGGCGATGATCGGGATCCATACCAGGTGCCCGCCAATGACGGCGATGACCACCAGGATGAGGACGGTGAACGGCAGGTCGATCAGGCTGGTAAGGGTCAGCGAGGCGAGAAAGTCGCGCAAGCCCTGGAACTCGTGAATGTTCTGGGCAAAGCTGCCGACCCTGGCCGGGCGGTACTTCATCGACATGCCGACGATACGTTCGAACAGCGTTGCCGAGATGATCAGGTCGGTCTTCTTGCCCGCCAGGTCCAGGCACAAGCCACGCAGGCCCTTCAGGATAAGGTCGAAGATATAGGCGCCGGCGATACCGATGGCCAGTACCCAAAGGGTCGAAGTGGCCTGGTTGGGCACTACCCGGTCATACACGTTCATCACGAACAAGGGGGCGGCCAGGGCAATCAGGTTGATCACCAGGCTGGCGGCGATCGCATCGATGTATAGCCACTTGCTGCGCAGCAAGGTGTCACGGAACCATGATTTCGCTCGCGGGATGAGGTTGCCGTGGTTGACGTCGAACTTGTGCTGCGGCTGGGCGAAGAACACCCGGCCACTGTAATCACTGTGCAAGGCTTCGCGGCTGACATGCACCTCGCCACCGTCGCTCTCGCTGAGCAGCAGACGTGCCGTGTCTTCGTTTTCCCAGCCCAGCAGGACGGCACTGCGGCCCTCCTTGAGCAACAGCATGGCCGGCATGGCGATGCTCGGGATCTGCTCCAGCTTGCGCTGCAACAGGCGCCCCTGCAGCCCGGCTCTGGCGGCAGCACGGGGCAGCAGCTCGGGGCTCAGGCGTTGGGCTGGCAGCGGCAGGCCGGTGGTCAGCATGACCCGGCTGGCAGGCTTTTGATGCAGGACACACAGGCTCAGCAAACTATCCAGCAGGGGATCGTCATGCTGACTGCGTGGATCGTGGCTGAGTTGGACTCGACTGACTTCGGATTCCACGCGGCGCTCTCTTCATCCTTGTGGTGGGTGGGAAGGGTGATCGGCCGTTGAGGTCGGCTGGCTCACCTTGGCGTTTCAAATACTGCTGCCAGGCAGCTTGCTCGAGGGCTGCGGCACCTGACGCCCGGGCAACCGGCCAATGGTCGCCTTGAATCGATATTGAGTAAACAATTCTACGGTCTTCATTCCTGCGCGACGATGCCTCATGGTTGTTTCATTGTTGAAACAGTCAGCGTAAAAGCGAGGGCTGATTTCTAGCATAGCCTGCCAGACAGTTGGCGTCAGGGATGCAATAGGATTAGTCCTCTAACGTTGTCATTAATCAGGCGCTGGTATGTTGACGGTTTTCGACATCTGGTTAGTCAAAATTCATGTACTCGATCCGCTGGCTTTCATCAGGCCTGGTTGTGGCAGTTCGCAATGCGCTCCCTTGTTGAACGGGTAGTATTCGTACGGTCTCTTTTATCTCTTTGATCTGACGCAAATCGTCGCGTCGGGTTAAGCAGTGCTGCGGGCGCCTGCCGAACGAATTTGCCTGCGACCCCGATCCCGCTTGGCTTGCGGCGCGTATCAGCCTGCCTTTCGGCAAGGTTTATGCTTGTCCTCCCACCGTGGCACGGGTTGGGGAAGTTATCCAGAATATTGGCGCTTCCCTCCAAGACAGTTTTCCGGTGAACGGTTTGCTTGGCGTCATGTCGGTGACTATCCAAGTACATGAAGCAGCGGTCGCGCGCGTTTTCGATGACGTGCGGCAGTTGTTCTCGAGAAACGGTTGGCTAAGGTTCAAATATCAATGTGACATTACATTGCCGATTGTTTAGGATGGCATGTATAAGGTCAATAGTTTGGCAGTTGTACGCCCAAAAAACGTAATAGACGGAATATTGACGCGAAAATGCGTCAAGAGATCATCGACATAGTTCCGCCTGAAGTGGCTTGCGAGTGCCGCTCTGGCAGGGAAGTACCCATCGGGTCACACGGAGAGTCCAATGAGCAGCGTTGTAGCCATCGTCAAAAGTATTGTCGGCCAGGTTATTGCGGTATCCCCAGAGGGCATCCGGCGTGT